>Ga0116230_10000255_pt1 | contig 44220 bp, 31 predicted proteins | sample S1TSphfallax_3_FD_88678 | JGI IMG/M metagenome (GOLD analysis project Ga0116230, IMG submission 88678) | Host-associated microbial communities from peat moss isolated from Minnesota, USA - S1T2_Fd - Sphagnum fallax MG | ecosystem: Host-associated > Plants > Peat moss > Unclassified | place... | reverse complement strand
GTAGGCTTCGGTCCAGATGCGCTCCACGTTGCGGAGGTCTTTTTCGGATTCTCCCGGCAGGAGATGAGCTTCGACGGCGCAGCAGCCGTGCTTGGTGGCGTTTAAGGCAGAATTTGACATTGGAAATAGGTCCTTTCGTGCATGAATGTACAAGCGGGGGCGTTCGAGCGAAGAGAAAAAAAGCTCGCAAGTGATTGAGGGGATGGGAGAAATTTTTTTTGGGATGGGCGTGACCGGCGGTGCTATCCTACCGCGGTAGGATGGTTGCATGCCACGCGGTAATCCATCACCAAAGCTTGCGATCACCATCGACCCGGAGATTCACGGGAACATTCTTGCGGCAGCAACTCGGGAAGGAGTGAGTGTCTCCGCCTGGATGACCGCAGCGGCTCGTGAAGCGCTGCAGCGACGTGCGGGTTTGGCGGCGGTTGCCTTGTGGGAGAAGCAGCATGGCGCATTTACGGCAGAGGAAATGGATGAGGCTCGGCGGGCGGTTCGGGCGCAGCTACGACCGCAGGGCCGACGTCTGTGAATGGCTTTGTCTACGATGCCGCGGTGCTTGTGGCCGCAGACAAGAATGAGCGGCGAACGTGGGCGGAGCACAAGGCGAGGCTGGAATTTGGCATAGTTCCACTGGTTCCGGCACCGGTCGTAGCGCAGGTCAGCCGGTCGCCGCAACAAGCGCAGCTCCGCCGACTGCTGGCTGGCTGCGTGGTTGTGCCTTTTGCCGAGCAGGATGCGCACGAGGCCGGTCGGTTGCTGGCCGTGACGCGAACGACGGATGTGATGCGGCGGTGGTCACGGTGGCTTTGCGCAACAACGCAGTGATTGTCACAGGCGACCCAGAGGACATGGAGCGGCTGGTTCGGGCGTCCGGGCGCAAGGGCGTGGTTGCTGTTTTCTGAGCACAGATAGCCGGTCACGGTTTGGGGAAAAAGTTTTTCTGGCTTGGAATGAGTGAGTTACGGGGAATTTGAAGGGCTTGGCGGAACGGCGGTCTTGGATGCTGGAGGCGACTCAGAGATGAGATCACACAGCGAAGAGAGAGACCATGAGCGTAGTTCTTGCTTACAAAAATTTTGCCGCGAACCGCAATATCAGCCATATTGGGCTGGGCGTGGCGGCCATCAACACGGCCAAGGTGCTGATTGAGAATGGCATCCGCACGGCCGTTTGGCCCATTACCAATGCTGAAGATTTGCGCAGCCGTCTTCAGGCTCAACCGGCGGAGCAGGTGGTTATTTCGGCACCCTGGATTCCGTCACTGGCGCTGCAGGCGCTGGCGAATGATTTTGGCGAGACCCAATTCACTGTTGCGTGCCATTCCAACGTGGGGTTTTTGCAGGCGGACCGGAACGGGGTGAAGCTGGTGCGCGAATTGATGGAACTGGAGGCGGGCAGCGCGAATATTCACCTGGCGGGCAACAGCCGGCGGTTTTGCGACTGGATTCGTTTCGCGTTTGGCGCTCCGTGCGCGTATTTGCCGAACCTTTATTATCTGCATGATGAGCCGGTGCCGCAGCCGCGCCCTTATCACGTCGGGACGCTGAAGATTGGCGTGTTTGGGGCGACGCGGCCGCTGAAGAATATGATGTCGGCGGCGGGGGCGGCGCTGGAGATGGCGCGGTCGCTGCGGGCGCCGCTGGAGCTGTGGGTTTCGGGCGGACGGACCGAGGGCGGCGGGGAAGTGGTGCTGGGCGCGGTGAAAGAGATGCTGGCCGGGCTGCCAGGGGTGAGCCTGATTTTGAATGGCTGGCAGACGTGGCCGCAGTTTCGGAAGACGGTGGCGAGCATGAATTTGCTGATGCAGCCGAGCTATACGGAATCGTTCAATATGGTGACGGCGGATGGCGTGGCCGAAGGCGTGGCGTCGGTGGTGTCGAGCGCGATTGACTGGGCGCCGCAGGACTGGAAGGCGGATGTGGATGATGCGCTGGCGATTGCGCGGGTGGGACGGCGGCTGCTGTATGACCCGATGGCGGCGGCAGATGGGCGGCGGGCGCTGAAAGCTTATGTGGCGGACGGCGTGGGGGCTTACAAGGACTTTTTCTACAAGGATTACTTCAAACTTTTTTGAAAATATCGGTGAGCGCGATTTTGCCGGTGAGCGGGGCGGGCAATGCCGCTTCGCTTTTTACTTTGGCGCGCTTTTGGTTTGTCACGCGCTCCAGGGTTTGTTTTTTCGGCTCGATGGCTTCGCGCAACAGGAACAGGATGTTTGCGAGGACTTCCTGGTGCAGGGGTTTTGGTTGCGGGGATAAGACGATTTCTCGGTTGATTAGCTCGTCTTTGAGGCCTGGGTAGCCTTCGAAGGCTTTGTATTGCTCAACCGTGATTGGCGGCGCCTTAGGTTTCATTACACGTTCCTTCGATAAATATGCAATCTCCGTAGGAGAAGAAGCGGTATTTCTGCTCGACGGCGTGATGGTAGGCGCGCATGGTCAGATCATATCCGGCGAAGGCGCTGACCAGCATGAGGAGGCTGGATTGGGGCAGGTGGAAGTTGGTGAGCAGGGCATCGGTGGCTAAGAAGTGGTAGCCGGGGTGGATGAAGAGGTTGGTTTGGCCTTGCATGGGGTGCAGGCCGCCTCGGAGCATGGCGGTTTCGATGGTGCGCACGGTGGTCGTGCCGACGCAGACGCGGCGGCGGGCGGCGCGCATGCGGGCGGCGTCGGGCTCGGCGATTTCAAAGTATTCTTCGTGGAGCTCGATTTCAGAGATGTTTTCGGCGCGCAGGGGCGCGAAGGTGCCCAGGCCGACGTGCAGGGTGACGTAGGCGATATCGGCGCCGGCAGCGCGGCAGGCATCGAGGATTTGCGGCGTAAAGTGGAGGCCGGCGGTGGGCGCGGCGACGGAGCCGCGGTGCTGAGCGAAGACGGTTTGGTAGCGGGTTTTGTCGGTGTTGTTGGGGGTGGGATGGATGTAAGGCGGCAGCGGGGTTTCGCCGATTTCTTCTAGCAGCGCGGGGACGGGTTTTTCAGAGGAGAAGCGGATGGTGCGCTCGCCGAATTCGCCGTGCTCGAGAACTTGGGCGGTGAGGTCTGGGCGGAAGAGGATGTGGTCGCCTTTGCGGGTGCGTTTGCCGGGGCGGACGAGGCATTGCCAGTCGGTTTCTTGGGCGTTCAGGGATTTCAACAAGAAGACTTCGACTTCGGCACCTTGGGCGTGATTGCGGCGGCCGTGGAGGCGGGCGGGAAAGACTTTGGTGTTGTTGAGGATGAGGCAATCGCCGGGGCGGAGGAAGCGGGCGAAGTTTTGGAAGTGATTGTCGGCGAGGGATTGCGCGGATTTGGAGACGACCAGCATGCGGGAGGCGGAGCGGTCGGCCAGGGGTTCCTGGGCGATGAGGTCTTCGGGAAGCTGATAATGGAAGTCGGAAACTTGCAAACTCTTATTTTAGGGATCGAAAGTTCGTGCGATGAGACGGCGGCCGCGGTGGTGGCGGATGGGCGCGTGGTTTTGTCGAGCGTGGTTGCTTCGCAACTGGATGTGCATGCGCGCTATGGGGGCGTGGTGCCGGAGCTGGCTTCGCGGGAGCATCTACGGGCGATCACTCCGGTGGTGCGCGAGGCTTTGCGGAAGGCGAATGCCGGGCTGGAGGATTTGGCGGCGATTGCGGTGACGTCGGGGCCGGGGCTGGTGGGTTCGCTGCTGGTGGGCGTCACTTATGCGAAGGCGCTGTGCTTTGCGCGCAAGCTGCCGCTGATTGCGGTGAACCATGTGGAGGGGCATATCCATTCGGTGCTGATGCAGGGCGAGGAGATTGCGTTTCCGGCTGTGGCTTTGGTGGTGAGCGGCGGGCATACGCATTTATTTGAAGTGGTGGAGGCGGGCGTTTACCGGCTGCTGGGGAAGACGCGTGATGATGCGGCGGGCGAGGCGTTTGACAAGGTGGGGAAGCTGCTGGGGTTTCCGTATCCGGGCGGGCCCGTGATTGACCGGATGGCGGGGTATGGGGATGCGCGGGCGGTGAAGTTTACGTTTTCGAAGATGAGCGGGAATGCGCTGGATTTCAGTTTTAGCGGCATTAAGACGGCGGTGCTGCGGTGGACGGAGACGCATGATGTGAAGGCGGAGATTGCGGCCCGGCGGGGGATGGTGAATCCGGGTTTTGAAGAGCTGCTGGAGAAGACGCCGCAGGCGACGCGGGACTTGGCGGCGAGTTTTCAGTTTACGGTGATTGAGGAGTTGCTGCGGCGGGCGGTGATTGCGGCTGAGAGAGTGGGCGCGGAGACGGTGGTGGTGGCGGGGGGAGTGGCTTGCAATAGCGGATTGCGGGCGGCGGCGGCGCGGCGGAATGGGCTGCGGTTTTTATTTCCGAGTCTGAGTTTGTCGACGGATAATGCGGCGATGATTGCGGCGGCGGCGTTTGTGAAGTTTGGGCGCGGGGAGTTTGCGGGGATGGATTTACGGGTGAAGGCCGGTTTGGCTTTAGCGGTTTGAGGCAAGGAACCACTAATACGGAACCACTAATACGGGGACAGTCAGCCCGTTTACCTGGAAAAAAAACTAGGTAAACGGGCTGACTGTCCCCGAGTTTTAAAACGCGAAGCGAAGCTGGATATCCAGACGGCGCTGGTTGCTGGCCGTGGCCTCGGCTCCGAACCCTCCGCTGATTCCAGTCGATTCCAAAAAGTACGGCGAAGTCATGGACCCGTTCGGCTGGTTTAAATTTTCGTGGTTAATCACGTTGCGCGCGTTCAGCGAGAGCGTCAGGTTATAGCGATGGTCCGTCATGTCCGAGCCGCCGTGGCCGCCATGTCCGCCGCCACCGCCAAAGCCTCCGCTGCTGGCGCGCGATCCGCCGGAAGCACCCGCAAACTCAGTCGTTCCAAAACCCCACGTCTTGCTCACGCGCAGATTGATGCTGATCTGCCCCGGCCCGGTTGCGTCGTTGCGGGGAATGATGGCCTCGCCCACCAGCGGATCAGGATTCAGATAACCAATTCCCGGCGCGTAGTAAGCGGTCGGCGTGCTGGAAATGCTGGGACGCGCCGACGGCGAACCGCTGCCTTGCAGATAAAGATCGGTGCCGGTGGTGATGTTGTATGGCATTCCCGAACGCAAGATGACGAATGGGGAAAAGCGCAGTCCCCACTTGGCGTTGACGGAGCCGCCCAGGAAAAACGTGTTGTCGGCATTCAGCGACGAACGCCCCCAATCCAGCTTGAGGTTATACGGATCATCGGGCATGGTGCCCAATCCGTCAGTGTCGCTGTAGGCGCGCGAAATGGTGTATCGGCTGAAGAGCGTCAGCCACTTGCCCACGGTGGAGTTGACATTCAACAAAAGCTGGTTTTGCTTAAACGTTCCCGTGGACTGAAAATCATAAATATCGCCATCAAAGATGGACGCATACGGGCGGCAGCAGATGCTGGCGCTGGAAACATTGGCCGCTGCCCCAGGCGGCAGTTGGCCCACCACCGGAATGGGTGCGTTAATATCCACCGTTTGCAGCTCATGCACGCCGCGCGAATTCACATAGTTCACATTGAACGTGGTGTGGCTGAATAACTGGCGCTCCATGCCGATGGCGGTGCTCATCAAATAGGGCGACTTCAGGTTCGAGTCAATCTGGTATTTCTGCGGCGTGCTGCTGGCCAGCATCAGGTCGCTCAGCGGAATTTGCGTGTTGAACAGCGCGTTGTACATCGTCGGGCTGTTCACCGTGTAGGTGTTGATGTTTTGCCCTTCGCTATAGCGCTCTGCTTCCTCCACGCTGGCAATGGCGAAACGGTCATAGAAGATGCCCCAGCCGCCGCGAATCACCGTCTTCGACTTGCCGCCTGGAGACCACGCGAAGCCGAGGCGCGGAGCCCAATCGTTATGGTCTGGAATATCGGTTTGCGCCTCGAAGCGCAAGCCCAGGCTCAAGGTGAAGTTCGGCTTCACGCGCCAGTCGTCTTGGATATAAGGCGCCAGGTCGGTCTGCTGCAGGTTGAAATAGGGGTTGCCGACGTTCACCGTGTATTTGGAAGGGCCGTAGCCCATCGCCGTCACGGCCGCGCTGGAATAACCGGCGTTGAGAAGCTGCACCGTCATTAGATATTGCTGAATGGAACTAAGGTTGGTCCCTCCCAAAAACTCATAAGCGCCATTGAAGCCGAGCGTGGAGCAGGACGTGTTAGCGGACGTGCCGGAAACCGTGCATCCCGCGCCGAAATCAGTTATCAGCGTGGTCCGGGTGCGGACGCCAATCTTGGTTGTGTGCGTGCCCCAGGTAATGGACGTCGCATTCTGCACTTCAAAGTAATTCTGAAGGTCGGAGTTATTCGGATAACCCGGCGCGCTGTAGCCGGAACCGCCCGCCGTGAATGATTGCGAAACCATTAACTCCGGCGCATCGCTCTGGCTCAGGCTGTTGGTCGTGGTGCGCTGGTATTCAAAGTGAGTTTCATTCACCACATGCGAGCTGAGCACCGCCGTCTCCACAATCTGCGCGGCCTGGTTGGTTTCCGACTGGCTGTAGCCGCTGCTGGGATAACTCAGATTGCCGAACTGGATAGCATTCAAGTCAAATCCTCCAATGCCGGAAACGGTGTGATCGTTCTCCAGATAAACATAACGAACGCTCAGCGTGTTGTTCGCGCCCAACTGCCAGTCCACGCGCGGGCTGACTGTGGTGCGCCGCTGCGGAGTGGGCGAAGAAGACTGAAAAGAAGTGGTCCCCAGCAGATTCGCCGTTGGAATGGTGGCCGTGATGATTCCGTTGTCATCTATATCGCGCCGCTCCACATCCAGGAAGAAACTCGATTTCTTGGTGATGGGCCCGCTCACATTCCCGCCGAATAACTGGGTCTTGAAAGAGGGGTTGTAACTCAGAAACGGGTTGCGAGAATTCCATATGCCGTCGCTGATGTCGTAGTAAGCTTGGCCATGAAAATGATCGGAGCCCGGCTTGGTGAAAATCTGGATACGCCCATAGCCCAGCTTGTCGAACTCGGCTGAAAACGGATTCGAGTTAATGCGAATCTCGCGAATGGAGGCTTTCGGAGGAAGACGTCCTCCCGTAAACCCATCTACGTAAATCTGCGCGCCTCCAGGTCCCGCCGACGGTCCGGCTAAGGCTTCTAAGTCAGTCTGGAGGTCATCAGGGTCATCCGGCAGGGCATCCAGGTCCTCGCCCTTCAATACCAGCGCCGTGGCGTTGTTAGCCGGGTCAACGGATACAACATTGTCAGTAGTTCCCGTAACGGTAATTGTTTGTTTCTCCTCCTGAACAGTCATGGCAAGGTTGGCTGTTACCGTTTGGCCCGCTTTCACAATGATGGAGACGGGCTTTGCCTGCTGCAGGCCGCTGTAAGAGACCGTGACGCTATAGGTGCCAGGGGCCACTCCGCTAATGGTGTAGCTTCCATCCGCCTTCGTGCTGGCGGTTGCCGCTGCCGTTGCTCCATTGAGCAGAGTAACCTGCGCGCCGGGGATAACTCCTCCCGTGCTGTCCTTCACTGAACCTTGCACGCTGGCACGCGTGCCGCCGGTCTGCCCGCACAAGGCCGATGCCGCTATCAGCGCGAGAGCTAAGTATAGTTTCTTGATCAAAGGACCTCCGAAGGTGTAAAGATGTCACGAGTTACCGCAACCGGTACAGGTTAAAAATACGGGCGACGCTGGAGTGAGGCGGAGGAAACTGGAATTTCTCCGCGTGCGTCAGCGCTCATGATGCGGCCACTCACTCTCTTTTGTGTTCCTATTCTGTTACTGGCAGCCACCGACCCCGCCTGGCAGACCAAGCCCATTGCGGAATGGTCCCAGGAAGATTCTGTTCAGGTGTTGAATGACTCGCCTTGGGCCAAGAAAGTAACTCCGAAGGTATTGAAAGCGCCCGATTCCGTCAGGGGCGGCAACATCGCGCAGTTAGGCGGCATGGGAATTGGGATGCCCGGCATGGGTGGCATGGGCGGCGGCATGGGAAGGCACGGGGGCGCGCGCCCGCAAACAAGCGACACCAGCAGCAGCACCGCCGCAAGCTCCAGCACTCCGCCCAGCCTGACTATTCGCTGGGAGAGCGCTCTCCCGCTGCAGGCCGCGGAACTGAAATCCCGCAACGTGAACGCGCCCTCGATGGATGAAGATCATTACGCCGTCGCGGTTTATGGCGTTCCCAGCCATGCCGTCAATATGGATTCGGCCGGCCTCAATGAGCAGCTAAAAGGCCAGGCGTCCCTGAAACGCACGGGGAAAAAAGACATAAATCCGTCCAGCGTGGAAGTCATTCCCCGCGACGATGGAACGCTGATTGTTTATTTCTTCTCCAGATCCAAAGAAATCACCAAGCAAGACAAAGAAGTAGACTTCAGCGCCCAGATTGGCCGTTTTCTGTTGTCGGTCCCGTTTGAAACCAGCCAGATGACTTATCAAGGCAAGCTGGAACTCTGATCGACACATTTCTGAAACGCTTCGGGCGCCGAGTTGCCGGTGGCGCAATAAAGCGAGCGCTGGTAGCTCTTGTCGTTGGAAACAGCCGCCGGACGTGACACCGAATAGTAACGCTTCCACTGATCGGAGCCAACAATGCTTTGGTAGATCTTTTGATAACTCGCGGCGTCCACTTTCTTCAAGCCATAAGCGGAGCGCAGGCTGTATTCCTGTTCCCACTTCAGCGCGTCCAGCTTGGGCAGATAGTAAGTAGTGATGTCAATGGGCCGCGCCTTTGCATCCACCGTCACCAGGCGATAAGCCGGATTCTGGCCGACGTTGGGGCTCACTCCGGGATTGATGATCACCAGCGTCTCAGCGTGCTCGCTCTTGACCAGGCGGATGTCATCCAGATGCGTGTGTCCGGCCAGATTCATCTCGATGGTCTTGCGGTATTGATCCAGCAGCTTGTTAAAAGCCTCCGCGTAAGTCGCCTTCCAGAACGGAACCGTCTTCCCTGCCCTGGAAGACGAATGCCCGTCGATGCCGGGCGGAATATGGTAGGCCAGCCAAACCTTGTCGCCCCGCGCGGCCGCGTCTTTCAGTTGATCCGCCAGCCAATTCATCTCTGCCTGGCCCGGATCGGCGTCTGGCCCGCACGAATCGTGATAGCGGCTGGACCAGAAATTCGAATTCAGCGCGATAATTCGGTGATGCGGCGCCAGCGGATTTGCGGCCACATAGCTGCCCAAAGAAACCCATTGCGCCATCACTCCCGCATTCACTTGCGCCAGCGTTTGCGCCGTCTCCTGCGTGTCTTCGAGGAACGGGCCGTTGGGCTGAAGCGCGTAATCTCCGCATTCTTCGTCGTTGTTGCCCAGCGTATAGATAAGCGGCACGCCCGCGCTTGCCTTCTGCAGCTCCAGGCCAATGAAGGTGAAGGTCTTCTGGGCGAAGCTGCGGAAAGCGGCGGTGTCGGACTGATGCGTAATGGCGCTGAATTTATCCTGAAACTTGTGCGGCAGCACATCGCCGGTCAGAATAATCACTCTCGGCCGCGGCTGAATGCTTTGCATGCCCGTCACCAGCGTGGACAGCAAAGCCCACGACGAATCATCGCCATATTTCGGAGCGGGCGAACGGGCGTCGGCCGAGAAGATGCCCTCCCACTGGCTGGGCGCAGCCGCCATCAACTGCGCGGCCAGAGCCGGATCAGCCAGCGGATTGAAATGAATGTCGGAAATAATCAGGAACTGCTGAGCGGCGCGCGCCTGGCCCACAGACAGCGCGCACAGAACAGCGAGAAAGGATGCGGTTTTCAATCGCCCTTTAGTTTGACACGGTTCCCTGCTTCTTTGCCTTCGCGCGTTCGCGCGCTTCCTGCTGCATCTGGTCATAAGCGGCGCGCTGGGTATCGGTCAGCACGTTGCGCAGCCGCGCTTCCGCATCGCTGCGCACGGCCATCAGTTTGGCGTGCCGGTCTTTCTGGCTCAAGGAAGCGTCGCTGTTGATGCTGGCCACTTGCTCATCGCGCGCGGTGAGAATGGGAAGCAACTGGCTTTGCTGGTCGGCGGTCAGCGCCAGCTTCCTGGTGAGATGGTTCAGTTGCATTTGCGGATTAGCCGCCTTATGAACGGGCGCGGGCTGGTCTGGCGTCTGGCCAAACAGCAGCGTTCCCATCGCTGCGCCGGAAATCAGAATGAGTTTGGCGAAAGTAGTGTTCATTGTGTTGCCTTCCACACGGGTAGACGAATGGAATGCAAATTAGTTGACCGGCAGCGGCTGGCAGTTCTCCCGCTTGAACTGAATAGAAACGGACGTTCGCCTGTCGCCTGCCCTTGGCTCGAATAGCGTGACGTTTTCATACTCCGTAGTCACCATGGAAATCCTGCCGTTGGCCATGGACAGCCGCTGCAATTCTTTGCCACGCAAGGAGAGAGGCACCAGTTTCAAAGCGAATTCATCCATCGCCGCGGCAGATTTCATCCCTGGCTGCCGATTGTCGGGCGCAACGGGCGGAAGCTGGATTCGGCAGACATGGCCGTTGGCGGCATAATCAACCACCATCTCGCCCGCCGGTATTTTGAAAGTCTGCCGGGCCAGCGGCTGGCCGAATTTCGCGCGGAAAGTGGCTTCGTCCACCTGCGCCAGCGCGCACGAAACAAATACCGTCAACGCCGCGAAAACGGGCAGAACTCGGGCTGTGTTCATGGCTCAGATAGACGCCTCAGTCACGCCGCTGGTTTCCCAGTGCTACAACGCGCGCTTGTTTTGCCGCGCCCGCTTGGCTATCGACAAAAGCCATGTGATGGCCCCACCCAAAACCGCGCTAACCGCCACATCCAGCGGCGGGTACACGCCCAGTTTCCAGAACCCCGCCGCCCACAGAACGCTGCCTAAAACACCGGCCAGGCAAAATGTTTCGAACAGAGCCTCAGCCGCAAAGCAAGCCGCCGCGCCCAAAATCAGAGCGAGACCCGGCCCGCCATGCGGCATCCTTAAAAACGCCGCCACGCCCGCCAGCACACAAACAACGCCCGCCAAGCCAAACCACACCTTGCCCACCCAGACAAACTCGCAAGCAATCAGCAGAATTCCGCCCGCAATCAGCAGAAACGCAAAATTCGGCAATGCCTTTAAGGCTGTCCCGCCGCCGCCGACGCCGCGGACTCTGTGGGAATCTCAAACCAGAACGTGGACCCAGGCTGCGGAGAATTATCGCGCGTGCCAATCTCGCCGCCCATAATTTCCACCAGTTGCTTGCTGATGGCCAAGCCCAGCCCGGTCCCGCCAAAACGCCGTCGGGTGGTGCCGTCGGCCTGAAAAAACGCCTCAAAAATCCGGTCGCGAATGCTTTCGTCCACGCCGATTCCCGAATCCCTCACCTCGCACCGCACCGTTCCGGGCTTCACGCCGGGCTTCAATGAAATTTGCACGCTGCCCTGCTGCGTGAACTTCACGGCGTTGGCAATCAGGTTCGTCAGCACCTGCCGGAAACGCACGCTGTCGCCCGTGATGGTGGCCGGCACGCTCTCTGAAATCTCGTAATTCAGCGCCAGCTCTTTCGCCTCCGCGCGCAGCCGGATCAGCTTCGCCACCGACCGCAAACTTTCCGACGGATCAAACTCCTCATTCGCCAGCGCCAGCCTGCCCGCCTCAATCTGCGACAAATCGAGAAGGTCATTAATAATGGTCAGCAGATCGTTGGCGCATTGCGAAATGGCGTCCGCATACTCATGCTGGTCGGCGTCCAGATCCGTGGTCTTCAGCAGATTCACCATTCCCATGATGCCGTTCATCGGGGTGCGCAGTTCATGCGAAGTGTTGGCCAGAAACTGCTCTTTTAGCTGCGTGGCTTCCTGCGCCAGCCGCAAAGCGTTGCTCAGCTCCGCGTTTTTCTCAACCAGCTCCTGGGACGATTCCAGCAGCCGCCGCTCCGCCACCTTGCGGTCCGTAATGTCGCGCCCAATGCCCTGAATGGCCACCGGATGCCCGCGCCGGTAAACCACGCGCGTGCTCACTTCCAGATAGCGCGGGCTGCCTGATTTCGCCAGCAGCGGCAGCTCGTAATGCTGCGTCGCGCTGCCGCCCAGGTGCGCGCGAATATTGTCCTGCGTCTTGCTGCGCGCTTCCGGCGCAACCAGCTCTTCAAAACTGCGCCCCAAAACCTCGCTGCGCCGGTATCCCGTCATCGCTTCCGCCGCCCGGTTCACCGCAATCAGCTTGCCCTTCAAATCGTGAATGAAAATCACGTCGTTGGCGTTTTCAAACAGCTCGCGAAACCGCTCCTCGCTGGCGCGCAGCTCATCTTCCGCCAGCAGCCGCGTGGTCTTGTCCTCCAGCATGGCAATGCGCGCCTCCACGCCTTCAAAGGCAAACGGAAACAGCACAATCTTCACCATCAGCGGCTTCTTGTTCGCGCGCTTGTGGGCCACCGGCCCAATGTCATTGCTCGCCTGGCGCAGCGCGGCCGCCAGCTCATCCCGGTTGGCCGGCGTCGCAAACAAGTCTAAAAAGGTGAAGCCCGCAAGAACCGACGCCGCATGGCCGTACAACTGGCGCGCGCTCGCGTTGGTGTCCAGAATCTTGAAATTATCCAGCCGGTAGATAATCGCCGGAATCGGATTGGCGGAAAACAGCGTCTCGTACAGCGACACACGCTCATTCAGGCGGCTCACCGACAACTCCAGCTCCGCGATCCTCTCGCGCAGAATCGTTTCAAGCTGCGTATCGCTCTCTGTGGCAGTGGCGGCCTTCGTCATTTTCAACTATTGCTCTTAATCTACCAATCGTTCCAGTGCAATACTATATCTCCCAGGATTATTAGAGGGTACTACCTTGCCAAGTACCGCCCAATCCCGCCAAAACTATCGAACATTTCAGAAACTAATTGTTTTTAACCGCCAATTCACATTCAGGTCATCCCATCGAAACACTATTCACACACGCTAGGTGCGGGGGTGAAATCAGATGACCGTTACAGCCCGCAGTTCACTTCAGTTCTTCTGGCAGGACGCCGCTCTGCCTGCCGACGTTCGGACTGGCGTTTCGTTGCATAGCCACACGATGTATTCGGAAGAAAGCCTGGGCATGGTCCCGCGCTACACGGCGAAAATTCCCTACCTGGGCAGCGCCATTCGCCGCCAGGAAAGCATCTACGGCCAAGCCAAGGGCCGCGCCTTCAATTTCAACGACGCCTTCTGGACTCCGCCGCTGGCCCCGCGCCAAGCCTATCGCGTGGAAGAAAAGCAGATTCAGCGCCAGTTTCAGCTCCCCGCCCTGGTCTCCCTCACGGATCACGATGATATTCGCGCCGGCGCAACTTTGCGCGTGCTGGAGCGCTTCGCCAAAGTCCCGGTTTCCAACGAATGGACCATCCCCTTCGGCCCCACCTTTTTCCATCTGGGCGTGCATAACCTTCCCCCATCCAGCGCGGCCGCCATTTCTGAGGAGCTGGCCGCCTTCACCGCCCAGCCTGACGAGCACAAACTGGGCGGCTTGCTGCACATGCTGAACTCCTTGCCCGACGTGCTGCTGATTCTGAATCACCCGCTGTGGGACGAAAAGGGCATCGGTCTTGAAAATCACCGCGAAGTGCTGCGCCGGCTTCTGGCCAATTACCGCTCCCAGTTTCATGGCCTGGAATTGAACGGGCTGCGCTCCTGGGATGAAAATCGCAGCGTCATCATCCTGGGCCGCGACGCCAACCTGCCCGTGGTCTCCGGCGGCGACCGCCACGGCCGCGAAGCCAACGCCATCCTGAATCTCTCGCGCGCCAGCACCTTCGCCGGCTTCGTCCAGGAAGTTCGCCGCGAAGGCCGCAGCCATGTCGTCTTCATGCCGCAATACCGCGAACCGCTGCGCCACCGCATTCTGCAAACCATGGTGGATGTGGTGCGCGACTATCCGGAAGCTTTCGAAGGCCGAAAAACCTGGGGCGACCGCGTCTACTATCGCAACCCCGACACCGGCGCAGTTGTTCCCATCAACGCCATCTGGACCGACGGCGGCCCGGCCGTGGTGAAACACTTTGTCGCCGCCATGCGTCTGCTGGAATGGCGCGGCGTCAGATCTGCCTTGCGCCTGGCGTTGAATGAACGGACCGCCATCGCCTGGTCCGATTCGGAGGCTGCTTGACCCGTTATCCCCGCGTCGCGTTCCTGCCCGACACTTTTCACGAAGTCAACGGCGTGGCGCACACCAGCCGCCATCTGGAAGCCTTTGCCAGACGGCGTCAAATCCCCTTTCTCAGCGTTCACGCCGGTCCGGCCACTGAACTGACAAACGACGGCCAAGTCAATATCCTGCAACTGGCGCGCGGCCCCGCCAAGTTCGAGCTCGACGCCAATCTCGATTACGACCCCTTCCTGCTCCGCCACGCCGGCCGAGTCCAAAGCGCATTTCACGATTTCAAGCCTGATCTCATCCACGTCACCGGCCCCGGCGACCTGGGCGCAATCGGCTCTTATCTTTCTTTGATCATGCGCATCCCCATGGTCATCTCCTGGCACACCAGCCTGCACGAATATGCCGGCCGCCGCCTGGAACGCATGATGGAATTCCTGGGCGCTGGCCCCAGCCACACGCTCGGCTACATGGCCGAAGGCGTTTCGCTCCAAATCCTGCGCGCCTTTTACGCCCAGGCCGAAATGGTGATGGCGCCCAACCAGGAACTGCTCGACCTGACGCGCAACTTAACCGGCAAGCCCGTTTATCTGATGCGCCGCGGCGTGGAGACCGACCTGTTTCATCCCGCCAAACGCAATCGCGCCGACAGCACGTTTCGCATCGGCTACGTGGGCCGCCTGACGCCGGAAAAAAACGTCCGCTTCCTCGCCCACATCGGCCAGGGCCTTCTCGAAAAAGGCATCACTGATTTCGAGTTCGTCATCGTGGGCGAAGGCAGTGAGCAAGCCTGGCTGGAAAGCAACGTCCCCAACGCCCGCCTGACCGGCGTCCTGCGCGGCGAACCACTCGCCGAAGAATACGCCAACCTGGACGTGTTTGCCTTCCCCTCCACCACCGACACCTTCGGCAACGTGGTCTTGGAAGCCCTCGCTTCCGGCGTGCCCTGCGTGGTCACCAGCGCTGGCGGCCCCAAATTCCTCATCCAGGAAGGCCTCACCGGCCACGTGGCCACGGACGACAGCGACTTCATCCAGTTCGTCGCCCATCTGGCGCAAGACCAAACCCTGCGCCTGAAAATGGCCGCCGCCGCGCGCGATTACGCCCTGAACCAATCCTGGGATTCGGTCTTTGAAGAAGTCTTCGCCGCCTACGCCACCTGCCTCCCCAAAGCCCAGGCGGCCTGAAAGAAAATTGACATACACACCCAGCGTGTGTAAGCTGCTCATGTAGGCCGAATGAGCAAACGCATAAACATTCAGTCGCGGAGCCGCCAGCCTCTCCGCAAAGCGCTCCGGGAAGGCTATCTTGCCAACTCGCAACGCAGCCTGGAAATTGCCGCCGAGTGGTTCCCGCTGGAAGAAGAAGCGGCGCTGAAGGCCGGCCCGCCAAAATCGTCCAGGCGCGCCATAGCAAAGCGCGGATGAACGTTCCTCGCCTGGTATCGCAATCCGCCATTCTGCTAGCAACGATGAGACGGGTTGAACGATGCCATCCTGATTAGCTTGGGTATTCTAATGGTGTAGCCAAGTGTGGTGTAGCAAAGCGTGGTGTAGCAAAGCGTGGTGTAGCAAAGCGTGGTGTAGCAAAGCGTGGTGTAGCAAAGCGTGGTGTAGCAAAGCGTGGTGTAGCAAAGCGTGGTGTAGCGCAGTCGTCATGCCGACCCTCCTGACAGAAGCCCTGGAACCCCCGCCTACTCAGTTCCCGCCGCGCAAGCGCTGGACCCGCGAGCAGTGCGCCCCGCTGGAAGCGGCAGGCCTTTTCGAGAAAGAACGCCTGGAACTGGTTGACGGAGAGCTCATCAGCAAAATGGGAAAAAATCGCCCGCATGTGAACGCTTTTTCCCCGCTGTATTTTTGGCTTCTTCAAATCTTCGGCGTGCAGTTCGTTAATGTCGAAGCCCCCATCGACGTGCGTCCCGAAGACAACCCGGCAAACGAACCAGTGCCCGACATAATCGTCCTGAATCGCAAGTCGTCCAGCCTGACATCCGGCAATCCCCAACCCAAAGACATCAGCCTCCTGGTCGAAGTGTCCGACACCATATTGGATTACAACCGCACCGTGAAAGCCCCCCTCTACGCCCGCGCCGGCATTGCCGAATACTGGATACTCGACGTCGCCAGCCGCCGCCTGCTCGTCCACCGCGATCCAGCCAACGGCCGCTACAACTCAATCCTCATCTACGCCGAGCACGAATCCATTGCCCCGCTCGCCGCGCCCCACGCCGAATTTTCACCCGCCATCGCCTTCGCCGAGTAAACAACATGGACATTTGGTCAGCAAAAGAAATCTCACCCGTGGTGATGCACGAAACAGTGAAAGTCTGGGGCTTCATACCCAAATTTTCCGCCTATGAAGAAACCCGCGGAACTTATCTGGAAGCGGTGGAAGAGTTCACACTCGCGCCGGGCGTTCGCGCCGAACCGCACTACCACGACACCCACGAGTTCTTCTACATCCTGGAAGGTTCAGTCATCATCCAGATTGAGCAAGAAGCGCGCGTCTGCCACAAAGGCGACTTCATACGCATCCCCCGCAACGCCGTCCACGCCGGCAGAGCCCTTGAGAACGGCGTGCGCGCACTCGCCTTCTCCGTCAGCTATCAGCAGCCCGGCGGCACCGGCTACACGCCCGCCGACTTGCCCGAGGTCGCGCCGGCTCCGGCAGATCTCGCATAACTCCCCCGCCCCTCATCCAACAACACCCAAACCACCGCTCCCGCAGCCGCCAATCCCGCCGCCACCCAAAACGCCGCGCCCCATCCATACCTGCCCGCAATCGCCGGCGTCAGCGAAGCCGTCAGCGCCCCGCCCAACTGCGCCCCCATATTCATCACGCCCGAAAGCGACCCCGCGCTATTGCCGCCGATATCCGCGCTCACCGACCAAAACGAACTCTGCGCCAGATACAGCGATCCCGCCCCGCCCGCCAGCACCACGCTGGCCAGTTGCGGGCTCGACACCTGGCTTCCCAGCACAATAAACACCGCGCACAAGCCAATGCCGAAGATCGCCACGCCGCATCGCCCCAGCCGCTTGCCATGCGCCCGCGTCAAGTAATCGCTCACCAATCCGCCCGCAATCGAGCCAACCGACATCGCAATAAACGGCAGCATCGTGTAAAGCGAACTCTGCCGCAAATCCAGCCCGCGCACTTCATTCAAGTAAATAAAAAACCAGTTGAAAAAAATCTGCGCCACATACCCGAACGAAAAATAGCTGAACGTCAGCGCCGCCACATTTTTGTTCGCCAAAATCGCCAGCCACGGCATTGATTCTTTCCCGCGAGCCGCCGCCGGCAATCCCGCCTCAATAAAACGCGCCTCCGCCTCCGTAATCCACGGATGCTCTCTCGGCTTGTTGCGCGCCAGCAAGAACCAAATCGATCCCGCCGCCAGCCCAATCAGCGCGCTCACATAAAACGCCGACCGCCAGCCATAATGAATCATTAAATAGGTAATCAGCGGCGACGTCACGCCCGCGCCAAATCCCACGCCCGCGAAAATGAACCCATTCGCAATGCCGCGCTCGCTCGACGGTATCCACGCCGAAACAAAACTGTTCGAAGCCGGATACATCACCGCCTCGCCAATCCCCAGCGAAAACCGGATCGCGATCAGCAGAAAAATCACCGCCGGCGCGCCCGCAGGCAGAAGCGTAATGGCCACCGTGAAAAACGCCCACCAGATGACGCTGATCATCAGCACCAGCCGCGGCCCCAGCCTGTCCGCCACGCGCCCCGCCGGTGCCTGAAAAAACGCATAGCCCAGCAGAAACGCGCTGAACACATAACCCAGTTGCGTGTGGCTCAGCCCAAAATCCTGCGCAATCGACTTGCTCGCAATCGAAATATTCACCCGGTCCAGATACGCAACCGAGCTCATCAAAAAAATCCAGAAAATCAGCAGCCAGCGCAGCGGCAATCTACACACCCTACCAGTTCGTGATTGACCCGTCAGGCCGGAAATAAGTCTGCGCCCGCGCCGTCTGTGGCTCCGTGAATTCCGCCACCATCTTCAGGTACTTCATGTCCAATTCCACGCCCAGCCCCGGCCTCTCATTCGGATACAGCTTCCCGTTCTTGAAATCCAGGCACTGCGGCAAATAAGGCATGGTCCGTCCTTCAAAGTTATACTCCATCAGCAGCGGCCCGGAAAATGTCCCCAAGCTGTTTACCAGCGCGGCCGTCGCAATCGGCCCGGTAAAGTGCGGAATCATTCCAATAAAGTGCGTCTCGCACAGCGCCGCAATCTTCATCATCTCCGTGATGCCGCCCACGTTCGGCAGCGTGGCCCGCACATAATCAATGCTGTGCTTTTCCACCAGCGTGTTGAAATCCCAGCGGTTGCCCCACTCCTCGCCCGCCGCCAGAGGCACGCTCACCTTGCTGCGCAAAATCGGCAAATCCTGGTGAAACGCTTCCGCCCGCACCGGATCTTCCACGAAGTACGGAGCCAGCGGAGCAATCAAGTCACACCCGCGAATGGCATCCGGCAAATCAAAGCGCTGATGAAAATCCACCGCCCAATCGCCATCCTTGCCCACGCCTTCCCGCACCTGCGCGCAGTCTTCATAAAGCTGGTTAATCCGCTCGTGCGTGTTGTATGTGCTGTTAATCGGCCTGTCGGCCGCGCCCATGCGAAACGCCCGGTACCCCGCCGCAATCGTCAGTTGCGCCCGCTCCTTCAATCCCATGCCCGGCTTCACGCCCGGAATAATGCCGGCCGTGTTGTAGCATTCGCAATGGTTGCGCACCATGCCGCCCAGCACCTCATGCACCGGCATGTTCTGCGCCTTGCCTTTGATGTCCCACAAAGCCAAATCCAGCGCCCCCAGCGCGTCTTCTTTCTCGCGCCCGGCCGGATAAAAGTACGCCCGGTTCATGTCCTGCCACAACTGCTCAATATGCTGCGGATCGCGCCCAATCAGCCGTCCCGCGCCCTGCTCCAGCGTGTCTTTTGATCCGCCTTCCCCAATGCCGGTAATCCCCGCGTCCGTCTCCACCGTCACCACTTTGTCGCTCTGGTTGAAAAGCGGCGACGGGTTCGGCGGCTCATAAACGCGCACGCGCGTTATCTTCATCTTTGGCAGCGCAGCCAGCGCAAAGCCGCCCGCGCAGGCGCTCAAAAGAAATTTCCTCCGGTTCAGCATACTCTCTCCAGGTTGAATACCAAATGTTTCACTGCCAAGGCAATTAACGTGTTTTACCCATCCGGTTTACGTAAAAACAACCATGCCGGATAAGTCTTTGATATTATCTGCATGCGGATTCGCTGTATGAATACCATTCAAGGAAACTATGTTGATTCCAAGCTTGCTGATCACGGGTTCGCTGACGACGAACGCTGGGCTCTCGCGCTCCGCATCGCCACCAGCCGCCACCTTGTCAAAGCCACGCAACTGCGCGAAATACTTCTGTATTTGTGCCAGCGCGTCATAACAGACCCAAACGCCGCCATTCGCGAGCACGAAATCGGCTGCAGCGTCCTTGGCCGCCGGCCCGATTTCAACCCCAACGACGACAACATCGTCCGCGTGCAAATCAGCCATCTGCGCAAGAAACTCGACGAATACTTCAGCACCGACGGCCAGGCCGAAACGCTTCTGCTGACCATTCCCAAAGGCAGCTATGTCCCGCGCTTCACCGCCCGCGTTTCAACGCCCGTGGCCGCTCCTGTAATAGCGCCTCCAGAACCGCCGCCCTCTGTCCCGCGCAAATCACTCCGCAAAGCCTACCTGCTGGCAGGACTCACCTTCGCCATCGCGCTCATCGCCATCTTTCTCACCCGCCATAAGCAACCCGCCCCTAACTTCATCTGGTCCTCCATATTGAATCCCGCCTCGCCGCCCTCCATTGTCGTCGCCGACACCTGCCTCGTCCTCCTCCAGGATTCTCTCGGAACCGATATCACTCTGGCCGATTACATCGGCGGTCATTATCCCGATAACCTATTAAGTAAGGTCTCAGACGAGCCGCTTCGCCGCACCCTCACGCTTCTCGCCTCGCGCCAATACACCAGCCTGGGCGACGTCGACATCTCCGGCCGCCTTCTCGAACTCAGCCAGCACCTGGGAGCACCCGGCGTCATCCACTACGCCCGCCATCTCAACATTCGCGCTTTCGACACCGGCAACTTCGTGCTCATCGGCAGCCGCCGGGGCAATCCCTGGGTTGGCCTCTTTGAGCCCCAGCTCAACTTCGCCATGCTGCAAGACCCCGCCACCCATGCCTTCTATTTCCACAACCGCAACCCCAAACCCTCCGAACCCGCAGATTATAAGAACATCTTGAACGGCTCCAGCATTGTGGAAAGCTATGCCGACATCGCGCTGGTTCCCAACCTCGGCAAAAACGGCAGCGTTCTCATTCTCAACGGCATCACCATGGAAGCCTCCGAAGCCGCCGGCCAGTTGCTCCTAAGACAGGACTTCCCCCCATCCCTCAAGCGCCTCCTCGACACCTCCCAACCCAAACATCTCGAGATCCTAATAAGAGTCCGCTCATTGGGAGGAGCAGCCAGCAACGCCGAAGTCATCACCTACCGAGCCGACTAACCCTTCCTCTGCCGCTGCCACTAGAAAGAAAGAAAGAAGGGGACGGAGAAATATGTCCCCAAAGGCAATCCACCAGGGCCAACAATTCAACCAGGTGGACATATCTCTCCGTCCCCTTCTTTCGCTGCCCGTAATCACCTCACTTTACGTAAATCTTCGCCTCCTCATTCCCGTTAATTAACCAACTACTCCTTGACCTACAAAACAATTAGATCCACAACAGGGAAAGGGGTTTTATGAAACAATTTCGAACACTATCTTTAGCCGTCCTCCTGCTTCTCTCCATCACCACCACCACTTGGGCGCAAACAAACCGCGCCCAAATCCAAGGCCTGGTCACAGACAGCAGCAGCGCCGTCATTCCCGGCGCTGTCGTCACTCTCTTAAACGTCCAAACCGGAGTCACCACAACCCGCAAAACCAGCGGCACCGGTCTCTATGTCTTCGACCTGGTCGAACCCGGCACCTATTCCGTGACTGTCGAAGCCGCCGGCTTCCCCAAGTTCACCCAGCCCTCCATCACCGTCCAATCCGGAGGCGATGTCACCGTCAACGCCGTTCTCAGCGTCGGCGCTCTCACCCAGTCCGTCACCGTCAATGAGGTGGCTGAAGGCGTCCAGTTCAACACCTCCAACGACGACCTCACCATCGACACCAAGATGGCGAACGACACACCGCGCCTGGACCGCAATCCCTTCAAGCTCACCTTAATTGAGCCGCAAGCCATCAACACCCGCGGCGAAGTCCAGCCCTATAACTCCTGGTCAGCCAACAGCGTCGACCTCGGAGGCGGCACTAACTTGAAAAACGAGCTCGAAATCGACGGCATACCCACCGGCATCGGCCAGAAAGTGGCCTACGTTCCCAACACCGATGACGTTCAGGAAAGCATCGTCTCCATCAACAGCGTGGAAGCCGAAACCGGCCACAGCGCGGGCGGCGCAATCGATGTCACCACCAAGTCCGGCACCAACGAATGGCACGGCTCGGCCTTCTATCTGGGCCGCTACCCTTGGCTCAGCGCCAAAGAAGACCGCACCCAGGACGTGCTGAACTCCAACCGCCAGAATATGTACGGCGGCACGTTCGGCAACCCCATCCTGAAAAACAAGCTCTTCAATTTCTTCTCGCTCGAAAAATGGAAAGTCAGCTCTCCCGGCAGCCTCAACCTCACCGTTCCCACCACGCTCGAAAAAAACGGCAATTTCTCGCAATCGCTCAACGCCGACGGCACCCTGCGCGTCATCTATGATCCTTACACCACCGTGGTGAACAACACCACCGGTTCCATCGCCCGCACCCCATTCGTCGGCAACATCATCCCCGCCAGCCGCTTCGACCCCGACACCGCCGCTCTCATGAACGATTTCTGGGCCCCCAACAACCCCGGCAGCAATCTCAGCGGCGAAAACAACTATCTGGGCGCAGAACCCAACATTTTCAATTACTACAACTTCATGGATAAAGTCGATTACGACATCAATGAAAAATGGAGAATCTCCGGCCACTACGCCCGCTACAACACCAACAACTTCGGAACCAATCCAACTCCCAATGATTCGTTCCTCATTCAGCCCACCGGCTCCATCCGCGGCGGCAACCAGGTGGCCGGCGACGTCGTCTGGACCGTCAACCCCAGCACCGTCGTCGATTTCAATGGCGACTGGCATAACTTCTCTGATTCCTACGCCGCCAAGGATCTGGGCGCAAACGGCCTCTCCAAGATCTGGCCGAACAACGATTGGTACGCACCTTACCAGACTTCCTCCAACAACGTTCCCGTCTATGAGCCCAGCCTGAACATCGGCGGCGAAAGCGTCGGAGGTCCCGGCTTCTTCTGGCTGCAAAAGCCGCAGGGCGAATCCTTCAGCGCCACCATCGCCCACCAGGTGGGCTCCCATTACTTGAAAACCGGATTCCAGTGGAGGCGCGTCGGCGGCATCACTTACGTCAACAGCTATGACACCTTCTCATTCCCCGCCGCCCTCACCGCCAGCACCTTCAACAATCCTCCCGCCACTTCCGGCGACGGCTTCGCCAGCTTCCTGCTGGGCGCGCTTGATAATGGTTCCACCGTCTACGGCGGTCCCGCTCCCACGCCGTATTCGCAATGGTACGGATTCTTCTTTCAGGACGATTGGAAAGTCACTCCGAAGCTCACCATCACTTACGGCCTGCGCGATGAGTATGAAACTGCGTTCAGCGACCCTAATCACCTGCTCTCGCAAGGCCTCAACCTCACCACGCCCATCACGGCGTATGTGAACAATCCGCCGCAAATGCCCGCCATCGCTACTGACCTGGTGGGAAGCAACTTCTACAAGTACGACGGCGCATGGAGCTTCACCAGCGCCAGCCATCCCGGCATGTGGAACGCCCAGAAACTTGCGCTGGCGCCGCGCTTCGGCATCGCGTACCGCCTGAATGACAAAACCGCCCTGCGCTTCGGCTACGCCCGCTACGTTCAGCCCATTGAGCTCGATTTCACGCACGCGCCGCTGTCCGGCTTCGAAGACATCAACATTCTGGAGCCGCCTTTCTACGGTGAATCCGGCGTTCAGTCCACCCTCCCGCTGCAAAACGGCATCCCGCAGCAAACCTTCTCCAATCCATTTCCAGCCGGCACCAATCCCCTGCTGCCCATCGAGGGAACATCCGGCGGCGCGGCCACCGGGCGCGGCAGCACATCCGGTCTCTTGTGGTATCCACAAAACTCGCGCCAGCCTTACAACGACCGGCTCAATCTCACCCTCCAGCACGAGTTCCCCAACCAGATTGTGGTTTCCGCCACCATCTTCAGCAACTTTGGAGATCAGCAATACAGCAAGGAATTGAACGCCGTCAATCCGCTGATTGGCCAGCAATATGGAACCGCTTTCCTGTCCCAGAGCGTGGCCAATCCCTTCTATCACTTCCAGAACAACCCTTCGCTTCTGCCCGGCAACCTCTACAACACGCCCACCGTTCAGCTCTCCCAATTGCTGGTTCCTTATCCGCAATACGGTCCGCTGTTCGAAATCGGCGTGCTGGGCGCAAGCGAGCGCTATAACTCCCAGGAAATCCAGGTCCAGAAGCGCTTCAGCCACGGCTATAACTTCCTGGTCTCCTATGTCCACATTCGCGAGGAGCAGCAGAACTTCGCTAACTCCTTGGCCGAATACAACAACCAGTTATCCTGGCAGGACAGCGACCAGCCTCGCAACCACTTCAATATCGCCGGCACTTATGAGTTGCCTCTGGGCAAAGGCCGCACTTACTTCGCCAACGCCAACCGCGCGATGGACGCTCTCATCGGAGGCTGGCAAATCACCGGGCTCTCCACCTTCTTCACGGGCGATTATCCGCGCTTCAACAACACCCAGAACGGCGCAAGCCCCATCTATTCGCCCGTCACCATCAACGGCAACCCATGCAACTCCAACCCCACGCCGCAAAACTGGTTCAACACCTCCATGGTGCCGCTGGCCGCGAACTCCTCCGCCATCGTGCCCTTCAACGTCCAGTTCTCCTGCCTGGTCGGCCCCAGCTTCTGGGATGTGGACGCCAGCCTGCTCAAGAGCTTCAACGTGACGGAACGGGTTCACATGCAGCTCAAAGTCTCCGCCTACAATCTCTTCAATCGCCTGAACCGGGGCGATCCGAATCTCAACCCCTCCGACCCCAACTACGGGACCAACCTCTATCAGGGCGCTCCCGGAGGAACCTACGGAGCGCAAATCGCCACACCCGCCAACGTCACGGGCCGCCAAATGGAACTCGGCCTCAAGATACTCTTCTAAGATGGCCGGGGAGATAACTTCTGTCGCAGCGGGCGAAAAGGGGACGGAGAAATGTGTCCCCCATAGCTTGCCTGCCCAAGTCTGCAATCCGGCTCGGTGGACATATCTCTCCGTCCCCTTTTCGCTGCCCCTGACAACCGCAACGCTCATCATTCTTCTCAACGGGCTCCTGTTCTCACAGGAGCCCGCCCTTACTCAAGCCTGGCAACTCATCAAAACCAACCACCAAACCGAAGCCATCCAACTGCTAACTACCCTCACCCAAACCAACCCCAATAACCCCGAAGCCCAGCTCCTCCTGGGAACTCTCCTCTCCGAATCCAAACGATACCCCGCCGCCCTCGATCATTTAAATCAAGCCGTGCATCTAACTCCGAACAACCCCGAAGCCCAAGCCGCCCTCGGCGAAGCCTACCTCAACTTCGGAGACCTCCAAGCCGCCCGCAACCCGCTCGAACAATCCGTAAAACTAAACCCCAACGCACCCACCCCCCAGCTTGAGTTAGGCCGAGTGCTTCTCGAACAACGCGACTTCCCCGCATCCGCCCAGCATCTGGATAAAGCCCTAACTCTCCTGGGAACAGACCCCGACGCCGCAACCGCCCACTACCTCCGAGCCAAAATCTCCGCCGAACAAGCCAACCCATCCGAAGCCGCCAAGCACCTGGAACAAGCCATATCCATCCGCCCCAAATTCCCCGAAGCCTGGTCAGATCTAGGCGAAGCCCGAAAACTGCTGGGCAATCACCCCGCCGCCATCGCCGCCTTCCAAAAAGCGATTCACCTGGCCCCAGATGACTCCGTCGCGCAATACCGCCTCGGCGAAGAATATCTCACCCAGCATCAGCCCCACCTTGCCGTCGAACCCTTGCGTCACGCTCACAAATTTGCGCCGCAAGACCACTCCATCCTGAACGCTTATCAAAAAGCCCTGCGCCAGGACGGCCAGGACCAGGAAGCCGATGTTGTAAAACAGCAGTTAGCCGCGCTTCTGAAACAGGATGAACTCGATTCTGAGATCGACATGAAAGCCGTCAAGCTCAACAATGAAGGCGCAAAACTGCAAAGCGCCGGAGACCTGCGCGGCGCGCTCGACAAATACGCCGCCGCCGCCCGCCTCTCTCCCAAAAGCGTGCCCATTCATGTCAACTACGCCGTGGCCATGCTGCGCCTGGGCCAGTGGACCGAAGGCCTGAACGAGCTGCACCAGTCATTGTTAATGGACCCCAGCAACATCAAAATTCGAGCCGCGTTGCGCGACGCCCTGGCGCAAGCCCCGGCCGGAACCGCACCGCCATGGGAAAGTGAATTCAAATGAAAACTAACTTGAGCCGTCGCGCCTTCTGCGCCAGCGCCCTCCTTTCACCGCTGCTGGCCTCCCGCCTGCGCGGCATGTCCATCCCCAAAATCAAGGACGTCTCCGTCATCGCCACGCAGCCGGCCGGCTCGCGCCTGGTGGTGGTCAAAATCACCACCGACCAGGACGGCCTCTACGGCTACGGCTGCGCCACGTTCACCCAGCGCGCCGAGTTAGTCGTCGACGCCGTCAACTTATACCTGAAGCCCTTCCTTTTGGGCCGTCCCACCGACGCCATCGAGGATTTATGGGAAGCCATGTATAACTCCTCCTACTGGCGCAACGGCCCCGTGCTGAACAACGCCATCAGCGGCGTGGACCAGGCGCTCTGGGATATCAAGGGCCGCCAGGCCGGCATGCCCGTCTATGAGCTGCTGGGAGGAAAACTCCGCCGCGGCGCAATGATCTATTCGCACGCCTCCGGCAAAGAAATCTCGGAAACCATGGACCAGGCGCGCCAGATCATGGCCAAAGGCATCAAGGTGGTTCGCTTGCAGGTCGGCATTCCCGGCATGGCTGCCTATGGCGCCGCGCAAACCGGCGCGCATCCCGTCATGCCCGGCGAAATTCAGCCCGGCGTTATTCAAGATGACGTCTTCGAACCCGGCCCCTACGCCCGCCGCACCCTGGAACTCTTCGCCGCCGGCCGCAAAGAACTCGGCGACGAAGTGGGGCTCCTCCACGACGTCCACGAACGCCTGCCCCCGCGCATGGCCGTCCAGTTCGCCAAAGACCTGGAGCAGTACCGCCTCTTCTATTTGGAGGACGCCCTCTCGCCCGAAAACATCGACTACTTCAAGCAAATCCGCGCCAACTGCACCACGCCTCTGGCCATGGGCGAACTCTTCAACAACCCGCACGAATGGCAAAGCCTCATCAAAGCCGGCCTCATCGACTTCATCCGCGTCCACGTCAGCCAGGCCGGCGGCCTCACACCCAGCCGCAAAATCGCGATCCTGGCCGAACAATTCCAGGTCCGCACCGCCTGGCACGGCCCCGGCGACGTCTCTCCCATCGGCCACTGCGCCAACGTGACCCTCGACCTGGTCAGCTACAACTTCGGCGTCCAGGAATGGACCTTCCCCAGCGACCGGCTGCAGGAAGTCTTCGACGGCTATCCAGTAGTGAAGGATGGCTACGCCTACGCCAACGAAAAACCCGGCTGGGGCATCGAAATCAACGAAAAAGCCGCCGCCAAATACCCCTTCGGCTCCGAAACCGGCCCCCGCAAACTCCTCAACGGCGGCTGGGGCGTCGTCCGCCGCGCCGACGGCTCGGTCATCAACCAGTAACGATCCCTGTGGTGCCTTTCTTCGCGCTGCATTGACGGCGTTCGCCCGTCCAGCGCTTGTGCCAACACGTGTGGCGCAAACACTTTTGTTTGCCGCGTCGAGACTTTTCTCGACGCTTTATCGGCCATCCCGAAACCCGTCAAACTGGAGCGTTCTCATCCTATGAGTTTCAATCCTCGCCCCCTCGAGGCCGAACACGCCAGGGCTGATCGTGATGTTGTGTGTTTACATGTTTCAATCCACGCCCTCGCGCTGTGCCGGGGTTTCAATCCACGCCCTCGCGCGAGGGCGAACCAAAGTGCAATCTCTTCTTTGGCGATTCGATTCAGTTTCAATCCACGCCCTCGCGCGGGGGCGAACAGGTCACAGGAACTTCAGACACACTCATCAGCACCGTTTCAATCCACGCCCTCGCGCGAGGGCGAACATAACTCGTCGTGCGGACCGCTGCAAGACATCACGTTTCAATCCACGCCCTCGCGCGAGGGCGAACTGGAAGGTGGTTGAAGCGGGGGTCGAGTTTGCAGTTTCAATCCACGCCCTCGCGCGAGGGCGAACGTCTGGTTATTGTTGATGGAGCGCTGGTAGATTGTTTCAATCCACGCCCTCGCGCGAGGGCGAACGCGCGTGTTTGGCGTTGCCACTTCCATGGAGCGTGTTTCAATCCACGCCCTCGCGCGAGGGCGAACCACGATCCCGCCTCCGACGGACCCCAATTGCGGGGTTTCAATCCACGCCCTCGCGCGAGGGCGAACACCGTCAGCCCCGGATTCAGCGCTGTGGTTGAAGTTTCAATCCACGCCCTCGCGCGAGGGCGAACTTGTAGCCCAGCGTTTGCAGCAGAACGGGAAGGTTTCAATCCACGCCCTCGCGCGAGGGCGAACGATAACTGACCAATGCTGCGAATCCAGACCGGTGGTTTCAATCCACGCCCTCGCGCGAGGGCGAACTGGCAGCGCCGCTGTTTGGCCAGTCGTTCTATCCGTTTCAATCCACGCCCTCGCGCGAGGGCGAACATGTAATGGATGCACTCCAGGAACCTATACTGCAGTTTCAATCCACGCCCTCGCGCGAGGGCGAACCCGTAACAGGCGCATTTAGCGTGACGATCCACTGTGTTTCAATCCACGCCCTCGCGCGAGGGCGAACCGCTTCCTAGCGCGTTTATACGTCACTTCCCGAAGTTTCAATCCACGCCCTCGCGCGAGGGCGAACTTGGCGTCGATTAGGTGGCGTACTCGCTCAGCAAGTTTCAATCCACGCCCTCGCGCGAGGGCGAACATCTGAGCATTGCCGGAGATCTGAGCATTGCCGGAGTTTCAATCCACGCCCTCGCGCGAGGGCGAACGAGCCCCACTCGAATGAGACGGTATAGCAGTCGAGTTTCAATCCACGCCCTCGCGCGAGGGCGAACATGCCGTGGAACTGCTTGCCTTCAAAAGTGAACCAGTTTCAATCCACGCCCTCGCGCGAGGGCGAACCGGCAACGAGTGCATCACCAAAACGGAGGGGATGTTTCAATCCACGCCCTCGCGCGAGGGCGAACCCGCGTTGCTCGTGGCTTTCGCCACCGCATTGGAGTTTCAATCCACGCCCTCGCGCGAGGGCGAACAGCTTTCCGCTCCGCGACCGATACCAGTTGCATGGTTTCAATCCACGCCCTCGCGCGAGGGCGAACGCTATGTGTATGAAGACGATTCAATACGGATGCTTGTTTCAATCCACGCCCTCGCGCGAGGGCGAACCGGAGGGCAAAGCTTTAGCAATTGTGCAAGACTATGTTTCAATCCACGCCCTCGCGCGAGGGCGAACTCCGACTTGACCAGCGGATGTGCCCGTTAAAGTAGTTTCAATCCACGCCCTCGCGCGAGGGCGAACGGAGATTGTCAGCAGTTAGAAGATGGAGATGTAGTTTCAATCCACGCCCTCGCGCGAGGGCGAACCACGCAGGGCACGCTGCTCTCGCTCGTCTCTTCGGTTTCAATCCACGCCCTCGCGCGAGGGCGAACCGACTGCGCATAAAACCGTTTCATCAGCTTGCGTGTTTCAATCCACGCCCTCGCGCGAGGGCGAACGTTCCGTTGTAGTAAAGCTCTTGCCCGCTGCCTGTTTCAATCCACGCCCTCGCGCGAGGGCGAACACCCCGCTGGCTTTTCGCCTCCCGTCCCATTATCGGTTTCAATCCACGCCCTCGCGCGAGGGCGAACGCAGACTGCCAAAATTTGGGCGAAGATTAAAGCGGTTTCAATCCACGCCCTCGCGCGAGGGCGAACCTCGTTTCCCCCTTTTTTGCTATTCCCCTTGTGTGTTTCAATCCACGCCCTCGCGCGAGGGCGAACGCATTCGTAAACATCGGAGACACTGCTCAGTATGGTTTCAATCCACGCCCTCGCGCGAGGGCGAACAAACCCGGCTACAAGCGCTACGCATGTGGCAAGCTGTTTCAATCCACGCCCTCGCGCGAGGGCGAACCGGAAGAGGCGTCATCGGCGTGGGCGGCGAAAGCGTTTCAATCCACGCCCTCGCGCGAGGGCGAACCGTTGTATGTGTAGGCAATATGATGCCAAGTGTTGTTTCAATCCACGCCCTCGCGCGAGGGCGAACGGCAGTTGGCCGGCGGTTGGGTAGCTTATGGCAGGTTTCAATCCACGCCCTCGCGCGAGGGCGAACGGGGCGATGCCGTAAGCACCAGATTGGCATGTGTAGTTTCAATCCACGCCCTCGCGCGAGGGCGAACGTAAGCAATTGCGATCTGACGCGCTACGTTGTCAAGTTTCAATCCACGCCCTCGCGCGAGGGCGAACCCGTATAAGCCCCTAGGCCGTGTCGTTGGTCCGGTGTTTCAATCCACGCCCTCGCGCGAGGGCGAAAGTCTCTTCAGTCACGCATTCAGCGTGAGACGGGGGTTTCAATCCACGCCCTCGCGCGAGGGCGAAACGCCTAAACTCCAACTACAACATTCCAAACCAGAAAAACCACAAATTCTGCGAACCATTCCCATCTGACCGCCGCCCGCATCGCGCCCACCCACTCAGAGCCTTCATCGCCCTCTCAAATCAACCGCTTACCGCAATCGCGATCCCACCGGCACTCCCATGTGAGCTTCACATCCGCGCCGCCCTCACAAAATCAACGGCCCCTCCGGATCATAGCTCTCCTTCGCCCCCACGTGCTCAATCCGCCCCTTCCAATGATCCCCCAGAAAATAAAACCGCAAACTGTCCCGGTCGCTCTGAATCTCCGCCACCAGCCGCGCCTTGAACTCCACCCACTTCGCCGGATCCACCCAGCACTCAAACACCGAGTTCTGCACCCTCTGGCCATGATTGACGCAAACCCGAGCCACGCGCCGCAGCCGTTTCTTCCCGCCCGGAGATTCAGTGTTCACATCATAGGCAACCACCACAAGCATCATGCGCTATTTCCAGAAGAAACAAGGATACCCATCTAAATCTCCCCGCAAACAACGGGCCAGCAGCATAGCCTGAACATGAGGCACCAGGCCCAGCGGAATCTTTTCGCCCAAGAACGGATGCACAATCTCTTCCTGCTTCCGCTTCTGCCAGGCCACCAGCACCGTTTTCCGTGTTTCCTCATCCATCGTCACGCCGCCAGTTTCGCTCTTCCGAAATCCAGTTTCGGAAATCTGCTGCCGGTTCACCAGCGTCAGCGCCAGCCGGTCCGCCAGCACCGGCCGCAACTCCTCCACCAGGTCCAGCGCCAGCGACGGCCGCCCAGGCCGCTCCCGGTGCAGATAGCCAACCGCCGGATCCAGCCCCACCGTCTCCAGCGCACCCACCACGTCATGCGTCAGCAGTGTGTACAAAAACGACAGCAGGGCATTCATGTTATCCAGCGGAGGCCGCCGGGACCGCTGATGAAAAAAGAAGTGCTCCTTCGCCGTCAGAATCAGGTGATCGAAAACCTCAAAGTACGTCGCGGCTGCGTCGCCCTCATGCCCCCGAATCTTGTCGACATGATCCTGCCCCGATACTTCCTCCAAAATCCGGCGCAATCGCAGCACTGCCTTATCCAGCACAGCCGCGTCCTCATCCGGCCGCTCCCTCGCCGCGCGCAGCAGCACCGTGCGGCAATTCGAAACTTTCGCCAAGACCACCGCCTTCGCAATAGCCGCCGTGCCCGCTTCGTCATCCGTGACCCGGTATTGCTTCCTCCGCAGCAGCACATTGCCGGAAACCGGCCCCTGCACCCGGCTCAGGAATCTGCCATGCTCAGTGAGAAACGAAATGCCCACGCCGTGTTCGGCGCAAAGCCCCATCAGAAAGGGAGTGCAGCTCACCTGCCCAAAGCAAACAATCCCCGCCAGCGTATGCACGGGCACCCGAAGCTTGATCTCCTTTTCCACGCGCACCGCTACCGTTTCGCCATCCTGCGTCAGCCACGCGCCCTGCGTCGTGACATAAAGCGTATTCAGAAGCGGCTTAATCGCAATCCTCCGCCAGAAACCTTCGATAGTACGATTGCACGGAAGCAGCCGAATCCAGCGCCTCCGGGAAGCATCGCTCTTTCAGCGAGCAGCTATGGCACGCTTTCTTGAAAACTGCCGCCGGCGTGCTTCCTGCGGCGAATAGCCGGTGCATCTCGCCCGCAATCGCCGCCACCGATTCACGCAGCGTCACATCGAACCCAATCACCTGCCTGCGGCGCGTTGTTCCATCAAACACCGCGCCTTCAGGCACGCTCACGCCCAGCATCTCTTCCAGACAAAGCGCCTGCGCGCACAACTGCACCCGGTATGCCAGGCTCCCGGCCTTGTCTTTGCTGCGCTTATACTCAACCGGATAGGGACGCCAGGAGCCGCGCCGCCCCTCCAAGTCAACGCCCCGCTCACCGGGCTTTGAAGGCACAAACTCAACAATGTCGGCTTGGCCGGAAAGCCCGAGCCGAAAAGAATGCAGCGCCACCGTCCGCCGGATCAGCACGCCGGGCCGCGACTCAATATCACCCGAATGCGCCTTCTCATGCAGAACTTTGCCCTCGGCCGTGAAGCGATTCTCCTCCCAAATGTTTTCTATCTGGACCAGCGCCCACCGCCGCTCACAGAACGTCATATGCTGCAAGCCCGATAGCGGAAGCAACTCATCTTCGGAGAACATGCCTCAGCCCATCAAGCAGCCGCCGCGGCCACGCTGAAAGGCAGAATGAGTTCCACGCCAGCCGGCAACTTCGACTGATCCACCATAATCGGTTCGTAGTCCGTGAACTTTCGCGGGCTCACCACATCCTGTTTTAGCTTTGTTTCCACAAGATCAAACAGCCGGTGAGCGGGCGCCTCGCCTAACGCCGAACTATGCTTGAACACGTACAGCCCCCTCGGAGACATAAAGCCGCGCGCCGCCGATTGGTCAATGCCGAACATATTTTCCAGCGCCTTCCAAAGCAGCGCCAAATCATCCCCCGAAAAGCCCGTCTGCCGGGCGAACACCGGATTGATGAATCCCTGCGTCCGATAAAGCCCATAAGCCACCGTGTGCTTGCGTCCGAAAGTGCCCGTGGCCCCGGCCTTCACGTCCTTGTCACCCGTGAACGCTTGCCGGGAAATCGTATGCTCGGTCGTGAATACGCGGTCAAGCGAACGGCTGAACGTAATCTGCACAGGCCCGCGCACTTGGCCGCAGTTGAAATCCGTTGTGCTCATCACCGCGCCGAAAGCGCGGATGTCAAAAAAGTTTTCGCACATCCAGGCCCGCGCCCGCCTCACATCATCCGCCTTAGTGTCTTTTCCCTTCGGCGTAATCTCGCCCTTTAGGTGCTCAAAAGGCTGGCGCTGGCGGCTTTCCAGCGTGCTCCCGGCCTGCACAAATACGTCATAGCCTTTCTTCACGCCGTCACCATCCTGCTGCCGCTGATATACATAATCCCGAATCTTCCTCTTCAGGCAAACATCCGAAATCAGCCCCTGAAACGTTTCTGGATCAACCCTTGGGCTGTTGTCGGAATCCGGATCGCCATTCGGGTTTCCATCCTGGCAGTCGAAAAAATACACAAAATCATAGCGGTTCTCAACACTGCTCATATTTCAATCCTCACTCTCCGAAGTGTTTTCCCTCAAAGCTTTCGCGGCTTTTCCAGCCTGCGCCTGCGCCATCTGGTGCGCGCGCTGGTGGTGATAGCCCAAGGCAAAACGGCCCTGCCCATCCAAATCCAGCGCCTTGGGAAACTTGAAGCCGCTGGCCTGCTCAATCTCCAGATGAAGCTGATCAATTTCCTGGCTAATCCGCACCATCGCGCCGGGGTTATCCCGCCTCAGCTTGCGCAAATGCTTATTGCCCAAATCTTCCAGCCTCGGGAACGCCTGCCCCGGAAAAGTGGAAGCTAGCGTGAAATACCGGTCGGTGACCGTCTGATTCACCTCTCCGCTGGCCGCATATTGCAGCGACTCATAAACCGCCATTAGCCGTCCGCACAAATACGCTTCGTGCTTCTGCCCTGTATCCAATGCTGCTGTCACAAATGCTTCTCCTCTCCCTCGCAATCGAACACCATCATTCACGCACAAACGAATCAGCCCAGCCCGCACTGGGTCAAGCCGTTGCTTATCCCGCGCCACACGCAATCGAGCCAGCGCCGCGCCCAGCATCCGCTCACCCAGCGGCTCGCCCGCAACGGCGCGTCGAATCAGCGCCACTGCCCGGTCCGCAGGAGGCTCGCCCTCGCGCTCAATTGCATAGAGCAACTGCCAAAGCTTGGGAGGATCGGCGATCTTGCCCGTGAAAACATCTGCCACCTGCAATTCTTCAAACCATCCCTTCAGGTTCGCCTTCACCGCCGCCAGAGTCTCGCTCACCCAATAGCGAATGATCATCCGGCCGCCATTGCCCGCGACGCCAGCCATATAGAAGACATTAGGATCGGGAACCGCGTCCAAATCAAAACTGAGCAGCCGCTTAACCTGATCAGGCGTCGGCTGGTCCACCGTGGCCATCGGGTCAAACTCCGTCTTTTCCTTTGTCCAGAAGATAAATCCAACACCTTTAAAGTCCCGCCTGTGACCGCTATCCCGCCGCAGCAGATCATTCAAAGCCAGCACATACGCCATCGCTCGTTCCGCGCACACCGGACTATTCGCATTCTGCTCCCAGCCATAGGAACGAAAGGCATCCTTATCGAACGACATCAAAGACACGCCCGCCGCCTGACCGCCCAGGCTCGACAATCCTTTTATTTTTTCGTGGGTGGGAGCAATCGGGCCAACCTTGCCGGAAATAATGCACTCGGCATCGCCGCCCTTGGCAACGCGGCCGCCTGCGGCAATCTCATAACTCTTTCGCCAGTAGTCCTTCACTGCAGAACGCTTCACCAGCGGCGAATTCACCAGCGCAAGGGCAACAATCGATCCCGCCTTAGCATCAGTCATAGCGCGCCGCGCCGCCTCCACCTGATCGGGCCGGCCATAAAACGCAGCCGCCGCTGACAGCCCCTCATCCCCGGTATCAGCCGCAGCCGTCCGAATTAAATCGGCGAAAGCCTCATGTCTCTCCTGGCTATTTTGCTCTTGATCCTTGCCAGTCCAAGGGCCAACCCCGAGAACATACTTAATGTCGTCAGCCGCCAGCAGCGGATACAAACCGGCATTGCGCGGAACAGGCGAACGGGGCACTGATAAAGACGCCGGCACGGAAACCGTCTTCTTGCCGCGAACCGCCTGAACGAGATTGGGGATGACACTCAGAAATGTTCCAGCCTCATCAAAAGCAACAAAGAACGGAACCGGCTTCTGCTCCCACGCCTCATCACTCAACTGCTCTGAAAGGTAAGTATCCGCGTATTCCGCTAATGCCTGTACGAACACTTCAGCACCTCCTCCCGCTGCGCCGCCTCTTTCAAGACCACGTCGGGCCGGGTATCCAGAAAACCATTCTCAAGCCGCGCTGAAAAGAAAACCGGCCGGTTTCCCTCCGGGCGAAACACAATGTCATAAAGCATCCGCCCCAGGTCTTCGCTGATCGGCTCCGCCTTCTCTGTCCCATCCGCCGGCTCAAAACTCGCCGCGAATTCGCGGCAACCCAGCGACGGCCTCTGATAACACTGTCCCTTTTCTGCCCGCCGCATCAGCATCGCCGCATATTTCTGCGGCGTATTGTCGCCGCCCCGCTCGAACACCAGCGGATACGCTTCAATGATGTAAGCCACGTTGCGCAACAGCAGGGTGTTGCGCGGCGTCCCATCGGTTCCCGCACCCGCCCCTGCAATCAGCGGCTCAAAAAGCGACGGATCATTCATCCACCGCTTCACCGACGACGGCGCCAGCTTGCTCTGCACTTCGTTCCGCCGAATGGATGCATACTTGATCGGCTTCAAAACGGTAATGCCGGTCACAATCCAGCGCATTTCCGGCTTCCAGCAAATAGCGTCCAGAATGTTTCGAGCCGCCGATGGCGTCGGCGTGGGATAAGACGCCCTCTCTACCTTTGCTTCGGGCCGCGTGAAGCAGGCAAACTCACCAGCAATCTTGATACGGACTGTGCTTGGGTTCATATACTCCAAAGGAAATCCCGATCCTAGTGCAGTCCGCCAAGTCTGTCAATCAGATTTTTCGAATCGGCCCTAAACCATCATTCCCTCAACCGACACCTCAGACTGCAAACCCTTCACCTCGTCATAAGCTGCCTCAGTCGCAATCCAAATATTTTCAGATCCCGGCAGCAAAGACAAAATTCTCTCCTTCGCCTGGTTGAACTCCCATGGCTGCAGCCCCACCGTGTAGCGCTGCAATTGCCTCCGCAGTTGCGCGGTCAATTGCTTGGCATGGTTCAATTCATTCACAAGCATTTTCCCCTCACCGTAAGGAACAAAAACATCCTGCATGCGCGAACTGATCATCTCGAATTGCTCCGACAAAGTCTTGAACTTGAATTCCGCGCGCATCTTCGCAAAATCGGAGCCTAAATCCGCGCTGGTATAAAAATCCTCGAAAAACTGGCTCATGCTGCCAAGATCGTCTGGCTGAATATCACGAGTTCGGGCTAAAGTCCCAGTCATCGCCGTCGCTTGTTTATATTCATTCGGGGGAGTCCTGCCGTCCTGTGGCTGAAAAACAACCAGCCGCCCAGCCGGCCGGCCCAGCGCAGCCGTCAACAAACCCTCCCGGTCCGCCCGCCCCGCCACCTGCACAATGGAATCCAGTGGACCCAGCGCCCGGAACGCCACTGGAAAATCAAGATCCACTCCCGCCTCAATCAATTGAGTTGAAACCACGATGCAAGGCAGCTTGTCGAGCAGCCGCTTCCTCACCTCGCCAATCACCTTCAACCGGTGCGCCGCGCACATCCGTGTTGACAAATGAAACAGCGCTTGGTCCGGGACACGATTTCTAAGTTCATCAAAGAGCCTGGCTGCATGGTCACGCAAATTAACCACGCACAGCGCCTGTCTCTCTTGGCTCATCCAGCTTGCCACTTCAGGCCAATCCACAGGCTGCTGTATCCGCCAGTCAATTGAAACCCGGCGCAGTTTCCGATGTAATTCAGCGGGGTCGCGGACAATCTCCCGTACCATCCCCGGCGGCCAGCGTCGGTCCTGCTTGTTTTCCAGCTCTTGCCTCTCAAACGCTGGTTTCGTCGCGGTCGAAAGCACAAACGAACACCCCCAGTCCCGGCAGAGTTCATCCATCATTGCCAGCAAAGGCGCCAGCAGCGGGCGCGGCAAAACCTGCACCTCATCCAGGATAATGATTGACCGCGCAATGTTATGTACGCGCCGCAAATCCGAAGGATGATTCGAGAACAGGCTCTCAAAAAACCGCACGCTGGTGGTCACAATCAGCGGCGCATCCCAATTCTCTGTTTCAGGGCGCTTTGACAAATTCCGGTACTGGCTTCCATCGTCTTGCACCTGCTCAAAGCGCTCCGTGTCCCGTTCGCGCAAGGGAGCAAACGTCCCCGAATGGTGCTCCAGAATCGAATCCTTGCCGAACACCCGCGCATAAACCTCGGCATTCTGCTCAATAATCGACAGAAAAGGAATGACAACAATAATGCGCCGAAATCGCTCCGGCTCAAGCGCCGCGCGCTTCAAAGCAAACGCCATCCCCGCCAGCGTCTTTCCGCCGCCTGTCGGAACCGACAAAGAGAAGATCTGATCCGGCAGCGCGGCTGCCCGCAAACAATCCCCCAAGACCTCGCTGCGGGCATTTTTGACAACACCCATGGGACTTTTTTGCGCAAGCTCCGACAAGTGAGCCAGCAGAATCTCTAATCGTTGCGCCGCCTCAAGCGGTGCTTGAACAACCGCCCGTCCAGCGGCATCAAGCCGGTCCGCATCCACCAGGCAGCTCAACAGCATGCGAGTCAGCAGATCAAAGCGCTCACGTGGAGTTTCCGGTTTTGGCGTCTTACCGTTCAGCAATGCGCCTATCTCAGCAAGATCACCGCTCGCCCGCTCCAATAGGCCGCTTAATTCCGCCTTATTTTTCCCAACTCTGTCGCGAAATCCCCCCAAGTCCGGCAAGCCCGCATGGTGCCCTGCGATAACCGCTGCAACATGCGGAGCTTTCAGCGTCTCGTAAGCCATCACAGCGCCATGAATGGAATGCGGACACGGACCTTTGCCGCTTCCCAAAATCATCTTCTGAAAACAATCCGTGTACTTGCCGTAATCATGCAAAAGCCCGCACCACTCCGCCAAATCATGAAAATGCCGGTACTCCGGTGCGGCCAACTCAGCCAGCCTCCGCGCCAACCGGGCCGCGTTCTGAAGATGCTCGGCCAGCGGCTGCCACTTTGCCCCCGGCACCTCTGGAGCCAGCCCACCCGGATCAGAATGCGCCCAGAATTTGCCGTTCACCAAAAATCAAAATCCCCTAACCACCAACCCCATCAATCATTTATCGCCAAAGCCAGCCCCGCCCCGAACGCCCCTCCAGCAAACTAACCACAGTTCCACATCTCTGCAGAAAAGAGCAAAACATGCAAACCGCCCAGCCGAAAAAAACAAATTTTGCCAAACGAACCCAATTTTCAAACAGCCCGATTCGCCAAACCATCGCCCGCAAAAAAAGCATTTTTGCCAAACGAACCCAATTCTCACCCCGCCGTCTCGCTCAAAACCGCCTTCAGCTTCGGCCGCAACTGAGGCTTCTTCCCCAGCCACATCTGCACCTTCTCCATGTAGATATAAACCACCGGAGTCGTGTACAGCGTCAAAATCTGGCTCACCACCAATCCCCCCACAATCGCAATCCCCAGCGGCCGCCGCAGTTCAGATCCCGTCCCCGTGCCCAGCGCCAGCGGCAATCCGCCAAACAGCGCCGCCATCGTCGTCATCAGAATCGGCCGAAATCTCATCAGGCACGCCTGGTAAATCGCGTTCTTCGCCGACACCTGCTGCTTCCGCTCCACGTCCAGCGCGAAATCAATCATCAAAATCGCGTTCTTCTTCACAATCCCAATCAGCAAAATAATGCCGATCAAAGCAATCACCGTCAAATCCACATTGAAAATCAGCAGCGCCAGCAGCGCGCCCACCCCCGCCGACGGCAGCGTCGACAAAATGGTGATCGGGTGAACATAGCTCTCATACAAAATGCCCAGCACAATGTAGACCGCCACCAGCGCCGCCAGAATCAGCAGCGGCTCGCTCTTCAGCGAAGCCTGAAACACCTGCGCCGTTCCCGCGAAGGCGCCGCGCACGCTCGCCGGCATCCCGATGTCCGCTTCCGCCTGCTGCACCGCCGCTGTCGCCTGGCTCAGCGCCACGCCCGGAGCCAGCGCGAACGAAAGCGTGATCGAAGGAAACAGCCCCTGATGATTCACCGTCAGCGAGTTCAGTTGCGTCTTCACCTGCGTGAATGTCGAAAGCGGAACCGCCGGCCCGCTGGTCGAAGGAACATAAATGTCGCTCAGCGAAGACGGATTGCGCTGAAACTCCGGCAGCACCTCCATAATCACGTGATATTGGTTGATGCCTGTGTACATCGTCGACACCTGCCGCTGCCCGAACGCGCTGTACAGCGCGGTGTCCAGCGCTTGCGGAGTCACGCCCATGCGCGCAGCCGTCGCCCGGTCAATCTCCAGCTCCGTCGTCAGCCCATGCACCTGCTGGTCGCTGTTGGCGTCCAGCACCACCGGCAGCGTCTTCAGCTTCGCCAGCAGCTTCGGCGCCCACTCATTCAAGTCCTTGATGCTGTCCGATTGCAGCGTGAACTGGTATTGCGAATTGCCGCCGCGCCCGCCCACCCGGATATCCTGCGACGACTGCATATAAAGCGTCGCGCCCGGTATCCGCGCCAGCTTGCCGCGCAAACGGTTAATCACCTGGTCGGAAGAAACATGCCTCTCATCCAGCGGCTTCAGCTCCGCCCACAGCGACGCCACATTCAGCGTCCCGCCGCCCGTGAAGCCGTTCAAGTCGTGAATCGCCGGATCAGCCTGCACAATCTTCATCATTTGGTAAAGCTTTTCGCGCATCGCCAGGAACGAGATGTCCTGGTCCGCCACCAGCGCCCCGCCAATTCTGCCCGTGTCCTGCTGCGGAAAGAATCCCTTGGGAATCACCACGTACAAATAAACCGTAATGGCAATGGTTGCCAAGTTGATAATCAGCGTCAATTGCGGATGCTTCAGCACGCCGCGCAAGCTCGTCGCATACGCCTTGTGGATGGCTTCAAACCCGCGCTCGCTGATCCGGTAAAGAATATTGTGGTCCGTCCGGTGCTCGCCCTTCAGCATGAGCGCGCACATCATCGGCGTCGTCGTCAGCGACACCACCAGCGAAACCGCAATCGCAATCGCCAGCGTCACCGCGAACTCGCGGAACAATCGCCCCACAATGCCGCCCATAAGCAAAATGGGGATGAACACCGCAATCAGCGAAACGCTCATCGACAAAACCGTGAACCCGATTTCTTTCGCCCCCTGCAGCGCCGCTTTCATCGGAGTCCAGCCCGCCTCCAGATAGCGCGAAATGTTCTCAATCACCACAATCGCGTCATCCACCACGAAGCCCGTCGAAATCGTCAGCGCCATCAGCGACAAATTATCCAGCGTGTAGCCCAGCAGATACATCGCCCCGAACGTGCCCAGCAGCGAGAGCGGCACCGCCACCGCCGGAATCACCGTCGCCCGCACATTGCGCAAAAACACGAAAACCACCAGCACCACCAGCACCAGCGAAATTATCAGCGTCCATTCCACATCGTTGACCGATGCGCGAATCGTCGTCGTCCGGTCTTGCGCCACAAACAGGTGAATGGCTGGCGGCAGCGAAGCCTGCAGTTCCGGCAGCACTGCCTTGATATGGTCAACCGAATCAATAATGTTGGCCCCCGGCTGCCGGCTCACCGCCAGAATGATCGACGGCTTGCCATTGTCCAGCCCCGCGTTGCGCGTGTCCTCCACCGAATCAATCACGTTGCCCAGTTGGTCCAGCCGCACCGGCGCGCCGTTGCGGTAAGTGACAATCAGCGGCGCATATTCCGGCGCATGAAAAAGCTGGTCCGTCGCCCCTACCTGCCAGCGAATATCGGCGTTGCTCAGCGACCCTTTCGCTTGATGCGCGTTGGCATTGGCCAGCGTCGTGGCAATGTCGCCCAGGCTGATGTTCATCGCGTTCACCACCGTCGGGTTCACCTGCACGCGCACAGCCGGCCGCGAACTGCCCCACACATGCACCTGGCCCACGCCTTCAATCTGCGAAATTTTCTGCGCCAGCACCGAATCCGCAATGTCGTACATATGCGGCAAATCGTATGTGTCCGACTGCATATTCAGCATCATCACCGGCGCGTCGGCCGGGTTGGCTTTGTAGTATCCGGGGTTGCCCGGCATGTCTGTCGGCAACTGCCCGCGCGCCGCGTTAATCGCCGCCTGCACGTCGCGCGCGGCCGCGTCAATGTTGCGGTCCAGGTCGAATTGCAGCGTAATCGATGTGCTGCTCAACTGGCTCGACGAAGTCATCTCCGTGATGCCGGCAATGCGCCCGAACTGCCGCTCCAGCGGTGTCGCCACGGCCGACGCCATCGTCTCCGGGCTCGCCCCCGGCAATCCGGCATGCACCTGAATGGTGGGAAAGTCCACTTCCGGCAGCGGCGCAACGCCCAGCAGCCGGAAGCCCAGCACGCCGCTCAAGCCCAGCGCGGCCGTCAGCAAAGATGTCGCCACGGGCCGCTTGATAAAAGGCGCAGAGAGGTTCACTTAAACATGCTCCAGTTCCAGCACCGGCACCGCCCGCTTGCCCGACACGCGTTTCGCCAGCCTGTCAAAGAACAGGTAAACCACCGGCGTCGTGTAAAGCGTCAAGACCTGGCTCACAATCAAGCCGCCGACAATGGTGATGCCCAGCGGCCGCCGCAGTTCCGACCCCACGCCCGTTCCCAGCGCCAGCGGCAAGCCGCCAAACAGCGCCGCCATCGTGGTCATCATAATCGGCCGGAAGCGCAGCAGGCACGCCTGATAAATGGCCTCCAGCGGCATCTTGCCATGCTCGCGCTCCGCTTCCAGCGCGAAGTCAATCATCATGATGGCGTTCTTTTTGACAATGCCAATCAGCAGGATAATGCCAATCAGGGAGACCACGTTGAAGTCCGTGCGGCAAACATACAGCGCCAGAATCGCGCCAATCCCGGCCGATGGCAGCGTGGACAAAATGGTCAGCGGATGAATGTAGCTTTCATACAGCACGCCCAGCACAATGTAGACCACCAGAAGCGCGGCCAGCACCAGATACAGCTCGTTCGATAGCGAGTTCTGAAACGCCGCAGCCGTGCCCTGAAACGCCGATTGCACGCTCAGCGGCATCCCAATCTCCCGCTGCGTTTCTTTAATGTCATCCACCGCATGCCCCAGCGATTCATTCGCCGGCAAATTGAACGAAATCGTCACCACCGGAAACTGCCCCTGGTGGTTCACCGTCAGCGGCGTGGTCGATTGCTCAAAGTGCGCCAGCGAAGCCAGCGGCACCTCCGCGCCCGCGGCCGACCGCACATGCAACTGGCCCAAATCTTCCGGACTGTCCCGGAACGCCGAGCCCACTTCCATCACCACGTGATACTGGTTCAGTTGCGTGTACATGGTGGACACCAGCCGCTGCCCGAACGCGTCGTAAAGCGTGTCGTCAATCTGCTGCATGCTGATGCCCAGCCGCGAAGCCGTGTCGCGGTCAATCACCAGCGTGGTCTGCAAGCCGCCGTTCTGCTCGTCGGTCGCCACATCGCGCAGCGTCGGCAGCGCCTTCAGCTTGTCCACCAGCCGCGCCGTCCAATAGTTCAGCTCCTTGGCGTCCACGTCTTCCAGCGTGTACTGGTATTGGGTGCGGCTCACGCGGTCTTCCACCGTCAGGTCCTGCACCGGCTGCATAAACAGCGTGATGCCGTCCACCTGCGAAAGCTTCTCCTGCAGGCGCCGGATCACCGCCATGCTGTTGGGCCGCTGGTCCGCCGGCTTCAAATTAATCTGGATGCGCCCGCTGTTCAGCGTCGTGTCCACGCCGTCAATGCCGATGAATGACGATAAGCTCGCCACCGCCGGGTCTTGCAGAATGACATTGGCCAGCGCCTGCTGCCGGTCTTTCATGTCAGCAAAGGAAACCGTCGGCGGCGCTTGCGAAACGCCCAGAATCACGCCCGTGTCCTGCACCGGAAAGAAGCCCTTGGGCACCACAAAGAACAGCACGCCGGTCAGGGCAATCGTCGCCGTCATCACCGCCAGCGTCAAGGGCTGATGGCGCAGCACCCATTGGAGCGTGGTCGCATAGCGCGCAATCACCCAGTTGAACGCGTCTTCTGATTTCCGGTAGAACCAGTTCTGCTCGCCCGAATGATGCCGCAGGAGCTTGGCGCACATCATCGGCGTCAGCGTCAGCGACACCACCGCCGAAACCAAAATCGTCACCGCCAGCGTGATGGCAAACTCGCGGAACAGCCGCCCCACAATGTCGCCCATGAACAGCAGCGGAATCAGCACCGCAATCAGCGACACCGTCAGCGAAACAATGGTGAACCCAATCTGCTCAGACCCTTTCAGCGCCGCCTGCAAAGGCGAATCGCCCTCTTCCAGGTAGCGCGAAATGTTCTCAATCATGACGATGGCGTCATCCACCACAAAGCCCGTCGAAATGGTCAGCGCCATCAGCGTCAGGTTGTTCAGGCTGTAGCCCAGCAGATACATCACCCCGAACGATCCCACAATCGACAGCGGCACCGCCACGCTGGGAATCACCGTCGCCGCCAGATTGCGCAGGAACAGAAAGATCACCATCACCACCAGCGCAATGGTCAGCATCAGCTCAAACTTCACGTCCTCCACCGACGCGCGAATGGTGTTGGTGCGGTCGGTCAGAATCGTCACGTCCACGGCCGCCGGAAGCGACACGCGCAGCGCCGGCAGCAGCGCGCGCACCCGGTCCACAACCGCAATAATGTTCGCCCCCGGCTGCCGCTGGATGTTCAGAATAACCGCTGGCGTCGCGTTCATCCACGCCGCCTGATGCGAATTCTCCGCGCCATCCACAACGCTCGCCACATCCTGCAGCCGCACCGGCGCGCCATTCTTGTACGCCACAATAATCGGCTTGTAGCCCTGCGTCGTCAGAATCTGGTCGTTCGCGCCGATGGTAAAAGCCTGGCGCAGCCCGTCGAAGTTGCCCTTCGCCTGATTCAAATTCGTCTCGTTCAGCGCCGTCCGCAGATCTTCCAGGCTCAAGCCGTAAGCAGCCAGCGCCGTCGGGTTCACGCGAATGCGCACCGCCGGCTTCTGCCCGCCGCTGATGCTGACCAAGCCAACGCCCGGCAGTTGCGAGATCTTCTGCGACAGCGTGGTGTCCGCCAGGTCCTCCACCTTCGTCAGCGGAATGGTCTTCGACGTCAGCGCCAGCGTCAAAATGGGCGCATCGGCCGGATTCACCTTGCTGTAGATGGGCGGGTTCGGCAGATCAGGCGGAAGGTAGGTGCCAGCCGCGTTGATGGACGCCTGCACCTGCTGCTCCGCGATATCAATGTTCAGGTTCAGGTCAAACTGCAGCGTGATGATGGAGCTTCCAAAAGAGCTGGTGGAAGTCATCTGCTTCAGCCCCGGCACCTGCCCGAACGTCCGTTCCAGCGGAGCCGTCACCGATGACGCCATCACATCCGGGCTCGCGCCAGGATAAAACGTGGTGCATTGAATGGTGGGGTAATCCACCTCAGGCAGCGCGGAAACCGGCAGTTGCGTGTAAGCGATGGCCCCGGCAATCAGAATGCCCGCCATCAGCAAAGACGTGGCAACCGGCCGAAGAATAAACGGCCGTGACGGGCTCAT
>Ga0116230_10000253_pt1 | contig 44304 bp, 41 predicted proteins | sample S1TSphfallax_3_FD_88678 | JGI IMG/M metagenome (GOLD analysis project Ga0116230, IMG submission 88678) | Host-associated microbial communities from peat moss isolated from Minnesota, USA - S1T2_Fd - Sphagnum fallax MG | ecosystem: Host-associated > Plants > Peat moss > Unclassified | place... | reverse complement strand
GACGACGGGCATATCGCGCCCGCCGACCTGACGATGGCCTTGCGCAAAGGCGCGCGCAATCGTGGCGCGGAAATCCACGAACAGACCGAGGTCACGGGCGTGCGGCGCACCGCGTCGGGCGAGTGGCACATCACGACCAACAAGGGCGACATCGTGGCCGAACACGTGGTCTGTGCGACCGGCAATTACGCGCGCCAGACGGGCCGACTGTTCGGCATCAACGTGCCCTCGATCCCGGTCGAACATCAATACATCGTTTACGACGAATCGCCCGAGCTTGCCGCCTACCGGCAAGCCGGCGGCGCAGAGCTCGCCGTGCTGCGCGAGTCCGATCAGTCTTATTATTTGCGCGAAGAGCGCTTGGGCTGGATCTTGGGGCCCTACGAGGCCGGTGCGCCGGCGCGCTTTGCGGACGGTGTGCCTGACTGGTTCGGTAAGAGCCTGTTCGATGGCGACCTGGATCGCCTGCTGCCGCATGTCGAGGCGGCGATTCGACGCGTGCCCTCGCTCGCCACGGCCGGCATCAAGGACATCGTCAACGGCCCGATCGCCTACACGCCCGACGGCAGCCCGCTGGTCGGTCCCGCCTGGGGCGCGAAAAATCTCTGGCTCAATGAAGGCCATAGCTTCGGCATCACGGCGGCCGGCGGCTCCGGTTGGCAGTTGGCGGAATGGATCGTCGAGGGCGAACCGGGCATCGACATGGCAGCGGTCGACCCGCGGCGCTACGGCCCCTACACGAGCAAGCGCTACGTGGTCGCAAAGAACGAGGAAACCTACCGTAACGTGTTCGTCATCCACTATCCCGATGAGGAACGGCCCGACGCGCGACCGGCGAAGACGTCGCCGATCTATGACAAGCTCGCGCGCATGGGTGCTGTATTCGGACAGCGCTACGGTTGGGAGCGAGCCAATTGGTTCGCGCCACCGGGTGTCGAGGCAAAGGACCGCTGGAGTTTTCGGCGCTCGAACTACTTTCCGCATGTCGGCGCCGAAGCGCTGCGCTTGCGCCGCGACGTCGGCGTCATCGATCTGTCGCCGTTCACGAAGCACGAAGTCTCCGGCCCAGGCTCGGAGGCCTGGCTCGACAGTCTGGTCGCCAACAAAGTGCCCACGAAGATCGGCCGGATCGCGCTTTGCCATGCGCTCACGCGCCGCGGCGGCATCCGCTCGGAATTCACGATCACGAAGCTCGGCGAAGAGCGGTTCTATGTGGTCAGCGCCGGAGCCGCCGAACGCTACGACAGCGATTATCTGCTGAATCTGTTGCCGCCGCCGAACCCCGCGACCGGCACGAACATCAAGCTCACGAATATCACGACCAGCCGCGGTTGCTTAGTCGTTGCGGGACCCAAGTCGCGCGCCGTGCTCGCAAAGCTCACGGACACGCCGCTCGACAATACGGCCTTCCCCTGGCTCACGGGCCAGATCGCCGAAGTCGGTCTCGCCGTGGACGTGTTTCTGTTGCGTGTCAACTTTGTGGGTGCGCTCGGCTGGGAACTGCATTTTCCGATCGAGTACGCGCATCATCTGTTCGACGCCTTGTTCGCGGCCGGCGCCGACTTCGGCATCGGCATGGCCGGTATGCGCGCGATGGAATCGCTGCGCATGGAGAAGTCCTACCGCATGTGGGGCACGGATCTCACGCCCGACTACACGCCCTACGAGGCCGGACTCGATCGCTTCGTGCGCTTGAACAAGGGCGAGTTCATCGGCAAGGATGCGCTCGTCAAACAGCTCGCCGACGGCGTGCCGCATCGTTTCGTTACGCTGGAGGTCCACAACGTCGTCGATGCGGACCCGCTCGGCAACGAGCCGCTCTATGATCTGGGCGGCACCCTGATCGGACGCGCCACCTCCGGCTACTTCGCGCACGCGCTCGGCAAGAGTCTCGCCATTGGTTACATCAAGCCGGAATTCGCGGCCGTGGGGACCCAACTGCAGATCGAGATCTTGGGCGAGCGCAAACCCGCGACGGTGCTCGTCGACTCCCCTTACGATCCGGAGAACAAGGACCTGAAGGCGTGAGTCGACAACGCTTCTCGGCGCTCTCGCTGATTCTGCGCGGCCTGTCGCGCCACCAGAGCTGGCAGCCGCAATGGCGCAAGGCCGAGCCCAAAAAGAGCTACGACGCCGTGATCGTGGGCGGCGGCGGCCATGGCCTCGGCGCGGCCTATTATCTCGCTCAAGAGCATGGACTCACGAACATCGCGGTGCTGGAAAAGGGCTGGGTCGGCGGCGGCAACACGGGCCGCAATACGACCATCATCCGCTCGAATTACCTCTTCAACGAGAGCGCCGCGCTTTACGATCATTCCGTGCGGCTCTGGGAGACGCTGTCTCAGGTTCTGAACTACAACGTGATGTTCTCGCCGCGCGGTGTGATGATGCTCGCGCATACGGTGCACGACATCCAGGTCTTCAAGCGCCACGTGCATGCCAATCGCTGCAACGGCGTCGACAACGAATGGTTGGAACCGGAGCAGGCCAAGGCGTTTTGTCCGCCTTTGAACATCGGCAGCAATATTCGCTACCCCGTCTTGGGCGCGGCACTGCAGCGGCGCGGCGGCACGGCACGCCATGACGCCGTGGCCTGGGGCTATGCGCGTGCGGCCGATGCGCTCGGTGTCGATATCATCGAGAATTGCGAAGTCACGGCGATCCGGCGCGACGCCGGCGGCGCCGTCGCGGGCCTCGAGACCACCCGCGGGCCGATCGCCACGCGCAAAGTGGGCGTCTCGGCGGCCGGCCATACCAGCGTCGTCATGGCGATGGCCGGCGTGCGCGTGCCGCTGGAAAGCTACCCACTGCAGGCCTTGGTCTCGGAGCCGGTCAAGCCGATTTTTCCGTGTGTCGTGATGTCCAACACGATTCACGCGTACATCAGCCAATCGGACAAGGGCGAACTCGTGATCGGTGCCGGCACTGATGCCTATACGTCGTACACGCAACGCGGCGCACTGCATATCAACACGCACACTCTCGATGCGATCTGTGAATTGTTTCCGAACTTTCGCCGCATGCGCATGCTGCGCAATTGGGGCGGCATCGTCGACGTCACGCCGGATCGCTCGCCGATCATCGCCAAGACACCGGTCCCGGGGCTCTATGTCAATTGCGGTTGGGGAACGGGCGGATTCAAGGCCACGCCGGGCGCCGCGCATGTGTTCGCCTGGACGATCGCGAGGGACGAACCCCATCCGATCAATGCGCCCTTCACGATCGAGCGCTTCCGTGACGGCTATCTGATCGACGAGGCTGCGGCTGCCGCCGTCGCCCACTGAGCGAGGCCGATATGCTGGTCATTGTCTGCCCTTATTGCGGTAAGCGTCCGGAGATCGAGTTCTCCTATGGCGGCCAGGCGCATCTGATGCGTCCCGCGCAGCCGACCGATCTCGATGATCAGGCCTGGGCTGATTTTCTGTACATGCGCAGCAATACGAAGGGGCTCTATGCCGAGCGTTGGCGGCATTCGCATGGCTGCGGACGATTTTTCAATGCGCTGCGCGACACGACGACGGATCATTTCACGGCCACTTATCGCGTCGGCGAACCGCGTCCGGACGCCGCGCCGACGGAGTCCGGCAAGTGACCGCCCAGCGCACCGAGCAGGGCGGCCGCATCGATCGTTCCAAGCCCGTGACCTTCAGCTTCGACGGTCGACTCTATTCGGGATTCGTGGGTGACACCCTCGCCTCCGCGCTGCTCGCGAACGGCGTCCATTTGGTCGGACGCTCCTTCAAGTATCACCGGCCACGCGGCATCCTGGCCGCGGGCAGCGAAGAGCCCAATGGTCTGGTTGCCGTGCGCCGCGATGCGGCCCGCGTGACGCCGAACCTACGCGTCACACAGGTCGAGCTCTACGATGGCCTGGTTGCGACGAGTCAAAATCGCTGGCCGAGTCTCGAGCGCGATTTCGGGCGGGTCAACGATCTCTTGTCGCGCTTCTTTCCGGCCGGATTCTACTACAAGACCTTCATGTGGCCGCGCTCGGCCTGGAAGAATTTCTACGAACCCATCATCCGGCGCGCAGCCGGTCTCGGCGACGCGCCGACCGAGGCGGATCCTGACCGCTATTCGCAGCGCTACGCGCATTGTGACGTGCTCGTGATCGGCGCCGGTCCCGCCGGTCTCGCCGCGGCACTTGCGGCCGCGAACAGCGGCGCACGCGTGATTCTGTGCGACGAACAAACAGAATTCGGCGGCAGTCTCTTGTCGGATACGCAGGCCGAGATCGAGGGCTCGAGCGGTCGCGACTGGACGCGACAGACGGTCGCGATCCTGGCACAGAACCCGCGCGTGACCTTGCTGCCGCGAACCACGGCATTCGGCTATTTCCCGCATAATTTTCTCGGCCTCAATGAGCGTCTCACGGATCATCTCGAGCGCCCCGATCCGCGGCTCGCGCGCGAGCGACTTTGGCAGGTGCGCGCCGGCGCCGTGGTGCTCGCGACCGGCGCAATCGAACGTCCCCTCGTGTTTCCGGGCAACGATCGACCGGGCATTTTGCTCGCCGGCGCCGCGCGCACCTACTTGAACCGTTACGGAGTCCGGGTCGGCACGCGCGCCGTGCTCGTGACCGCGGACGATATGGGTTATCAGGCTGCGCTGGACTTGCAAGCCGCGGGCGTCGAGATCGCGGCGATCGCAGATTTGCGCACGAACCCGGGCGGCGCACTCCCCGCCGCCGCACGCGCGGCGGGTGTCCCGATTCATAGTTCGGCAACCGTACTCGGGACGAGCGGCGACCTGCGTGTCGAGTCGATCGATATCGGCCGTGTCGATGCCGACGGTCGCGTCACCCTGACCGAACGCGTCAGCTGCGATGTCGTGCTCATGTCGGGCGGTTACAACCCGAGTGTGCATTTATTCTCACAGTCACGCGGCAAACTGGGCTGGAGCGACGCGCTCAAGGCCTTCGTGCCGCAACAATCGGCCGAATGCGAGCGCTCCGCCGGCGCCAGCCGCGGCATCTTTGGCCTGGCCGCAGCGCTCGACGACGGCTATGCCGCCGGGGCCGCCGCCGCACCGCAGCCAACGCTCGAGCATCGGCGCTTCGAAGTCAAGGCAACGGCAACCGCGAGCGAGGCCTATCTTGGTGCGCTACCCGAGGGGCCAACGCCGGCGAAAGACAAGGCCTTCGTCGACTGGCAGCATGACGTGACGACACGCGACCTCGCGCTAGCGACACGCGAAGGATTCCGGTCGATCGAACATGTGAAGCGCTATACGACGACCGGCATGGCGACCGATCAAGGCAAGACCTCTAACCTCAACGCGCTCGCGATCGTGGCGAAATCCTTGGGGGTGCCGGTCCCGCAAGTCGGCCTCACGAGCTTCCGCATGCCGTACACGCCAACCAGCTTCGGCAGTTTCGCCGGAACCTCGCGCGGCGATCTGTTCGATCCTTTGCGCAAGACTCCGATCCACGCCTGGGCAGAAGCGCAAGGCGCGGTGTTCGAGCCGGTTGGGCTCTGGATGCGTGCGCGCTACTTCCCGAAGAACGGCGAAGACATGCATGCGGCCGTGGCCCGCGAATGCCTCGCGGTACGCAATCAGTGCGGGATCTTCGATGCCTCGACGCTCGGCAAGATCGAAGTTGTCGGCGGTGGCGCCGCGGAGTTCCTGAATCGACTCTATATCAACAGCTGGACTTATCTCGGCGTCGGCCGTTCGCGTTACGGAATTCTGTGCCGCGACGACGGCTTCATCTATGACGATGGCGTGGTCGCGCGCACGGCGCCCGACCGCTTCCACGTGACGACCACGACCGGCGGCGCGCCGCGCGTTCTCGCCATGATGGAAGATTACCGCCAGACCGAATGGGCCGATCTCGAGGTCTGGCTCACGTCGACGACGGAACAATGGGCGGTCATCGCGGTCCAGGGACCCGAGTCGCGGCGCGTGCTCGCGACCCTCGTGGAAGACGCCGACATCAGCGCAGGCGCCCTGGCCCACATGGCGATCGTACGCGGGCGCATTTGCGGCGTACCGCTGCTGCTGTTTCGAGTGAGCTTCTCCGGCGAACTGGGCTTCGAGGTGAACGTGCCCGCCGACTATGGCCGCGCCGTTTGGGAGGCGATCTATGCCGCCGGCCAGGCCTTCGGCATGACCGCCTACGGCACGGAGACCATGCATGTGCTGCGCGCGGAAAAAGGCTACATCATCGTCGGCCAGGACACGGACGGCACGATGACGCCCGATGATGCAGGTCTGTCTTGGGCGATCGGCAAGACGAAGCCCGATTTCGTTGGTAAACGCTCCTTGCAACGAGCCTCCATGACGGCGCCGACACGCAAGCAATTGGTGGGACTGCGCACCCGCGATCCGAAGCTCGTCCTCGAGGAGGGGGCACAAGTGGCGGCGAGCGCCGGTCAGACCCCACCCATGGCCTTGCTCGGGCATGTGACCTCGTCGTATTTCAGTGCCGTGCTCGGACATTCCATTGCGCTCGCCGTGGTCTCGGGCGGTCGCGCGCGCGTGGGCCAAACGCTTTATGTGCCGATGCCGGGTGGCGATATTCCGGTCGAGGTGACGACGCCCGTGTTCTACGATCCCACGGGAGCGCGCATCAATGCCTGAGCAGGCACGACGAGTGACCACCGAGGTGGCCGGCAGCGATTGGTTGCGGGCCCTGCCGCCGGCGACGCGCTTCATCCTGCATGGGGACGCCGAGGCGCGTCGGCGCGCCGCGACTGTTTGGGGTATTGCGGGTGCCGAGGACCCGCTGCGGGCCGAGGTCGCCGCCGACCGCGCCAGCCTATGGCTGGGACCGGATGAGTATTTACTGCTCGATTCCGGAGCGGCCGCGGGCTCCGATGCGCATGCCGCGGATCTGGCCCTGCGTCTCGATGCGGCGATGGGCACCGTGCCGCATGCACTCGTCGACGTGAGTCACAGGCAGACCGCCATCGAAGTCCACGGCCTGCACGCAGCCGCGATTCTGAACGGCGCCTGTCCACTCGATCTGGACATCAGCCGGTGCCCGGTCGGATATTGCACACGCACGGTCTTTGCGAAGGCCGACATCGTGCTCTGGCGAACGGGTGAGCAGTCCTTTCATGTCGAGGTGTGGCGCTCGTTCAGCGATTACGTCACGGGGCTGCTCGCCGTGATCGCGCAGGATTATTATCCTGGGCCATGAGGTGATCAAAAGCCGGTCCGCGTTTGCGCCGGCTCCTGTGCCTCGCGCTGTTGACCGGACCTGCGGTCAAAATCGCGAGGATGGGCTTTGCACCGGCGTTTGCGCTCGCGCAGCAGGCTTTTCGACGCCCGCCTTCGTTTCGCTGCCTGGATTCAGCCATTGGCTGCAAATGAGCAGCACCACGAACACCAGGTAGAACACGAAATAGCTCAGTGCGTGGCGCGGCTTGAGCTCGGTCGCCACGGGTTGTGGCGACGGATTTCGTAGCGACGGCCGGTGCTCGCCGGAATCCGCAGACATCGCGCGGCGCACGCCCGCCTCCCGCCCATCTCCGTCCGGAGCCCCACGCGGCGCACTACGCGGCAACAAGGCCTGCAAGCGTGCCGCGATCGTCTCGGCGTCCGCGCGCGGGATCGGTCCCGTCGCGATACCCGCGATCAAGTCAGCGAGTTCGCGCACAGCCGCGGACGGCGGCAGTCGGCCGAGTCGAGCCGCCTCCTCCCAGGGATCCAGGTTGCGACGTGCGAGCGCGGACAACACCGTCAACGGCACGCCATGCCGATCCTCGTCGATAGCCGCGTAGAGGAAGGCGTCAAAGACGCCGCTCGCTCCGCCAAAGGCTGTCGAGTGGGCCATGGCGCTAGCGGATCAACCGGGAGAGCGCCAGGGTCCGCGGCAGCTTTTTGATCGAAATTCGCGCGCCCATACCGCTCATGCCGTCTTGCGGTATGACCCTGCGCAGCGCGCCGCGGGTGTTCGGCGACAACGACAAGGTGTGGCGATGGGTACCGAGCTCGAGATCATCACGTGTGCTGTTCATTGGCTGCCTGCGGCCCCACAACCGGCGAATTGGCGCGGTGCTTCAGAGACCTCATGGGGGCACCTTAGTCGCGGCACGGGCTTCGCGTCGGTGCGCAAACGCGCTTAAGCCGGGCCGGCCCGATCCCCGCGCTCAGCGCTGCGCTTCTGACCAATTGGGCGCGCGATAGAAAGGTGCGTCCGATCGCGGCAGCAGTGTCTTGCCGAGAATATGATCCGCGGCTTTTTCGGCCAACATGATGGTCGGCGCGTTGAGGTTACCGGTCGTGACGGAGGGCATGATCGAGGAGTCGACGACCCGCAAGCGCTCCAGGCCATGGACGCGGGTCTCGGCATCGACCACCGCGAGCGGATCGCTGCGCGAGCCCATCTTGCAGGAGCACGACGGGTGATAAGCGCTCTCCACTTTGGCGCGAATGAAGTCATCGATTTGGCTGTCGGATTGCACGTCGACGCCCGGTTGAATCTCGCGACCGCGATAGCGATCGAAACTCGGCTGCGCGAAAATCTCGCGCGTCAGCCGCACACTCGCGCGCATTTCGGCCCAGTCGTCCGGGTGACTCATGTAGTTGAACAGGATACGGGGCTTCTCGAGCGGATTGGTCGATGCCAAGCGCACCCACCCGCGGCTCTTCGAACGCATCGGGCCGATATGGGCCTGGAAGCCGTGTTCCTGTGCGAGCGTCGAGCCATCGTAGGCGACCGCCATGGGCAGAAAATGATACTGCAGATCGGGATACTCGATGCCCGGGCGGCTGCGAATGAAGCCGCAGGATTCGAAATGATTGGTCGCGCCGAGACCGTCCTTGCGCAACAACCAGCGCACACCGATCGCGGCCTTGGCCAGCGGTTTGATCGACGAATACAGCGTGATCGGCTCTTTGCAGGCGACCTGGAAATAAAACTCCAGGTGGTCCTGCAGGTTCTCGCCGACGCCCGGCAAGTCGTGCACGACCGGAATCGCGAAGCTGCGCAATTCCGCAGCCGGCCCGACACCGGAGAGCTTCAGCAATTGCGGCGAATTGATCGGACCTCCGCAGAGAATCAATTCGCGGCCCACGGCGACGCGCACTTGCCGGTCGCCCCGACGATAGTCGAGCGCCGTCGCGCGCCGTCCCTCGAACACGATCTTGGTTGCCAGCGCATGCGTCTGCAGCGACAGATTCGGCCGCCGCAACGCCGGCCGCAGATAGGCATTCGCGGCGCTGCTGCGCACACCCTGCCCCACGGTCATGTCCATGCGCCCGAAGCCTTCCTGTTGGAAGCCGTTGACATCATCCGTGAGCGGATAGCCGGCTTCACGCGCCGCAGCGAGCCAGGCGGCATGCAGCGGATTTTGCAGGGAACCGTACGAAGTCTGCAGAGGACCCCGGTCACCGCGGTAGGTATTGCCGCCCTCCGCGCGTCGCTCCGCGCGGCGAAAATACGGCAGCACATCCGCGTAGCTCCAACCCTGTGCACCCTCCGCCTGCCATCGTTCGAAATCCAACGGGTTGCCGCGGATGTAAACCAAGCCGTTGATCGACGAAGATCCACCCAAGACCTTGCCCCGCGGCGTGTGCATGCTGCGCCCGCCCAGACCGGGTTCGGGCTCGGTGTGGTAGAACCAGTTGTATTTCGCCATGTTCATCGGGATGGACAGAGCCGACGGCATTTGGATGAAAATGGATCGATCCGATCCGCCATATTCGAGCAGCAGAACGCTGTGCTTGCCGTCTTCACTCAAGCGATCGGCGAGTACGCAGCCCGCGGAACCCGCGCCGACAATCACATAATCAAAGGTCTGTTCAGCCGGCATCCTGCGCTCCGTCAATAAGGCGATTCGACATCGCCCATCGCGACGTAAACGCTCTTCAATTGCGTGTAATGTTCGAGCGCGGCTTTGCCGTTCTCGCGACCGAGACCGGACATCTTGTAGCCGCCGAACGGCAGCTCGATCGGCGTGACGTTGTAGTGATTGAGCCAGCAGGTACCCGCTTGGAGCTTCGCGATGACACGATGGCCACGGGTCAGATCGTTGGTGAACACGCCGGCGGAAAGCCCGAACTCGGTCGCGTTCGCGCGCTCGATGACCTCGTCCTCGGTATCGAACTCGAGCACCGACATCACGGGCCCGAAAATCTCCTCGCGCACGATGCTCATGTCATCGTGGCAGGCATCGAAGATCGCCGGCGTCATGAAGTAACCGTTGGCAAGATCGCCATCGGTGACCCGTGTACCGCCGATCAGCAGTTTGGCGCCCTCGGCGCGGCCGCGAGCGACATACCCCAAAACCTTGTCGAGATGCTGGGCCGAGATCAGGGCGCCGACCTGTGTCGCCGGATCCATGGGATCACCGATCCGCATCGCCGCGACCCGTGCGACCAGGCGCTCCAGAAAAGCCTTCTTGAGCGAACGATGCACGAACACGCGGGTTCCGTTCGAACACACCTGCCCCGCGGAATAGAAGTTCGCGAGCAAGGCGCCGGCGACCGCATTGTCGAGTTTCGCGTCCTCAAACATGATCAGCGGTGATTTGCCGCCGAGTTCCAGAGTCACGTTTTTCAGCGTCTGGGAGGCATCACTCATGACGGCCTTGCCGGTGCCGACTTCACCGGTCAGGGACACTTTGCGAATCTCCGGGTGACGCGTCAGCAGTCGGCCGGTGTCGGCGAAGCCCTGCACCACCTGGAATACCCCCGCGGGCACGCCCGCCTCGAGATAGATTTCCTGCAATTTCTCGGCCGTGAAGGGCGTGAGTTCCGCGGGCTTGAAAATCATCGCGTTGCCGAAGGCGAGCGCCGGAGCCGACTTCCAGCAGGCGATCTGCAGCGGGTAATTCCAGGCGCCGATGCCGGCGACGATGCCGAGCGGTTCGCGGCGCGTATAACCGAAGGCTTGCGGCCCGAGATCGATGTGCTCGCCGCTGAGGCTTTGCACGAGCGCGGCGAAGTACTCGATGCAATCAGCTCCCGAGACGACGTCGACCACCAAGGTTTCTTGAATCGGCTTACCCGTATCGCGCGTCTCGAGCTCGGCGAGTTCCCGGTTGCGCTCGCGCAGCAGCGCAGCGGCACGCCGCAGCACGCGCGCCCGCTCGACTGCGGGCGTCGCCGCCCACTGGGCCTGAGCGCACCCGGCAGCCACGACCGCCGCGTCGATGGCCGCCGCACCGGCAACCGTGCAGTAGCCGAGCACAGCGCCCGTGGCCGGGTTCAGCGACGCAAAGCGTTCGCCGGCGCCCGGCTTGCCGGCAAACTTGGCCGGCCGTTCGGCATTATGCGCAGCGCCGCGTTCGCGCAAGCGGCCGTCGACGAAACTCGTCAACAACGCACGCGCGCTCTCACTATCCGCTTCCCGCCAACCGGACAGAGCGGCCCGCAACCAGACGCCGTCGATCATCGCGGCAATCATCGCCGCCAGACTCGTCGCCTCGTCGGCGGGCAGCAGCTGCTTGAGCGACGCCCGTAAATTCGCCAAGGTGCGCCGCTGGTAAACCGATTGCACACGCTTCAACTGCGCGCTTTGCAAAACCTGACCCCAGAATGCCAACCAGGCCGTGCCGGTTCTTTGGTCGAATTCGGCCGGCGCGAGATTGCCGTCGATCACGGCCTGAATGCGCCCGCGCGGCGTGCGTACTTGTTGCAGGCGTGCGCGGATCCGGTCGCCGACGCGTCGCGTGAGCGTCCTAAAGGCCGCATCGAGCAATCCGTCCTTGTCACCGAAGTAATGCGCGACCAAACCAGGCGAGACACCGGCACGCCCGGCAATTTGCGCGAGCGTCGTGCCCACGTAGCCCAGTTCAGCTAGGCTATCGATGGTGACCGCGATCAACTGGCGGCGACGGCTATCGTCGCCGCTGTCGCGCAGCGCCTCGGCAAGAATCGTTGAGTGATCGTTCAATTTGTTAGCCTTCGGGGCCATGCACCAGCCCCGCTGGACGTACGGACCGGTTTGCGCCTAAGATGGATTGTCAAATATTTATCTGAATATTTTCAATAAATTGGGATGCACGGGTGAAGCATAATCAGCAGCGATTAAACGCCTGTTCAAGAACTGCATCTCCGCGGCAATCATGCCGCCCCGCGAGCGCCCGGGTCAAGCACCTGGCGAGCCTCGTTGTTACCCGCTGTGTGAGTCTTGCCGTGGGTCTTGCCGTGGGTCTTGGCGGCCATTCGGCGGCGGCGGCCGAGGCGACGCCGGGTGCCGACGCACCACCCGCATCGGCGAGCGCGCCGGGCGCGGCCGACCCCGCATCCTGCCAAACCGTGCGCTTCTCGGATGTCGGCTGGACCGACGTCACGGCGACCACCGCCTTGACCGCCGAATTGTTGCGTAGCATTGGCTACATTCCGCGCATCACGGTGCTCTCGGTGCCCGTGACCTTTGCATCGCTGCAGAATAAGGACATCGATGTCTTTCTGGGCAATTGGATGCCGGCGCAAGAGGCCGATCGCGCCAAGTACATTGCCGACGGGTCCATCGTCGAAATCGGGGCGAATCTCACGGGCGCGAAATATACGCTCGCCGTCCCGGCCTATACCTACGATGCGGGACTGCACGACTTTGCCGATATACAGCGCTTCGCGCCGCAGCTGAAGAATTCGATCTACGGCATCGAACCGGGCAATGACGGCAATCGCCTCGTGCTGAAAATGCTCAAGCAGAACATCGATAATCTCGGCAACTTCAAACTCATCGAGTCGAGCGAGCAAGGCATGCTCGCGCAAGTCGAACGCTCGGTGCGCGCCAAAGAGCCGATCGTGTTCCTCGCCTGGGAGCCGCATCCGATGAACATGCGCTTCGACTTGCGCTATTTGACGGGCGGCGATGCGGTGTTCGGTCCGAACTTTGGTGGCGCAACGATTTATACCGTCGTGCGCAAGGGCTATACCACCGAGTGCCCGAACATCGGCCGCCTGCTGCACAACCTCAAGTTCACTCTGCGCGGCGAAAGCGAGATGATGGCCGGCATCCTCGATCGTCACGAGCAACCCCAGATCGCGGCCCAGGAGTGGCTCAAGGCCAATCCGACGGTCACCAAGGAATGGCTCAAGGGTGTGCTCACGTTCGACGGCAAGCCTGCGGCTCTAGCGCTCGCGCGCGCGGCCCCGCCGCCCCGCCCGGGCGGCTTCGAGCAATGGATCATCAGTCACAAGATCCCGGTCGGCGATACCATGGCGGTCGTGATCGATGCCATCAAGACGCATGGCACTTTGTTCTTCGACGGGATTGCGATCGTGATTCGCGGCACGGTCGATGGGATCACGTCGCTGCTGCTCTTCCTGCCTGCACCCGCGTTGATCGTGGCGGCCGGCGTGCTGACCTGGCTGCTGCGCCGTTCGCTGCCGCTCGCGATTTTCGTGCCCCTCGCCCTACTGTTCATCTTGAACCAGGGATACTGGCTCGCGACCCTGGAAACGCTGTCCCTGGTGCTCGTCGCAACGCTGGCCTCGACGCTGATCGGCGTGCCGCTCGGCATCGCGGCCGCGCACCGACCCAAGTTGTTCGCGGCTCTGCGCCCCGTGCTCGACTTGATGCAGACACTGCCGACGTTCGTGTATCTGATCCCGACCTTGGTGTTGTTCGGTCTCGGGGTTGTGCCGGGATTGATCTCGACGGTGATCTTCGCGCTGCCGGCGCCGATCCGCATGACGCACCTTGGCATCTCGTCGGTACCGAAACCCCTGATCGAAGCAGGACAGGCGTTTGGCGCAACGCCCATGCAGTTGCTGTGGAAGGTTGAATTGCCGAGCGCGTCGACCACGATCCTGGCCGGCATTACTCAGTGCATCATGCTGAGCCTTTCCATGGTGGTCATCGCCGCCTTGGTGGGCGCCGGCGGTCTTGGCGTGCCCGTCGTGCGCGCCTTGAACTCGGTTCAGGTCGGCATGGGCTTCGAGGCCGGCTTCACGATCGTGCTGCTCGCGATCATTCTCGACCGTGTGAGCCGGCCGAAGGAACGGGGAGCACGCCGATGAACTCCGCCATCGAATTCAAAGACGTCGATATCCTGTTTGCACGCGAGCCGGGCCGCGACGGGCGCCGGGCGATTCGCGAGGCGCTCGTGGCGCTCGATGCCGGCGGCACGCGCGCGGCCATCTCGGAGAAGTACGGCGTCATCGTCGGGGTCGCGGGCGCGAGCCTCAATGTGGCGCGCGGCGAGATCTCCGTGCTCATGGGCCTGTCCGGCTCCGGCAAGTCGACGCTCCTGCGTGCGGCCAACGGCCTCAATCCCGTGGTCCGCGGCCAGGTCCTCGTGCGCGACGGCGACTCGGTCATCGACGTGGCCAACTGCGACGTGCCGCAGATGCGGCGCTTACGGCGCGAGCGCGTCGCGATGGTGTTCCAGCAGTTCGGACTTCTGCCCTGGCGCACGGTGCGCGAAAACGTCGGCTTCGGCCTGGAGTTGCGCGGGGAACCGGCCGCAGACCAACGTCGGATCGTCGACGAGAAACTCGAATTGGTGGGACTGTCGCAGTGGTCCGAGCGCTATGTCAGCGAATTGTCGGGCGGGATGCAGCAACGCGTCGGGCTTGCGCGCGCGTTTGCGACCGATGCGGATATTCTCTTGATGGATGAGCCGTTCTCGGCGCTCGACCCTTTGATCCGCGGCAAGCTGCAAGACGAATTGCTTGCGCTGCAGGAGCGCGTCAAGAAGACCATTCTGTTCGTCAGCCACGACTTGGACGAGGCACTGCGCCTCGGCGACCGTATCACGATTCTGCAGAACGGTCGCATCATTCAGAGCGGTACCGCCGAAGACATCGTGCTCGCACCGGCCGACGACTATGTCGCCGAATTCGTCCGGCACATGAACCCGCTCGATGTGCTCACGGGCAGCATGATCATGCGCGAGCGCGTGCAGATGACGGATCCTGCGGGCGACTTGTGGCTCGACGCCCAGCGTCGCTATCGCCTGTTCCTGAACGGGCGCGATGAAGTCATGGACCTGCATCTGGACGGCGTGCCACATCCCATGCAATTGGTCGGCACGGGCGCTGCGGCCGCCGAAGGTCTTGGAGAGAGCCTCGCGATCGCCTCCCCGTCGCTTTCCCTGCAGGAAATCATTCAGCTGCGCCAGACGACGGGACACCCCGTGCTCCTGGCCGCCGAGGGACGCGTCGTCGGCGTTTGCGGCGAAACCGAGATCATTCGCGCGCTTGCCGGCAGCCGCCAAACACCGTGAACGGGCGATACGAGCCCCGCGGGCGCCGTGCGACTGGCTTAAATATTATGATCAAGATAATATAACGCCCGGCTCAGGCTGGTGAGCTCCGAACGGGGAAATCTATGAATCATGACGTCATTATTACTTGCGCCGTCACGGGCGACGATAGCAAGGTAACCAAGAGTCCGCACTGCGCTGTGACGCCCGAGCAGATCGCGGCCACCGCCATCGCTGCCGCCCAGGCCGGCGCCGCCATCGTGCACATCCACGTACGGGATCCCGAGACTGGCGCCTTCAGCATGGAGACCCGGCACTACCGGGAGGTCGTCAAATTGATCCGCGAGAGCAAGGTCGACGTGATCGTCAACCTGACCTGTGGCATGGGCGGCTACATCGTCATTGGCGAGCATGGCTTGAAAGACACGCCCGCCCCCGGCAGTGACTTCGTCACCCAGGAGGCCCGCATGCAACACGTGATCGACCTCTGCCACGAGGGCTTGTACCGGCCGGACATCGCCACGATCGATTGCGGCAGCCTGAATTTCGGCGACTCGAATCGCGCCTATATCTCGACGCCCAATTATCTTCGTCAAGGCGCCGCGATCGCGCGCGACCTGGGCGTCAAGCCGGAACTCGAGATCTTCGACACGGGCAATCTCTGGTTCGTCAAGCAGATGCTCAAGGAGGGACTGCTTGACAACCCGACCCTGATCCAGCTTTGCATGGGCATTCCGTACGGCGTCCCGGCCGACGTCGGCCATTTGCTCGCGATGGTCAATGCCCTCCCTGAGAACTGCAATTGGGGCACGTTCGCGATCAGCCGCATGCAAATGCCCTGGGTCGCGCAGTCCATTCTCTTGGGCGGCAATGTGCGCGTCGGACTGGAAGACAATCTCTACCTGAGCCGCGGCGTCTATGCCAGCAATGCCCAGCTCGTCGAGAAGGCGCGCACGATCATCGAAGCCATGGGCGCACGTGTGCTCAATGCCGCCGAGGCGCGCGAGCGACTGAAGCTGCGTTGAGCATGTCCTCGTCAAGCGCGCTCACGGCCTACTGCGCCAATATCGAGACTGCCTGGATCGATTACAACGGGCATTTGCGCGACGCGTACTATGGCGTCGTGCTGAGCAACGCGATCGACGACCTCATGGATCAGTTGGGGCTCGATGCGGCCTACCGCAGCGAGACGCGCTGTACGCTCTACACCTTGGAGCAGCATGTCTACTACCTGCATGAGGTGAAGCTGAGCGACGCATTGATCGTCGAGAACCTGGTTTTGGATTGCGATCTCAAACGCATCCACCTGGGCTCGATCTTCCGCTGCGAACGCGTGCCGGAGCCCGTTGCGGTCGCGGAGACGTTGCTCTTGCATGTGCGGCAAGCCGAGCAGCCGGGATCCGCGCCGTTTCCGGCCGCGGTAGAGACCCGGCTTGAGGGCCTGAAGCTGACAGCGGAGGATCGCGGCGCCTTCACGCCCTCCTCCCGCAAGATCGAACTGAAGCGTCGCTGAGGCCATGAGCGAGATCAGCCGCCTGATTGCGCCGCGCAGTATCGCGCTGATCGGCGCGAGTGCCTGGACCGATGCCGTGGCCGCCGGCAGTCGCGCAATCGGATTTCGCGGGTCCGTTTGGCGCATCCACCCGAGCAAACCGTCGACGGCCGAGACCACCTACTATCGCTCGGTCGCGGAGTTGCCCGGGATACCCGATGCCGCTTTTGTCGCCGTGCCCAACCAGGAGGCAGCCGGTGTCGCCGCGGCGCTTGCGGCACGCGATGCGGGCGGCTTCGTCTGCTTCACGGCGGGCTTTTCGGAGACCGGCACCGACACGGGGCGCAAGCTGACTCAGGATTTGTCGGCGAGCGCCGGATCCTTACCGTTCTTCGGACCCAATTGCTATGGCTTTGTGAACTTCTTCGACCGGGTGGCGCTCTGGCCGGATCAGGTCGTGGGTGCGCCGCGCGATAGCGGCGTCGCCTTGATCTGTCAGAGCGGCACGATCGCGCTGACCCTGATGTTCAACGATCGCTCCTTGCCGATCGGATATCTGTTTACGGTCGGCAACCAAACGCGGCTTGCCGTCGAGGACCTGATCGAAATCCTCTCGGAGGATCCGCGCGTGACTGCGTTCGGCCTCTACCTCGAAGGGATCCAGGATCCCGAGCGCTTTGCACGCGCGGCAGCCAAGGCACGCGCCGCGCGCAAGCCGATCGCCGTGATCAAGTCCGGCCGCACCGAAGCGGCCGCGCGCACGGCGCATAGCCACACGGGCGCACTTGCGGGCGCGGATGCGGTATTCGACGCCTTTTGCCGCGACGCCGGGCTGGCACGCTGCGACACCTTGAGCACTTTGAGCGAGACTCTCAAACTGTTCCATGCCGGGGGTCCCACCACGGGGCGCAAAGTCTTGATCATGGGTGCATCCGGCGGCGACATGGCGATGACGGCCGACGTTGCGCGTTCCCTGGATCTCGACTTCGCGGCGCTGCCGACAGCGCGCGAGTCCGAGCTGCGCGAGATCCTGGGCGCCCGCGTCACGGTCGCCAACCCCTTCGATATTCATACCTATCTTTGGTTCGATCCGCCGGCGCTGCGCCGCGTGTTTGCGGCCGTCCTGCAGGCGAATTACGATGCCGTAGGGTTCATGCTCGACTGCCCACCGGATGGCGAGTCGGACACCGCGGCGTTCGATGCCGTCATCGAGGTGTTCATTGAGGCGGCGCAAGCCTCGCCCACCCGTGCCGCCTTGATCGCCTCGCTGCCGGAAACGCTCGGTGCACGCATACGGCAGATGTGCCTCACGGGCGGTGTCGTGCCGCTGCAAGGTCAGCGCGAAGCCCTGGAGGCGCTGGCTTTGTCCGGTGCCGTCGGCCGAGTATGGGCAAGCGCTGCGGGCCCCACGCTGCAGAGACCTACAACGACCGGACCCAGCACGCGACCCTTGGGACGCAGCCGCACGCTCGCCGAGGATCACAGCAAGGCGGCGCTGGCGGCCTTCGGCCTGCCCATCGCGCGTGGCATCAGCGGCCCTGCCCAACAGGCCGCGCTCGCCGCAGGCTCCCTTGGATTTCCGGTCGTAATCAAGGCGATTGGTGCGCATCTCGAACACAAGACGGAAGTTGGCGGTGTAGTGCTCAATGTACGCGGCACGCCCGAAGCACATGCTGCGGTGCTGCGGCTCAGCGCTCTCTCCGATACGCTCTTGGTCGAACAAATGATTACGGACGGCATCGCCGAAATTCTCGTCGGCGTCATCGTCGATGCGCAATTCGGACAAGTGCTGGTCGTGGGCGCCGGCGGTATCCTCACCGAGTTGCTGGCCGATAGTGTCCAACTATTACCGCCGTGGAGTCGCGAGTCGATCGGCGCCGGACTGCGCGGGCTCAAGATCGCCGCATTGTTGGGCGGCTATCGAGGTAAACCGGCCGGCGATGTCGAGGCGCTCGTCGATGCCATATTGTCGATCGCGCGCTATGCCACGGCGCACGTGGAGACCTTGATCGAGCTGGACGTGAACCCCGTGATCGTGCGCCCCGTCGGCAAGGGCGCCATCGCAGTGGACGCCTTGATACGTTTGCAAGAACCTTCTTCGCACGAGGAGTGAATGCATGTCGCACGGAATCAACGTCGTCAAAGACGGCGCCATCCTGGAAGTCACGATCGACCGGCCCAAGGCGAATGCCATCGATCTGCCCGCGAGCCGAAGGCTAAATGACGTCTTCTCCGACTTTCGCGATGATCCCGCCCTGCGTATCGCGATCCTGACGAGCACGGGTGAGCGCTTCTTCTGCCCGGGGTGGGACCTGAAGGCGGCCGCTGCGGGCGAAGAGTCCGACGAGGATTGGGGCGTGGGCGGATTCGGCGGCCTCAATTATCCACGCAATTTGAACAAACCGATCATCGCCGCCGTGAACGGCATTGCCTGCGGCGGTGGATTTGAACTGGTGCTGGGAACCGACATCATCGTGATGGAGGAACACGCGAAATTCGCGCTGCCGGAAATCAACGTGGGCGTGCTCGCCGATGCCGGCACGATCAAGTTACCGCGCCGTGTCCCCTACCATGTGGCGGTCGAGTTCCTGATGACGGGGCGCTGGATGGACGCCGCCGAGGCGAAGCATTGGGGACTTGCCAATCATGTCGTGCCCAAGGGACAGGCGCTCCAAAAGGCGCGGGAAATCGCGCGCAGTTTGAGCGAGGGTCCGCCGCTGCTGTTCCCCGCGATCAAGCAATTGATGCGCCATGCCGAGATGGTTCCCGAGCACCAGGCTTTCGAACTGCATGACTCGCTCGATGCCGTACAACGCGTCGTGCGATCCGAGGATCTCAAGGAAGGCACGCGCGCGTTCACGGAAAAACGTAAACCGCGGTGGACCGGCAGATAAGATTCCCGCAGTCGCCCCAGGCGCAGCTCTCCGGCTCGAGCACCGCGGACTACGGAACGACCTGCCATCCGATCGGCGTCCAACGCAGCAGGATGTCCGACAGCGGATGTGGCGCCTGAGCCATTAAATGGCGCGCCATGGCGCGTAAGGCGTCGATTGCTGCCCGGGAGTCGTCACTACTGTAGAGCACGGTATCCGTGGCCGGCGCAACAACGATCAGCTTCCCGCCTTGTGCTTTAGCAAGCGGTGCCCAGGTGTCGAATAGCGCGAGACGACTCGGATAGGAGAAATCGCCGATCAGCTGACCGATGCGTCCGGGGCCTGCGCTCTTCGCGACATCCATCAAGGGCTTGGACTCGAGCGCAGCGCGCGTATTCTTGAGCGCGAGTTGTTGGGCCTCGTCTTTGGTCAAACCGAGATTCTTGAGAGTATCCGTGTTCAGAAACACGAAAGTAGTTGGCGTATCGACCACGGGCAGAAGCACCAAACCTTGTACGAATGGCGCCGGCAGCAACGTCGGTGCGCCCGGGCCGAGGGAACTCTGGATCTGCTCGACATAGTCGGCAGTCCGAACGACGACGCGAATCGAATCACGCGTGATCGGCGCATTCTGGGCTCGGTAGGTTTCCGCGATCGCCTTGACGAGGCCTGACACCTCCATCTCACATCCGTTGGGATTGCGCCTGCAGAAACCAAAACTGCGGCCGAGGTTTGCTTGTATACCCCCGAGCTGCAGCACCATTGGATCCTTGACGATGACATGCGCATCTGGGATCTCGGCATTGACCCGGCTCGCGACGTATTCAGAGAAGCCGCCTTCGTCACGGGGGATGTCCTCGGCAAGCGCTGGACACGCGAGGCTGAGCATAAGTGCTACCGCGAGCAGTTCTTGCCGCGCAAACAGGTGGGCGTTTCGTGATACTGGCGCCATCAGGCGGTTCAATGACATGCAGACACTCCGTGTGCGAAGCCGGCGATGGAACAAGAGGCTCTAGGTTAGCAATTGGGCGGAACGCGCACCCCGCCAATTCAGCGCGGAGCCAAGATCCGTCGATGGCGCGAGTCCTAGTGGAAGGCAGGCCTAACACAACCCCCGGCCAGGGCACGGCGAACGGGCCCATGGGATCCTCGCGCCTCCTCCGAGACGGCGAACCGCCTCTTCGGCATTCTGTTTCGAACCGACGGCAAGGTCTCGCCGCCGCCGTTTCCGATGTGAACGTCTCGTGCAGCTTATTTACCGGCAGGCGTCGCGATTGAATTTGCCGAGGGAGCAAGCCTCGAGGGACCCGCGACCGGTGCTACCCTTGGTGCTGCGTACCGAAGACTGATTGACGACCTCGTAAATCAAGTGTTTATAGGATATTTCGACTTAGGAGCCGATCCGAATGGAGACGATCAATCTTGCCGACAAGTTGTCGACATTTACAGAATATTGGCAGCCACGCGTCGTCGGACAATTCAACGACAATGACCTGATGGTGGTCAAGGTCAAAGGCGAATTCGTTTGGCACAAGCACGATGACACGGATGATTTTTTCCTGGTTCTCAAGGGGCGCATCGATATCCAGATGCGCGATCAAATCGTCAAGCTTGGACCCGGCGAAGTTTTCGTCGTGCCTAAAGGCGTCGAGCATCGGCCGGTTGCCGTCGAGGAAGCCCACGTGCTGTTGATCGAGCCCTCCGGTACGCCGAATACCGGAGACGCCCGGACTGCGGCGGTGCGCAGAGTCATATGAATAGTGCAGCGAGTCCAATAAGGCAGAGGCGCCCCAAAGCCTGCGACCAGTGGAACTGCGGTTTCGCCAATTCCTGCGCTACTTCGGAAGATACTCATTGGGCTCGACCAGCTTGAACCCCGGGGTCTCGCTCACACACTGTCGCAACAGGAATGCGTGGCCGGCGCCGAAAAAGATCACAACGCGATCTCCGGGCTTCGCAAGCTGGAGAAGATTCGCGCAGATCAGAAGATTGCGGTGATACCAGGAGGCCGTGAGGTCGGCGCCCGGCTGATCGCCCCCCTGGCCGATGCGAAGTATGTTGCGGTAGAACGCGTGATCCGACGCAAGTCGAGCCGGATCGTTTAGCAACCGCAGATCCGCAGAGATACCTTCTTCAGCGAGCAGCCTAGCTTCCTCATCGACCTCGCGCTGTGTTGCGGCGTTCTCATCATCGAGACGCTTGCCGAAGCCATGCGTTTCAGCGTAATTCTTGAGCCGTTCGTAAGGGAAATCGCCATCCGCGTCCAGGCTATAGACTTGCGCGCCGGTGCTCTTGGCTAGACGAAAGCCTAGCTGTACCACCTCGTTGCGCGAGGGCGGCAGGGTCCCGGCAAAATACTGCTTGAGTCTGTCAGCGACCCAATCGACGGGCCACTCGACGCCAATCTTCGTCGGTCTGAAGCGCGACAATGCGGCGGTCACCGCTTCGATCTCACGTTGACGCTTAGGCTCCAGGACGTCGTCCACCTTGAGATTGTGGAGGTCGTGACCCGGGTTGGACATATGGAATACGCCAACGACCATCACGGTGATCGGCTCTGCGGGGTCGGAGGCAAGCGCGATGCATGACCATAAACAGCAAGTAAGCGTCGTCAATGATAAGTTCTTAAGCACTGTGTGTTGGACTGTCTTTCTCATCAGAATCCTTTGGCATCATCAAACGGGCGTTTATCGATTATACGGACGACGCCCAGTTGCAGGGTGCAGATGATGAGAAGAAAGACACGCGGGGAAAGCGCGGATCTGCGGCGCGACTGGGCGCTTGACCCGGAGACGCTGCTCGCTACCCGCCGCTTTCGGGCAGCTAACATCGCAGAACGGATGTCATTTTCTACGTGCTAGCATTGCTTACACATGCTCTTTCCTGGCGCTATCACTGCTAGCATTCGTCGACTGCGGAGTGAATCGATGGCGCAGCTTATGGTTCGTAAAGTGACGGATGATTTGGTCAAAGCGCTGAAGCAACGCGCTGCGAAGCACAATCGAAGTGCTGAACAGGAACATCGGGAAATTCTTCAGTCTGCCCTTCGAGGGCCCCGCCGGCTGCCGTTGGTCGATGTACTGGCTTCCATGCCCAATGTTGGCCGCGACGAGGACTTCGTTCGGGAGTAATCAGATTCCCGAGCCTGATTGTGTATCTAGTAGATACCGATGTAATCAGCGAGGCACGCAAGGGCGCCTATGGAAACGTCGGTGTGCGCGAAATCTTCGACAACGCCAGTCAGAACAATGCCGCACTTTTCTTGTCTGCGATTACGATTGGAGAACTTCGGCAGGGAGTCGAAAAAATACGGCACCGCGTTGATTCGGCTCAATCGGCGCGTCTTGAACGCCGGCTAGATCGCGTCATCTCCGAGTTCGGTGATGCCATACTGCCCTTCGATCTAGAGGTTGCCCAGATCTGGGGAAAACTGAGGTTGCCTCATCCCGGGAACCTGATCGACAAGCAGATCGCGGCCACCGCGCTGATCTATGACCTGACCGTGGTCACCCGAAATACTGATCATTTCGCGCCAACTGGGGTCCCGATAGTCAATCCCTTCTCCTAGATACACTGCATTCGCGCTGTCGACCCGCAGTCGCAGCCCCCTTCGAGCGGGAAACACGCTATCCGTGACCATGCTTGCTCCACCCTCCGGCGAATCTCTGGTCAATAAAATCTGTCGTTACTGGATATCTGCTCTGTGGCAAGCCGACTGGCTTACCGCTATCGGGGCTAGGGTTCTTGTTTGAATACATTATGGCTCTGACTTGACGCGGCGATTGCCAACGAAAGCACGCAAAACTTAAAATTCCTACATGATGACCGATTATTTTAGTGGCGTTGCGCAGCTATACGTCAAGTCTCGACCCACCTATCCCAGGGAGTTATTCGTCTGGCTCGCGGGACTTTGCGCGAACCGTGATCGGGCGTGGGACGTCGGCGCCGGTAATGGCCAAGCTTCGATCGCATTGGCGGCCGAATTTACCAAGGTGCTCGCGACTGACCAGAGTGAGGCCCAAATAGCTCAGGCGGTGCCTCACGAACGTGTTGAATATCGCGTGGCACCGGCCGAGCGCAGTGGCCTTGCCGACGCCAGCGTCGATCTCGTTACGATCGCGCAAGCACTTCATTGGTTCAAGCTCGATGCGTTCTACTCAGAGGTACGGCGCGTGCTCAAGCCTGGAGCAGCCGTTGCGGCATGGACCTATGGGGTATTGAATGTCGAGGGGGACGCGGTCGGAGAAAGGTTAAGCCACTTTTACCATCGGGTGGTGGGTCCGTACTGGCCGCCGGAACGGCGGCATGTGGAGAACGGGTACGCGGATTTGCCGTTCCCTTTCGAGGAAGTGACGGCTCCGGCGCTCGAGATCCAGCGAGCATGGACCCTTGATGACCTGCTGGACTATTGCCGCACCTGGTCGGCGACTTCGCAATGCAAGCTCGCGACTGGCAGCGACCCCGTCGTAGCCCTCGGGCACGAACTGGCACCGGTCTGGGAGCCGCGCACTCAGCGCCGCCTGGTCTCATGGCCGATCGCCATCCGCGCGGGGCGGTGACCCATACCGGTCTATCGTGAACGGCAGCTTCGCAGCGTTGATTTCTCGACTACTCGGCAATCATTTATGCAACCACTGAACCCGCTGCAGCCCTAGGTTGAATGAACATTGGCACTCTTCGATGCCGGACCGGAATGCCTGGTCATTAAGACCCAGAAAACCAGGCCAGCAAGTGTGCCAATTACGCCGAAAATCGTGGCGGCCGCGTAGAAGTCGTTCCAGGCTACCTGTGTTGGAACACCATCAATCATCGTATAGATTCGATTGGCATCTGAACCGCGCCAAGAGGTCGTCTTCAAGAGGTCGTCTTTAACTCTGGATACTTCAGTGGCCAGAACATGTTCGCACCAACGGTGGCACCGATGATTAAACCGACGGCACCTGCCAGCCATCCGTCAGCAAACGAGTATCGCCTTAATAATAAAAACAATGGGAGCCCCACGAGCGACGCCAACGCGAATGCTGCGATAAATACGGACACACCTAGCATGGGCGATAAGATCGCGGCAACCAATGCTGGAACTAATGCGCAAAGCGCGAGACTACGCAGCACCGCCTTGTGATCCGTCTTCATGGTTTCCTTTCCAAGTAGCCGACGAAAGCGGGGCCTATTTCTGCGCATGTGGAAGCACCATCGCGCTACATGTCGAGCGCCGCTCTCACGACGGCGTATTGCCCACCGTTGGTGAGCACCGTAAAGCCCAGGTTGATACCGCGCAGCTGGACGATCCCCTGCGTCGGATACTTAAGCTCACCCGGCTTGGGCGCACGATCCGGGGCGTGAATGTAATAAGCTTGGTTGTGAGGACCGCGCAGATCTTGGAGCGGCAGCGCGCCCGCGGCGGGTGCCAATTCGACCATCGGGGGCATGTGGCTCGACGGCTGGTGCGCCGTCCGGTCTGCACAGAAAGCAAGGGTGGAAACCACCAAGCAAAGACCCGCAATTAAGACACGCGAATACTTTGGCACCAACGCTCTCCCTGCAAGCAACAGCCGCGACAAGATCAATCCTGAGTGAGGAATTCGATCTGGTAACTCGACCGCCAGCATACCAGCAGTCGAATTCCATCGGCGGTCGGCGCTAACCCCGGCGACGTTTCAAAATCTTGCGCGCGGGAAATCCCGCATGCCAATCCGTCGGCAACTGCTTCGCGACCTCGGACTGTCCCTTGTGACACAGGAAGCGCTCGAACGCCAGTGCGAGCGGCGGAACTTGATTGGCAAACAAACGCACGACGAACCACTCACGCAAAAACGGATTATTCGGCATCGGCAGAATCGCGAGCAGCCCCGCCTTGATCTCGAGAATGCAAGTGTGCAGCGACAAATACGCGGGACCGAAACCCGCCGCGCACATCTGTTTGATCGCTTCATTGCCGGATAGCTCCGAACCGATCCGCAGGCGCAAGCCCTGCTCCTTGAACAGCCGCTCCACGGTCGCACGCGTGCCGGACCCCGGTTCGCGCACCAGCAAACGCGACTCGGCGAGATCGGCCATCGTCAGATTTGGGTGGGCCATCAAAGGATGATCCGGCGCCGCGACGAATGCCACCGGATTCTTGGCGAAAGGCGCGGCCGCAACGTTCAACTCCTGCGGCGGCTGGCCCATGACGGCAATGTCAATCTCCTGCATCGCGAGGCTGCGCACGATCTCGTCGCGCTTGTCGACATGCAGCTTCACCTTGACCTTTGGATTCTCATTGGCAAAGGTCACCAATAATCGCGGCAGAAAAAACTCTGCGGTGGTCACAGCGCCGATTCGCAAAGTGCCAGAGAATTCACCAACGAAGGTGGACATTTCATCGCTGGCTTCCGACCAAAGCGAGAGCATGCGGTCGGCATAGCGGTTGAGCATCTCGCCCGCTTCGGTCAAACGCACGCCGCGTCCCGTACGGGTCACGAGCTTGGTTGCGAAAGCGGCTTCCAACTCCCCGATCTGGATCGAGACCGCCGATTGACTCAAATGCAACTCATCAGCGGCAAGCGTGACATTGCCCAACTTCGCGACCGTGTGAAAGGTTTGCAGCTGTCGGAACGAAGCGACTCTTTGAACTCCCATGGTCCGATATTAGGAAAACGCACGATCGCTGTCAAAACATCCAATTTCAATCCGGACGTTTCATGCCTTAGATTTCGGCTCGATACCGAAGCATGTCTGACGAGCATGCACCACAAAGAATCACCAGGGGGATTGGCATGACAAGATGGCAAACGGCGCGCGTGGCCTTGATCGGAAGCAGTGCATTCGCGGCGACGACCGCCTTCGCAGACGTTAAGGTAACCGTCGACGATTACCCGGTCGATCTCACATTCAGCGGATTCATCCGCGCAGATTACGGCAATGGTAATCGCTATTCTGTCGCGGACGGCGAGGATCGTTTGGGCTTCACGAAGTCGTTATTGCTCTTGTCGGCCACGACGCAGGACATCAAGGCGGTGCTGGATTTCGGTGGAACCGGCTTGTCGCAGGCCTTTGGCGGCAGCGACATCGGCATCAAGGATGCCTTCATCGTGATCGGCGCCAACAATACGACCGGCTTTTCTCTGTCGGCGGGCGCGCAGCCGCTGTTGTTCGGCCTGAAACCCAACGGCTACCCGAGCGACAGCAGCTTACAAGCGAACGTCGACTATGGCGCCGATGGCGCCTTTGCCGTCTCACAGCAGGCAGGTCCCTCCGTAATCGGCACGTATAAATTTACGCCGGACTTGAGCATCCGTTTCGGTGTCTTCGATCTCGCCGAAAACAACACGGGCAACGCGACCACCGCCACGAATGGTTCGAAGATCGGCTACAACAATTTCATCTTGCTGCGCGCGAACAACATCGCCGCGACGGGCCTGTATGCGACAGCGGGCGCGGAGCGGATCTATGTTGGTCTTGCCGGCGGCCCGCTGGGAACTCAGGGCGGCGGTCCGGTCGGCGGCACCGTGGTCGACGGCAGCAAGAACATCTTCTCGGGGGGCGTCGGCTTCAAGCAGCGTTTGTTCGACGTGTCGGTGGAATACATCCACTTGGACGCGGCCATCGTCAACACGCAATCCTCGGAGCGTTACATTCGCGCGCACGCGGCGCTGATGCCGGCGCCCGAATGGACTGCTTATGTCGACTACTCGAACGGTCACCAAATCGGCGTGAGCACCTATCGTGTCGGCGGCAGTTGGCAGTTCCGCAAGCATTTGGCGTTAACCGCCGAATACTCGAAGGACATCTTCAGCTCGAGCAACACCGTCTACAACCTCAACGGCCTCGAGGAAGGCGGGTTCAATCCGGTAACGGGTAACTACAATCCCTATGGCTCTCCGACTCACGACAATATCGAGAGCGTGGATCTGCGCCTAACCTTCACGTTTTGACCTTGTTCGGCCAGGGGCCACGGATGGCCCCTTCTGGATGACGGCACAGACGTGCTAAGTTGCTTCCCATGATCAGGGGAACTTGGCTGGCGGTTGCTGTCTTGCTATGCGCGAGCATTGTGCGCAATGCTAGCGGCGCCGAGGAGCCGAATGCCGTCGCGCCTCTCTCGGCAATGGCGGTACGATCTCTGGCGGCAACCTGCGCCGGCTGTCATGGCACGGATGGTCATGTGGTCAAGGGCTCCAAAGTGCCTGGAATTGCGGGTTTATCGCAAGATTACTTTGCGATGCAAATGAGTGCCTACCGGGCGGGCAAAATCCCCTCGACCGTCATGCAGCAGATCGCCAAAGGCTATGACGAGCGGGAAACCGTTGCGCTCGGGGCTTACTTTGCGGCGCAGCGTTAGCGTTCGGTTCGATGCCTCTCATCGTTGGCTCCCTAGCTTCTCGTTCGCCGCGTCGCCATGCAGCGACGTGAGCTGTTGCGATCCCTGCTTGCCGGCGGCTCGCTTGCCGCAATCGGCGCGTGCACGTCCCTACCCAGCAGCCCCAAAGCGGGCAGAGTCATTGTCGTCGGCGGCGGCTACGGTGGAGCGACTGCGGCCAAGTACCTACGCCTGTTCTCGGATCGGACGCTCGACGTCGTTCTGATCGAGCCTCAGGCCAGCTTCATCTCCTCGCCACTCTCGAACCGGGTGATCGGCGGCCAATTGCAGCTGTCGGAACTTACCGTATCGTATGACGGCTTACGGCATGAACATGGCGTTCACGTGCTCAGAGATCGCGTCACCGGGATTGCGGTCGACCGACAAGTAATAAGTCTCGCGAGTGGTAAGGTACTTCGCTACGACAAACTCGTACTCGCGCCGGGCATCGAACCGATGCTGGACACCATACCGGGCCTCGCCGAGGGACATGCGACCGGTCGAATTCTGCAAGCCTGGAGCGCGGGGGCCGAGACTGTCGCTTTGCGTCGTCAATTAGAAGCGATGCCGGACGGCGGCGTCGTCGTGATCACGATCCCCGAGGCACCTTATCGCTGTCCACCGGCTCCCTATGAGCGAGCCAGTCTCGTTGCGGCGTACTGCAAGCAATTCAAACCGCGCTCCAAGGTACTGGTGCTCGATGCCAATCAGGACGTCATTGCCATGGGCACATTGTTCAAGAAAGCTTGGTCGGAGCTGTATCCAGGACTTCTCGAGTATCGCAATCATTACGTGCTTACGGGCGTGGACGCGACCTCACTGACCGCGCACTTCGACGTGGCGGACGATGTGCGAGCCGACGTTCTCAATGTCATGGCACCCGTGCGTGCCGGCAGACTCGCGGTGGAGTCCGGATTGGCGACCATCAACCAGCGCTGGTGCGAGGTCGATTTTCTGACTTTCGAGTCGACACTCGGCGCCAACGTGCACATTGTCGGCGACTCGATCCACTCGGCGCCGATGATGCCGAAGTCGGGGTTTATGGCAAATGCTCACGCGAAAGTGGCGGCCGCCGCGATCGCTGCGCAACTGTCGGGTCAAAGTGTCAACGCCGCACCGAAGCTTGCGAACACTTGCTACAGCTTTGTAAGCCAAAGCGAGGCAATTCACTCTGCCGCCGTGTATGGGTATGTTGCAGAGGCGAAAACCTTCAAACCCATCCAGGGCGCCGGCGGGGTTTCACCGGCTCGCTCGACGCTCGAAGCCCAATACGCCGATGCTTGGGCGCACAACATTTGGGCCGATATGCTCGCTTGAGCCTGCGCCTTCCCGATCAGCGTTAAGCATCTCCCTGATATTAGGAAAACGCATGATCGCAAACAGTTCTTTCAATTTCATTCCCGGCGTGAGGTCGCTTAGATTTCGGTCCTGTGCTTCGGCGCACTGATCTCAAGGGTCAGCGACGTGCGGGCGAAAACAACAAGATTCATGGTTTTTTTGGGGGCGGTTCAAATGCAAGTTTCTTGTCACGAATTGGCGAATCCCTGTGCGCGCGTCGTCCCCGCTGCGCGCGGTTCGTCCATGAGTCGCCAAACACAATCTTAGGAGACCACCAGATGTCGGATTTCAAGGACATGAGCAGAAGGCGTTTCTTGGGCTTTGCCGGACAAGCAGGCATGGCCACTGTAGCGGCGCGCGCGATCGGAGTGAACCTTGGCCTCGTCGAGATTCTCTCGGCGCAGACCGGCAAAGGGGCGGTCACACCGTTCAGTTTCGCGATCATCACAGACTCGCATCTGTTCAGCATCCCGAACCACAAGTTCGACCACAGCCTCGCGGATGCCGTGAATCAGGTCAACGCGCTCTCCCCGGCCGTCGATTTCGTGATGTACACCGGCGATATCGCGCAGAACGGTCGCGAGGACCAGTTGGTCAAGGGCAAGAAAATCCTCGGCAACTTGAAGGCCCCCTTGAAAGTCATTCCCGGCGAACACGACTGGTATCTGGACATGGGCAAGGCCTGGAACGGTCTATTCGGCAAGGAGACCTGGTCTTTCGACCATAAGGGCATCCATTTCATCGGCCTGAACTCGATCCTGGTCAGGGATTTCTGGACCGGCGCAGGGATGACTCCTGAGCAGCGCATGGGCACCATGGAGATGCTCGAGAGCCCGATCGCCGGACCCTGGGGCGTGCGCGAGGCGCAGCTCGAGTTCCTGCGCAATGACACGAAAAATCTCGCCGCCAATACGCCGGTCGTGATCTTCACGCACTCGCCCTTGTGGGACTATTACCCGCGTTGGAATTTCCAAACCGAAGACGCCCCGCAGATCCGCGAGATTCTCTCCAAGTTCGACCATGTGACCTCCTTGCACGGCCACGTTCATCAGACCATCTACAACAAGATCGGCAACTTGAGCTCTATGGGCGCCCTATCGACGTCCTGGCCTTGGCCCTATCCGCCGGTGACACTCGATTACCCGGGATCCCAGATGTACCAATCCGATCCTGCCAACACCAAGGACGGCATGGGTTCACAAGTCGTGAGCTTTGATTCGAGCGCCTCGGGTCTCGTCCAATTCGAACCATTTGCCAACTCGCTGACGCCGTTTCTCAAAGCCGGCGTGAAAGTCTGACGCACTCACAAGGTATCCACTATGAGCATCAAGAAAACACGTAAGGTTTATGTCGCGGTCGGTGTGACCGGTCTGGGGTTGCTGGGAGCGGCCTCGTTGTGGGCGCGGCCGCCGTTTACCGAGCAACAGTTGGCGGATCAGCAACAGGAACTGCTGGCGGTGGTCAACCACGGCCGTGATCTGTGGCATGGCAGCAATCCGGAGATGTCGAAAAACGGCCTCGCTTGTGGCAATTGTCATCCGGACGCGGCCGCTTCGAATCCGCAGACCTTTCCGAAATTCGTACCGCAGCTGAACACCGTCGCGCCCATGCGCGACATGATCAACTGGTGCATCGTGCACCCGCAGGGCGGCAAGCAGCTTGACGTGAACAGCGCCGATATGGTCGCGCTCGAAGCCTATGCCGTGTATCTATACCGCGGACAAAAGCTCCAGCCTGGCTACACGCTGCCGACACCGCCCGATCCAGTCAAATCAGGCGTTGGCTATCCAGCCAAACCCTCAGGGATTGGTGTAGATAAATAATGACTGGGGCCGATCGGATCGGCGTCGTACCGCTAGGGGCGACGTTATTGGGGCTCGGACTTGCCACGTTCGCCTGCCACGCGTTCGCGGAGCAGACCTGTGACACGTCCGTCTACCCTTTATCGTCACCGAGCACTCGATTCGAGGAGCACGGCGATGGGACGGTTACCGACAAACAGTCCAATCTGATGTGGATGCGTTGTTCGGTCGGGCAAACCTGGACTGCTGGGCGCTGCACGGGCGTGGCGTCGGCGCTTACTTGGTCGCAAGCCATGGAAGCCGCCGGCGCCTTGAATGCGAGCGGTCAATTCTTTTTCAAGGATTGGCGGTTACCGAAATTACCCGAACTCGCCTCGATCACCGAGCGGCAGTGCAAGCAACCGCGCATCAATTTGCAAATTTTTCCAGACACGCCGGCCGCAGCCTTCTGGTCGGCAACCTCACGCCAAAGCGACACGGTGGAGCCGCTCGCCTTCACCTTGAGCTTCGGTCCCGAGGGCGTGAGCTACACAAGCAAGAGCGAGCAGCACGATGTACGGTTCGTCCGCACCGCGCCTTGAGCTGCCTCGCCGCGAGGCGCTGCGACTGCTCGGCATGCTGCTGGTCGGTGGTGCACTCCTGCCCCTTCCTGCCGCTTGGGCGGACGCGGGGTCCGATGAGTCGGTGGCCTTCGCCGCGGGCACGCTCGGCAAGGTGCTCGCGGCACTGGGTGCGCGGCCCGAGACCAATGATGCAATCCGCCTGAGTGTGCCGGACTTCGTCGAGAACGGTGCCGTGGTTCCGGTCGAGGTCACGAGTACGCTGACCGGTGCGCAGCAGCTCTATATCATTTCCGAAGCGAACCCTTTCCCCCTGGTCGCGAAATTCAGCTTCCCCGAGGGTACAGAGCCTTATGTGTCGACGCGCATCAAGGTGGCGAGCAGCTGCAATATCTATGCGGTCGTGAAATTGCAGGATCGCTACTACTCGGCAGTCAAGGCCACGCAGGTGACCGTCGGGGGTTGTGGTGCCTGAACCAATCCGAATTCGCGCTGAGACGAAGAATGGCGGCACGGAAATACACGTCTTGATGCCGCATCCGATGGAAACCGGCTTTCGTAAGGACCAGGCCGGCGACTTCATACCGGCTCATTACATTACCGAGGTGCGAATCGAAGTTGATGGCAAGCCGGTCTTGAATGCCATGCTGAGCCGCGCCGTCTCCGAGGATCCCTTGCTTTACTTTCGTATCAAAGGCGGCGCGCCGGGAGACCAAGTCACCGTTTCCTGGTTGGACACCCGTGGCGAGCGCCGTAGCGACGAAGCGCGAATCCTCGCCGCGTGATTACCCATTACAACGTTTACTGACAGGAGATTCGCATGCCGATCTGTAATCGCCGGATGTTCATGAGCCACCTCGTTGTCGGCACTGCCGCTCTCGCCGTCGTCGGGCGCGCCTATGCAGACCCTTCAGCCGCCGCGACGCCCGCATCGACGACGACCACCACCGGCACGAGCACTAGCCCGAGCCCGAGCACCGGCTGCGGCAATTGCGCGTTCTACACGCCGGCAGCGAGCGGCGAAAATTCCGGAACCTGCGCCTTCGCGCGCGGCAAGGCGGTAGCCGCCGACGATGGCTGCGGGCATTTTACGCCGCAGTAAGCGATAGCGCGCTGGTCGACAATGGCCCGCTTGCGCGCGATGTTGCTCGCAATCAGTTTGCTCGTGCTACTCGCATCCGCGGCGGCGCGCGCCGCCGAAAAGCCGGTCGCTAAACTGGCAACGCGCGTGTTTACCTTGCGCACACGGGACGGAGACGTGAGCATACCGCTCGAGTCCTCCCTGGACCTGAGCACGGTCCATCCCGACATCACGCAGGCGGCGATCGTGTTTCACGGCAAAGGACGCAATGTCGAGGGCTATTACGCTGCACTCCAACGCGCGGCACATGAGGCCGGCGCGAACGCTCAGCATACCTTGCTGATGGCACCGCAATTCTTGCGCGAGGAGGATATTGCGGCACACGGCTTATCCAAGCAATTTCTGCGTTGGCGCGAGGGCTCCTGGACGGCAGGCGAGCCCGCAACCGGCCCGGTCTCGTTGAGTTCGTTCGACCTCATCGACGCCTTGCTCGTTGCGGTCGCCGATCGCAATCATTTCCCAAACCTGGCGTCGATCATCTTGGTCGGTCATTCGGGCGGTGGCCAATTACTGAACCGCTATGCGATTGTGGGCACCCAAGCCGGGTTACTCGCGGCGGCGGGCATGCACATTCGCTTCGTGATCGCCAACCCGTCCTCGTTTTTCTATTTCGACGATACCCGCCCACGGCCGGACGGTGTCTTAGCCCCGTATTCGGATGCGGCGTCGTGTCCCAAATTCGATCGTTGGCGCTATGGGCCCACGGGCGCGCCACCCTACGTTGTCGACACCTCGCCTGCGACTTGGCAGAAGCGCGAGGCGGATTACGCGGTGGCCGACGTGATCTATCTCCTGGGAACCGACGATACGGATCCTGACCAGGTCGACCTCGACACCTCCTGTGCGGGCGAGGCCGAGGGCCCCGACCGGCTCGATCGCGGCAAAGCGTATTTTCGCTATTTGCAGAGCCGTCATGAGCAATCGTTTCGACAGCAGCTATGGTTCGTCCCCGGCGTCGCACACTTCGGAAATCGCATGATCGATTCGCGCTGCGGCGTGGCCGCCGTATTCGATTCCGGCAATTGCGCGACGATTGCTTCGCCCTGATTGCGCGGCAAGCAGGCAGCCATTGCCGACGATCTTAAGTTAAGGTCCGGCGCCGGAGAGCCGGCTGGAACTGATCCACAGTTTCCGATCACGAACACCCTCCCCAGGCAGCGTTTCGATCTATATTGACGCCATGGTCGACGTCGCATCACCGCGAGCTATACCGGATTACGCCGGTTCACTCCTCGCCTGCCGGGCGACCCTCGTGCTCTTGGCGTTCTCGCCCGCGTGGCTAAGCGCTGCCGACATCTACAAGACCGTCGACGCAAATGGGAACGTGAGCTACTCCGATCATGCGGATCCGTCCTCGCAACAGACGACCCTGGTCGAGTTGCACGATCCTCGCTATCCGCCGCACGAAATGCACGTCTGCTGGACGAACTGTTTCACGCTGATCTACGACGGCCACTTGTATCGCCGGACCGATGGCACGGACGAGACCTGGACCGTCGAGAAGTTCAGTGCGGATACGTTCGTGCTGCATCGTCACAGCGCTCCGGCGCAGTGGAACGGTTACAAGACCGACGTCACCTACACAGGCCATACAGCCAATGATCGTCTCATCGGAGTCGCGATCGACGGCACGCCCACGAGCGGCATCGATGCGTCTTGGGGCATCGCTCTGAACACTCTGCCTGGAAGCAATGCGGAGCGCGAAGCGATGCGCGCGACCGGCTCCAGTGATGCCGGGCGACAGCCCGCCGTGAGCGTCGCCGTGGCGCCCCCGCCCTTGCTCGATGATCTGCAACCCGATGCGGATCAAGACGGCGCGCTGTGGACCCCCGGCTACTGGCAATGGGACGGTACGGCCTACGCTTGGATCCCAGGAGTGTGGGCGCAACCACCTGCCGTCGGGCTTCTCTGGACCCCCGCTTACTGGAGCTTTGGCAACGGTCGCTATGTATTTCATCCGGGGTATTGGGGTCGTCATGTGGGCTTCTACGGCGGCATCAATTACGGCTTCGGCTATTTCGGCTCTGGCTACGTCGGTGGTCATTGGATCGGCAAGGAATTTGCGTATAACAGCGTCGTGAATCATTTGAAGCCCGGCATCCTCGCGAATGTCTACGCGGAGGCCGTACCCAATCTCGCGGCGCGCAGCCGCGTGAGTTACAACGCGGGTCCTGGAGGCACGAGCGCACTCGCAACTGCGACCGCATCGCAGGCACGAACGGCGATGCGATCGCCGTTATCACCCCCACCTGCACGCGCGGTCAGTTCGGCCGAAACGCCGCCTGAGGCTGCTCAGAATCCACCCGCCCGATCGGGGACTCAGCGGAATACTTCGCCGCCATCACCTCGAGCCAGTCGTCCGCCTGTGACGAAGTCGCCCGCTCAGCCTTAGCACAGTCCCGCGAGCGAGCGGGTGCTACCGCACGTGTTTCTTGGCGAGCACCATCGTGACGGACTTGTCGGCGCGACTCTTGCGTGTCTCGGCGCGTTTCGCGGCCGCCACCCACTCTGCATATTCCTTGCGATGTGAAGGGCTTAGCGAATCAAACGCCGCTTTGGCGTCGGGCCGCAATGCCAAGACCTGCTGTAATTCCGTCGGTACCACGACGGTTCGCTCGGATCTGTCCACATGCATGCGCACGGAGACGAGGTCTCCCGCGCTCGCCTTGGCGCCGGCCTGCAGGGACTTGCTGACCGCCATCGCGTGCGTGCCGTCTCCCTGCGGCAGCAAGGAGTTTTGGAACGCGAACCCATTCATCGTGCCGGCCACCGCAACGCGCGCCTTGCTCCCGAATTCCTTTTCCACGCTGAATGGGATCTCGAGAAACGTCCACGCACCCTTTGGTCCGCGAGCGATGAGTCGCGCTTTGAACTGTTTCATATCGCCTTCCCCCGGATTGCCATCAATGCCCACCGCCGCCGCCATCGCCGCCGCCGCCGCCATCACCGCCCGCATCTGCGCCGCCAAAGCCGCCGCCGTCATGGCTGCCATGACTGTGGCCGTGGTGACCGCCATGATGCGATCCCATGTCCCACGAACCGCCGGCATCAGCGCCGCCATCCGACCGGCTGGAGCGCCGCGATCGCGGTGTCGATTCGTCGAAAAAGCTTAGTCCGATCACGATGACCGCACCGATCACGAGGAAAAAAACGAGAAACGCCACGCCTGGACTCATCGGATGTTCCCTCCCCGAGAAAGACTAGCGGTACGCCCTAAGCCAGCGATTTCCGACACGCGTTATCTAGTGGCTCGCCAATCAATGCACCGCATCGGCGCGGTATCGATCCTCAGTCCTCGACGAACTCGAATTCGACGGCAATGCCCAAATCGCCAAGAATGCGACTGGCTTCCGGCATCAGCGTGAAGCTGTCGACCTCGCTCGCAGAAAGCGCGACGAGCAGAGTGGTCTGACCGCCTTCGGTAGCGACGCGCCGCAACAGGTCGCCATGCACGCGCAGAAATCGCGCGGCAGTCAGCGTGAGGGCCCAACCAAAGGAGTCGGTCGCCGTCTGGCGCAAATGCTCCAACGCCAGCTGCAGCTTCGCGTGCCCAGGGGAAGAGATGTCCTGCGGCCAATCGAACGGGTCCAGCGCGCCCAGCCAGTAACTCTCCGCATGCACGGACGAGGTACCGGCAACGCTGCGCAGTGCGCGTTGCTCCCCGGCGCGGTAGCAATGTTCGGGCTCGACACCAAACTCGCGGGAGAGCTCAGCCGGGTCGATCGAAGGGTGACGGATACGCAAGGAAAACTGGAAGGGCCTGACGGCCGGTTTCGTGAGCTTGCGGGCTTGCATGAATATCTCCTTAAGAAGAGGGTATTCGGGCAGTGGATTGGCTCATTACACCATAGTCTGCGAAAGGGTGGAAATTGGGGCGCCGCCGGGGCGGCAACTCCGCCCTAGCCCAGCAACCGAGGCCCTAGCCGCCGAGCGGCCGCAGCATCGAGCGAGAAATTATGTGCCTCTGCACCTCGCTGGTCCCGTCCCAAATGCGTTCGATGCGCGCATCGCGCCAGATACGTTCGAGCGGCAGGTCGCTCATGAGTCCCATGCCACCGTGGATCTGCAGGGCCTCGTCGGCAACCATCGCGAGCATCTCGCTGGCTTTGAGTTTCGCCATGGCCATGTCGGTATCGGTGTCGATTTTACGATCGCGGCGCCAGGCCGCCCGCAGAGTCAAGAGCTCCGCTGCCTGCAATTCGACCGCCATATCCGCCAGCTTGAAGCTCACGCCCTGAAACTTCCCGATCGATTGCCCGAATTGCACGCGGTCTACGGCCCATTGCGTTGCGAGATCGAGCGCCCTCTCGGCGCGCCCGAGGCAGCCGGCGGCGACTTGCAGCCGAGTCGCACCCAGCCAGGTATTGGCGACATCGAAACCGCGGTGCACCTCGCCGAGAATCGCCGACGCCGGCACGCGGCAGTCGTTGAACTCGAGAATGCTGTTCGTATAGCCGCGATGCGAGACGTTCTTATACCCGGGCCGCACCTCGAACCCCGGATGACCCATGTCGATGAGGAAAGCGGTGATCTTCTTGCGCGTGCCCTGCGCCGTCGTCTCCTCGCCCGACGCCGCAAACAAGATCACGTAATCGGAATGATCGGCATGACTGATGAAATGTTTGGTGCCGTTGATGACGTAGTCCCCACCGGATAGGACCGCGGTCGCCTTCATGCCGCGCAAGTCCGATCCGGCCCCGGGTTCGGTCATCGCAAGACACTCGGTGCGCTCGCCACGAACCGTGGGCAACAGGTATCGTTCACGTTGCTCGCCCGCGCAGGCCAGCAAAATATTGGATGGGCGACCGACGCAGGAGTAATGCAGCGCGTAGTTGGTCTTGCCGAGCTCCTTCTCGTACAGCACCCAGGAGACCGTATCCAGGCCGCCGCCGCCGACCTCGGTGGGCATGTTGGCAGCATACAAGCCGGCATCGATGGCCTTGGCCTTGAGTTCCTGATGCAGATCCTCGCGCAACACGCCGGTCTCTTCGACTTCGGCCTCGTGCGGGTAAAGCTCATTGCGCACGAAATCGCGCGTCGAATCGACTATCAACTGCTGCTCATCGCTGAGAGAGAAATCCAACTGCGCCGCCCTCAGCCGACCGCCGCGACAGGCGAACGCTTGGCTTCGGCCCACTGTCGCAGCAGATCCAGCTGCAGCCGCAGCTGCAGCACTTGGACATCGGCCGGCCAATCGCTCGGACTCGTGACAGCGCTCGCGGTCACCCCGTTGACGAAGGTCACGACCGAGCGCAGCGCCTGCTCACGCACGGTCTTCGGCCACTTCGAAGACTCCGGCCAATGCTCGGCGAAGCAACGCGCAAACAGGCGCATGTATTCCCGGTGCACCCAGGCGTTCATGCGCCGCAGCTTCTTGTCCGCGGAGACTTGCCCCCAAAATGCCATCCAGAACGCACATTCGGTGAAACGCTGTTCATCGAGCGGCAATGCCTCGGACAGCACGCTCAGCAAGTTCTTCTCGCCACGCTCGTGTTGGCGGTTGAGGCGCTCCTCGATGCGCGTGAGGATCAACCGCAGCGCTGCCAGGATGATGTCTTGTTTGGATTCGTAATAATGCGCAACCATGCCGGTCGTATAGCCGGCAGCCTCGGCGATCTTCGCCACCGTCGTCTGCTCGAAGCCGTTCGCAGCCACGACCATGCAGGCCACCTGTGCGATCTCGTCGCGTCGTTTCGCATGATCGACGATCTTGGGCATGAGCGATGCCTATCCTTTGCTCTGAGTAAGCGGCGTTTGACCGACATGGCGACCGGCACCGGCCGGGGGTTCGAGGCCCGCCTGCGCACGGGCAAACGCGGCAAGCTTCGCATGCACGGCCTTGTCCATGGAAGAGGCCTTGGCCGCCGCCGTGTCCACATGCAGCTGCATCTGCTCACCGGTCGCAATCAGGGCATCGTCCGTGAGCCTGCGCAGCTCGTGGAACACGTGCAGGCGTTTGTCGTCGAGTTTCAGAATTTGCGTGTTCACGTAAATCGGCTCACTGACCTTGACCTCGGCCAAGTGTCGCACATGACTCTCGACCGTGTAGAACATGCGGCCCGAGCGTCGATACTCATCATCGACGCCGACCTCCCGATAGAGCACGTCCATGGCGTCGCCGAAGACTTGTCCGTAACGAAAGTCCGACATATGCCCATTGTAATCGACCCAGTCGGGACGTACCGCGGTCGACACGAGCCGCAACGGTTTGCCGGCATCGAAGCGCAACCCCGCCTGCCCCGCGCCCGCATCCCGATAGAGCCGCTCCTCGAGCGCACGCAAGGTCGATCCGGCGCCGATGTCGTATTGACGTAGCACCTGCTGGATGGCGACGAGGTAATCGTCGCGCAGCCGCTCGAGTTCCCGGATCGAACGGCCGGCCGCCTGCGCCTGGGTCCCCTCGACCATGCGGTCAATCAAGGTCTCGCTGAGTTCCGGGGCCTCGAGCTTGGTCCAGGGCCATTTCAAGCAGGGTCCGAATTGCGCGAGCATATGGCGCATGCCGCTCTCGCCGCCAGCGAGGTGATAGATCATGTTCGTTCCCATCGCCGCCCAACGCAGCCCGGGGCCGTAAATGATCGACTCATCCAATTCGCCCGTGGTCGCAACGCCGTCATTGACCATGTGCAGAATTTCGCGCCACAGGGCTTCCTGCAGCCGATCGGTCAAATGACCCGGCACCTCGCGCCGCACGGTCAGCGCATGCATCCCTATATATGTGAAGAACTCGCCGGCCGCCTTGATCGTCGCCGGCGTCGTCTTGGCGCCGCCTACGAGTTCGACCAACGGCAATAGATAGACCGGATTGAAAGGATGTGCGACGAGGAAGCGTTCGGGCGCGACCATGTCCCTGGCCAAATCCGTCGGCGTGAGCCCGGAGGTGCTGGAGGCAATGATCACATCCGCGGGCGCATGCTGACTGACCTGCGCCAACATGCGCTGCTTGAGTTCCAATTGCTCCGGGATGTTCTCCTGGATGAAATCGGCTTGTTCGGCGATAACGCGCAAATCGGTCGTAAACGAGAGTTTTCCCTTTGGCGGCAAGGGCGCAAAGGTCAAACGCGCGAGCGCGGGTTCGGCATTGGCCACGGCACCGCGTATCCAGGCCTCCATCTCCGGCTTGACGTCGGCAGCGATGACATCGATACCGAAATGCAGCGCGCGCGCCGCCCACCCGCCGCCGATGACGCCCGTGCCCAAGAGGCCTAATGTCTTGACTGTTCTCATGCTTGTAACCCTCGTCTCCCCGGGCGGATCTTTATATCACGATTATAATATAAAAAATCTCCGGGCGCGACCACCGAACCCTGAGGGCTCCCCCGGTCGCAGTGCGTGCGCTCGGCAGTGAGGCTTATTGACCGCCCGCCAGCACGGCCGCAATGGGTGCCGCCGCTTTGCTCTGTGCTCGCCGATAGTTCTCCCCCAGCAGGGCAGCGACGGTTGCCGCAATCTGCGCTTGGACGACCGGCTGTGTGTCGTGTCGCTCACCCAGGGGCTTCGTATCGGGTCCCAATACACCGATCCAGATGTTCTCCGAGCCCTTCTCCTCGACACCATGCTCTTTCCATTCCGACGGACCGCTGCCGCGGCCATGATCCGTCGTGATGATGAACGTCGTATGACCTCGGTATGCCGGCATGGCCTGCATGGTTTGCCACAATTGCTGCACGAAATGGTCAAACCGGTGCGCGCTGTCGAGAACGAGGTCGTATCGCCCCTGATGGGCCCAGTTGTCGGTCTCACCGTAGCCAACGAACAGCACGCGGGGCCGTCCGGTCTTTACGTAATCGAGCAAAGGGATCTGCAGGAAGGAATTGGGCGCGTCTTCCTCGTCGAACTGAGTCGTCGTTTGGTAGAGCTCGCGCAGCAAGGCATCCCGCGGCGTCTCATGCGGCTTCACCGGGAGGGTCCAACCCGTCTGCATGACGAGGTGGCTGCGCGGTCGATTGAAAATATTGTCGAAGACGTTCCAGGTGCCGTAGACGGCAACCCGGCCGCGATAGGCGGGCATTTGATTGAGCCACTCGAAAACCGTGACATTCGGATTGGGGCCGAACTCGTTGCTGTCGATCGCATTGTTCGGAAAGCCGGTGGTCATTTCGTTGTAGCCGGGGTAGGAAAACGCCTTGCCGTTGCTCACCGTAGCCACGCTGCCGCGCGTCTGATTGCCGAAAAGCTGCCCCTGCGTCGCGACCGTGCCCCACAGAAATGGGAACAGGAGGCGCCTACGCACCACCGGATCCTCGTTCCAATAGCGTGCGCGGAGCTCGGCCTCCGAAACCCAGCTTCCGCCCGTCTTCTCATCGAGCAACAGGGGGTCGGCGCCGGTAAACACTTCCTGCCAGCGCAGTCCGTCGCTGACGATCAGCACCACGGTACGTGTTTGTGCCGCAAACGCACCCGCCGCAAACACGATCGCCGCGAGCATCCCGATCAGAATTCCGGCGACCATCGGAGTCGAACGTCTGGCATCGAGTGTCATATGGTGCATGCCCTCTTAGCGTCGCTCGTCACTGTTGCAGCAGCACCGCGGAATTCGGGGCCCAACTCAAATACACGTCGTCGCTCCAGTCGATCGACAATTCCGACGAGCGTCGCTCGTTCTGCGCGAACACCGTGACGATCTTGCCGCATTCGGTCTTGATGCGATAGGTCGACCGGTTGCCGAGGTAACCGAGCTCCCAGACCGTTCCCTTGAGCTGGTTGATGCGTTCGCCGGCAATGGGCTCCTTGCTGAGACGGATCTTCTCGGGCCGCAGGGCGAGCCAGACACGCTGGCCGGGTCCGAAGCGCCCCAGTTCGTCGACGAAGAAGTCGCAACCGGTCTCGCTGCAGCGCATGCCCACCAAGCCCGACTGCACCTCACTGACCGTACCCTCGAACAGATTGGTTGTGCCGACGAAATCAGCGACGAATCGGCTTTGCGGAAACTCGTAGATCTCGGAGGGTGGTCCCACCTGAATGACTTGACCGCGATTCATGACTGCGATGCGCGTCGAGAGCGCCATGGCCTCATCCTGATCATGCGTGACGAACACAAACGTGATGCCCACTTGATATTGGATGTTCATGAGTTCGAACTGGGTCTGTTCACGCAGTTTCTTGTCGAGTGCGCTCAAGGGTTCGTCGAGCAGCAGTACCTTCGGGCGACGAATCAAGGCGCGCGCCAAAGCGACCCGCTGCCGCTGGCCGCCCGACAGTTGATGCGGCTTGCGCTTGCCGAGATGTCCCAATTGCACCATCTCCAGGGCATCGGCTATGCGCTTGGTCTTGGCGGCGCCATCCAACTTCAAGCGACGCAAACCGTAGCCGACGTTCTGCTCGACCGTCATATGCGGAAACAAGGCGTAGGACTGGAACATCATATTGACCGGCCGCTCATGCGGCGGGACTTGAGTCATGTCGACGTCCTCGATCAGGATCCGGCCGCTGCTCGGCGTCGCGAATCCGGCCAACATCCGCAGCAAGGTGGTCTTGCCGCAACCCGAGGCGCCCACCAGGGCGAACATCTCGCCTTTGTAGATGCGCAGATTGATGTTGTCGACTGCCGTGAACGCCCCGAATGTCTTGTTGATGTTCTCGATGACGATCTGTGGCTTCGCCACGGGATCGAGCCATGGGCGATCCGCGCTCGTGCTTTTCTGCGCGGAGATCATCCGTTCAGAAATCGGCCGGCGGAGTTGCGGCGCGACGCGCCGGCGCGAAAAACGTCCTCTCGACGACTTCGGCGCGCGACATGCGGCGCTCCCAGACGAGTTCGCGATTCAAATAGATCTCCACCCAGACCGACGTTCCCAATTTCAGGTACGGCGCTTCGACCATAGCAAGAGCGATATTGCGCTTGCAAGTCGGCGACCAGATCGCCGAGGTCACGCTGCCGATCTCACGTTTGCCCGCTGCATTCGTGTAGACCAACGAGTTGTGCGCGGGCTTATTGCCGGCAATGTCGAGACCGACGAGTTGCCGACGCGGACCGGCAGCCCGTTCGGCCAAGAGTGCCCGCCTGCCCGTGAAATGGCCTTTGTCGAAGTTGACGAGCCAGGCGAGCCCGAGCTCGAACGGAGAACGGTCGCGTCCGGTTCTGATGGTCTGCTCCGCCGAAACGAAATCGACATGCGGGCTGATGAAGCCCGCCTCGATCCGGGCGATATTGAGCGCCTGGGAGCCGATGGCACGAATGCCGCGCGATCGCCCCGCGAGCATCAAGGCATCCCAAACGGCTTCGGCAGCCGCCGGTGTCATCCAGACTTCATAGCCCAAATCGCCGGTGAACCCGGTGCGGGACACGGTCACGTCAAAGCCCGCTATTTGAAAATAGCCGATATCGAAGGGTTTCAGGCGCTCGACTCCGGCGAGTCCCGCCGCCTTGAGCACGGCACAGGAGGTCGGGCCTTGCACGGCCAGCGCCGCAATCTGTTCGGTGACCTCCGCGATCTCGACGTCGAAGCCGATGCTCGAGTCCAAGAGCCAGTCGAGTTGGCGCTCTGCCGTGCAGAGCCGGTACTCGCCCTCCCCCAGGCGAAACACCGTGCCGTCGTCGATCACGTGGCCGGCATCGTTGCACCACACACAGTAGGCGACACGATTTGGCTTCAATTTCGCGATGTCGCGGGTCACGAGGCGGTTCAAATAGGGCAAGGCGTCGGGACCCGCAATTCGATATTTCACCATCGGGGTCAGGTCATAGAGCGTCGTCGCATTGCGAATCGCGAAGTACTCCTGCTCCACGGTCGTGAACACGTCGACGGTCGTGTAACCCGACCAGGGAATGAAACTGTCGACCTGGGACAGTGCGCGCGCACGGGCGTGGAACGGCGTCTTGAGCAGGGGCTGTCGAAAATGATCGTGGCTGACAGCGGTCGTCGTCATCTCACGCCACCTCTCGCAAGACCTGCAGAGCGGCGTTGCGTCCGGCCGTGCCCATGACACCGCCGCCAGGATGACAGCCGGCACCGCATAGATACAGGCCATCGAGTGGCGTGCGGTGCTGCGCGGCGCCGGGCACCGGCCGCACCACCCAAAACTGATCGAAGGCGAGCTCGCCATGGTGCCAATGACCGCCGCTGATATGAAACTCGCGTTCCAGGTCCGCGGGCGTCAACAGCTCCGCGGCACGCACGCTGGCGCCGAGTCCCGGCGCGTGCGCATCCAAGGTCTTGACCAGGATGTCGATGAACGCGTGCCGTCCCGACTCCCAACCGGACTTCAGCTCATAGGGCGCGTATTGTACGATCGCCGACAGCACATGCTGATTCGCAGGGGCAAGGTCGGGATCGAGCGTCGTCGGCACGGTCACCTCCATGACCGGCCGCGCCGAGAATTCGCCGTATTTCGCGTGATTGTAGGCATGCTCGATATGTTGCAAGGAGGGCGCGAGCAGCAACCGGCCGCGCAACTGGTCGCCGTCCAATCCCGTAAAGCGCGGCAGCTCGTTCAGCGCGAGATGCAGTTTGGCTGCGACTCCGCGCGAGCGGATGTGATTGACCCGGCGTACGAATCCGGTGTCGAGATGCCGGGCGCCCAACAAACGCAGGAAGGTCGTCTTGGGATCGGCGCTAGAGACCACGGAGGACGCCGTAATGCGCTCGCCGGAGTGCAAGCGCACGCCGGCGGCGCGATCGGACTCCACCACGATCTCGGCAACCGTCGT
>Ga0116230_10000252_pt1 | contig 44312 bp, 26 predicted proteins | sample S1TSphfallax_3_FD_88678 | JGI IMG/M metagenome (GOLD analysis project Ga0116230, IMG submission 88678) | Host-associated microbial communities from peat moss isolated from Minnesota, USA - S1T2_Fd - Sphagnum fallax MG | ecosystem: Host-associated > Plants > Peat moss > Unclassified | place... | reverse complement strand
TCTAGAATAACCCTAGCCTAAAATGGGGAACATGTTATAATGGTTGCCTCAAAGATAAATTGCTACCTTAAATCCTGAAGACCAAAACAACACCTTAATTAAAACTAGGATAAACTATAGGATTTGTATCACTACCAAAATGGGATGGGATCCCATTGGCCCTCTTATACCGTGTTAATGCAACTTTTGCATCATGGGCGTGTTGTCGCATAAAAACCCTATAATTAACCAATGCTACATCCACAACATTAACCATAAACACCTCCCTGGTGGTGCCTCGAACCTTAAAACAAATAAAACAATACAATACATATTACACATGAATTTTAAAACTTGGAATTCAAATAAAATTCAATATGGTATTGTTGGAAACTTATTGACCATGAATTATTTCGAAATCATGGTATTGTGTAAGGAGACCAATTTCTTTACGCCACATTGTTTTATTTGACACTGACTTTTAATTGCGTTCCATCCAGCGCTTTTGAGGGCCTTTGCATACTTGGCTCAAGTTGTTCAAATCACAAGTGCAAGGTCTTCATCGCACTCCAACTTGGCCTACACATTGAGAGGGATGGCCCCCACATCCCATGAAGTCATGCCAAGAAACCAAAGAATGTAACTAAAGGCTAACCTCGCAAGTGTAGGCTTAGGCATGTTAGGTGTGTATTGTAAATAAACTTGGAGCCTATCCCACTTTAGGAGTGTGTACCTCCTAGCCTTAACAATAACCTTTTGTTCATTGCAATGAAATCAGGCCAAAGGGTTGTTTAAGACCCATGCATTCATTGTTGTGTGATCTTAAACCTTTGGGCCTTGCTATTGAGTAGAGGGGTGCTCCATGGTAACATTGTGACATGCCTGCAAATGCCACACCAAGTTATACTTGGCCATATAGGATGCATCGCACCCATCAATGTTGCAAGCAAATTTGGTCCCATCCTTTGCCCATTACACACCTTTTATGCCAATTGGAAGAGGGGCAACCACATCTATAACTAAAAAAACAAAAACATAAAACCTAATGTGAGAATTAATATTTTGGATGAAGGTTATGCCACACATGATGAAGGTATTGCATAGACAAATAAAGGATTGTAAAACATGATGAGGGTATTGCACATAAAGATACAAGAACAAAAACACAAGATGAGGGTATTGCACATAAAGATACAAAAACAAAAACACAAGATGAGGCTATTACTAAATTCCAAAGTTGAAATTTGCAAAAAAAGAAGCAAACCTTAAAAATAACAATATCTTTTACAAAGCTTAAAGGTATTGCCTACAAAATTAGACCAAAAAAAACATGCCCCACCCACCTTCTCAATGGAGAAGGAAGGCGGGGCAAGCAAAAGTTTAAGGACCACAAGTAAGGAAGGTATTGCAATCACAAATTTCAAAAAAATAAAATCTCACCATCCTCTCAACTAAAGAGGATGGGTGGGGCGATTAATTATAATAACTAGCGTATAATATTTCACTTCCATTAATTTGAGCTTGAGGATCAACAACATCATTTGCATTTTCTTACCTATGATGTACAATTTCTTAGTCCTCTATCATGTCAATAGTCCTTTACAACTCAATTTCAATTCTACAAACATATGTGGTAGTAAATGTTACCTCAACATTAGCTTGCACTCCCTTGATATTTTCATTTGGAGCCAATGCAATTGTATCTTCCACTTGTTGTCTAATCACCCCAACCTCTACATCTCCTTCTTCCATGACACCTCCAATGCCATTTGCAAATTTAGCTCCCAAAACAAAATGAGCACACTAGATGATTAATTTCTAACTTTATTACCAACACTAAAAAACAAAAAAAAAAACCCCAAAAGAGCTGCACAATACTTGTCTTGGTCTTACTTGCAAGTAGTAGTAGAAAAAAAACAACCAAGACGACAAGCACGATGCTTGTTGTTCGGGTTTCAGAGCTTATAAACCCAAAAAAAACAAGTTCATCATCCTAGTCTTACAAGCTACACAAATTTTTAAAACCCACGACAACAAACGCAACGTTTGTCATGGTGGTTTTAGAGTTTGCAACACACAAAAACAACTAGGATGACAAGCTCCACAAGCTCTTTGTCAAGGTCTTTGTGGTTCTCAAGCTTTGGGTAGGGGAGCGCAAATGGGTGGTGGGGTAGGTAGGGGGAGGTAGATGGGTTGGGTGGTGGAAGGGAGGTAGGTAGGTTGGAGGAGTACCTAGGAGTTCCCAGAAAAAAAATTGGGTTCAAGGATGACGGGACCAAAAAAAAAGCGAGAGAAAAAAAAGGCACAGGAAAAAAGGCCCAGGAAAAAAATGAGATCGAGGAAAAAAAAACTACTGACCAAGAAAACTGACCCCTGGGGGAAGGTTTCATCCCATCCATGAAATCCCAGAACGGGATTTTTTGGATGGTGCACTGGTGGGTGCTGCGTCAGGTCACTATTCTTCAGCATCGACGGACTTGGAGTTGCCACGTTCTGGATCTGACGGTTGCGCTGGCGAGCATAACAAAGTGAAGGAAAAAGGTTCCCCGCCCCCACCCCCCCCGTCCAAGCAAGCAAGCTCCTGTTTCAGTGCACTTCAGTGCGCGCAGGAACGGGAGAGAGAGCAAAGAGAAGAGGAGAGAAGCGCCTTCGTGTGCAACAAACGGAGGGAGAGGAAGGAGCAATGGGGGTTGTGAAAGTGTATTTGTGTGTCTACAACTGGCTACTTTTCGCGGGATGGTAATTTCCTTCGATATTTAGTTGTTTTGTTCTCTTCTTTGGGGGCGGATTGATCGGAGTCTGTTCACTGAAGTTTTGCTTCATTTTCACATGTGTAAGTGCTGCTGCAGAAGAAGAAGAAGAAGGAAGGAAGGAAGGAAGGAAGGGAGAAGAGGAAGAGTGTGTGATTTTTGGTGTGTGGGTGGACCAGGCTACAGATACTGGTGTCTGCTGTAAAAGCGCTTCAGCAGTCAGGGCCGTCTGGGGTGTACGCAGCCGTGGAGAAACCATTGCAGATATGGCAAACTGCTGCTCTTTTAGAGGTTTTTTTTCCCCTTGTGTTTTCCTTCCTTTGGTTTCTCGTTCTGCGGCGCATTGTTTATGGTGTAGGCTAGGATCACATTCTTAGATGCACGTTTCAATCTGGTAGCATGTGATTCTCTTCTTTATTTGCGTCATTTTGAGTGTTCGAAAGGGAGAGAGGGATAATAATACACGTACACAGCTGCTCACATATAGATCGACAAACTATGGTGGAAATTGACGAGTTTCTCTCGGTGAGAACTAACACTCCAGGGGGTGTGGTCGGTTTTTGACCGTTTTGTGCTGCGTACATGTCGATCTGCCGGAATCGGGGGTCGAGTTTATTTAGATTTTCAACAGCATTGTGGGTGAGTGATTGTTGTGACATTCTGCAGCCTGCCCAGCTCTCCATCTTGGTGTTTGCATTCCTGTCTTTTATTCTTTCTGGTTTTTCAAACCATTAGTCAAACTGCCTCCCTCCCTCCTTCTCTGTGTGTCTGTCTGTCTCCTGGAGTTCTGAAATGAGAATGTAATGCCACTTATTGCGCTTGAAGCATGTCACAGAAATTTTTCCCATCAAATAATATAGCTTAATAATCCTCCCAAGGGTTTCAGATTTTCATCATGGCACCTTGAATGCAGGCATTGTGCGATCACCAGTGATGGCAACACTTCCACAGATAGGATCACGCATCTACCTCACTTGGGGTATTCTCTTTAGTTTTCCTCAGGTAAGAAGTCCATCACCTCATTTCCTACTTGGGTGTGCCACAAATTTCTATTCTGGTCACCTTTCAAACCAGTGGAGTTCATCTGCCTTCATTTCACTGTTTGTTCTGGGGAAAAAAATGATGGATCCTACGTGGCTACCATGAGTATGGCAGATGAATGGGAACTTCTAGCATTCCAGAGTAACTTGAAAATGCATCAGAGGACATCCCACTTCATGTGAATTTCCAAGACTGTTCCAGACTTATCACAATCATTTCACCAGATGTGAATGATTGTCTCCTGCCACACAAAGCTGACAGTATAAAAATGCATGAAATATCTGTCGCTGACAATGTCATTGGTGGAAATCTGCACAGTGGCATTAGAAGTCTAGATTTGCCCACATTTTTAGGTAGAAAACTGGTTAGGGTGCATTGGCTCAGTGTTAGCTACCTTTCCTGTCAAAATCTATTGATTTCTTGAAAATCAATTTGAACTGATGAACTGAAAAGCTATTTGTATTATCATTACACTTTCCTTGAGTCAACAGATGTGTAAATGGGATGTGGTGCATGAGTGCAGGTGCAGGAGCACTGGTTAGTGACATCTTTGGTCTTGAGCTGGTCCATCACTGAGGTGTGCATTTTGCAGTTAGCCAATTCCCTTCTTTTGGTGAAGTAGCTCAATTGGAATTTGTTCTGGGACATATTACCTGTTGGTAGACAAAGAAGGGACAGATAATGTAATAATTCAGGGACAATCTTTAGTGTGCAGACAGAAGTTAGTAGTTGTTTGTGAGATGTACAGATTGGTAAGCTCAAACAGGACCTTGTCCTACTGGGTCACTCCAAAGCTTGAGTATGAGAAAAACTGGTTAGATTTTATTCTATCTTCTGCTGGTGAAGAAAACCTCAGTGTCTTGTGTATTGTACAGCTCCTCAATGTTGTTGAGCTGATCAGTTAGTTGACATTGATCTTTGTGTGGCTAGGTTATCCGCTATTCATTCTTTGCCTTGAAGGAAACCTTTGGTTACACCCCTCGTTTTCTCCTTTGGCTAAGGTTAGTGCCTTGTTATCTCAATATCATTGTTTCTATCCCTCTGTTGCTTTGAGAGCTTGGAGTTTTAGAGGTCACATCCCAAGTGAAATCCAGTATGCTGGAGTTCTTACATTACACCTCACAGAGTGTTAGCTAATGTGCACTTTGTCACTGCTGATGAAGTCAGTGGGTAGTCTTGATAGATAAGTTGCCATCATACATGTTACTGTTGACAGTCTGTGAACAAGTGACATAGTGTCACAATTGTAGTTTTATTGTTCTTTGTTCATATTCTACCCTTCTGTGCTTTTCATCTTCCTGGTTCTTCAATCCTTATCTTGAAGTCTTTCTTTGACTTAAAGGAAAAGTCTCACCTTATCCTAGCTTTCTTAATCATGAGTATGGAGATTTCTCAAGTATCATGATTATCAGATTTCTTGCTGCTTTTTTCACAAAACATTTGTTTTGGCATTCAGAAACATACTTATCACCTTGTGCAAAAGAACCTTTTCTTTTGTTTTCCAGGTGGTTTGCTTTGTGATCAAAGGACACATCACAATCCTGAGACATGCTGAAGTAGATAATGGCAGTAAGAGATATCAATTTCTCTCATATTTCTGAGGAATGGCTGGCAGGTACACTACCTTCTTTGTACTGTACCCCACAGGAATCTGTAGTGAAGCTGGCCTTGTTTTTGTCACTCTCCCATTCATGCAAGTAAGTTGCTATTCCTTTTTGACTCACAGTTCGGGACTTTTTTCTGCCTCACTTTTAACACTGAAAAAGATCAGTGGTAACTTTAGCTCTTGTCAGCTTTGATAGCGTGAGCAGGTTGGCAAGTTTTGCATTTGTTGTGTGAGGATGCTCTATAAGGACTAGCTCTGCTCTCTTGCTTTTGTATATGCCTGAATGTTCATTTGCTTGAATACATCCCTATGCCATACTGCTATGTAGCTGGACAGTGAATAAGATGAGTGACATTCCATTGCCAATATGGCTTGTTGACTGGAAGGAACCTGGGTATGTAAATGAACAGGCTAGTGATTGCAATTCTGGACATGCACATCTTGAACATGCCAAACTTTTAACCAGATATTGTTGAAAATTCTCACTGTAGAGTGCAGGAATTGCTTCAAGTAGGATGTGTATGCCAGTGAGTGCACTACAGATGTATGCTTATGACCATGATTTGTGGAATAGTTGTCAGATCTGTATTGTTTACGGATGCCAAACAAGCTGAACTTCGGTTTTGATTACTACTATATGTCCATTGTGGCTCTTCTCGTATACATTCCAGGTATAAGTTATCTCTTTTTTGCTGTGAGACCCATGCACATTCCTTCCATTTAGCTTATTGTATACCTAGCTTGCTTCTTGTTGAATAGGTGCCTCCCAGGATTGGAGATCCATCATCATAACTAGACACAAAGTTAGTGCTGACTGCTCAAATGAAATGTGAATGTTGGAGCACCTTAGCAGTCTGAGGGATGCACCTGTAAGTAACCTACTGCAGGAAGTATGTGCGGTTGCCAGAAGATTGTTGCCTCCAAGGGTTAAATATAGGTGCACTAGAAGGTGTCATGCAGAGTTGGGTTGATAGTGTGGTTCCCAAGAACTGATAAATACTTTGACACTGCAGTGTGTGTACTCTCATGTTCATGAATTTTGATTGAACTTACAACTCTCTGATGTTTTATTTCAAGAAACTAGTCTCTGACATGAATTTCCTGGAACTATTCACTCAAGTGGGGTTGCCTGCAGATGGGTAGTTTATGTTTTAAGGTTGTCCTTCACATATCTTCGGGTTCATGGTTGCAGGGAGCCCTGGTATGTATACACATATGATCCGGCAACGAAAGAAAGCATTGGGTTCAAAGCCCAAAGCTTCATGAGGTATAATTGCAGCTAAGACTTTTGGTTTAGGTGTCTGCTTATTCCATAACAGTCCAGCAGTAGTTGTATCTCGTGATGTATAGAGGTGATTTAGTTCCTAATCATGTCTTTCTCTGAACACTTACCTTTTTTGACTTGCTTTTGTTCTGCCATAACTAAAGAGATCTTGTTGTCACCAGGTCACAGTGCTGCAAAGCTGAAGTCTGGCTTTGAAGGGTGAGCTGTAAGAATTTTCTGAGGCTCTGTACCTTCTAATTTCATTGAGTGTCCATTCATTGGCAGGATCATTGGTAGGATCATACTTGTTCAGATTGTCTTCCTAGTAACACATTGATTATCTTTACCTAGCTAGTATCTATCCATAGTAGTGTTTAGTCATGAGAGTTGAAGAGATGAGGTCATGTACCAAATTCTGTGATTCTGCAGCTCTTGTTTTGGTTCATTGGATTTTAGTGCAGCCATTTAAGGACCCATTTTTGGAAGTTTTAAGTGTGTTTGCTTTGCAAAACCTAAATTTGACAAGGTTCATTTAGCATCCATTCATAAACTGTAGAAACTCAATACTTGAATGTATTCCTCATACTGTTTGGAATGTCTTTCATTGTACCCTGCATAGAAATGATCCCATACTAAATTAACTTAGCAGTTAAAATCTCAGAATCTTGGATTTTGTTGTTTGTTCAATAGAATCCCCATGAGGACTTAAAAATATATATTCCAACAGAGTTAGGGGTAATTCATAAGTCTTGGCCATGGTGAAGTATTTCTGAATTATTAAAATATGTATAAAGGGTTAATGAAGACCTGGTTGAGCCTGATTGAGTGACCATAGGGTTGCTCCAATGCTCTCTCATATGTAGATATGAATGAGCTTTGTTTTATCATGTTGAATTATACATGTCAATGATCTGTTGGGGAACGATGAACCATTAGAAAAAGAAAAAATACCAATCCGGAAATGAAAGCAACCAGCACAAAGTGAGGAAGAATGTGCACAGCAGAGATAATGCCCAAAGAGTGAAAGGGAGGAAAGATGAAGAGAGGACTAATGTCCAACGCTCGAGAGAATGCCCAAACTACAAGCCCAAAATACAAATCCCAAGCCTAGGACAAGTCTGCTAAATACTTGCACAAGAGGTAAGAACATTTTCTTCGGGTGTTGATCATGATAAGATCTGTCCTTTAGGGCACAAATGAGATACAATGAATCAACATAATTACTTTAGAAAAGATTACATGTCCTCTTTTCCAATTTTCTTTTTTCTTGCAAATGAATTTTGGAATAATATTTTTGTAATTTGTGATAATAAATGCTTATGATTGTCCTAGTATATGACATGTTTTTTTATTTATCATTTAAAAATAAACATGAAGTTTTGAAAATGTTCTAACTTTTCGTAAATTCAATGTTTTGTTTATAAAATTGATAATAATTTCAAATCATAACAAAAAATTCATTTTTTATATTTTTATGTTTTTTTAATAATAAGCTACAACTTTTCTTAACACATGATGTAAAATATGCCTCATTTATATGAAATAAAAGACTTTCAAAGGTTTAAAAGTTTTAATCAATTTTGAAAAGTTTTTTGAATTTTTAAAGTTTTAAAATTTCACATATTTTAAGGTATAAATATTTTTCCAATGTGGTTAATAGGTTTTTATCCTTTTATTTTTTTCCTATCAAATGTGTTTTATTATATGAGTCCTTATGATAGTCCTTTGCAAAATTGACCTCTATTTCACACTATAGATGTTCATTTTTAGAAGCCCTAAATCAAAATTTAAACCTAAAATTTTATCAAATTGATTTTTGGATTTAATTCCTTGACATTCATATGACTGAAAAAATAACAATTTGCCATGATTGTCATGCTTTTAAATACAAAAACATAAATATTTATTCAATTTTGACTTTTTTGGGGGTGATTTGACGTTTTTTTTGGCTCGTTGGATTGTGACTACACCTTTCATATGGATTGTGATTGCACCCTTTATTTGAATTGTGATCATTGCAACAAGTCCTTTCAAAATGGTGGCCATTTTCGAGATTAGATTTGTTTGAATGTGATTAACAATGACAACATCAATCAAAATGTGAACCCCATTTGTGAATAATACAATGTCAATATGTGATCACAAGAATTAAAACAAGGAAAAAGACATTGAAAAACATGTGTTTGTTTGTTCATGAAAAATGTGAAACTTGATATCTCTAACAATGGAAGCAAAGACATTTCAAATCGCATCATGGGAAACAATATATTCGCCTCCATTGGAACATCACAAAAGGTGTATCCCCATCAAGTTTATGGGCTAGCCACAAATGTTAAACCTTTTAGCCATTGGGTGGAGGAAACCCAACCTAGTGCACAATGTTGCAAAATTTATTTCAAAGGGCATACAAAATGATGTGATGATTGGGTATGCAAAGAATCATGCCCTTGAACCTAGGCCTATGCATGATTTCAAACAAATGTGATGAGGATGAGAAATCATGCTGGAAATGATGTTGGAAAAGTTATGTTCATGCAATTTTTCTAATATATTTTGCTAAGGGTGATCCACTTTTCCATTCGAAAACTACTAAGAAAAAAGGATGCAAAGCTTGGACTATAAGGGGAAAAAAACTTCAAGCCATCTTCAAATGTGTTTAGAATGGAAGAATCCTTGAACTACATGGTTTCATAATTTCTAATAAGAAAGGGGGCAATGATCCTATAAAAATGAGGAGGTAATGATTAGGGCCACATGAACCCATCTTCCTAGATAGGGCGCCAAAGTAATGGTCTGAGCTAAAATGAATCCTACACCTTTTCTAGAAATGGGGAGTGAGACAATTGACAAGAAACCGAGAAAGGATCAACTAACATATTTCTTGACGGAAAGCCAACTACGCCTCTACAGTGCACCCATTAGTTTTGCATCTTCAATGGAAGCTAATCAGTTTGTAGATGGTTACGCAATCAAGAAAAACAATTTCGTCAAACAACACAGCAAGATGCTTGCCCTAGGTTCAAATTTCTCTACCCTTCTATCGAAATTAATCATTTTTTCCCCAGTACTTTCAAATTAATTTCCATTCCGTCCATCTCATTCTAGGTCACACAAAACTCTTCATGGACATCATGAATATCTTGTATGGTGATATTGAAAAGGAGCTGTTGGCACACACTACTATAGGCATGATCCACAAAATTATGCCTGGCACCTTGGAACCATACTAGATGGCTCGGTTCTTGATTGATTTCAACATCACAAACGTTTCAATACAGTCTAACCTTTCTTTTGACCAAGCCAAACAACTATTCAACAACCTACAGACTAGTGATGGACAACCTCTGTTGATCACAAAAAAAAATGATGACATCCCTTGCCCAAATTCAACACCCTGGACATCCAAATCGAGCACACAGAAGGGAAAAGCCATGATCCACCAATGAAGCAACAACACCACTACCACGTCTACACAATCGCATGCATACCCACTGCTAGGATCTATGTTGGACAGAGCATTGATCCACTTCGTAGATTTCAACAACATCATATAAAGCCGCCATCTCGTATGTTTTTTGATGTGAGAAATTTTTAGCCCTTTGAAAATCACTTCAAGCTAGACATGATCTTTAATAGTTTTCGTAAATACCAAGCTGATAGAGTTGAACATAAACATATTGCCACCCTACAGGCTACCGGACCTAAAGACTACAATAACCTAAGAAGCACTCTCTCGTTGGACTACAAGTACTGACAATTTTGTTGTGGAAACATTTTGTAACATTTTTTTACCAATGTATATACACTTTGTCTAATCTGCTTTCTGTAGTTCCACATTCAATGACTCTCATTTTATCCAATTCATTCCGTCTTTGTGCAAACTACTCTTGTTGCTTTTTAATAAGTTCAATAAATTTTCCTATTAATTTATGAACAAACGTTATTAAAATTTTAAAGTTTTAAAATAATTTGCCTGCTGTGTAATAATCCACTTTAATGGACTGAGTTTAAAAAAAAACCTCCTCTGTAAAAAACGAACCAATCAATTACATCACCTATTCCATGGGCTGCCTCCACCCACCAGCCAGGCCCGCAGGCCCGAGCGCTCGTTTGGGCTCCTTAAAGGACTGTTGAGAGGCCTCACTCAAAGTGAAGGTACCAGCATCGGTGCTGGTTCACCCTGGTCAAGACTAAAGACATGGCAAATTCAAAATATTTATTAGCTGGACAGGGTAATTAGAAGGAGGGTAGCAGACAAATATTAGTGGGCAAGCAAGGCATACATGTACACTGATGGTTTACCAACAGGAATATCAGGGTAAAAGACTTACCATCCATCACTGGTTTTCACATACTTTTTACCCATTTTGTATCAGGCTTTTAACCCTGGAGGACCTCACCGATTTTGCAAAGCTTTGACTTTAGTGTTAGCACATTGAGGAGAAGTTTATGACTTACTATTTTGTACAATCCTGACTCGAGCTATTGACTTTGCAAAACTTTGCTTTGTGTTCATTGAGGAGAAATTTATGTATAGAAGCGTCTATCAGCAGATTTTTTCCTTCACAAAGCATTGTCATGATAATGATTGTGCAGAGAGTCAATGTTACAGTGAGCAGAGACAAGTTGATGAGTTATTTACTTTGACAAGTTGAAAAATATCTTTCGAATGGTGTAAATTACTGTTCTTACAACATCATTATAACATCAGCAAACTAAATTCTTTCAACCCAATGAAGGATCAAAATATTAAAAAAATAAAATGATGATGCTTTATAACTTGTTGATTTCATACAATTTCATTGGGTCTATTGAGGACTTTATTGATTCTTTTGCAATTAATGTACATTGACGACTTTATGACTTACAGATTTTGTACAATTGTCACATACTTCGGAGGAACTTACCGATTTTGAAAGATTCTTTTAAGACAATGGTAGACAAACCAATAGGAAATGCTGCTCCAAGAATGCATCTGCTCAATTGACTCTAGTCTGGTTCACACAGGGCTCACTGTGGGTATTAAGGACTACCAGTTAATTTAGGTAGGATCAGAGTGCCATTACTTAGATTTTAATACAGAAAATCATTAAAAGCAGATTTGGACCTGGTAAAATGATCCTTTACTAGTGCACAAGAATTCTTGACATTCAATGCAATGCTGAGAACTTGTGTGTAGAATCAGGTCAACCATTAGATGTGGACAATAATCTTTTACAGCCAAGCCATGAATTTATTTAACTTGTTTAGGGAATTGATGTTGAAGGATTAGGGTTGAATGTGTAACTAAGGTTGTTTCTGGTCATATTTCACACATTTCTACTCAATGGTGTAATAGGATTGTTGGAACCATTCACTTTGGTTAGATATCCATAATGCTTTGGACATATTTGCTCTTGTTTCTCTAGAGTGCTTCTTGTTGTTGTTACAAGTGTTCCAAGGATCTACTTCATGTTTAGTTTCAATAGTGATATGTGAAGTTCTAGGTTTGACATAATTCCTCCATTGTGTGTGTTATGGAGATTGGTTTAGATGTCATGTTCTGGTAGAGAGTGTCCATAGAAGCAAGATTCAATAACAATGTTTTCTTGCTACGAAAGGAAAAACATACACATTTGACATATCTTTTAGAGCTATATCTCTGCCAAAAGGAAAGCTAGCTGAAAATCTTCCATTGAAGGATGAGTTTTGTTTTTTCTTTAATGTTTGTACATTTGCCACATGGTTTCTCTTTTGTGCACCACTCTAACCTAATTTACACTTGACATATGCTTGTAATGTTTCTTTGGTATGTTAGGCTCTACTGGTCACCTCTTTCCATGATGTTGTTTCATTGACTTGAGGCATATTGTATCAGCTAAAAGATTAATAGATATTTTGCAACTCAAACAATTGTCTTTGGAAAAGTCAAACTTTCATGATACATTCGACAACATGCATAAAAAGTGAGTGGTAACATCACTACCAATATGGAAAATTTCCCTTAACATTGTTTGAACTCACAAAGATTAAAATTGTGAAGGATTATATTATAAAACAATGTTTTGAAAGGTTTGGAATTTTGCATCAACCTTTTGTTGCAATACAAATCTTTGATATTACATAATTTTTATTTCATTTCACCTAAAAATCACTAAAGGTTATTTCAACTTAGCCTAGGATGGCAAGAATTAAGATGAAAATGGTTGTTCAAAGAATTGTTCACAAAAACCCTACAAATGTATTATGATTAGTGATTGGTTGGATTACAATAGAAACTTGCCATTGTTGGTTTGCAACATCTCCACCTTTGTCAACATTTGTTTACCATCATTTGTAAATGGTTTGGAACCTAGGGATGTAAAGAGGGTAATTGTGAACTTGAACACCTTTTAGGTTCAAGGGGAATAAAGGTAGAAATGTTTTGGAATTGGGTTCAAGTACACCATTTAATGTAATATCTTAGTGTCTTTTCAACAAATTTTTAAAGCACATCCATTTGTAGCATTTTGACATTTCATCACATTGAAGTGTTGTTTGGTTTGACACCTCTTCATTATAATTCCTTGTTTTCAATATCTTCAAGGTCTCACATAAATGATCTTCAATGTCTCTTACACAAACATAAAATCTAGGTAAACCTTTTAGTAATCAATCATACACAAATCTTCACACAACATTAAGGATCAATTGAATGGTTAGTTTTTTTATTAGTGTTGTATGCTACAAAATGCAAAGTATAAGATGTGGCCTTGGTGTTAAGGTGGAGAAATTCCGTTATTTGTTTAAGGTCTTTTTCTCTTTTAGTTACCTTTGATTTTTGCACAACAACATTTTCAAATTATTGTGTTTCATTCCAATCTTCATGACCTTTGTGGTTGCCACGAGGTTTGCCATCCTTCAATCACACCCAAAAGTTCATTCAGACCCCTATGAACATAAATTCAATCTCTAGATTTTCAAATAGGTTTTGGATTTGGATAGTTTGGTTTTTGGGAATTCAAAACAATTTTGGGATTTGCAAAATTTTATTTTTAGATTTTCAAAATAGATTTTAGATTTGGATAGTTTGGTCATTTGATTTTCATAAAACTTTAGATTTCATGCAGTCGGTCATTGAATCTCCACAACAAATCTTTAAACTTGAATGCACATACTTTATTTTAGAACAAAAAAACTAAAAAAGGCCATCTAGGACCCCACTATTGAGTTGTCCAATGGATTTCAAGTTCAAATCTAAACCTACATACCCTGCCAACTAAGTTTTAAATTCGAAAAACTGCCCATACAACCCAAATAGAACATAGGTATTTTTGCCATATGAGTTGCAAACTTGCAATTAGGTTGTCAAATGAAATATAAATTGGACCATTGTTCAAGTTCAAAAAAATACCCAATTAACCAAAATCAATGATAATCAAATTGACATAGTCAATTAGCCATAATGAACCATAATGATAATAAGTTGTCAAATGAGTTGCAAACCTTTTTGTTATTGATCAAGGTCAGATAAATACCCAAGGAGCCAAAATTAATCAAAATCAAATTACCAATTGAAATGTAAACTTTTATAGACTTATTTGAGATCAAATAGATAACCAAGGAAGTAGATGAATTTTGGGTAGTTTGACTTATTATATAAGCTTATTCAAGATCAAATAAACAACCAAATGAATTATTTGGTAGATGACCAAGGTGCCCAAACTTTTGTTCATGGCTATGTGGATGTTTTGGGGTATAAGGATGTACAAATTTTATAGTTTGTGAAGGCAAAACAAGGTTTTTTTTTGGGGGCAAAACAAAATCTTTTGTTTTTGATATTTGAGGCTCTTCATCTTAATGTTTCAAATAATTTTTAAGCCATCTAGCAATTAAGGTTTAGGAAAGGAAAAATGACCACAAAAAGAATAAAGTTTTGTCAAAAGTTAAGTTTTTTAGCAAAACAATCAAAGAAGTTTTCTTCCTCTTGCATACCCTCACCTACTAGAGCCATGTCTCCTAAGTTAGAGTTAAACCTCACCTTTAAAAAAAACTTGCAAAAATGGGGTGTTGTTGTGAAGCTTGCAAAAATGGGGTGTTGTTATGAACCCTTTCATGTGAATTCTTGGGTGCATTGTCAATTTCAAACAAAAGCTCTTTTAGGCTTGCGTTGGTCTCCAATAAAGTGCAACCTTTTTTGCCCAACATGCAAATTTTAAATTAGTTGTGAACTCCTCTTTCAGAGTTAACATCAACACTTAAGGACAGAAAGAGCAACAAAATCGACAAAAACAAGGAGTTCTGCCTTCTCCACCCAACATGCGAATTCTAGACTAGGCACAAAGTGCTCTTTTGCAACTAGCATCAACACTCAAGGAAGAAGAAAACAATCACATGAAGAAAAAACAAAAAAAATGTTTATGTGAGATAGAGAAGTCAAAACTAGAAGAACTCCACATGATAAGGAGCTCATTTTAGCTCTGCCTTCCTTATGGACTTCAACACATGGGCAAGAAACTTAGCATGAAGCCAAGGAGGTATTTTGGGTTTGGGGCGTTATTGGGCATACTTTTTTTTGTTGTGCTGTAATCTTGATCCCATCCAGTGAATTGGGGAAGCACTGGCAGGCTTCTGACACTATGTTTGCCTAACTTTACAGATAAATTTATTATGTATTAGGTAACTGATGAGAGCAACTGTGTTATTGAATATAGTTGAGGCATGTATGCTGAGACTATGTTTGGTAACTCAGTTGCTCTTGCTGGTTATGATATATAACTGGTTTTCAGAATGGCTCCAGCATGCATACTAAGATGTCCTGTGATGGGACATAGTAGACATAGAATATCACATGGAGGAAGAGCCATCCACATGTGTGAAGAGGGTGGGGTTACCAGTTGTAACTCACTCCTGGCTAGACACTCCTATGCTGCCATGCCAGCCTAATCCCCCTGAAACCAGTTACATCTACTTCAGGTGCATTCACACTTGGTGTTAAAGACTCTAGTACTAAGTCCCCTAACACCAAGCTAGTCATTTAGAACCTAAACCTAATTACCACGAAGATTTTATGTTAAGTTAACATTCACTTAATATTAAACAATCATTCATTTAACATTGGGTACCACCTAAGATGCCACCTAGATTTTCACTTAACACTAACTTTAACATTAAGTGTGAATGCACCTGAAATTCCTAAGATTGAGAGAGATCTTATGTTCAAGAGGAGAAAGTGTGAGAACCATCCCCATCCTATATGCCTTGTGATCTACCTATGGTTAGGTTCATGATAACCCTCGCCTTGTACTTTATAATGGGTAAAGCCTGATGGTGAGGGATGTTCCAAAAGCCGAGGGTGAACCAGCACTTGTACTTGTACCATGGTAAAAATCCCAATTTTTTTTAATGTTGCTTTTGACCATGGTAAATATCTCATGGTAAGACTGAATCAGGGTCTCCAAGTCCAAATTTAATATTTACAATGCCCCTCACCCCATGGCTTTATCCTACAAACAGAATCATTTCCAAGTGCCAATTCCATCAGATAATGGCCATTGATCAGAATCGGCCTACAATGACCACTTGGCACTCTGTTAGCCAGCTGATCCTCCCAATTGTCTCCCAATCACCATTGATCAGACCTAAGCTTACGGCCACGTCCCACCACAGATCAGCTGGCCAAGTCCTCCTAATGGCCATTGGTCAGCCCTGGCTTACAGCCATTCTGTCAAGTCTCAGCAAGGTCCTCCCAAGGTCTATTGAAAACCTGGCTGTTGTTCTGGTGTGAAAGGAGAAAGGTACGTGTTGCGGTGTGAAACTGTTGGTGTGTGAAAGCCGAAAGGTAGTCGTGTGGTGTGAAAGCAGAATGGTGGCTGTTGCTTTCTCAAAGCAGAGATTTGTCGTGACGTCGGTGTTGTCGCTGCGGCAGATGCGTGCTCTGCTGCTGGTGGATCCCACAAGCGAAATGACAGCTGCCAACGTGCAGTAAAGAAACTTCGAGAATCGCTGAAACGTGAACATCAAGTGTTGCGGTTCAAGAAGAATCGAAAATTGTTGTTGTAGCAGCAGCGGCAACTGTAGCCTAGCGCACCCGCACTCGAAGCTACAGTATCCTTTCTTTGCTGTGTACTTCTGCCGGCCACCCATTTTGTTTTTTCTATTTGTCTTGACCCTCAACGTAAGAAACTCACGAAAGCAAGGCGGAAAAAAAGCGAGTGACGCTGTTGTTGGTCGACCAATTAAGGGACGACCAAACCCATCTGCATCTTGACCCATCATCTTCATCGGAAATTTCCTTCGTAAGTAAATATATTCGAAACAAACCTGCATATATGGCAGCAGCATCATCAGCAACAATCACAAGCGAGTGATCGATCTTTTCAGTCGTGTCTCCATCTCTCTCTCTCTTTGTGCTGCCGCTTTACACCTAATATCTGATATCTTGTTTTTCTCAACTTGCAAACCGTTTCTTTCTTTTGTACGTCTGGGTCTCGACTAAGCTCACATCTTCACACCTCCCCCGCGCGGATCTTGATCTTCTCTTATTAGCTAGTTTTTTGTGGTATTTTTTGTCCAATTCTCTGTGTGAGAGGAGTTTCTTCTTCAATCATGAGTTCGCCTGCTGAAGTCGAGAGTATCTATGATTTCGTTGTCAAGGTAAGTTCTCTCGACTCTGACACCATATCAGACTTGCGGGCTGCAATTCAGGCTCATGCAAATCTTGTCAACTTTGTGTGCTAGACATGTTATTATGTGAAGGAGCTTCTCTTTAGGGTTTAGGAGATCTGATTCTGGAGCTTCCGAATTCAGATTTGCAGAATCAGATTATTCAGCTTCTTGAGATCACTAGATAATTAATTAGCAATTTTGTGAGTGCATTAAATTCTTTGTGACATAATTGGGTTGTGGTATTTGTGTAACAGGACATTGATGGGAATGATGTTTCTCTCAGTACATACAAGGGCAAGGTTCTTCTCATTGTTAATGTCGCATCTCAATGGTTGGTAACAACAGTCCTTCAACTTCATCTCACTTGATAACCATGTGTGTATGGCTCCTTTGCATGATGTCCAGAACCTTGATGGATTCTCTCTCTTTGTATCACAAGCTTGATAATGGCAAAATCTTTGATGGGTTCTGTCTCTCTCTTTCTGAATGACAAGCACCATGATGACAAAACCTTTGATGGGTTCTGTCTATCTCTTTGCATCACAACATTAGAACCACCATAATTCAGGAAGCACTTTGGAACGACCATAGTTCAGGGTTTAGGTTTTAGCGTTTCCAATTACACTTTTTGATGTTTCTTTGTCTGGTTCTCCATTTTTTGGGCTCATCATTTTCTGAAGGACTTGGTTATATTTTGCTTACAATGTGCTCACTGGGATGGGTATGGAATGGGCTGAATTACAGTGGGTTAACACAAAGCAACTACAAGGAGCTCACAGATTTGTACAACCAGTATAAAGGGAGTGGTATGAGCTCTTTCCCTTAAATGTATGACTGAATTATTGCAGCTCTCCGAGCAGTAGAAACAAGTGCTGGACTGGTATTGAGTTTTGAACTTATCAGTCTGGTCCTTGTATGGGACTACTCTTAAGAAAGCCTGGTCTTGGTATTTGGTTCCTGTTTCAATTTCATACTGGCCTGGCCCTGGTATTGGGTCCAAGACTGATTTTTGCCTGGTATGAGGCAGTTATAAACCTGGTATTGAAATTGGTATAAGGCAGGTATATGCATATATACCTGGTATTTCCTCAGATCCCTACCAGGCTGGTTCAGGTATAAGGTGGATATTGCCTGAGTTCATAACAGCCTGGTAGGGTCCTTGATACCAGGCTTAGGCCTATATACTAGTCCAACACTGGTAGAAACTTGGATACAGGTTTTCCTCAAAAGTTTGGAAGTTGATCAAGACTCTTGTTTACACCTGTATTTGTAAGTCTTTGGGTTACATCAGTGCAAAGGTGAAGTGAACTAATGAAATGATATGTGGGTGATGCTGTATTCTTTTGCAGACTTTGAAATTCTGGGATTTCCATCCAACCAGTTTGCAGGTCAAGAGCCCGGCTCAAATGAACAAATTAAGGAGTTTGCATGCACCAGGTTTAAGGCTGAGTTTCCACTCTTTGATAAGGTACAATAATACTACTTTGCCATGATTTTTGCCTTAAAAGATGCAAGGTTTTATATTGAAGGCTTGCTTCAATATAACTAAAGAGTTATTCAAATCAAAAAGTCATAATTCTGTAAAGGAAGCATCCAAGTCCTGAGATATGAGTATTGTGTAAGCATAACCACGTCAAGTCTTCAAATACAAATTCTTAATACTCTTGTTTGATGGACGGGTTTGTGCAGTCTGGTGTGTGAAATAAGAGTAAAATATATGACCTTCTGTTGGTGGGATTTGGTAGATTGATGTGAATGGGCAGAATCAGGCGCCCTTGTACAAGTATTTGAAGTCACAAAAGGGAGGAGGACTGTTTGGTGACAGTATCAAATGGAACTTTGCTAAATTCTTGGTTGACAAGAATGGGAAAGTGGTGGACCGATATGCGCCTACTACTTCTCCATCTAAGATTGAGGTGATTTCATTTAAAATCCATGCTTGTTTTTGTAGGTTTGTGAGTTCATGTTGCTGCATTCAATTTTCTAGTCTAAACCCTAAATCCTAAACCTTTGAAAGTGAAAAGGGGGACCTAGTTTGACATGTTGCTGATGATGGGTCTTTACCTCTTTTGAATGTGCAGAAGGATATCAAGAAATTGGTGAATGCTTGACTGTGGACCAAAAGGCTCCTGATATTTTGGATGCTAGCCACTATTTTCTTGTGTCCTCCATTGTACTTATGGGCATTTAATTCATACCAGTGGTGTTTATTTAGTTATTTTGTTTTTACAGTGTATATAGCTTTTCTTAAATCCCATGTTATTTGAAGTGATATTATCTCTGTCGTCTCTGCACTTTTTGCAAGCAGAAACATACTGAACTCCATTTTGTGTTATCAGGTTGTTGCAAATTCAAGAAAAAAAACACATTCTTTGTCATTGAGAGTAGATAATAGAGAGGGTTAATTCAAAATTTTACACCTTTAGAAATTTTAAAGTGAGTAATTATGATTATTTTCCTTAAGAGGGAGGATGTGCATTGTGTATATGTAAATATATCAAATAGGTCCATTTTATACATGCTTGCAAATATCCTCCCATAGACAGACTGGCCATCTTGGGCTTGCTATCAACATTCCTTATGTATTTGCCAATTAGTGAAGTTTATAAAAGGATAACATGATGAGATAAATTATCATTTTATTGGAGAAATATTTAATTTTCTGGTATAGTGATCTATGGCAATTCTATATGCCCATTGTCATAATGTCATAATATCAATGGTAGTTTGTTGTAATGCGCTCATTCTCTGTTCATATTAATGCAACTACCAATTACCACACATATTGTTGTACTTTCAAATGAATAATGCTTGTATGATTCTAAAATAGAAAGTTTTTTCAGGTTTCTATAAAATTTTCTACTAGGTTAGAAGAAGGCTACTGAATTTGTTTCTACTTTCATAACTAGATTAAAATTAAATTTGACTGAATGTTTTTGTGGATGACTGTCACTTCCACTACAGCACAAATGAAAAAACAAACCCATTGATGGAGTGTCATTAATTTCTTCCTAAAACCCAAGGAAAAAAAACATTTGGGCCTACATTGACATGCAAAAAAGGGACCTTCGTGAAACAAAATGATCATGAAAATAGTCGTCTATAATTAAGATTTTTTAGATCACATTCTAACCTAAGATCAGTCGTTTATAACTAAGATTTTTTTTAGCCAGGTTTCTGCAGATGCTCAAATTCTCCAGAACAAGCTAAGCCTTTTTCATGTGTATATTTTCTTCTAATTCTAGGGTAAACTGGCCAGTGACCGAACACTTAAGCGCTCAGGGCAGGCTGGATCCAAGGGGAGGGCTCTGTTATTTCTGGTGTCCAAACAAAGCTTGAACCTCTCCTATTGGCAGATTTGGTGCACTAAAAATTGTCTAAAACCAAACACTACAAAGGTCGATTCTTAAGCACTCAAAAAATTCCTTGTATGTTACTCTATTGCTATTAGAGATACAACATGATTTGTAAAACTTCAGGTGATGCTTGTATAATGCATTAAATTGTTTAAAATGAATAAGAAATAAGAAAGTTATGAGGTTTGAAAGTAGGGGGCATCAAAATGAAAAACAAATTTTAAAAATGCCTTTTGCAATTGAGAAAATGTATTTTCTTTACTGCTCTTTTTTGTCTGGTCATTTGGCTTTGCAGATGATTTGTAAAGCTAGAGAAGGTGCTCCTATAACATTTTAAATCACTGAAAATGCAGAGCAATTGAAATGAAGAATTGAGAACGATCTGCCAAAGTGTTTGGTCATAGGCAGGTGATCTATGATGGGTCAGTTTACCCTACTACATTATGACCATTGTCCAGGCAGTTCCATATTTGAGGGGAAAAGGATGAGATGATTTAGGTTACAAAATGGCCATGCTCATTTCCAAATGGAAACCAATGTAATGAATTCAGGGATGCCTGCTGCACAATTGATTCATGACTTAAAAGATGAAAATTGCAAGTACTTGCCAATTTTCCATAATCACATGTTCTTTACAACTCATGTAATTACAATGGGTGCCCACTTAGAACTAGTTATAATGCTTCTCTGAAGGTAAAATACCACAAAATTTTCACATTTTATTACGACGTTCATGAAATTCAAGTTTTCAAATTTTGTTACCGTTTAGGCACTTTTACATCTGTTTTCTTAGGTGGGATGGCCAGCCATTTACTGGCTTTAATTTTTGTGCTGTTGGTGTTAATTTTAATGCAAATTGATGATTAATAAAAGCATTTGAAACATGAATGGTGAAAAACATGTTACACTTTGGGACAAGCCCCAGGAGAACCCATTACCACTGAAGGGAACAGGTGGAATTTGCCCTACTCAGCCTGTTCTATAGTACATAAAATCCTCAACATTCTAGTCTGGAATTGGGTCGAGCTTACAAATTGTAAGATTACTTGTTTTTGAACAAAAAATGGAATGTTTTTTTATTATTTTCTTCACATAGGAGAAGGGCTCCAAAACAGATCCCTACATCAATTTTTTAAATATGTTTTTTTACACAGGAGGACTCCAAATAGGTCCCATTTCCAGAGTTTATCTTACAATAGTAAATTCTTCACACAGGAGAAGGGCTCGAAATTAGGTCCCTTCCTCAGGCTTTGGAGATGAAGAAACCCAAATGGGCAATTTGACTACTTTTCTATGCAAGGGTTGGCCTCATTATAGGTGGCGTAATTTTCTCTTACCAAAATTTCCCCCAAAAATTGGGAAAAATAAATAATAAGGAACCTTCTTTCTTTGAGGTTCTTTGAGGTCCCACTTGCCCAAAAGTGGGTGCTTTATTGCTAGTTGGAGCTTTAGGGCTAGTGAGTGCTTTTCTTGGGGTCTCTTGTGAGCAAAGTCGACTCTTCAACAATTTTCAAAGCAGATAAATGTTGATCAATGAGACTTGCAGACTTTTGTTTTCCTTTTTTTTTTTCTTTGGTCTACTTTATCATGCTCCCACTCAATAATAAATAAATAAAAAATAGAACTGGACGACATGGGTAGATCACACCATGGGTTTACTTACTTCTTTCATAGTGAGAAGGTTCAAACATGCAAGGGAGAATGTTAGTGCTGAAAGGAAAGCAAGCAGATAGTCAAATGAGACGTTAAGATTTGCTAACAGTGACCTGTCTAATGCATTTTCAAAGGTTCGTTTGAATATATGCACATGGTAATCTTTTTTCAAATAGAGGTGACGACGATGTGATGTACCATTTAGGGTGTTAATGTGTCATCAATGTGGTGACAGCGATAGTTGTAGACATTAATATTAGTGCACACGAAAACGGATGTATCTACCTAAAACTTTATAGCAAGTCAAACCTTAACTATCTGTCTCAGCTTTAGCAGCTCACCCACTTATGTTCATTTTAAGTTTGCCCTTGATCTAGTTATCAGTTTGTTAGCAATATTGTAACTGCTAGTAGAAGCTCAGAAGAGATAAATCAGAAGACATTAATTACTTGGTTGACCCACAAGACATATACATATATATATACATAAATACACACAAAATGATATGTAAGAGTGCTAGCATTATCCATCCTATCAGTAATAAATAAATCTGCAATTCAAACGTCCTATTATTGCACAAGTTTACATTATCTACTAAGCAAAATTGTCTTTTGCAACTTTTGATATTCAACTCAAAATGTGAAATGTGAGAAGTAACTACTTGTAATAGTGGGATTAGTTATAGGTCTGAACTCTATGATCATGAGTGCATCATGCGATCTGTATATTTACAAATTGCTATGTGAATTCGTGGGAGTGTCTGTGATAATCTGATCAGACTAATAATTTGTGTTCTTTGTGCTCATCAGAGTCGAGAAAGATGTTTGAACGTCAACTATGATCAGAACAAGCAGGTTCTTAATCTAGAACTTTGGAACTCTTAATCAAAGTCTGAACTAGATAACGAAACTTGAATGTGTTCACGAAGTGTAACTGTGCACATGGTCGAGCACTTGATCAAAACTAGACCACATCCCTAGCTAGCTAGCTCTAGTCTAGCTCCTACAGTAGAAACCCAAATTCCCTGCAGGCACCGAGTCCACTGACAATAACATCCTGATGCTGCTGGCTCTAGACATTAAATTTGTATTAAAAGATTGAGTCCGCATTTCATGTCCTAGATTTAACTGTGTCTCGCCGACGGGCCGGGACTCGTAATCTGGGATTGGTGAGAGCAATTGACAAGAACAAATCTAGATAAGCCATCTGCTCCTGGTGATTGCGTAGTAACCGGATCAAGCTGCAGCTGATTGTGTCCCCCTCGATCTAGCTTCCAAATTGCGAACCGTCATTTCTGCTTCTAGGATTCAAAGGACCTGGAGCTTCAGGCTCTAGTAGCAAACGTAATTGCAACAGTGAGCGGCGCAATAATATTGGCATCTACATGCCCAGGACTAAAAGATGTGCCGTCTCCTGGAATAATTAGTGCTAGACTCGCTGCCCAATCGCTTGCATGCTCACAACGATCCACTATCTGCGACTTGTGGATTAACGACATCTCTCCATTAGGCTGCACTGATCAGATCAGCTTTCCATTAAGCTCTTTCAACTAGTTGTGCTCACAATCATCTCACAACTCTGCAGGTGAAACATCAGTTTATACCGTGGGATTGCTCAAGCATCAATTGTGACTTGTCACTACAAGTGGCGTCCTCCAGGCGCACCTTAATACTTTCCCCACGTTTAGGATAGCTTACAAGACCTGCTGCTGATGTACTGCTGATTTCGTGCGAAGCAGTTTGTGTGGCGCGAATCTTGTGATCGGGTGGCACAGGCCGGGAAGCATTAACGGCGCTGGAAGGACGTATCGGTGTATTACCGCGGTTTGTCTGGTGCAGTCCCAAAGTCAAGTCGCTTCCCACGGCCGATTCTGATTTGCATACTTGACAAATTTCAGTTGAATTTTGTAAGATATGATGATCACGCGGAGAGCTCATGAGCCTAGTGATCGCATTCACAGCGCCGGGGCTGCATTGATCATCGCGGGATGATCGCGCCTTTAGGTGAAGAAGTCGTGATTTGTCGATCTCAGCTTGAGCCCGCTCCCGCATTCTTTTAGCATCTGCGAGCTCGGTTTCTGCCATATCCTTCTGTCGTTTGGCCACGTCCCGGGCATGTTGTGCGAATGCTTTCTCAGCCGAGGCTTGCTGAAGCTGCTCTCGAGCTTGGTGCTTTATGAGTTCTGCTCTTGCGATTTCGTTTCCCGCTTCAGTGCTTTCCAGGCGCGCCTGTTCCTTGGTTCGCCTCGCTGCAGCCAGGTCTGACAACGCCGACTTCATTTCCATCCTCGCCTGGATGAGTTATCCACCGATCACCATAGCGTCACTAATCATAACTGGATAATCAAGAGTAGCTAGTACTTCACAGATGCCTAATAAGGACATCTTTGTATTGTTATGCTGTGATCACGTATATTGTGATCATACTGGCTTTCCATTATGTGCTTTTCATTATGTTTTTGTAGCTAGCTGTGCTCACAGTCATCTCACAGCTTTACGGTCAAGCATTGACCAGTTGCAAGATGTGTGAGAACTGTGAGTAAGTCACACACAGTTACACTGTGTTGTGATCATAGCAGCCTAATGGAAAGAGACCCTAAGTTAGAAGCACAAGGAAGAGGGAGACACGGATATAGATACACTGCTGATCTCACCTGTTCTCTCGCCTTGTTTGCTTCAGCGCAAGTAGTCGCAGCTAACTCCGTTTGCCTTGTCAAAGCCCCTTCGATGCGTGACGTACGCGCCACAATTGGAAACTCGGATTGGGAGATCACCTGCTGGTGGTGGTGATCTGCACATTTTGCAATATGCTTGTCTATAAAATCGGGACTGCCATTGTGATCAGGCACCCCTGCAGCTGGTCCTGAATCCTGCGCTGTTTGACGCGGGGGCAGTGAAGCAGTTATTGCAGGGAAGGTCGACATGAGAGCCAAATCTTCGCCGATTCCTTTGTTGGAAGCGGACCTCTGCATTATGAGTGCTGCATGATGATCACCAGATGCTGCTGCTTCAGCATCCGGATTTACTTCTTGCACCGTCTGCAGTTGATAGTCTGACATCGCAACACCATGTAGTGATCTAGTCTGATCAACATCTGCTCTTGGATTGGGTTTTGTGTCCCTACTCCTAGCAGCATCGATGATCACGTCCTTAGATCTGCGATCACTTGTCGATATCATCTGAGGATCTCGAGGAGACTCACTAAAGTGGCCAATCGTCAACTGCAGTGAAGGTACATCGTCAACGACACAGCAGCTGTCGGAGCTCGCGGGACGCACTAGAGATCTACAATCTCTGGTGAAGTTCGAGATGACTTCCCGGCATATTGCCGAGTTTTTATTGCTACAACGAGCTGAGAAGTTATGGGAAGCTAAAGCTTGCAGTTGCATATCATGCCCGGCCTGCTCCACGGTGCTAGATGCCAATGTGACGTCCGAATTATTATACGATTCCTGCAGTCTCGACTGGACCTGATCAATCCCGGGAAGTGGTAAGAGCTGCTGCAATTCACTGCGTCGTTCCAGAACCCAGGTGGGAATCACATTACTGCTCCTCGTGATATTATGATTAGAACTCTGATCGAACCTACAGCAGCTGCTCGTAGTACGAGTCGTCACTTGCTCATTTATAAAAGTGGAGGAATCCGCGGAACCGCGAGCTGCAGCTGTATTCTCTAACTCGATGCCGGCGGAGTTCGCAAATGGAACGATACTTGTGTCGCTAGATTCACGGCTGGGACTAGCGATGTCAGTGCTAGATACAACATTTCTGCCGCGAGTACTCATCAGAGTACTGCGCCGCTGCTGCAAGGTGATCGACAGCTTCTTTCCACTTCGCACGTTAGTACCCTTCTGTACTTTGGCAGCTGCACTGCAGCTACCCTGGTGCTCAATGAAACTCTCTACCCTATTGCACCCATCAAGATGAATATCCATCAATCTCTAGATTGTTAGCTGCATGAAATCCTTTGAATAAACAAGACTTCTGCAGTATAATATGAGTTGCAGATGATCGACAATATGGGTTTCTCAACATGCTGATCTAGTAATCACGAGGTACGTACGTACCTTGAGAATACCCTTCCGCAATCACAACAATGACCGCGTGTGCCACAGGTTTTCAAGTGGGCTTTGTAATCCGATTGCACAGCATAACCTTTGGAGCACCTTTCACATACCCATTGCTTCTTGCTGCAGTGTTTCCTCCGGAAGTGTTTCTTGATACCAACTAGATCGCCTAGTGCATGTTGTGGCTCGTGGTGCAAGCACGTTAGCTCCGGGCAAACGTACACACGCTTCTTGTGGGTAGCTAACCTGCTGCTGCTGGTGTTCTTGAGCAGCTTCCATGGTACCTGCAGCATGCCAATCACGAAAAAAATTATATGAGACCTGCACTAGGGTGCAGCAACATTCGTGCTGCAATTACTGGACGAGACTTATACTGCAGCCTGATGCAGATCATGAGAAACTTCCAGAGGCTACTTAGAACTATAATATGAATCCAGTCGAGACACAGGATTGAACCAGTTACCTTGTGGCGTCGTCTGTGCATCTGCAGGTTCTGATCCCGTTGGAAGCCCTGATTGCAAATTTCACAGATAAATCTGTCCGATTCCATCAACGTTTTTGGAGACAGGGCCACCACTTCCGCATCTGGATCTGCAAAATTATGATATTTTGCCGTCATCATTCTGACCGGATTGATCAGCAGGCGCGTTGACTTTGCCTTGAAATCTTATTCTCCGCCTTAATCCGAGGGAGCAATTTTTTAGCTGGAACCAGTATCAGTACAGCTTATAACATGCAGCTCACGAGGCGACTCACTATTGCGCGACACGGAAGATTCTTGCAAGTTGCACAATAGTAATTGGCACTAGTTCGGATATGTCAGCAATGGGAAGCTGCACATAGCTTACATGTATAACGTCTACGTCCATCCTTAGGTGGTGTACAAAATCGAAATAGAACTTAGCTGATGATTCTAATGCGCTTTAGTCGTCGTGAAGCTGTTGCGAAGTTAGGACCTGAAGATGTTTCAGTCATGACTGACCATTCTTATTATGATATAGGAATCTGGAGTCCTGGACTCATGATCACCCAAACAGGGAGCGTCTCTGGCGCTGCTGTTTGCACTTCTACATTCCAGCCAAGACGTTTGCTTGCAGCAAGAATGAATTCATGTGAATATTGCACAATTTAAGAGGCCGGCACTCTCTCGAAGTGGCTACTCTCTGAACCTCAAAATTCTGGAGCTACGCATCTAGTACACAGATTGTGTGTGAGAGAGAGCGATAGATTGCCATGAAAGTTAAAGCTTCGACTTTCAATTAGGGATACTGAAATCCTTTGAAAATCAAGGTCTGAGTCCTGTTGGGCATTACAGAAGCAGGTCTGGTGCTCCCGAGTACTCCCCCACTATGTTAGGTCTGCTGCTCCTGACTACTACTCCCCGTTAGAAACACAGCTTACCTACAGCTTGGAGATTGCTGCATTAAGAATCTATAGTGGCAGACGAGCAAGCAGTATTATTTTTGAACGCTTTGTCTATAACGAAGCATAGAAATGACACCATGAACTTTAGAACTGTCGAACTTAATCTCTCCCTTCGACGAATCTCGAGTCTAATCCGCGGATAAGGCTCATGTGACTGGCAAAGAGCTTCAAGAACAGTTTTGCACTCCATATAACAAGCTCCCTAGGAAACATTGTAAATGATACGTGCCTCCTAAGTTTCGCTTGAACAACAATTTGAAATCTTTACAATTGGAAGTACAAGAGTTCACACATGTATGTATGATCTCGTTTCCTTTATCAAGTTGTCCACTGCTTACTATTTCAGCTCGACGAGGAAGAAGACACATCGTAACTTGGTCTAGACTGACTCTTCGTGCGAAATAATTATAGATTTAGTAGTACTTTCTGGGAAAGATGCATAGGTATTAGGACATCTTTCCATTATGTTCCTACGTGATCAGAGCAGCTTTCCATTATTTTTTTTCAACTACCTTTGCTCGCAGTCATCTCACAGCTGGGTGATGAACTCGTACTAGGCTGAAACTAAGGTCTGGCGCCGGTGAGAACTAAAACCATGATATGTCGGTTCCAGTTTGAACCTTCGGACAACATGGCAAAAGGAAGTGGAGGACTCGAGAACGACGTCCGTGAGAGCCAGCTAGCTGAGGATACAGCACGAGATTCAATGCATCTCAGGATGAATCCTCTGGCGGTGACCATCGAGTCTGGCTGTAGAAAACTTAGAAGATATAATTCTAAGAAGCTGGGCGCTAGAAGCTGCTTCTTAATTAAGAAAACTTGGAATTATCTATATGCTGGTGATAGTAGCCGCGTACCAGGTGTCCCCGCAGGCCGTCGCCTGCGCTTGTTGTTGCCGCCCGAGTTCGCTGGAGTGGCAGCCAGCTGCAGGGAGTCATGGCTGGGATGATCGCCGACGTTGCTGTACAGATCACCACTACCAGGCGAATCTGCAGCAGGCGAGTTTTTCTGCAAGGTAATCACTGCAGCATTAGTTATAGGATGTATATCATCACAGCCACCGCTGAGCCGGAGGATTTGCGCCGCATGCGCATGGAGCTGGTGGGCAGTCATGGAAGTGCACATCAGCTCCGATTCCCCCCCTACCCCCGTCAAGTTCTTTGCTGCATTCGATCTTCTTTAATCCACTTTTGTTTCACAGCTTGAAATTCCAAGCCACTGCTCCTGCGATCATCCGTGCAAACACTGTGACCCAATTTGATTTTCCTATAACCTAGGCTGGAAAAATTCCCGCAGCAGACGAATTGCTGCAGCTGCTGCTGCCCCCAATTGAGCTACCTCACCTTTTCCCCCGCACCTTCCACCCTTCCTTCGAGCTGCTACCCAGTAACTAGCTAGCTACTAGCACTGCACCTTGTGGTTACCAGCTACTGTACCCTCTGTCCCTCCTCGCGTTGATCGAGTCATACCGTCCACTGCACCCACCTTGTTGTTGAAGTCGCATCTGGGACTAGACAAGTTCATTCAACAGCACTTCTGAGTTTGTCCCTTTCGTTTCTTTTTCGAGGTTCATCCTAGCTAGCTTTCTTTCTTTCTTTTGTTGCCGCTCATAACACGTTTACTACTTGTGCACGCACGCACGGAGGCCATCATGCGTATATACTGTAAACCATTCTATCCTGTCGTGATCAACCACGCCACGAGTACTTACTTGGGTGGTGGTGGTCCCTGGCATCATGAGGATCCCTTTTTCTTCTCAGTTCCCATTTCATCCAAGGCCCCACCTATCCTCTCTCTCACTCTCTCTCTCCATAATTCCCCTCATTTGGAGCCTATGTTTGAGGAGCCTGTTCTAAAACTGTTGTTCGAAGTTGGCTCCTCCAGCAGCTTCTCAACCACTAGAATGAACATCGCATTAATCATGAGTTGACTGAAGCTTGATCTGCTGCAGTCAGTCTGTCGGTCGTCCCGATCGATCATGTGTGCCTGAGAACAGCTTTCCATTAGGTTGTTGTGATCACAGATTCTGTGGTTAATTGTTGTCCAGTAAATATAGTTATAACTAGGCGTTTGCTCGGGGGACGATTATCGCTCAAATCGATAGAGCAATTTTGTCTTTGGCGGTAAGCACTGAGTAGCGACAGGATCACTAGTGACACCCGGACATTCATTCGTACACCACGCATGAATCCCGGCCGGAACGCCCCCCTCGTAATTATAGCTCAACGAGAAACTGGAATATTCTGCAAGGAATTCAGTCAAGCGCAGTGTTCTTTTAGCAATTTCTAAATGTGGCGATCATCCCCGGTGAAGATTTAGCCAAATATGGTTAACAACAAAATATGAAGTACCCAGCTACATTCATGGCTACATACAGAAAACCAACTATAGAAATTTGACGATTATTATTATTTTCTCAATTTTGGCGATTGAAAATCACTTCATTTTAAAAAAAAATTATTTTGGCGAAATTTCGCCAGTAGAAAATAGCTGGAGCGCACCAAATGGAGTTTTCATTCGGTGACTCAATCGCTAGCCTATGAGGTGCAACTATTGAACAGTGCTTTTTTTGGGAACTTGACTTTTAGCCAAGGTGGCCATCATCCATAGGAAGATGTTGAAAAAATGGGGATTATCCCTGGGAAGATTTAGCCAATCTGGCTATAAACCATATATGAAATACAAGACTTTTAATCATATTTTTATATTTTTGGCTAGACACTGAAAACCAAATGTAGAAATCTGGTGATTTTTACTTGTTTTTTTCCTCACCTCTGGCAATTGAAAACCCCCAAAATCAAATCATTTTTGTATTTTGAATTTCTTTTGGGGAAAATTGCATCAATAAAAAAAGGGCTGCTAGTACTGAATCCTGATCATCAAGGAAGTAGGTCCATGTGTAAGGATCGGATTTCCATTGACGACTAAGGCGCACTTTGGATGGGGGTTCAGGGTTCAAATTCCTAGGAACCAATTTCAACTCATTTGAAACAAATTGAATCCTTGAGTTGGATCATGCCTTGGAGCCTAGCTTCCATCTTGATTCTCCAAATCATGAGCTTTCCTTAGAGCTCATTTTGCTGTCTAAACCAATTGATTTCCCCTCCAAAATGGTGCCATGTAGGTTTAGCCACGATTTGCCACTTTGTGGTCTTGGACCTTCCTATGATGGCTGTGGGTCCAATTTATGGCTCTTGTTCAATAAGATTGTCTTATTTCATTAGACCCTGGACTTAATCTAAAATGGCTTTAAGTTCCACAACAGCTTTTTAAGTAATTAACTAACATTTATTTACATTTATTGCACCCATTGAATTGTCAAAATTTTCCATTGAACCTACATACACACTAAAAATAATATAACTGTAAAGTTTGACCTTGAGGTAATGCTTTTTTTCCAGAAATCCAAGGTGTATTAAATGGCTACAAAAAATTTAATGCATAGGGAGTGATGGCAAGTTGGAAATGCCAAGGGTAAGCCCACCAGATTAAGGCGTGCATTTTAATGACTTAAGTACTTAAGTAATTAAATATGGACAATGATATTAAAAAACAAGTGATATTGTACATTGGTGAAACCATGATTTAAGTGACAGTTTGTTTGACAATCAAATAGATGGAAATGTACGAAATGTGGCAAGCATTTGTAGGTTGCATTGGAGCTTTCGGCTGAGCTTGGAAACATAACCTCAACAACGAAAACCTAAATTTAAAAAAACATCATGAACATAACCTCAATTTCATACGGACAAAACAAAACACATAGACATGCAGACCAAGAAAATTGATGGATTTGGGGAAGGTTGAAACTTGACCCTTTTGGAACCTATTGATTGCAACCTAATTGGGTCCCACACAAGCCGCACACATGAGAACCATACCTACATGTTCCCATTAACAGTTATAACATCTTCATGCCATTGCAAATTGTTGGTGTAATAAAAAAATTGACAAAACTTGCATCATAAACTACTAATTGAAGTTATAAAAAACTTACCAATTCATTGCATATTTCATTTTATTCATTGTCCAATCCTTGATGGCATCCCAAAAGGAAATATATATTTAAATTGTAATGATCCCATGCAAACATCCTCATAACGAAATCCAAATGCATAGTTAACCAATTGCACAACTTGGATTTCATGAATGACAAGGTTGACAATTAGTTTTCATTTTTTACATTCTTTAAAATCATATCTACAAAAATACCAATGCAAAATATTTAAAAAGTCAACATTTTAAAAAGGCAATAGGATGTTATTTTAAACAATAGTCGAATGATAGGGTTGCACACCAATGGGGGGTCTAGCTTAGAAGTGTGGTTGTTGTGCATAATAATCTTGAAAAAAGAAATTGAAAAATCAAGTTTCACTTCATCAAGGAAGGTAAGGATCTTCATTTAATCAATTTTTGGGCCAATTCAAACTTCTCAAAATAGAAGTGAACCTTTAGCAAGGCCAAATTCTTTCAAAACATTTTTTCAACATGAAGATTTAACTAATGTTGGGAATAGATGATGCCAATTGCATTCATCAATTTAGCATAGGCACCTTTGTTGAAATTCAAAGATCAAAGAAACAACATGTGCATTAATTTACTTTGATTGGTTCAAAAATTGTTGTATAATCATCTTGTGTGGTTCAAGTGAACACATTAATAAGAAGGCACTTCTTATGCAATTGATATTACTTACCCATGAAGTAAAAGATTTTGTAAATTGTATGTTTGTTGTAGGTTAAATCCACCTCCAATTAGGAATTAGTCATTCATCCATCCATGTAGGTTTAAAAAGGTTTTGAAGTGTTTTTAATTGTATTTTGTCTCTGTATCAAAATATGTGTTGTACAACTCCACAAAAGACATCTTGACAAAAATAACAAAATCACATATAAAAATGTTTCATCCCTATGCATTGATGTAAAAAATGGCATGATGCAAATCAAACCCATGACCACCTCAATGTCACAAATTAAAGATACCTCAAATTTCTTTTTGCTATTACTAGCATGTTCATGTCATCATTCATCTTCACCACCAAAGTATTGTACTCCACAAGAACTTAGCAAGGGACAACATGGAAATCCACGTAGTTTTTACATTATGTAGTAGTTCCAATCATGTGGTTTATAATAACTCAGCATGAGCACATTGCTCAAGGTGCCTTTTTAGTGAAGAGAAATAATTATAAATAATCTACACCAATCTTTAATTTAAAAATTAGGGGCAAAGTAGAAAGAATCTACATGGTTAGGTTACTTCAATTTGCGATGCAATGCATTGCAATCATGAAAGCTATAAATTTAAACCTCAATTAATGAAATAGCAACACCTATATGCATACTAATGAACCTTGTAGGTTGCAACCCCATCTAACCGAAAACAAACCAATTTGCTACCAATTTGTTCAACTATTAAACATCCATATTTCATCAAGGACTTCAAAATTGAAGTAACAAGGTTATCTACAAAACCTCTACCAACCACCCTTTCAAGATTTAACAACAATGGCACCCTCTTCAAGCCACCAACAACATAAGCATGCACATTACCCGAAGATTGATTGTCAATTGTTGTAACTTCATCACAACTAACAACAAAATACTTTTTTGCACAACTATGGTTGATTCGATGATAATCCAATGCATGGTTTCAACCAATTTTTAACCAATGTAATCAAACCAATGCTTATGCTGCATGTTCTTCACCTTAAAAAACTCAAACAAATGTTTCATCTTCTCTAAATCTATCAAGGGTTGACCAATTTTTAAGAATTAAAAAATAACAAAAAACTAAATTATTTCATGATTTTTGACTATAACAACTCCAACAACACTTCAACCCTTGCTAACCCATAAACATTTATTCTTCATATGTTGGCTCTTTGTTGACATGAAATACTAGCCCACAACACATTGAAAGCATGCAACCTTGCATTTATGCCTACCTATGTGTTTTTGCAAACCATCAAATTTAAACACCAATTTTTTTCCCTGCCCTTTATCTCGCTACACACTTGTAACAAACCATAATCAATTTCCAATCACACCCTAACGTTACCTTAGCCCATGGGAATTTTTCAACCCATAGTTCTTGGAAAACATGATTCAACTTCCATTCCTTTTTCCAACATTTTTTCTTTGGAATTTTTATTTTTGGTTCTAAAGATTTAATATCAAGATCAATAGAAATTTTGATAGGATCAACAAATGATGATGGTGATAAATGGTCAAAGGCAAGGAAGTTTCCAGACAATGAAATTGTGTTTACTGGATTTGGCCCTTGGTCACTAAGGAAAAAATTAGATCTAAAACCCGAAAGGAAGTTGCAAGGGGTTCGTCATGAAGACAAATGAAAAATGCAAAAGAAAAATAAAACAAAGATTGTGATTACAAAAACCTTCACACTTTTCTAAAATATACTCCCTTCAAGCTCAGCTTCTACAAGAAGCTTGTAAACCCTTCAAACCACAATGACAATTGTACCTCTGTGTAATCTAAAGACTAGAAAGGTTTCTAAATAAGATCCATACAACTTTGGCAAAAGAAGGGGAAGATTTATCTACATTTCACAAGCTCCATCATCTTTCCCAACTATTTTCTGTTTCCTCCATTATAATCCACTTTTCTCACAATTTTCAAATTTATTTTCCCAATAATAAACCCTAAACCCAAATTCATCCATTGTCAAACCCCTTTGAATTCTATCAATTTAGAACTTCCTGGGTTTCATCCATCAAAAAAGCCTTAAGCATCTTGCACAAGGGGACCTTAGCCTTTCTTTTGCTGGCTACATATAGCCAAAAAGCTATATTAAAATTTTAAATGCTAAAATTAAGTAACTTAAAAAAATTTAGTAGCCAAAATTTAACCAAAGCTTCAGAAAATTTGCCAGATTTGTATACACAGTTCAAGTAGGTAGCCAAAAATATAGAACAATGTTTCAAATTTCTACTTTCATGTTTAGCTTGTAGCCAAAGTTGGTTGAGTCTTCCTGTGGATCATCACCACTTTAGCCACATCACAAAATTGACCCAAAAAATCACTTGTTCAAAGGGGCTTTCCAAATAGGTTGACCGATTGGAAACCACACCCAATTGTATTTGAAACCTGTTATACCTTCCCCTCAAAGGAAAAACAAAATTGAGGCAAACGTCTCTCAATTAAATCCATTAAAATTCAAGCGAAATAAGAGTTTGAACATAAAATTCAGTACATTCAAAGCATTTTAGAAAAAACATACACTATTGGGCAATCATGAATGGGTATATTTAGAATTTTCTTCTTTAAAACATTGTGCATTAAATGATGAGATTCAGCATTTGGTACTGAGTGTGAGCATTTCATACTGAGATTTAATAAAATTTCATTACTTTACAGATACCACTAAAAGAGGGGTTAAGGGGTGAAAGGAGGCCCAAAGACAGGGTGAAGACAGGGTGACTTTGCGGATTTCTCTAATGTGTCACAAAATAAAATTCATAAGATCATAGGCATATCAAGATAAAAAGAAAATCAGATTTTGCATCTCTCAACAGACTTTGAAACTGAAAAAGATTACAGTGAATAGTGCAAGTCTAAAGTTTAAGCATCCTAACTATCTTTTGTATTCAACTTTGCCTACAAGTCAGAGAGCAAATTGGTACAAAAGTTTAGGAACTTTGTTGAACTTTGGCAACATGCTAGAACCTATTGTCTACATCTGACGACTTCATAAAAAAACTCCCCATAATGTCGCGACTTTTGGCCAATTTTTTCCAAAACAAAGCATTTGTATCAGTGGCACTGGCTCTTTTTCTTTTCTTTTTTGGGTCGCCAGGATGCAAATTTTCACCTAAAAGAAAATGCTGGTCCTAAGCTTCATGCTTGTACCCTAAACCCTTCATCCAAATTCAAATTCCTCTATAGTGTGAAAGCCTATTGAGTTGAAAGTGAGAAGTTTTGGGGATGACAATGAGAATGTACCAAAGTTTGACCCCAAACCAAAGCTGAGTGATAATTCAAGTTGTACTTTGTCTTCCCATGTTACTTACTTTGGCAACTTGCTTCCACAATGCACATGCTTGTTGGGTCCTAGATGCAAAAATCAAGGACAAGAAGAGAAGATGCACATGCTTGTTGGGTCCTAGATGCAAAAATCAAGGATGAGAAGAGAAGCTAGCACATCTAGTTTGTCTTGATGTCGAAGCTCCTTGATGTTTTCTGTTGAAGCTTCTTGATGTTTTCTTTAAAGTACTTGAGGGAGAGGTCACCTCCCACCTTGCATGATCAAAGAAGGCATTGGATTGGATGACATTTGAGATGAGAGGCCCCATTCATTCAGGTAAGCCTGTCCACAAGACATTTGAATTTTTGAAGTTTTGTACTTTGTGTTATTTTATCCCCCTTTTAGTAGCTTTGAGCTTATTGTGGACCTTGTTAAAGTTCCTCCATTCACTAGATAGGCATATTTTTGCAAAGTACTCCAATTTTCTAGTGTTTTTGGTTTTAGGCCAAGGCATCAAGGCCCATACCAAAGTCCCATGTGCTTTGGGCCTTAAACTTTAGGAATAAAAGGACCCACATCACAAAAGCGTGTTGAATTGACATTGTGAAATACCTATTGTGATCCAAATGTTGGGCACGTAACATACTTTTTAATAATTTTTAAATAACCACCAATTTCCTAAGATTTACATTCATTATTCCACATTACTTTTGGGCATTTGATTTTTTACACCAACAATTAAAACTTTGACACCTATTATGTTTTTTTACAATACTTATGGTGCATTCACACTTGATGTTAAGTCATTGTTAAATGAAAATCTAGGTGGCACCCAATGTTACATGGGGTGATAGCTTAATGTTAAGTGAATGGTAGCTTAACATAAAATGTTCATGGTAAGTACATGTAAGTTCTAAATGACTAGCATGGTGTTAGGGGACTCAACACTAGAGTCCCTAACACCAAGTGCGAATGCCCCTCTAGGCCCACTTTAGACTAGAAGTCAGGGCTGGAAAAACTTGGGGCCAACTTCAAGCATTTTTGGCTTGTTGTTTGGCCCCAAATTATCACTAAATGCTAGAACATTGATGTTTGGATATTTACAAATGCTGGAACAATGGCCCCAAGGGTTGTGAATTGGCTTTGCGAATTAGTTGGTTTCCTTTTTTAAGCCTTGGGGCCAATATAAGGCCATAGAGTTCAGCATTTATTAGTAACTTGGGGCAAATTGAAAAGATTTTTTCTATTTCAGCCCTTGACTCCTAGGGTAAAAGCCCTTGTGGCTGATTTCAACTTTCGCACCAATAGGAATGCTTTGATTTGAGTTGAACCTTGGCCTTGACTCCTTGTGTAAAGTGGGCATTAGTTTGTAGCTTTCATAAAGACCTTGCTGTTTTTTTTAGTGTTAATGGAGGCCCTGTTGTAGGGTGCAATTGGTCCTCATCAAAGCTAGCAAACATCTTGTTTTTTCCAAACCTTCTCTTATCTTGAAAAACTTTCCTTGTTCTGAAAGATACCACCCTATACACACAATGGGAAACACCTTGATTCTTGTTTTCCAAGTTTTTGCAAACTTCCTAAATCATAGGACAAGATCATAAAGCATTATCCCACCCTGCCTCTCCATGTGGGAGCTTTTTTGGGGCAATTTTTGTATGCCATACTTGATCTGGTGTATTTTCTTCTTTTTTCTTCTTCTTCCTTCGATGAGTGCAATACTTTTATAGAAATGTAAGTAGATTGGTAAACAAATAGGTGGATAGGTAGGTAAGTACATATGTAGAACGATAAATAGGTATGTAAATTAAAGATAGGTGGGAAAATATGGAAATCGGTAGGTATGTAGATACATAGATAGGTTTAAATAGGTATATAGGTTTATATATGTAGGTCATAGGTTGTAGGTTCATGTGGCTACCTATGATTTACCTAGTACTACATACCAACTTGTAATACCTATTCTACTTACATATTACTTGTACCCATCTACCTCTTACTTGTTACCTTCAAAATATCTAGTATACCTAGTACTTACCTACTACACAAATGGTAGAGGTTTTTTGTGTTCATATCTTTGACTGTGACATCTTATGTCAACACCAAAGGTGTTAGAATGTCACCACCAAAGGTGTGGTGCATTGATTGAGGACTTCATTTGTCTTTGTGAAGGTGATGGGTTCAACTCCCACTTGTAATATCTTAACATGTTAAGTTCACTTAAATAGATAGGCTAGTGAATTGAATTCAAATACAATTGAAGTGAAATGGGGTGCAAATTGCTACATAAGGTATTGAAAATTTGCTCACAACTATGGTGTTGGGAAAAAAACTTTGATGTAGATTTGAAAACACACCTTTCCATTCCTCTTTACTTGGGAATTAGCTAAATAGATTCTAATTTAAAATTATCATAAAAAAGGACAACTCATGAAACCTAAAAATGTTCTACCTAAACTAGTTTCAATGAATCAATTTCACTAGAATTTGACAATTAAATGTTATGCAAGTAAAAAAGATTAGCATATTTTTATATTTTTGGTCACCTATTGAAACTTAAGATTAAATCTTGAAACTTTCAAAAAATCAATATGTTTTCAAATTTTGGCAACTAAAAAATCCAAAAAACACAAAGTTTTTGCCTTTTTTTAAAAAAAATTGCCATTTCAAGAAAATTCATCAAAAGAAACCTATTAAAACAATAGAATTGGAAGGATGAGAATATTGCTTTTGGTGAAGTGGAAATAGATTTGAATGACAAGATCAATGGTAATTAACATAGATGGATACATTTCTTTGGATTTTTCTTTGGATTATACTATGTGCTTTGTTTGTTTATAGGTAAATGCAAGATGGTAGTTTGCTAGTGTTGTTTTTTGAATGTTTATGAATGTTGTGCATTGTGTTTTGTCGATACATGGATTGTTTATTATATTGTGAAGTTTAAGGTGTTTGGAAATAAAGGCTACAATAAATAGAATTTATTATTGCCATATGTTGTTTGCAATTTATGGAGGAGATGCACTTGTAATCTCTAGGTGGTGAAGCTTTCAAGATATAAAAAGGTGATGGAATACGGAAACAACATTAGAACAATGAAAAACTAAACACATGTTTTTTATGGTCATCAATCATTCTTTCCTATGTTCATAACAAGATATTTTGTAGCCTTGATCCTAAAAATTGCAAGATTTATATTAATCTAGAAATTTTTGTTTTAAATTAAAAGTAAATAGTAAGATGTTTAGGGTAGAGGTATATGTGGAGATGATGAAGATCCCTAGGGGATTTAAGAGTTTGTCTATGATAGATTTTTTTTCTTAATCTTGATATGTTTGGCTCTATCAAATGAATTTAGGTTTTTTGGGAAATTTGTGATTGAAAAAAGGAAGTGAATACTTCTTTTCAAGGGAGCTTTGAGTTGAATTTTTGTACACATTGTGGGAATTTAGTAATTGTCATGGGATCATTGTACAATTTTATCAAATCTAGGAATAGAAATTGAGTGCATAGCACCTCACATATAAAAACTTCCAATCCATGGGTTTTATCAGAAATGTCATTCATGGGAACATGAAATTAATGTTCATAGTTTCCTAATGGGAAAATCATGGGAAGAGTCTTAAAATATTGATGTTTCATTTGTGTCACATGGTGCCACAATTTCTAGGTGTCCCTTTGAACACTAATGTTGCATAATGTCATGTTAGAATAGCATCAACTTAAGTAAAAATCAAGTTGGGTTACCCGGTGAAAAGCTAAAGGTGATTGAAAATTGTGTCATTTGGTGATTAAACCCTATGGTGATTAAAACAATGATTATTTGTCATTATCCTATGGCAACTGAAAAGTTTTTGGTTGGTAGCAAAAAAAAAATTTGAACAATAGCCAAATATTTTATGAGTAATCAGTGAATTTTTTTGGGTAGTAATTAAAAAGATTTGATTGCTAAATCAATGGTGAAGATTTAATCATTGTTGATTGGATAACTACAATTTTTTGGATAGTGACCAAAAACAATTTCCACATTGATCATAAAAAAAATTGGCTAACAACTGATGTCCAATTTTCAATCACCTGCCACCTAGTTTGGCAAATGAAAATGGGTAACCAAATTTTTTGGGTAGCAATAAAAATTTCCAAGAAATAACCAAAAAAAAAGAGTCATTGGATCAATGGTGGAGATGGAATTACTATTGACCAAATGACTAAAACATTTATGGGCAACAATCAAAATGTTTTTGGGAAATGACCCAAAAAAATTTGGATGGTAACAAAATAATTTCAATTGCTTAATTTGACAATTGAAATTACTTGGTCACATAGTTTAGCAATTAAAGTTTTTTGGTTAGTCAATTTGGCGACCAAAAATTAACGATTGAAATTTTTCAATCACCTAATTTAATGACCGAAAAATTGGGTTATCAAAATAATTTGATTGTAAAAAAAATGGCTAATGTTTCACCTAAAAACTATTTGAAAAAATTGGATGTGTTTGAACTAACGTTAACGTGACAATAGACCCAAAATGGGTGCATCATGTTTGACAACCTTATTATTGTTGTTTTGGAAAGAGTTGAAAAACATTTTCATTATTACTATGAATATATATAGTTTGTGGATATTTTTATAATTATATCCAAACACCACATTTTTTGGGTCTATCTTGCAATGAGGCCATGATGAAAACTTGATAGTTCATGAAAGGAAATTCAAAATGATTTGATCTGACATAGGTTTTATGTAATATCAATGTATTTTGATTGAGCTTGAAAATGACTTGTAATTGATAAACAATTGTGTGAATGTTGGTGTTTTGTTTCAAGATCCATTTATGAAATCTATGAGTGATTCCAACCTTTTTTTTAAAGGTTTAAGTACTTATTAAAATATAAAACAATGGAAAAAGACAATTCTCTTCTTTTTTCTTTTCAATTACACCAACTTCATTAACTTCCAAATTTTTACCCAAAAAACTATGTTTTCTTTCTTCAAATAACAAGCTAGTTGCATTTTCTAATTGTAATATTTCAACAAACTAAAAAGTTAAGACAATTTGTTGCGACTTTTGAAAAAATTGTCTAGCAAGACGTTAAAAATCCCCCTTGCGAATTTTGCAAGTGTTAATTTAATGACCTAGATGGCACACACATGGTGTTGCAACAAGGTTTAATTGATGTTGATGCAAACTTTAATTAAAATAACTTACGTTTACAAATGTTGGCCATTGAGTCCATGAACTAAATGGTACATAAAACCATGCAATGATATCCACAAAGTTTGTAAGGGTGTGTTTAACATCCCCTCAATATTTGGATTATTGTCTAAAAGTATATAATAGACTTTGAGAATAGGGCAAAACTATGAAGAACCCTACTCCTTATCAATGTTTTGTTTTTCAATTTCTTGATGGAACCAAAGTGGCAAATGTCTTGAAAGATTTTGACTTAATTGGCGACACATTTCCAAAAAACTTTTAAATATGAATGTAGCAAAACCTTCCTCTTGTAATTTGGATTTTTTAAAGAAAAAAGAAATTTGCAATAAAATATTTCCTTTTTCAAAAGCTTTGTCAATTTTTGGCAAATTTTCAAAGATTTAAAAAAAAAAAGACTATGAGTCCCTACTCTATTAATGGGAGTAATATGTGTATCTCCACATATCATATTACAATGCTTTTGAAATTTATGTTTCCCCATTGATGTTAATTTAAACACAAAAAAAACCAATAATTGCAAGGTTCAATTCCAATTCCTTGGGGATTTTAGACCTCCAATCCAATTGTTAAAGAATTGGACTAGGAAGTAGGCGAAGAACCAACCCAAAATTGTGAACAAGCCATTATCAACACAAAAAATAACTCCAATTCAATGCACACACATTTAAAGAAAGGAGGTAGAAGGAAGTGCAAAAGGCCGAAAGTGACTCTCATTTCACATATTAGAGTTTTCCTTAAAGTGGTGCCTTGTTTGGCCCCACTTTCACCTCCTATTTGGTGTTTCATCATATTGTTTTTGCTATTGTCTACAAAATCTTACAATAAGGGACCAAAATTTGAAAACCTAACATGAACTCTCTTTTAACAACATTTTTTTCAACTCATGGGCTCTTGGCAACAAAATGACAAAAAGAGTAAACATTGAAAGATAAACAAACATCATTGTAAATGTAACAATGCACCCTATAAAAAGAGTTAACATTGAAGGATCTAAAAGCAACCTCATTATGAATCCAACATTGCAACTTATAAGAAGAATTGAAATCAAATGATCATAAAACATCATTATGAACATGATGTTGCCTACAAAAAAAAGACCAAAAAATAACAAAAAAGACAAGGAGGGGGCACAAGTTACATGTACTCCTTTCATCATTATCTATTTTGAAGCCACAAAAAAACCAAAAAAAGGTGAAGAAGAGGGGGCACAAGTTGTGTGCCATGACCTCCCTTTATTATCATTGTCTACAATGAAACAAGCCTCCTCCAAGCTCCTCTTATGCCCATTCCTACAACAAACAAAATAACAAAAGAAAAAACATCTACTACTATCGTTATTGAAGTACAAGAAAGGAAAATGACCAAAAAAAAGTTTGCAAAGCTTGCTCTCACAAGAACAACTCAAAGCTTGAAAACAAAAACTTAAAACAAAGATGTGAAAAGGTTCATGACATGACAATGAGCTTTGTGCATTAAGTTTGTGATGGGCAACAACTTGTTAATTTCATACCAAATTGTGATGCAAAATTATGTTTCATGCCCAAATGCGGTGTGATGTGTTTGGCATATGACCCATGAATCAAGCAAACTCGACCTTCCCAAGACATGTTTCTAGAACTTTACAAAAACTCTATTATTAGAATAAAATGAATTGATTTTTAACATGGGCAAATTATTAAAGAGTTTTTGGGGTTTGAACCAATGTTTTGTGGGTATATGTTTTTGATATATCCTTGGGTAAGGGTGTAACCTTTTTTATTGTGTTTATCCATCAAATAAAAGGCATTTTAGTACTGATTTTTTTCTATCAAGATAGGGTTTGGGTATAAAAAGAAATCGTGATTTTTGGTAGAGGGGTAGAATTTAGGTACACATCATCATATACCTTTATTTGATGTAAAAAATGGGTACATGTATTTTTTATTTACTTAATTTGAAATAAAAATGTTCACATTTTGGAAGTATTGAGACAATTTTTGAAGGCCAAACCCAACAAGATCATGCACTCATGTTAGAATACAAAAATCAAAGTGCTTGATTCATCTTCGAATACAAATATGCACAAACACATTTAAAAACTTTGATTTTCTCAATGAAACATGGAACTTAATTACCTAATGTTGAATACATACACACATATAATGCTATAACCAAGGATATCTTTGAAGTTTTTGAAATTCAAACATGCATTTTGTTTTCAAGATTGATCATCATGTTCAATGGTTTGTTCACCCCACACTCCAACAAATTGGTGCAATTGAAAACTCTAATAAATTGGCAAAACTAGTATTAACACATCCCAAACGATTGGTAGAATTGGAAATACCCACAAATCAATTTTTGATATATATAATAGCTTGGCTAGAGGTGTTTTAGAATGCATATTGGTTCATTTTGAGGTCACCCACATGCCTAGTGGATGACATTTTGGATCCAATATGATATTATTGTGCCATTTAACATGAGATTGAACACCTTTAATTATAATCATCAAGCTTGGCCTACCTCGAGCAGCCTTACTTACTATTTTGACTTTTCCCTATTTTCATGCATTTCAAAATGGTGGTCCAAGCATGATTTATGCTAACTCATTCAAGATGGAGGAGCCCAATGCTAATGAAAGAAAGCGACCTATGGGATTTTGCACAAGCACCACAACTATGCAAGGGATTTCCAAATGTGTTCATAAACAAATATTAAGACAGGTTATGGATCTTACCTATCTCACATGGATCTTTAGCCTTTGTTGGGTTAAACAAGTTCGATTTGCATAATCTTTCCCACCGACCCACCCTTCCTCTACTTTTGTTACACCTACATCTAGGTCAACTATGTTGGTGCAAGGGGGGTATATCTTTGGCATTTATAGGATCAAGGATTTATGGGTAATGGGAAGGAGGTTTTTGATGTGGGGGTGCCAAGGCATTCTTGTGCTATGTCACATTCTACATAAAAATCATAGGTTTTGCATTCAACCTCAAGTTTTGGGGATGTGTCATCATCTTAGCCCAAGGTAAAGGAAATTGTAGTGTCATGGGAACCAAATATTTGTCCAATGGTTACAAGAGATGAGGTGTAAGAAGTACAACAACTATTGCAAGATTGTGTTGGTTGTTTTGATTTTAGTTTGAAAAAATTGGAACAGATAAAAAGATAGGAGGTCCAAATTGTATTGGAGGATGCTAATTTTATTTTCAAATGACCTTACAAGTTGAGTGAGATGGAAAGGGCCTTGATTTAGGCTCAAACAACAAAGTTATTGGATGCAAGCTTAGTGGAACTATCAAAAGTTGATTCTGATTCAACAATGATGCCAACCAAGAAGGATTTTTTCTGCAATTGGAC
>Ga0116230_10000251_pt1 | contig 44325 bp, 38 predicted proteins | sample S1TSphfallax_3_FD_88678 | JGI IMG/M metagenome (GOLD analysis project Ga0116230, IMG submission 88678) | Host-associated microbial communities from peat moss isolated from Minnesota, USA - S1T2_Fd - Sphagnum fallax MG | ecosystem: Host-associated > Plants > Peat moss > Unclassified | place... | reverse complement strand
TAGCCGCACCAACGCTGAGCGCGCGGCCTCCCGCCTTGCCTTGGCGGGGCGGACGAAGGTAACACGGCGAGGGGGATTGAGCGGTCTCTACCGGGTGGTGATCGGCCCTTTTGCGGATTCGCGCAGGGCGCAGAACGTGCGTGAACAAGCGGCTTCCCTCGGGTTTCCTGGCGCTAGGGTGATTAGCGGGGCCTGACGCTTGAAGACCGCTTGCGCGCCGGCCTGAAGCATAAGATGTGAGAGGCGTGAGCGAGGCGCGGTTCATCACATTTGAAGGCGGGGAGGGGAGCGGCAAGTCCACTCAGATCCGGCTGCTCGCCCAACGCTTAAGCGCGTTGGGTTATGAGGTTGTCGTCACGCGCGAGCCAGGAGGCTCCACGGGCGCTGAGGCGCTAAGGACACTCCTCGTCAATGGGCCTACGGATCGCTGGTCGCCACTCTCAGAGACGCTCATCCTCTATGCGGCCCGCGCTGATCACATCGAACGAACTATATCCCCCTCCCTGGATCGCGGAGCATGGGTTTTGTCCGATCGCTTCGCCGACTCTACGCGGGCGTATCAGGGCGCTGCGGGCGGCGTCGACCCTGGCTTCATAGCCGCCCTCGAGACCAGGGTTTTGGGTCCGGTGCGCCCGGCCTTGACCCTGTTGCTCGATCTTCCTGCGGAAAGCGGTTTACGGCGCGCGTCAGTCCGAAGCGAGGGCGAGACCCGGTTTGAGGAGAAGGGCCTCGCATTTCACAAAGCGCTCCGCAGGGCGTTTCTCGAGATCGCCGATCTGGAGCCGGACCGATGTCGCGTTATCGACGCTGAGCGCGGCATTGACGACGTCGCTGCGGCCATATGGGACCTTGTCCGATCACGATTTGGTCTGAGCAGCGCGCCATGAGCCAGGTGGATGAGACGCATCCGCGGGACCGCTTCACCCTTAGTCACATCGAGCTTCAAGGCCAGGCCCTGGAAAGCGCCATGGCGAGAGGTCGGCTGCCGCATGCCTGGCTCCTCGCTGGACCCCAGGGTCTCGGAAAGGCCTCGTTCGCGTTCCGCGCAGCGCGCCGGCTCCTCGGCGCCAAGTCGGATCCGCGTTTTGGCGTGCTTGGCGCATCGCCGGAGGACCAAGTCTGTCGTCTGATCTCCGCCCGCGCCCATCCGGACCTCGTAGTTCTGGAACGGGATGGCGAAGGTGGTCGAAGGAGCATTCCGGTTGAAGAGGCGCGCCGCTTACCGGAGTACTTTTCAAAAGCGCCGGCCCTTGGCGGGCGCAGGATCGCTATTGTCGATGCGGCTGACGACCTGAACGTCAACGGAGCGAATGCTCTATTGAAGACCTTGGAAGAGCCTTCCGGCCACGGCGTACTGTTCCTTGTAGCGCATGCTCCGGGCCGCATTTTGCAGACAATTAAATCGCGGTGTCGCGTCTTGCTTTTCAAGCCATGGCCGACAGAGGACGTGGCAGACCTCCTTTCGAGCGACGCGGGTGTCGATCCCCAGCGGGCGGCCGTTCTTGCCGACATGTCGCGCGGTTCTCCGGGGCGCGCCATGCAGTACGCAAGGAACGACGTTGTCGAGATTGAGCGCTTCGCGCGAGCGCTTACTGCGACCGACGGAAGCGTCGCGAAGGCGGACCTTCTGCGCGCGTGCGACGGCTTTCGAGGCGAGGAAGGCGGCGCCCGTTTCGCCCTTCTGGTCGATCGGGTCGGCGCCGCGATCCAGGCCCGCGCTTTGGCTCAGGGCGGACAAGGCGGCGCAGCCTGGGCTGAGCTTTGGGAGAGGCTAGGGGGCCTATCCGCAGCTGTAGAAGGCTTGAACCTTGATCGGGCGGACGTCTTCCTTAGCGTTGTCGCCCAGATTAACAAGGTGGCGGGGGTCTGATGTTGATCGACAGTCACGTCAACCTCCACGCGCCCCAATTTGATGAGGATCGCGAAGCAGTGATCGCTCGCGCGCGCGAAGCGGGCATCAGGCGCATGGTCACGATCTGCGACCGCGTCTCTGTGTTTGATACGGTTCACGCCTTGGCTATGGCGCACGGCGACATCTGGTGCACGGTGGGAACGCATCCACATGAAGCCAAGGAAAATAAAGAGCTTAATTCTAAAACTCTCATAGATTTGGCGGGTCGAAGTCGGGTTGTGGGGATCGGGGAAACCGGCCTCGACTACCATTATGATCTTAGTCCGCGACCGATCCAGAGGCAGGTGTTCCTCGCGCACATCGCCTGCGCCCGGGAAACGGGCCTGCCGCTCGTGGTGCATAGTCGCGAGGCCGACGAGGACATGGCCGAGATTTTGGAGGAGGAACACGCGCGGGGTGCGTTCAAAATACTCCTGCACTGCTACACCAGCGGCCCCGAACTAGCCCGGCGCGCCGCAGCCCTCGGAGCCTGGTTCTCCGTCTCGGGCATCGCAACCTTCCGGGCTGCGGAAGACGTCCGCGCCGTCATCCGCGACATGCCCGAAGAGCGAATTATCGTCGAGACCGACTGTCCTTACCTCGCGCCCGCGCCCATGCGAGGGCGGCGTAATGAACCAGCGTACCTCCCGTACGTCCTTGGAAAGTTGGCGGAGATCCGCGGATGGAGCCCTGGAGAGGCGGAGCGGAAGACGGAAGACGCCTTTTTCTCCCTGTTCAGCGGCGTCGACCGATGAGAGACCGGCTGGAGTTCGTCATCCTTGGGTGCGGATCTTCAGGCGGCGTGCCTCGCGCCGACGGCTCCTGGGGCGTGTGCGATCCCCTTGACCCGAGGAACCGGCGCACCCGCTGTTCGCTCCTAGTTCGGCGGCCTGCGGCTCTCGAAGACAAGAGCGAGGCGACAACCGTTCTCGTGGACACGTCTCCCGACCTTCGCCTGCAGACCGTCTCCGCCGGCCTGCGGCGTCTCGACGCCGTCCTCTACACCCACGATCACGCCGATCAGACCCACGGCATTGACGACCTCCGCGCCTTCGCCATCACCATGCGGCGTCGGATTCCCTGCTACATGGACGAGGAGACGGCCGTCAGCCTGCGACGGCGATTTGGCTACATTTTTGAGGCGGAGAAGGGATACCCCGCGATCTGCGAAAGTGTCCCGCTTCCCGAACATGGCTTGCCCTGGCGCGTGGACGGCCCTTCCGGCTCTATTCCTGTCGTCACCTTCGATCAAGATCATGGCGGCATTAGATCTGTGGGATACCGCTTCGGAGATGTCGCATATTGCAGCGACGTCGTAGATTTCCCTGAAGAAGCAATGCGTTCTTTGAAAAACCTTGATGTTTTTGTCATCGACGCTTTGCGGTACGCGCCTCATCCGACCCACGCCCATGTGGCGCGGGCTCTTGAGTGGATTGACGCCTTAAAGCCGCGCCGCTCCTTTCTCACCAATCTTCACGTCGACCTGGACTATTCAGAACTGTCAAGCCGGCTTCCCTCAGCTGTGGAACCAGCCTACGACGGCCTGATGTTCGCCTCGTTACTGGGGTAGGGGAATGATGCAGGGTGACGCCGGCGGTTTGGGCCGCCGTACTCTTTTGACGGGTCTCGCCGCTACCGGGGCTGCCGCTCCCCTGAAGGCCTGGTCCCAGGAGCCCGGCTGGCGCGCCTACACGCTGACGTCTGCGGTTGACGTTTCGGCACTTAAGCTGCCTGTGACGCTCTATATTCCGCTCTTCCAAACTTTACCGAGCTACCAACGCGCCCGTCGACCCGTGATTAGAACCAATGGGGCGGCCGAGGTTGTACGCGATCGCCGCTATGGCGCGTCAATTCTGAGAGTGCGCTGGTCGGGGCCCGACCAGCGTCGTTCGGTCCTTGTCCGGCAGGAGGTCTTCACCCGTGACCGCATCTTGGAGCCTGCTGCGCTCACCGTCGCCGAAAAAGACCTTTGGATTAGCGGAGCAGCGAGTCTGCCCGTGGATGGGATCGTGCGTGAGACGGCCGTCCGCATTGTCGGATCTCGCAGTCGGCCTCGCGAGGCGGCTCGGGCGATTTACGACTGGGTCGTCGACAACGCCTTCAGAGACGAAGCTGTTCGTGGATGCGGGGTGGGGGGCGTGGAGGCCATGCTCCGGACGGGTTACCTCGGGGGAAAGTGCGCGGACATCAACAGCCTAATGGTCGCCCTTTGCCGCGCGGCTGGCCTCCCCGCCAGAGACGTGTACGGCGTGCGCCTCGGCCCATCAGACTTCGTCAGGTGTCTGGGCGCTGGACCAGACGTCACCCATGCGCAGCATTGCAGAGGGGAGGTTTGGTTGGACGGAGAAGGCTGGCTCCCGGTGGATCCGGCCGATGTGGCCAAGGCGGTCAATTGCGTAAAAGCGCCTCTAACCAGCCCTATGATCCAGGCGCAACGCGAGCGGTTGTTCGGGAGCTGGGAGATGAACTGGGCCGCCTACAACAGTGCGACGGACATTAAGCTGCCGGGCGCTCCGTCGGAACCGACAGAACATTTTCTCATGTATCCCATGGCCTTAACATCAATAGGTGAGAGCGATCAGCTCGATCCTGACACGTTCCGCTACAAGTTAACCGCCTCCGCCGCCGCATAGATCCTAAGTCCAACGCAGGGCGGCCGACTTTGACGGATGAGCAGCGCTTGCGCTCGTCTGGGCTAGGGCGCCGCTTGGCCGCTCCATTTGGTTTCTTCAATTCGCCAGATGAGGAAGAAGACCACGATCGAGGTTAGGATGGACGTGACGCCGGCGGCGGCGAAGGCGGCGTAGAAGCTTCCCGTCGCGTCGACGATGAAGCCCGTCGCCAGAGGCGCTGCGATGCCCGTCGTGTTCGCAATCCCGTTCATAAGGCCAACCCACTTTCCAGAAGCGCGTGGGCCTGCGAGGCCTTGGGCCGTTGCGTAGATGTTTGGCGTTTCAAGTCCGAAAGCGGCGCCGGCGACGAAAAGGCTGGCGATGGCGACCTTGGCGTCGCCTAAGGCGGCGCCCGCCATGGCCGCGCAGATGACGAGGGGGCTGATGACGAGGAAGGTCTTACGCGACCAGGTGGCGCTAACGCCCGCTTTGATAAGGCGATCTGTGGCCCATCCGGTGAGGAGGCTCGAGACGGCGTAAAGGAGATAAATTTCTCCTCCGGTGACCGCCATCTGCCTCACGCTAAGGCCTTGTGCTTTTACAAGGTAGGTCGGAAGCCATGAGATTACGAAGTAAAATGCGTAGAGCCATAGGCCGTGGCCAAGGGTGGTGCCCCAGAAGGCTGGCTTCGCCATAATCTCCGAAAAGCTTGGCTCGGCCTCCAGCGGTCTTACCGTGGACGCCTCCTGGGACAGTTTGCGCGAGGAGATGAGCCAGGGGAAAAGCCAGAGCAGGGAGACGCAACCAAAAAGGATGAATGTCAGGCGCCAGCCGGCCTGAGCCATAATTTCACCGCCGAAAAATACGCCAAAGGCGGGGCCGAGGGCTATTCCGACTCCGACAAGTCCGTTGGCGAACCCCATGCGGTCCGGCTTCAGATGCTGACCAAAGAGCTTTGAACTTAGGGGGAAGGCGGCGCTTTCCCCGACGCCCAGGAGGAGGCGCAAGGTCAGTACAAACGCAAAACTATGGGCCAACCCCGTCATGGCGGTTGCCCCTGCCCAAATCGTCAGGGCGATCGCCAGCACCTGATAGGCGTTAAACTTCTCCGCAAACCAGCCTGCGATGGGGTGGAACGGCACATAGGTCCAGAAGAAGGCCGACAGCAGAATACCGAGCTGCCCGTTGGTAAGCTTCAACTCGTCGCGGATCAAAGGTCCAGCGGTCGAGAGGCTTCCTCGATCCACGTAGTTGATGAGGACGAGGATGGCGAGAAGCCAGATGATCGCGGACGTGAACACGGGCGTATCTGCGCGTGAAACGCCCGTCGCGGTCGCCATCTCTGCGTTCCCCTTCAGCGTCTTGCGGACCCTTGTGTCTGGCGACCCGCATCGTCGTTTGGCTAGGACTGAAACACGCCCGGGCATAGCTTGGCTATCGTCGGCGCGGGAATAACGACGCCTTGGCTGCCTGCGTGCGTCTTTCGCGACCGCCACAGGCCATGCGGCGCGACGATAACGGTTTGGCTGGCGCGGCGACCCCAATGCGCAGCCCGCCCTACGCCGTGTTGGTCCAGAGGGCGATTTTGCTCAGCATTTCGCGGGGACTGATCGGCTTGGCGATATGATCGTTCATGCCTGCGGAGCGGCAGTCGGCAAGTTGCGGGTCAAGGACATTAGCGCTCAGGGCGAGGATCGGTGTCTTTTGGTTTAGTCCGGGGGAGGCTCTAATGACCTGCGTCGCCTCCAAACCGTCCATCCCGGGCATCTGCACATCCATGAGAATGACGTCGTAGGACGCAGCTAAGGCGGCACGCACGCCTTGCACGCCGTCTTCCGCCTCGTGAATGGTGTGACCCACAGCCTCAAGCATCGTTCGGACGAGCTCCCGGTTTTGGGGGACATCGTCGATGACGAGGATCTTCAGCGCCCGCTCGATTTCGTGGCTAGGAGGTGCGTCCAAGGCGTCAAGAGGCGCCGGCGCAGCCCGGGTCGCTGGCGCGGTGATGGTGAAAGTGAAAGTGGAGCCCGCTCCAATGTGGCTTTCGAGCGAAATCTGGCCGCCCATGAGTTCAACGAGTTCTTTGCAGATCGCCAGGCCCAAGCCACTGCCGCCGTATTTTCTATTGATGGCGGCGTCGACCTGGGAGAACCGCTGGAAAATGTCTTCAGTTCTATTGGCAGGTATCCCGCAGCCGGTGTCCGCCACCTGGGTTTTGAGCTTCTGGTCGGGACCGTCGTACTCCATCCGCACGCTGATGTGCCCGCTCTCGGTGAATTTAATGGAGTTGGTCAAGAGGTTGAGGAGAACCTGTTTCAACCGCGCGCTGTCGGCCTCCACAAGGTCTGGAATATTTGGGCCGACGGCGACGGCGAGGGTGAGTTTTTTCGCGGCCGCTTGCGGCGCCAGAAGGTGGGTTGTGGCCTCAACCAGTTCCACAGGGTTGAACGGATGTGGATCCAGGATGAATTGACCCGCCTCAAGCCTTGAAAAATCGAGAATATTATTGACCAGCGCCATGAGCATCTGCGCGCCATCTTTTATCCTTTGGACGTTGCGTCGCGCCCCAGCGGTGAGATCCATATCGTCGGCGAGAAGCCCTGAGAACCCTACGATGGCCGTCAGGGGCGTGCGGATTTCGTGGCTCATGTTCGACAGGAACGTCGCCTTGGCGATGGATGCGGCCTCGGCGGCAGCTTTAGCGCGCTCCAGCTCGATCTGGACGGTCTTGAGCTGACTGACGTCTGAAAATGTGACGACCACCTCGGTGACATCGCCCGCTGCGTCGAGCACGGGATAGGCGTTGCACAGGAACCAGTCCGTCTGCCCGTCGCCGATCCTTCGATTGCCCAGGATGATGTTGTTGACGACGGCCCTTGTCGCCACGGCCCTGTTCACAGGGAACTGTTCTAACGGGAGAGGTGTTCCATCCTCCCGGACAAAGCGCCAGCGCGGGTCTGTGTTCATCGCGCCGAGCATCTCGTCTTGGTTCAGTCCAAGGAGCTGTTCAGCGAGGCGGTTCGAGTAGACGATCTCCGTTGTCGCCTTGTGGACCACGATGGCGGCTAGCGCGTTGTCGAGGACGAAGCGGTAATGCCCCTCAAGCTCGATCAGCCGGGTCTCGAAAGCTTTCCTATCAGTGATGTCCCTAACAGTGCCGATAAAGTGTCGCACGGCTCCATTTGAGCCACGCATGGGGGTGAGGCTAATATCGCTCCAGGCCGGAGGGTGGTTTATCTCGTGCGACTCGATTTCCTCGGCGAACGCCTCACCGTTCAGGATTGCTCCGCTAAGGCGACGCATGAGATTTGGATCTGGGTTTTCACCCTGTAACCGCTCGCACAACACAGTGATCTCCTCACCGGCCGCGCAATGGGTTTTGCGGTTGAGGGCGTCGTTGATGAAGATGATTTTGCCGTGTTCGTCGGTGATGAATACGCCCGCGGAGACTGAAGCCATCGCCTGAAGAAAAATTTCGGGCTCGATCATTCGGCTTCTCTTAGTTATCCGGCTTTGGGGTCGCAGGTTACCGATTCAATAATGCCTAGGGGTGCGGGCAGGGGAGGCGAAGCGCCAACACGTAGGCAGCTCAATGACTTTACGCAGGAATTTCAGGAATCTGTCTTCTCCTAGTCGATTGGCGTAGTATTAATGCAGCGATTCATTTGAGTTTATAAGTCTTTGCTTATCGAGGGCTGAAAAATTCTCTTACTCGTCTTGCGGCTGTATTGCAACCTGGTGCGTGGCGGCGCTCACGGCCTGCGGCCTGAGACCACCGTCATGGTCAAAAGACCATAACTTTGATTGAAGTCCTCGCGGTATAGCCTTGAATAAAATATTGAACAGCCGCACGGGCGGGCGCGAGACACAGTTAACATCGAAGGCGTGTATGCGTCGTCGTCCCGGAGCTTAAGGCTTAGAGGGATGTCGGTTTTAAGCCGGACGCGATTTAGCGCTCAGCGCATCAGGCGCATCAGGCGCAACATGAGCGAATGGCTCTGTTCGGGCCGAGGGCCGCATGTGGCGACGTCGGCGGGCTTGAAAGCCCGCTAGTCTCGCGAGCTAATAATTTCCGATAATATATCTTATGCGCAAATTGTTTGTAGCCGCCAGTTAGCAATGTCGCACCCCAGCCAGTTGGCGATGGCGCCCTCCCCATCTTGCCTGGGAGGTCCTCCAAAGCGGCGTTGCACTTCATGAGCGTCGAAGCATGAACCAAGGCCCCTCTTTCAGCCGAGCCGCAAGCCGCTTAGTCTCAAGGCGCGCCCGAACGAGACCGATTTAACCTTCGTTCAGACGGCGCTGCGTGTGACCGAGGACGCCCCTCCCCATGTGGTGAACGCTGTTTGGAGCGGCGTGCAGACGCTGTTCGTCGATTTCCCAGAAACTAAGGGCGACGAGACAGTTAGGTCCTTGGTCGCGTTGATGAAACGGCCCGACGGTCTTTACGGCTTCGCGCATGTGACCCTTGGCGAGGACGAGGGTTCGGTAGCGGTGTTCGACGCAATCGGTTTCGCCAAAGCGGATCGAACGGAAAACAAGGCTTTTATCACGATCGTCAGCTGGGATCAAAATCACCACGACGTCGTCAGCGGCACGCTCTACGAAGTCAGAATTTTTCCAATCCCTCGTCCTGACCAAGGCGAGCTTGCGTCCTTAGTTGCAAGCAAACACTTCGATGGCGGATGCGAATGCCGCCACAACGACGGCGGTCCTGGAGATAAACCCTATTCAACCCACTTCGCGTTCAAAACTATCGCCACGGTTACGGCCGAACTGAAAAAGCTCGGGTACAATTAGACCCTCACCGGCGCACCGACTGTCCCCAGCGTCGGTCTACAGGGCGCCTCCATGGCCACCCGCGCCCACATCCAAAGAAGACGAAGCGTATTCGACTCAAGGTCGACGACCATTACGTCCAACCGCGTCTCACCGACGATGAGGTCCTGATGCTCCGCCCCAGGGGATTGGCCGCACGTCAGACGGGCCGGCCGGCACGCCACTGTTGTGCCTCACGGTCGCCGCCCCGGTGCATGATGTCCACGACGCTCTTATTAAGCGCGAGGATCACACGCGGGTGGTCATGATGATGGCTCGGCGTGGCCACATGCGGAAGCAGGACCGACTTCCACAGCCGGACCTCCCTGTTCTCAAACTGTATTTCGCGATGGGGTTGTGCAGAGGAGTGGGCGAGCGCCATGCCGGCGGCGAACGACCCAATGGTTACTGCAAGCCAAAGCCCCGTCTTTTTGACCATGGTCGGCTCCCTCAGCTATTAAATTATCGTAACGTTAACCTCCGGTGTTGACAGCCCCTTTGTGTCGATTCGTCGCTCATAGCTTAGCCTTGCGTATTTAAGCTGCACGGTGAAGTCGTTGCCTAGGCTGCCCTAAGGTCACTAGGATCCACGGGGGCGGGGCGAAACATGATCAAGCATCTTGGATGGCTAATCAGCGCGGTTTTGTTTCTTGCGTCGACCGCAGAAGCGGCGAGCGTCGATCGCACGCCTGGCTTGGTCGTGCGGCTGGCCGATGGTCCTCTAAGGGGCACGGTTGAGGGCGCCGTATCGGCCTTCAAAGGCATTCCCTTCGCCGCCCCCCCAATTGGCCTCCTGCGTTGGCGAGCGCCGGCGCCGGTTTCGCCCTGGAAGACTGTGCGAGACGCGCGCCAGTTTTCGCCGGCGTGCGCACAGGCCGCCTTCAACTGGAACCGCGCTGTCGCCGAAGCGAGCCAAGAAGACTGTCTCTATCTCAACGTCTGGACGCCACGGGCCAAGGTAGCGCGCGACCTCCCTGTGATGGTGTTCTTTCCGGGCGGCGCGAACCACGGCGGATCTGCGCGGGGCTCGACCACTATCGAGCCTTCCTACGATGGATCCCGCCTCGCCGCTCAAGGGGTTGTGGTTGTGACGGCGAACTACCGACTGGGCATTTTCGGCTTCCTAGCGCATCGCGATCTGACAGCTGAGTCGCCCATGCACGCGTCCGGCAATTACGCCCTCCTCGATCAATTGGCCGCCTTGCGATGGGTTAAGGCCAATATCGGCCGCTTTGGCGGCGACCCAGATAATGTCACCGCCATGGGACAGTCGGCCGGATCTTTCGACCTCGGTGCCCTGATGACCTCACGCCTCGCTGTCGGTCTGATGTCAAAGGCAATCCTCATGAGCGGACCGATTTTTGACCAGACCAACGGCTTCACTCCAGCGCGGGTTGAAGAAGCGCGTGGCGAAGCGCTGGCGCGAGCCCTGGGGGTGTCTGATCCCTGGGCATTGGACGCCTTGCGGTCCTTGTCGGCGAGGGAAATCCTGCGACGGTTCGAGCCCGGCGGCGATCTTCGGGGAATGGAGCCGCATCCTAGTATTGATGGTTACGTCTTGAAAGAGCAGCCCGCCGTCGTCTTTGCCGAGGGGCGAGAAGTGAAGATCCCTCTTCTCATCGGCGCCACCGCACGAGAAGGAGACGGGGCGGCCATGGGGGTGAAGGGCACGCCAAAGGCGGTGGCCGCCCGCCGAGATCGAGCACGGACCCTTGCTCGCTATCACATGATCAATCCCGCCAGTCCTCAGCAGCTTTCCGACATCCAGTCCTATTTCAAAGACGATCCGGCCCTCTCAGAAGCGGCGCTGCATCTGTACGGCGACCCTACGCGCATCGATCCGGTGGATGGAGACGTCGCCGTCGCCTTTGGTACGGACGTCATTCGCTGCAATGCGGTCATTCAGGCGCACTGGCACGCTCGCCTCGCTCCGACCTGGTACTACCAGTTCTCCCATGGCTATGAGCCCTTGGGCGCGGTGCATCTCTGGGACCTTCAATATCTTTTTGACTGGTTGACGTCGCCGGCCGACCAACCCATCGATCGTCGCCTCAGCCAACAGATGCGCTTATACTGGGTCGCTTTCGCAAAGGGCGGAGCCCCCTCCCCGTCTGGCGCGCCTAAATGGCCGCAGGTTAGCGCCGGCGACAGTTATCTTGACTTCACGTCCCTCGGCGCCGAGGCGAAGAAAACGCTTCGTCCGCAAGCCTGCGCGTTGTTTGAAAAGCATATGGTTGATGCAATCGCTCGTCTTCGGTCAGGTGCAGGGTGACCTATTCCGGCGAGTGGAATGCCGCGTCGCGCTACAGCGATTTTAATTTGATCGTGGTGGTAGGGTTTTCAGCGCCCAGGGAGACGGGGCATGATGGATGCGTGGATCCGCGTGAGGGCGAAACGCGTCAGCCCCGTCACGCGAGTTCGCCCGTCGGATCCCATCCCTCGAAGGGCGCTCTCTTTTGAAATCTACCCTCTACCGGCTCGCCTCTTTGGCGCTGACAAGTCGGACCCTCCGTAACGTCTCGCGAGCGCTCAAGGCTCGGCCGGGCGCCCCGTTTATCGAATACTTCCACCAAGTCGACGATCCTTACAGCCACCTTGTGCTGCAGCTCTTAGCGCCCCTAAGGGTCGCCTACGGCGTGGAGATTAGAGTTTTTCTGACGCCGGCCCCAGATGACGCCGCCGCCCCTGAGCGGGAACGGCTGCGCGCCTACGCCCTGAGGGATGTGGCGCGGCTGGCGGGATCCTACGGCTTAGACTTTCCCAAGATTGCGTCCCAACCTTCTGCGGACGCGGCGTTCGCCGCTGCTGGACGTCTCTCGCAGGCGCTTGATTTCGCGACGTTCTCTGACCTTGGGCTCAGGGTCGGCGAAGCGCTTTGGAGCGGCGCTCCGCTTCCTGAGGGGCCTTCGACTGACCCCACCGCGGTGCTCGAACGAGGACGGGCCAGACGCCGACGCCTGGGACATTATCTTGGCGGGGTCCTTTATTATGAAGGCGAATGGTATTGGGGCGTCGATAGACTGCACCACTTGCAACGGCGGCTCGGCGAGCGGGCCCATCGCCCGTCCCTCCCTCTTCTTGCGGCGCCCAAAGACCTGTCGCTGACGGCCCGACGCCCGTCGGGAACCCCGCCCCTCATCGAGCTTTGGTTCTCCTTTCGAAGCCCTTATTCCTGGATCTGCTTCCCAAGAATGAGACGCCTTGCAGCCCACTACGGCGCCGACCTCAAGCTGCGTTATATCCTTCCAATGGTCATGCGCGGCCTGCCGGTGCCGGCGGCGAAGCGGCAGTATATCGTCTTTGACGTCAAACGAGAGGCGGATCGCCTCGGCATACCGTTTGGTCCTATGCTTGATCCGGTTGGTCCAGGGGTAGAGCGAGCCACCGCGGTGCTTCATCGCGCGACGGGGCTTGGGCTCGGCGACGCCTTTGCGGAAATTGCCCTAAGGGCGATCTGGTCTGAGGCGGCGGACCTGACCCGGGACAGCGTTCTCATAGGCTTGGCTGCCGACGCAGGGCTATCAGCGTTAGAGGTCCGAAGGGCGCTCGAAGACGACAGCTGGCGACAGGTCGCTGAAGTCAACCGACAAGCGCTGTTTGATGCCGGGCTCTGGGGTGCGCCGACATTCCGGGTTAACGGAGGCGACGCCCACTGGGGCCAGGATCGAGTCTGCGCCCTTGAGGAGGATCTTCTCACCGTGCTGGCGGCTGGGTAGACGGGCGGTTTAGGTCTCTGATCCGGCATGGAGCGCTGAGCGACCGCCAAACCGTGCGTAGACGTTGGCGATGGTGCGCACAGCGCGCTCCGACTCTTCTCTGTCAGGCGTTTCGTTGTCGTTGCCGTATCCTTTCATGTCGCCGCCTTCAACGGCCTGCACCACAATCCCATCCCGGCGCGGCAAAATGCTGACGTCTTGATAAAAGAGGCCGTATCGCACCTCCGGTTGCGGGATCAGCCATCCAATCTGTCCGCGCACGGGAACGATGCTCTCATCGCGCCAAAGGGCCCGCGCGCCATACCCCGGGCAGTTGATCACCACCTTCTCCGCCAGCCGAGTGAGGTCGCTCGGTTCGTGAAATTCGGTCTGAATGATTTTTCCCCCGGCCGTAAGAAAGTCCGTGAGCAAGGTGTGGCCATAGTCGGCGATGTTGAACATCATTGAACTCGACCGATAGACGAAGGGCGCGTCGAAGGGGGTAGACCCTTGGGGCATCAGTTCAGGCTTGCTGGTGATATCGCTGATGCGGTCGTGATATTCGGCGAAGCCCAAAGGATCGCTCGGCTGTCTGCGGTAGGTGGGATCATCCCGTGAGACGTCGGAAAGGACGTAGCGATCCAGCCATTCGACAGGCTCTCCCGGCAGTCCAAGATAATTGCGATAGGTCTTGAATGAGGTGCGCGCCATCTGCTCCCACATGGCCGCGAAGCCCGGACCTGCGGCTGATTGCAGCGCGATCCTGGAGTCGGGCGTCCAACTTCCGGTGGCCCGCGCCGACCGGGTCTGGGGCAAAAGCTCCCGGGCGTAAATTGTCACCTTCGCCCCTGCTCTTTGCGCGAGAAGCGCCGAGGTCAAACCCAGGGCGCCGCAACCGACCACCGCGACCGCGGATGGACTTGCACTCATGGCGTTCTGGACCGCGATAGCGCTCGAGCCCCAGGAAAGCGACCAACCGCTGCCGCCGTGACCATAGTTATGCGCCACAAGAACGTCGCCGAGGCGCTCGACGGTAAGTCTGGGTCCGGCGGCACGAAAAGGGCGAAGGCACACCGTAAGATCGAAAAGCCGATCCACACTCGCCCTCAAAGGCGCGAGCGACATAACCGGAAAGGATCGCGGCGACGCTGCTGGGGCGTTATTGAAGGGCGAGGGCGTTGCACACGCGCTGAGGCCCGCAGCGCCAAGTCCTGAAAGACCAACTGCGCCTTGAATGAGGCGGCGTCGGTCAATTGTGTCCCCAATGACGCTCATATCGCATCCCTTGCGTCCAAAAAACGGCTCCGCGTCAGGGGGACGGCGGAGGATGGCTCAAAGGTTCGTCCAAATCCATTCCGCTTCTGACTGGAGGAATATCAAGCTGCTTTTAAGGCGCCACGCGCCGCTCCTTCGCCGAGAGGCGTCCAAAACCTGAGCCGGATGTCGTGGGTCCGGGACGCCCATTGCTGGCGCTTAGCCTTGCGCGAGGGGCGTGTCGCAAACGCGTCACACCCTCACCACCATTGTGACCGTTTGACGTTGTTAGAGTTGCAATTGCGTATCTCAAAACGCTACCTCAGCGATCATTAGCCGATTGCGGCCATGTTTTCCTGGCGTCTGGGGGTGAGTATGTGTTCGTTCCGTGGTGCTCTTTTTACGACAACGTTTTTCATCGCCGCAGCGCTTTCAAGCGGCGGCGCCTTCGCACAAACGAACGCCTCAGGCGCCGTGGACTGCAAAGCTAATCCTTCGGCGGCTTCCTGCGCCTCGCAGGAAGTGGTCGTCACCGGATCGAGAATTAAACGGGCCAGCCTCACGTCCGAAGCGCCCATCAGCACCATCAGCGCCGAGGAGATCCAGGATCGTGGGATCACCAACCTCGCAGACATCATCAATGAGATCCCGGCCACCGGCCCGGGCATTACGCCCATCGGCAATCAGAACGATTTCGCCATCGGCCGCAATTACATCGACCTCTTCGGTCTTGGCAGCAACCGTACGCTGACCCTCGTGAACGGCCAGCGCTTCGTCGGCGATAATGCGCCCGCGAGTATTTTTGGTGTTGAGGGCGGCAACCAGGTCGACCTCAACGAGCTTCCCACTTTGTTCGTGGATCATATTGAAACCGTCCTCGCCACCGGCGCGGCGGTTTACGGCAGCGACGCAGTATCCGGCGTCGTCAACGTGATCATGAAGAAGAAGTTTGAGGGGATGGAAGTCGAGGGCTCATACGGCACCTCCACCTACGGCGACGCGCCGCATTACAACTTTGAAGGCGCCATCGGCCACGACTTCCTTGACGGGAAACTCAACGTCGCCCTCGATTTCGAATATGACCGGACCAACGAGCTCTCCGGCGCCGACCGGCCTTGGACGGCGGCCGCTTACGGGTTCGTGCCCAACCCGAACTCCGGTCCTGGCGAAATCCTTGTGACCAACTCCCGCTTTTCCGGCGTGACGGCTGGCGGCTTGCCGTTCCAGCTCGACGGCATGACGCCTATTTATCTGCCCAACGCTAGTGGCGGCCTGTCCACGACCATCGCGCAGTTTGGGAAAAACGGCAACCTCGTCCCATTCAATCCGGGAACGGTGTACGGCCCGCTGATTGGCGGAACGGCGAGCGGAGGCGACAGCCTGGATGTGGCGGCCATCACCTCCCTCCAGACCGTCAACGACAGAAAAGTCGCCGACTTCATCTCCAGTTACGAGTTCAGTCCTCACCTCCACGCCAACGCCAACATTATTTATACAGATACCGAATCTGTAGAACCGGCCAACCAGCCCAACTATTCGGCCCTGGCGTTTGGCGGAAGCCCTGCGTTTAACGAGCCCCTCGCTGGTCCGGCTCTCCTCATCAGCCCTAATAACGCGTTCCTGACGCCTCAGGCTCAGGCTGTTCTCGCTGCGAACGGCGTCGGCGCTGGAGGCTTTTATCTCTCACGGGCCAATACGGACATTTCGCCCGATCCAATTAACGCCTACGTGCACACGCTAAACGCGACCTTGGGGCTCGACGGCGACTTTTCCGCCCTCCAAAGGAAATTTGACTGGAACCTGAGTTATTCTCGTGGCCAGTCCTACTCAGGGTTTAATCAGTACAACATCGTCTATGGCAACCCGGCCTACAACGTCCCGGATCTGTTCGGCTACGCCCTCGACTCGATCATAGGCCCCAACGGTCAACCGGAGTGCGCTGTCAAGGCCCAGGCCACGACCCCGGCGAGCGCATATGTCACCAATTGTGTGCCCTTCGATCCGTTTGGCGTCGGCAACAACAATAAGGCGGCGCTGAATTATTTCACCGCGCCGTTCGGCCAGCGGGCCCTGAACCAGCAGGATGACTTCCTGGCTAACATAGGGACGAGCCTTTACAAACTGCCAGCTGGCGATCTCCAAATGACGGTGGGCTACGAGTACCGTCGCGAGAAGGCGAGCTTCACCCCTGATCTCGCCTCAGCTGAAGGACTTGGCTACTCCATCCCCCTCAACGGTCAGATCGGCGCCTATGAGAGCAACGAGCTTTACTTCGAAGGGCTGTTGCCGATCCTTAGCCCCTCTTTCAACTTCCCCTTTCTATACAGGCTAGAGCTTGACGGCGGGTTCCGTTACACCAACAATTCTCTCGCCGGTAGCAACAATTCTTGGCAGTTCGGCGGCCGATTCCAGCCGATCCCAGACATCACGCTGAGGGGAAGCCGCAGCGACACTTTCCGCACGCCATCCCTCGACGAATCTTTCGCCGCCTCGACCCAAGCCTATGATAGCGGCGCGGACCCTTGTCAGGCCTCCAACATCACCTCCGGGCCGAATCCTGCGGTCCGCCAAAAGAACTGCGCCGCCGCTTTCGCAGCCCTAGGAGCAAATCTATCCGGTTTCACCTTTTCCGACGTGGGCGCCTTCACCATTCCCATCACAGCGAGCGGTAATCCGCAGCTGAAGAACGAGACAAGTGAGAACTACACCTACGGGATTCTCCTCCAGCCGCGCTTCGCTCCTGGACTGGCGTTTTCAATCGACTACGTCCATATCAACATCACCAACGCCATCGAGTACTTCGGGATCGGCAGCATCCTTGAATCTTGTTACGATAGCCCGAGCTATCCCAATACGGCGACCTGTCAGGACTTCACCCGAAACTCCCAAGGTCAGGTGGTCAGTGCCAACGAGACTTACGAAAACGCTGGTTTCGAACACTTCGTGTCGGTCATCTACGACCTGAGCTACGAGAGGAATATCAATCAACTTCCTCTGATGCACATCGATCGGGACCTTGGGCGGGTGATGCTGGACTTCAACGCCACCAATATCCACAGCGAGATTTCGTCCTTCTCTGGGCTCGGCTACGACGACATCAACTACGCGGGAACGATCGGGACCCCGCGCTGGCGCTGGAAGACCAGCGTCGGTTGGCAAGGCGGCCCTGTGAAGGTTGAGTGGATCGCCCAGTACATCGGGCCATCCGCCTACAATCTGACCTATACCTCGGCGAACCAACTTCCGCTCAACGTTCATCAGAGTCTGATCAACGACCTGTCAATCAACTATACAATTATGAAGGGCCTGAAGGCCTACCTTAATATCGACGATATATTCAATGCAGGTCCACCGATTGGGGCTGAGACAGCGATCGGCAATTACTATGACTACATGGGACGATACTTCACCATGGGAATAAGTAAGAAGTTTTAGCCTACATAGCGTTGAGGCGAGAGGGCGCTGGTTCCACTGCTGGCGCCGGCGCCTTTTGTCGCCTCACGCGTCGCCACCCCAAGGCTGGTTTCAGGGCAGCGCCCCTTAGAAGTTGCGTTCTCTCAGCCAGGCCTCAATCACGGACACGGCCTGGGGCAAGAGGTCGGGGCGCTCGGCGTAGTAATGGTCCGCGCCGACAATGTCAGCGTAGGTCTTGTCCGACGATGATGCGGCCGCGAAGAGGCGGCGGGCGTGGCTTGGAGTGCAAGCAAGATCGGCGGTGTTGTTCACCACCAGCAATGGGCACGAGATTTGTGCGCCGTTCAGTACGCTATTCGCCCGGCTTTCATCATAGCTCCACTGGGATAGCCACGATCGCAGGGTCGTAAATCGTGCCAGGCCGACGGGACCGTCGTTGGCGATGCGCGGATCCCCGAGATAGCAGGCGCCCGGCCTTCGGTCTGACGGATCCTGGCTTGGATCGCGCCAGCGGACGTCCATCATCGTGCCGTAGACGACGAAGGGTCTTTCACGATCGCCCTCGCCGCGGACGCGCATCTCGTCCAGACGCTCGTGCGCCCAGGCGGTAATCCGACGGTTACGCGCGCGTTGCGCGTCCCGAAAGGCGTCGACGAACGATTGGGTATAGGGCGGTTGGTTCGGGCACTGAGGATCATAAAGGCAGAATTCGACATCCCGCGCTTCGGGATCCGCCTCTGAAAGGACTGACGGATCAAGCCACTCCGTTAGGGTTACGGAGCGGCCGATATGGGCGGCCAGGAGCATCACGCCGTCAGCGGGCGTAAGACCCGCATTGACAAGGTCAGCCACGTCTCCCGCCGGCGTCGTCGTAAGCGTGGGGCGTTCAGCCTGCGCCTGGTAGAATAGGGACAACGACCCCCCGCCCGACCAGCCGCCGAGAACCACCTTTTCGTAGGCAAACCGGCGCTTGAGGTCGGCTATGCAGGCGCCGAGATCCAAGACACATTTCTCAAGAATCAGGGCCGTGTCGTTTCCACGGTAACGCGGGTTGCCGTAGATCACATGCCGTCCAGACCGCGCCAGGGCTGTGACGAGGGGAAGGAAAGCGCCCCCGCCGCCGGGTGTGTGAACAGGAGCGCCGTCTTTGATGGGCGTGTCCTAGGTCTGACGCGCATGCACTCAATAAAAACCTGCCCCGTTGGCCCTCCGTACACCTCTTTGATCGGACTGGGATCTTTGTGAACAAAGCCATAGGGCTCGCGCACGATCTCCTCTATCGTCGTCGCCCGCGCGACTGGATCCGTTTCGGCAGGAGGCATAAGGTTTCACCTGCAACGTCGGCGTCAGACCGACAGACACTGCGGAGGAAAAGGTGATCCAACATCCTACCGGCGTCCATCATCTTGCGTTCATGGCGGCCGACATCAAGCGGCACATAGCGTTCTTCTCGGATGTGCTCGGTTGTCCTCTCGTTGCATTATTCGACATGCACGGGGTGCCGGGGGGCTTCACGCCTTTCTGCGCCTCGCCGATCATAGCTATCTGTCTCTCGTCCAGTTGCCGGGCGTCGGGGAGATCCCGATCGAGCTTGGAAAAACCCACGCAGGAAACGGCGCGCTGCCTAGTGCGCCAGGAACCCTTCAGCACCTCGCGTTCGGCGTCGGGAACGCGGCTGAGCTTTTGGCGATGCGGGATAGAATTCGGTCCCGCGGCGTCAACGTCGTTGGTCCCATCGACCACGGCATGTGCCAATCAATCTATTTTGCTGGGCCCGACCAGATGACGCTGGAAATTGCCGCGGGAGCGGCGCCTATCGATCCTAAGCGCTGGATTGATCCCCAAGTCCTACAAAAGGCGGGAATTACGCAAGAGGAGGCCGCCGCCTACTGCGCGCCGGAGCCATACGAAGGGCCTGGCGATGTCCCGCAACCGCCGTTTGATCCGGATAAACCCCACATGGCTTATCCCCGTGAGATTTACCTCCGCCTTTTGCAAGCGCCGGACGCGGCCATCTTCGCCGCAGCGTCATACCCCGAACCCCCGGTGCACGCGCCGGTTTAGTAAATCGCGATGGACACAGGCGCGCCGCTAGCAAAGCTGTGCGCCCCATGCCTTACTAAATGCTCCAAGAAGGAGGGGTTCTTTGCGTTTACGTATGATCGCCGTCGCATGCGTTGTCGCCCTGGGCGGCGCTTTGCCTGGCCTGGCTAAGGATGCCGACGGTCCAGTTCGCCGCCTTCAAAGCGCCGACCTTTTCCGTCTTGAGCTGGCGCAGGACCCGCAGATCAGTCCAGACGGCGCCGTCGTCGCCTATGTGCGCACCGACGCGGACATTATGACTGACTCAGATCGCCGGACGATCTGGCTCGTGGACGCAGCGACGGGCGAGCAGTCGCCCCTGGCCGCCACAGGCGCCTCGTTCTCCCCCCGTTGGTCCCCCGACGGAGCCAAACTGGCTTACGTCTCCACAGCTGATGGTCGCCCCCAACTCTTCGTGCGCTGGATCAAGAGCGGCGCAACCGCCCGGATAACCGAACTGCCCTCGTCGCCGACGGACATCGCATGGTCCCCTGATGGCAAGACGATCGCATTTTCCATGATGACCACGGAGGCGGCGCCCGCTTTCGCCGCACCCGGCCTTGGCGCGCCGGCGGCGAAGCCGGAGGGCGCGAAATGGGCCGAACCTTTGCGCATCTATGACACGGTGACTTACCGCTTCGATGGCGCAGGCTACCTTACGCCAGGGTTCTCCCATTTATTTGTGGTTCCCGCCGACGGAGGCGCTCCACGACAGCTCACCTTCGGCCGCGTCAATGAAGAAGGACGTTTGCGCTGGGCCCCTGACGGGCGCTCCCTGGTCTATAGCGCCAACCATGACCCGGATTGGGCCAGGGAGGCCGACCAGTCGCAGGTCTATGAACTCTCCCTTGCGGATGGGACGCAGCGCCAGCTTACGCACCGGCAGGGGACGGACCAAAGTCCGGACATCTCCCCAGACGGCTCAAAGATCGCGTATCTCGGATATGATGCGCACCGGCGCGGCTATGAGAACGTCCAGCTCTACGTGATGGATAGAAACGGAGAAAACGCGCGCTCTCTCACCGCCAGCCTTGACCGGTCGGCGTCGGCGCCGCGATGGGCTGCGGATGGTCGAGGGGTATACTTTCTTTACGTTGATCATGGGGTGAGCAAGCTCGCTGAGGCTCTCCTCGACGGAAAGATCCGTGAACTGGCCGCTGGCATGTCGGGAGCGGAGCTCGATAGGCCCTACTCCGGCGGGAGCTACTCCGCCTCCCGAGGGGGCGTGGCCTTCACCCAGGGAGCCCCTGACGAGCCTGGAGACGTCGCCTTGCTCGCTGGAGGCGTCGTAAAGCGGCTAACCCACCTTAACGACTCGTTGTTCGCCGCAAAGGCCCTCGGCAAGGTGACTCATCTGGCGGTCAGTTCCTCAGCGGGCGGCCTACCCATCGACGCTTGGATGATCACCCCGCCAGATTTCAATCCTCAAAAGAAATATCCTCTGATCCTAGAGATCCATGGCGGCCCCTACTCGAGTTATGGGCCTGTGTTCGCCTCGGAGCTGCAACTTTATGCGGCTGCAGGATATGTGGTCCTCTATGCAAACCCCAGGGGATCGACGTCCTACGGCTTCGCTTTCGCCGACGCCATCAACGACAACTACCCAAGCAACGACTACGACGATCTCATGAGCGCAGTGGACGCCGCTGTCGCTACGGGCTTTGTCGACAAAGATAACCTCTTCGTAACGGGAGGTTCGGGCGGAGGGCTTTTGACGGCCTGGATCGTCGGTAAGACCCATCGGTTCCGAGCCGCCGTGGCTCAAAAGCCGGTCATTAATTGGACCAGCGAGGTTTTGACCACAGACGCATACCCCTTCATGGCGCAGGACTGGTTCTCCAAGATGCCGTGGGAGGATCCTGACGGTTATTGGAGACGCTCGCCCCTCTCTCTGGTCGGCGCGGTGACGACGCCCACCCTCCTCATGGTCGGAACGGACGATCACCGCACGCCTCCCAGCGAAGCGGAGCAGTACTATCAGGCCCTCCAACTGCGCGGCGTCCCCACCGCCCTCGTGCAGGTCCCGGGCGCCTCGCACCATGGGTTGGCGGACCGGCCCTCCCAGGAGGCGGCAGAGGCTGGTGTCATCTTAGGGTGGTTCGCCCGCTACAGGTCCGAGCCAACGGGGTCTTCAGGACAGCCCTAGATCAGCGCGTCCGGCCTCAAGCCTTTGGGGACGGACCGCCCCCGGCTTTAGCGTTATCGCCGCCGGCGTTTCTCCGTTCTACTGACCCTTTGGTTTGCGATAAGGCGCGCGAGATCTTTGGCCATGCGATCGATGGGCTCCGCCCAGCGGCCTGGAACGTCTTGGCGATAAAGGCGCATGGAAGGATACCAGGGGCTGTCGGCGCGGTCCTGCATCCAACGCCAGTCGCTGACGGCGTTGAGCAAGAGCCACGCGGGGCGGTGCAAAGCGCCCGCGAGGTGGGCCAGGGCCGTATCGCACGTGACCAAAAGGTCAATGGAGCAGAGAATGGCGGCGGTCTCCCCTAGATCTCCCGCGTCGAAATCAGGCCCTAGGCACCTTAAGCGCATCCAGGTTGGCAGAGTCTCTGCCTGGTGCAGACCGTAGTCTTGTTGCAGTGAGATGAGGTCAACCCCTGAAAGGGCGAATAGGGGTGCGAGCTCGGCCAGGGGCACCGATCGCCCCCGCTCCACTGGGGCGTTGGGATTACCCTGCCAAACCAGGCCGATCCGGAACGCGCCTTCCCCCCCTATTCGCTTTCGCCAGGTCTCCACTAGAGCGTGCTCCGCATGGAGATATGGCGTGGTCGGCAAACGGTCTTCGTTCGCGCCATAAAGGCCCGGCAGGCTGAAGATGGGGCAAAGCCGGTCTTCAGGGGCCGGTGCGATGTCGGTCCCGACCATCTCTATCCCGTCGACGCGGCGGCAGAGGCTCAAGAGGGTCTCCGGAGCCTGGATCGCAGCTCGGCCAGCCCTGAGCGCCGCCCAGCTCGCAAACCGCAGGCATTGAATAGTGTCTCCAAGGCCCTGTTCCGCCTGAATAATTAACCGCCCGCCCCCGAGGTTTTCGCCCCGCCAAACCGGGCCCTTGGGTGCGCTCACGGGGGTCTGAAATCCCGGGTGCGCCTTAAGGCGCGCCTCGTGCGCCGCCCAACCCTCCTGAAAACGACCCGCCTTCAGCAAAGCGAAGGCGTAGCCTAGGCGATGGTGGTCACTCTCACCGAGGGCCAGGCCGCGCTCATAGGCTTCGATGGCGTCCGCCACGCGCCCCTGACGGCTCATGCCCACGGCGAGGTCGCACCATGCGGTGCCGCTCGAAGGATCAAGGCGCAAGGCGGCCTCAAGATCCCCTATGCCTTCGACCAATCGCCCTTGCTCGATCTTCGCCGCGCCCATGTTGACAAGAGCGTCCACGCATTTCGGGTCAAGGCGTAAGGCCTTCACGGCCGAGGCGATGGCGGCCCCCAGTTGGCCGGCGTCCTTCAACACACCAGCGAGAACGCCTAGAGCGGCCGCTGGGTTGGGGCCCTGTGCGGCCGCACGGCGGTACGCGTTCGCCGCGCCGTTAAGGTCGCCGAGGCGACGCAGGGCGAAGCCTAAGGGCGCCCAGGCCTTTCCGTAGTCGGGTTTCATCGCCAGCAGGCTTTCAAGCTCCTTCGCCGCGCCGTGTGCGTCATTTGTATGCGCGAGCGCCAATCCCAGGGCCAAACGCGCTTCGGCGCTGTGCGGATCTAGAGCCGTCGCCAGGCGACACTCAGGGACGGCGCGCTCGTAATCCCCAAGCTCAACCAGGATGCCCGCCAACATGAGCTGAGCGTTCGCGTTGGCGCGATCGAGGCGCGCGGCGCGCTCATAGGCCTGCGCCGCCTCGCGGTCGCGTCGAAGGGCGCGCAGGGCGGCGCCGAGATGCTCTGCAGCCTTCGCATCATTTGGCGTGCACGCTAGGGTCTGGGCGTAGCGCTCGGCGGCCGCCTCGAAGCGCTCGAGGTGGTGAAGGGCGGTGGCGAGGGTGAAAAGCACGACGACGTCGGATGGGTTTGCCCGGTTCGCCGCCTCAAGAGGCGGAAGGCTTTCCCCAAAGGCGCCCTCTTCAAATAGAACGAGGCCCAAGGCGCGTTCGGCCTCATGTCGGTCAGGCGCGAGGTCCAGGGTTGTCCGATAGGCCTGCGCCGCCGGACCGCGCTTGCCCTGCGCCCAGAGCGCGTTGCCTAGATTTTGCCAAGCATCGGCGAACTTTGGATCCATCGCCAAGGCCTCGCGACAGGCCTGTTCCGCTTCAGAGGGCCGTGAGAGAAGGAAAAAGGCATTGGCGAGGTTGGCGTAGGCGCCGGGCGTAGGCTCGAGGGCTATGGCGCGCCTATGCCAGTCAAGGCTTTCCTCAGGTCGCCCGCTCTGTTGAGCGAGAACGCCCAAAAGGTCATGGGTCGTCGCGTCCGTGGATCGCGCCTCAAGCGCCCTCAGATAGAGGGCCCGCGCCTCTGACAATTCCCCCCTACGATGCTGCTCGAGGCCCTTTTCCCTAAGGATTAAGGCGTCATCGTCCCTGCTCACGCCCCGGTTCCAGGACGTCGCAGCAGGAGGGCTTGGGAACGGCGCGATTGACGCTCATGGGCTTTTGAAGGCCTTATCACCGCATGGATCATAGGCGTTAGGCCGAGCCTGTCGAGATCCGAGACCCGCAACGGCGGCGACAAATCTGAAACGCGTGGAAATCCTCGCCGACGCACCCCCAATCTGTCAGGATCCGACTCCTCTCTCCCCGCCCCCAACAGGGTCTCATGAGCCAGCCGGACGTCCCGCCACGATCTATTGACCGGCTTCTGGCCATTATGGCGCGTCTGCGCGCCCAGAAGGATGGCTGCCCTTGGGATCTTGAGCAGACCTTCGCCACCATCGCGCCTTACACCATTGAAGAAGCCTACGAGGTGGCGGACGCGATCGAGCGGGGGGTCCTTAGCGACCTCAAGGAGGAGCTGGGCGATCTGTTATTTCAGGTCGTGTTCCACGCGCGCATGGCGGAGGAACAGGGCGCGTTCGCCTTCGACGATGTGGCCAGGGCAATTTGCGAGAAGATGATCCGCCGGCATCCGCACGTTTTTGGCGAGGATGGGGTGCGCTCAAGTGCGGACCAGACCGCCGCGTGGGAGGACATGAAAACCGCCGAGCGGGCAGCCAAAGGCGATAGGGGCGTGCTTGCGGACGTTCCGGTCGGACTTCCCGCTCTCACCCGGGCGGTGAAGCTCTCTAAACGCGCGGCTCGCGTGGGCTTTGTCTGGCGTCGGACCGAGGATGTGGTCGCCAAGGTTCGCGAAGAACTTTCCGAATTGGAGGATGAAATCAAGTCGGGCGATCGGCGACGCCAGCACGAGGAGCTGGGCGATCTTCTGTTCGTCTGCGCCAACTTAGCGCGCGATCTTGACATCGATCCTGAGGACGCCCTGCGCGCGGCAAATGCGAAGTTCGTCCGCCGGTTCACCTTTATCGAAGCCGCTCTCGCTGAGCGGGGCGCAACGCCAGCTGCGTCCACGCTTGAGGAAATGGACCAGCTCTGGAACGTCGTGCGGGCCAGGGACAAGGCCGACGCCGGGGGGCCGTCCTAGCCCTCTGTTTCGACTTCAGGAAAGAGACGCGCGAAACGGCCCTCCGCCCCCTCTTCAAGCTTGACGCTCAGATGGACGGTTCCACCATCCCCATCCCTGCGGCTCACGACGCGCCCGTGCCTATAAAGCCAGGCCATTGCGTCCCCGGCTTCGGGGCCGAGGACAATGTCCGCCGGGGCGCGGTGATCGATCCGGCCGGCCAGGTAGGCGAGGAGGGCCTCGCATCCCTCCCCAGTCGCCGCCGACACCGCCAAGGGCGGCGCCTCGTGGTCGCTCCGGGGCCGCCGGGCGCGGGCCTCGACGACGGCCCTGGGTTCAGGCGCGAGGAGATCGATCTTGTTCCAAACCTCAATCACCTTTGTTGACGCTTCAGTCTCATCAATCCCGAGGCTTGCTAGCACAGTTTGCACGTCACGCGCCTGATGCTCTGTCGCCTCGCTGGCTATGTCGCGGACATGGATGATCAGGTCGGCCTCCTGGACCTCCTCCAGGGTGGCGCGGAAGGCGGCCACGAGCTCGTGCGGCAGGTCCGATACGAAGCCCACGGTGTCAGAGAGGATCGCGGGCCGCCCGTCTGGGAGTTTGAGCGTCCTCAAGGTCGGGTCGAGGGTGGCGAATAGCATATCCCGCGCCTCTACCGTCGAATGGGTGAGACGGTTGAATAGGGTTGATTTGCCCGCGTTGGTGTAGCCGACGAGGGCGATAGTTGGGGTCGGCGCACGCTTCCTGGCCGACCTGTGGAGGCCGCGAGTGCGGCGGACGTCCTCAAGATCCTGCTTCATGCGGTCGATCTTACCCGCCAAGAGCCGGCGGTCCGTTTCGATCTGCGTTTCCCCGGGCCCCCCCATGACGCCGAAACCGCCGCGCTGGCGCTCGAGGTGGGTCCAGGTCCGCACGAGGCGTGACCGCTCATAGCCAAGTCGGGCCAGCTCCACCTGCAGGCGCCCCTCCTTCGTCCGTGCGCGCCGCGAGAAGATCTCGAGGATTAGACCAGTTCGATCTAAAACTTTGACGTTCCAAGCTTTTTCAAGATTTCTTTGCTGGACGGGCGTCAAAGAGTCGTCGACCACAACAACATCGACGCTATGGTCGCGGCAGAAATCGCCGATGCTCTCCACGCGTCCGCGCCCGAAAAGCGTCGCTGGGGTTGTCGTGCGCAGGCCGACAATCTCGCCCTTGAGGACGACAAGGTCCAGCGCCGCGGCAAGCCCTTCGGCCTCCTCAAGGCGACCTTGAGCCGTTGCGCCCGCCGCAATCGCACGTCCGTATGACGGATGGATGACCAATCCCGTCTGGATGCGGGCGGCGTGATCAATCAGCCGACCACGCCCCTCGCCCTGTTCTTTCGTTCGCAGACTGCGGGTCAATCGGCCAAAGCGTCTTCTGGGCCCGGCTCGTAGAGCTGAACCGGTTGCGCCGGCATGATGGTGGAGATGGCGTGCTTATATACAAGCTGCGCCTGGCCATCCCGACGCAAGAGGACACAAAAGTTATCGAACCAGGTCACCACGCCCTGCAACTTGACGCCGTTGACGAGGAAAATGGTGAGGGGCGTTTTTGAACGCCGTACGCTGTTAAGAAATGTGTCTTGCAGATTTTGCTTCTTATCTGTCGACATCTTCCGTTCCCTTCCAAGGAGACAAACGCCTCCCACACACGAGTAGCCCGATCAGCGCGCTTCTTTCCGAGCACGCTGCTGATATAGGGCGCGCAATCGGACGGAAACAGGGCCGGGGCGACCGTCGGCGACGGGTTCTCCATCAATCTGCACAACCGGGGTCAGAAAGGCCGACGAGGCGGTGAAGAACGCCTCTTTAGCAGCCTTCGCCTCCGCAACCGTGAAGGGTTCCTCCACCACAGCGAGTTGCAGCTCCCGCGCAAGATCGATAATGCCAAGACGCGTTACGCCCCGCAGGATATTAGCGTTGACATCCCGCGTCTTCAGCCGGCCTTCGCCGTCGACGATCCACGCGTTGGTTGAGGACCCCTCTGTGACGTAACCGTCTTTATCCACCAGCCAGGCCTCGAGCGAGCCTGCTTCCCGAGCGGCCTGTTTGGCCAGAACGTTGGGGAGCAACCCCACAGTCTTGATGTCGCATCGACCCCAGCGAATGTCCGGCTGGGTCAAGACGCCGACACCAGCCTCCGCGCGCTCGTCCATGACGCCATAGTCAGCGGGTCTGGCGATGGCCACTACCGTCGGTCGGGTCCCCGGCGGCGGGAAGGGATGGTCGCGGCGGGCCTTGCCCCGGGAAATTTGAAGGTAGAGCGAGCCGTCGCCAATGCGGTTTCGCCGGATGGTCTCGTGGAGAACGCCCAGAAGCGCCGCCCGGCTCATGGGCGGGGGAATCCTGAGTTCTGAAAGGCTGCGCTCAAGACGGTCCAAATGACCGTCAGCGTCGGCTAAACGACCATCCATGACCGACCAGTACTCGTAAACCGCGTCGGCGAATTGGAAGCCGCGGTCCTCCACATGCACCTGGGCGTCCGCAAGGTCCCTATAACGCCCGTTGACGTAAGCGATCCGTCCCATCGGTCACACCCCCTCTAGATCCATGCCCCGTGGGACCACGCCTAGGGACTTTAATTTGCGGTGGAGGGCTGAGCGCTCCATGCCGATGAAGGCCGCCGTCCGCGAAATATTGCCTCCAAATCTCAGTATCTGTGCTGTTAAATACTCCCGTTCAAAGACTTCACGGGCGTCCCTAAGCGATAGGGCGATGATCCGTTCCGGGCCCACCGATCCCGCCACAGCGGTGGTGGCCACCTCTGCCGGGAGCATTTCGGCGGTAATCACGTCGTTCGGATCTCCGCTGGCGAGGATCAGGAGACGTTCAACGTTGTTGCGAAGCTGACGCACGTTGCCAGGCCAGTCATGCACCTGCAGCGTTGCGATGGCGTCCTCCCCCAGAATGCGCTTGGGCAGTCCTGTGGCTTCGCTGATCCGATCGATGAAATAGAGGACGAGTTCAGCGATATCCTCACGACGTTCTGCGAGTCCGGGAACGCGCAGGGGCACCACGTTCAACCGGTGGAACAGATCCTCCCGGAACCGCCCAGCCCCGATCTCGTCGCGTAGATTCTTGTCCGTTGAGGAGATGACGCGAACATCCACCTGCACGTCGCTGTCGCCACCAACGCGCCTGAAGCGTTGGTCGACCAGGACCCGAAGAATCCGGCCCTGGGTCTCCCGCGGCATGTCAGCCACCTTATCGAGGAACAGGGTCCCTCCATGGGCGCGCTCGAAAACGCCGATCTTTCGTGGGCGACCGCCCTCGCCTTCCTCGCCGAAGAGCTCAAGATCGATGCGCTCGGGGGTCATATCCGCTGCGCTCACCGCCACGAATTCCCCCTTGGCTCGGGCGCTCTGGGCGTGAACGAGACGGGCGGCGAGTTCCTTGCCTGAGCCCGGCGGACCGGAAATGAGGATCCTGCTGTTGGCTGAGGCGATCTTTGCGATGGTCTGGCGAAGTTGCTGCACTGACGCTGATGTACCGATAAGACCGTCTGGCGCCATGGCCTGGGTGCGCAGGCGCTTATTTTCGCGTTTCAGGGTCGCCGCTTCCAGGGCGCGCTCCACAAGAAGCAACAGGCGGTCTGATTTGAAGGGCTTCTCTAGAAAGTCGTAGGCCCCACGCTTAATAGCGCTCACCGCCGTCTCGATGTTTCCGTGTCCCGAGATCATGACGACCGGAAGCTCCGGATCTAGGCTCTTCACCAAGTCCAAGAGCTCGAGGCCATCCAGTCCTCCCCCTTGCATCCAGATGTCCTGGACCAGCAATGAAGGACGGCGGGCCCGGATGGCCGCCAGGGCCGCATTGGAGTCCGCGGCGGTCCGCACCGAATACCCCTCGTCTTCCAGAATACCCGAGACAAGGTCGCGAATATCCGCCTCGTCATCCACGACCAGAATGTCCGCGCCCATGGGCGATGCTCCTAAAGCGTTGTCTGACCCGCGAGCACGCGGTCAGTTTGCAAGTGTCGGGTTTTCGGAAACACTAGGATCGCCCGGGCTCCGGGGGTCTCACGCGCGTCGGTAAGCACGATCTCACCCCCGTGCTCCTCCATGATTCGCTTGACCACGGCCAGTCCGAGGCCCGTTCCCTTTTCCCGCGTGGTGACGTACGGCTCGGTTAGGCGGTCGCGCCCCCGTTTGGGAAGTCCAACCCCATTGTCCTCGACTTCGAAGGTGGCGCCTCGCTCGTCGACAATAAGGCGAGCGATAAGTCGGCCCTTGAGCTCTGGCTCGAGAGCCTTGCGCGCCTCTACTGCCTCCCCTGCGTTCTTTAGGATGTTGGTTAGCGCTTGGCCGACCATACGGCTGTCGCAGACAAAGCCTGGGGCTGCAGCAGGCTCCTCAAGATCAACCGCGACCTCAGGGTAGGCGACCCGCTGTGCGAACACGGCTTGGCGCAGGAGTTCGGCGGCGTCGTCTTCGGCGAACTTGGGCGCAGGCATCCGAGCGAAGGCGGAAAATTCGTCCACCATTCGCCCGATGTCCCCCACCTGGCGCACGATGGTGTCCGTGCACCGGTCGAAGGTCTCCACGTCGTTGCGAATATCCCCGCGATACTTTCGCCGGATGCGCTCCGCAGAGAGTTGAATCGGCGTGAGGGGATTTTTGATTTCATGAGCGATCCGCCGCGCCACATCGCGCCATGCAGCGTTTCGCTGGGCGGCCACAAGTCTTGTGATGTCATCGAAGGTGAGGACTAGCCCGTCCGGGCGACCCGAAGCGCGAACCCGCAACCGGTGGGTCTCGGTGTCGCGCACGATGTCCACTTCGGCCTCTGCGTCGAGGCCGGTCTCCGCCGCCCGGCGCACCACCGGCTCGAGCTCTGGTGCGACGTCGCCGAGGAGTTTGCCAAGGGCGCTGGTCGTGGCGAGACCCAGGAGGGCGTGGGCGCGATCGTTGAGAACAGACACGCGTCCTGATGAGTCGAGTCCGATAACGCCGGCGCTGACTCCAGATAAGACGGTCTCGATAAAGCGGCGACGCTCCAAAGCCTCCGCACTCGCTGCGCGAAGGGCCCTTTGCTGGGTTTGCAAGTCGCTGGTCATGCGATTGAAGGCCCGCGACAGGACGGCGATTTCCTCCGGATCGCGCTCGGTGTCCACACGGGCGTCAAGATCGCCGCCCGCCACCCGATCGGCGGCGACCACCAGTCTGGCCACGGGGGTGGAGATCTGCGTCGCCGCCGCCATCCCCACCCATACGGCCCCCACCAGCACGAGCAGGGCGGTGGAGGCGTAGCTTAGGGCGAAAATCGTCTGGATCCGCGCCCGGCCCCGATCGGCGTCTCGGTAGGCGACCACCGCCGCCTCCGATTGGCGCAGTTGACCCAGGATACGCGGATCCATGGCCCGCGTGACATAGAGAAAGGCGTCCGAGTAGCCCTTCAGTCGATAGACGGCTCGGAAAAGATCCGAGTCTGTCGGCTCGCGAGTTTCAAGCTCGCCGATGGCGGCGGCGCGCTCAAGGGTGGCCGGCGGAGGCGCCGCGTAGGGCGCCGCCCCCGGCGCTTCCGCCCGGGCGAGCACGCGTCCCGCCGAGTCGATCACATAGATGGAGGAAAAATCCTTCTCCACCGCCTGGCTCAAGAGGGCGCTGTACACGAGCCTGCGTGTCGAGAGCATTGCAACCACGTCGGGTCGATTGAGATCATGGGCCATGGGGCCCACATTATCTTTCACCTGCCGCTCTTGATCGCTGAGATAGGACTTGGCCACGGTGGCGGCGTTGTCCACCACGGTCCTTATCCGGCTTGAAAACCAGGTTTCCACGCCGCGGGTCACCAGGAGGCCGAAGAAGAGCGCCACAACGATGGCTGGAAGAACGGCGGCGAGGGCGAAGAGGGTCACGAAGCGTCGATGAAGGCGCACGCCTGCGTCCTCCGCCCCGGGAGCGAACAGACGCAACGCGCGCCAACCGGCTGCGGCGGCCAGGCACAGGATCAGGCCCAGATTGAACGCGAGGACAACAAGAACGGTCTGTCCAGCGTGGATGGACTGCGTGGATCCGGGCGTCGTCGCGGTGAGGAAGATCGCCAAGGCCGTGACGAGGGCGGCGATGACGAAGCCGGTGCCGAAGGCGTAACGCGCGAGGAAGCGCGCGACGGAGGTCCAGGACGACTCGTGGGACCTGGAATTGGTGGAGCCGGCCGCTGTCATGGGCCGACCATGGCGCTGGTGTGCTTAAAACTCAACAGTGTTGTGTCTTTTGGGCGTCAGGTCCTACGCCGCGACGAATCTAGGCCAAGGTCCTGAATCTTTTTGCGCAACGTGTTTCGGTTCACCCCAAGCACGTCCGCCGCCTTAACCTGATTGCCCCGTGTGGCTGCAAGGGTGAGGCGGATGAGCGGCCGACTGACCTCCTCAACGATACGGTCGTAAAGGCCCGCCGGCGGAAGCACGTCGGGGGCGTCGGCGAATTCAGCTGACAGACGCTGCTCGATGAGCGCCTCCAGGGTCTGCGGCTGCTCGGCGGCGGGCGGCGGGACGTGATCTTGAAACTCCCGTTCAATGACGCGGGCCGTGATCACATCCTCAGCATAGAGGGCGCTCACCCGTCGCATGAGGTTCTCCAACTCGCGCACGTTGCCAGGCCAGGTGTGCCGCTTCAGGCGCTCGAGGGCTCCGTCATCTATGCCCTTGGGCGGCAGCCCCTCGCGGTGCGCCCGAAGCAGGAAGGCTCTGGCCAGGTCAGGAATGTCCTCAAGGCGTTCGCGTAAGGGTGGAAGACGCAGGGGCGCGACATTGAGGCGGAAATAAAGGTCTTCACGGAAGAGGCCCTGACGAATAAGGGCCCGCAGATCCCGGTTGGTGGCGGCGATGAGGCGGGCGTCCGCTGGACGTCCTGTCCGCGGGTTGATCGCCTTTTCCGAGCCGTCGATCACCCGCAGCAGGCGGGTTTGGGCGTCCAGCGGGAGGTCGCCGATCTCGTCGAGGAAGAGCGTGCCCCCGTCGGCGTCCACAAGTTTGCCCGTCTCGCCGTCGCGGCCGAACAGTTCTGACTCGACGCGCTCCCGCGGGGTCGCCGCAAGATGCACAACCACGAAGCGGCCGTCGCGACGTTTTCCGAGATCGTGCAAGGCCCTGGCGGCGAGTTCCTTTCCGGCGCCAGATTCGCCAAGGATGAGGACCGTCAGCTCGGCGCCGACAAGACGCGCGAGGGTGCGGTAAACCTCCTGCATGGGCGGCGATCGCCCGATCAGGGGCAGACGTTCGTCCCGGGCCGCCCGCGCGCGGGCCTGGACGGGCTCCCCCGCAGTGGGTTTGGCCAGGGCCCGGCGAGCGATGGCGAGCATGTCGTCGAGGTCGAACGGCTTGGGCATATATTCGAACGCCCCCGTCTCGGCGGCGCTGACCGCCGTCAGAAGCGTGTTTTGCGCGCTCATGACGATGACGGGCAGCTTGGGGCGCAGCTTTCGGATCTTCGGCAGAACGTCGAAGAAGTTCTCATCGGGCATGACCACGTCAGACACCACAAGGTCGCCTTCGCCCTCAGAGACCCATTTCAACAGCGTTGCAGCCGCTCCCGTGGCTCTCACCTGGAACCCGGCGCGGACAAAGGCCTGGCTGAGAACGAGACGGATCGAAGCGTCGTCGTCGGCAATGAGGATCTTACGGGCTGTGGTCATGGACGGGCACTCGTAGGCGTGTGGGCGGGAGCAATGGGCAGGAGGACGCGGAAGGTTGTCCGCCCCGGCTCGGATTCGAAATCGATGACGCCCCCTTGGCCCGCAACCAGTTTGGCGACGAGGGTCAGGCCAAGGCCGGCGCCTTGGGGCTTGGTGGTCACGAAGGGGTCGAACAGGCGCTCCTTCAGGTCTGCAGGCACGCCTGGTCCATTGTCTTGAATCCGCACTTCCAAGGGCGCGGTGCGAAAGCCCTGACGAAAGGACGTCGAGATGAGGACGTCGCCGCGTGCGTCGCCACGACTGTCGGCGGCCTCCGCAGCGTTCTTCACGAGGTTAAGAAAGATCTGGATAAGCTGATCCTCGTCGCCGAGGGCGTTGGGGAGCGAGGGATCGAAGGCTTCGCGGAAGACGAGCTCGTTGCCTGCGCTGGCGGCCATGAGCGCGCGGACGCGGTCCAGGACCCGGTGGATGTTCACCGGCCTTCGTTCGGGTTGACGCTCCTCAGCGAACGCCTCCACGCGGTCGATTAGGCGGCGGATCCGGTCGGTTTCATCGACGATCAGTTGGGCCAGGGCCGCATCTTCCATGCCGCCCCCTCCTCCAGACCGCAACAGCTGCGCGGCTCCGCGGATCCCAGCGAGGGGGTTTTTGATTTCATGGGCCAAGGTGCGTCCCATGCCGGCCACCGATCGGAGGGTGCCGGAGGTACGGTCAGGCCCCGAACCCTTGGCTCGAACATTCAAGGTGAGAAGCAGCATCCTGTCCGGCAGGGGCGCCACGGTGGCTTCTGCTTCAATGGTCGGCAGGTCGGGGAGCGCCATCTCGACGGATCGCTCACGCACGATGACCCCCTCGTCGGCGGCTCGGGCCAACATGGTCGGCACAAGGGCGCCGGAGGGAAACGCTTCGCTGAAGGGGCGGCGGGATAGGGCGCCCATGGTGCGCCCGAAAATGCCTTCGCAGGCCTCATTAGTGGCGAGGAGGTAGCCTTCCTGATCCAGGATCAAGGTCGGAGTAGGATGAAAATCAAAGCCAAGCGCGCGCAGGACTTCTGCGGCTCCGCGGATGTTTCTAGCCGAAGATCGCAAGCTCAGCTCCTTTCGGCGGAATAAGACGCACAAGTTTTAGTCACTCGCAACGCCTAATTTCTCAGCAGTTGTGGGGCGGCCCCTCGTCGCGGCGTAGACGGGGGGGGACTCGACAACCACGGCCCGCGCCGTAGAAGGCGGGAATGGAATTTGCAGCAATCGTTGTCGCCGGCGGGGCCGGTCTGAGAGCAGGGGGCGGAACGCCCAAGCAATGGCGCCCCTTATGTGGGAAGCCCTTGGCGCTGTGGTCCTTGGAAGCGCTCTTGGCTCATGGCGCAAGGCCCCTGGTTCTTGTGGCGCCGGCGGATCAACTCGCTACAGCCAAAGCGCTTTGCGCCGGGCTCGAGGGCGTCTTCATCGTCGCAGGAGGGCGCGAGCGGATGGACTCGGTCCGCGAAGGTTTGCAGGCCATCGCGGGGTCCTCTGCCGCTGTTGAGGCCGTCCTGATCCACGACGCCGCCCGGCCCCTCCTGAAGTCGGGCCATATCAGCGCCCTTCTTGACGCCCTTGGGGACGCTGACGGCGCTCTCCCGGCCCTCGCCATCGCCGATACCCTGAAGCGCGCGCATGCCGGGGGAGCCGTGCACGGAACTGCGGACCGAACTGGTCTCTTTCGCGCGCAAACCCCCCAGGCTTTTCGGTGGTCCGTCCTGCGCGCCGCCTTCGCTGTGTGGCCCTCGGGGGAGACGCCGACAGACGATGCGCAGGTTGTCGAGCGCCATGGCGGCCGAGTAGTCCTCATCCCAGGGGACCCCGCGTTGATGAAGGCCACCTATCCTGAGGATTTCGCCATGCTTGAAAGCCTTGCCAGCGGCGCCAGGCTCATTCGGTCGGGGATGGGGTTTGACACCCACCGCTTCGGCCCCGGCGACGGGGTTTGGCTATGCGGCGTGCACATACCCTACGAACAGAGCCTCATTGGCCATTCCGACGCGGACGCCGGTCTTCATGCCCTCACGGACGCCCTCTTGGGCGCCATCGGCGAAGGCGATATCGGCGATCATTTCCCACCGACAGATCCGCAGTGGCGCGGCGCGTCGTCGGATCTTTTCCTCGTTCACGCCGCTGACCTCGTGCGCGGGCGGGGCGGCCGGATTGTCAATGTTGACGTCACTCTGATTTGCGAGCGGCCGAAGATAAAACCCTATCGCCAGGCCATGCGCGCACGGTTGGCATCACTTCTTGACCTTCCCCTAGACCGCGTCAGCGTCAAAGCGACGACGACGGAGGGGTTGGGCTTCACGGGTCGGGAGGAAGGCCTCGCCGCTCAGGCACTGGCCACGGTGGAGACGCCCGGGTAGGCTGAGACATGGCCTCCCTGTTTCCCCTCGAGATCATCCTCCTCGCTCAACTCGTCCTCGACGAGTGCCGTGAACGCCACGTTCGTATCGTCACCGCAGAGAGTTGCACTGGAGGTCTTGTCGCTGCCGCACTCACCGAGATCCCCGGGTCGTCCGACGTGCTCGAGCGCGGGTTCGTCACCTACTCCAACCGCGCGAAGCACTCTCTCCTGGGCGTTCCTGGCGACCTCATCGCGGATATGGGCGCGGTGTCGGAACCGGTGGCGAGAATGATGGCCGAGGGGGCTCTGGCGGCGTCTGACGCTCATATCGCCGTCGCGATCACCGGCGTCGCCGGTCCAGGCGGCGGCACGGCCATGAAGCCTGTGGGTCTTGTGCATTTCGCCACCGCCCGCAGCAATGGGTCCATTCTGCATCGCCGAGAAATGTTCGGCGATTTGGGCCGGGAGGGGATTCGCCTTGAGAGCGTCCGCGTAGCCCTTGAGATGATCCGCGATAGAGTGATGGGATAATGCGGCGAGGTTCAGGCCTGAGCAGCCTGCGCCGAGCCGTAAAGTGCCTCGGCCCGCGCTTCAAAGCAGCGGATCAGTCGATCCACTGCGAGATCGAAGTTGGCGTTGAGCATGGCGTCCAAGAGCCTTGATTTGAACTCAAATTCTATATCGAACACCACCTGCGCGCCGTTGGGCCCGTCGACGAAACGCCACGTGTTCAAAAGCCGTCGAAAAGGTCCGCTGATCAGGCGCACCTCAATGACGAGGGCCTCGGCGTCCCGGCGGACCCGGGTCGAAAAGCGTTCCTTCAAGAAGGCGAAGCCGACGCGGGCCTCCGCGTCGAGGACGGTGATGCCCCCCTCTTCCGTACGGACAGGACCGGTCCTAATGGATTGAATCCACGGCACAAACTCAGGGTAGGCCTGAACGTCGCCCACGAGGTCGAACAGCCGGCCAGCTGTGTAAGGCAGCACCCGGACCACATGGTGTCGGTAGGCCATTTTAAGGCCGCAGCGCCTCGCGCGCCGCCTTAAGGCGGGAGAAATCCTCGCCGGCGTGGTGGGAGGATCGCGTTAACGGGCTGGCGGAAACCATCAAGAACCCCTTCGCGCGGGCGATAGCTTCGTAGCCGGCGAATTCCTCCGGCGTCACGAACCGATCCACGGGCGCGTGACGACGGCTCGGCTGCAGATATTGTCCAATAGTGAGAAAATCGACGCCGGCCGCGCGTAGGTCGTCCATGACCTGCATGACCTCCTCCTTGCTCTCCCCCAGGCCGACCATAAGGCCGGATTTAGTGAATTGCTCCGGGTCCCGCTCCTTAACGCGGTCCAGGAGGCGAAGGGAATGGTAGTAGCGAGCGCCAGGACGAATGGAGAGGTAAAGGCGCGGGACTGTCTCCAGATTATGATTGAAAACGTCCGGTTTGGCGTCGATGACGGTCTCGGCGGCCTGGATGGGCTTTCTAAGGAAATCAGGGGTCAGGATCTCTACCGTCGTCCCTGGCGCAGCGTGACGGATGGCGCTCACCACGGCGGCGAAATGGGCCGCGCCGCCATCCTCTAGGTCGTCCCGATCAACGGAGGTGATGACGACGTGTTTGAGGCCCATGGCCGCCACAGCGTTCGCAACCCGTTCCGGTTCTGACGCGTCAAGGGGATCTGGACGGCCCGTCGTCACATTGCAAAAGGCGCAGGCGCGCGTGCACACCTCCCCCATGATCATCATGGTGGCGTGGCGCACCGACCAGCATTCGCCGATGTTGGGACAGGCCGCCTCCTCGCAGACCGTCGTCAGGCCGTGCGAGCGGACGATCGCCTTGGTCTCGTTGTACACCGCCGATCCAGGCGCGCGCACCCGCAGCCAATCCGGCTTTCTCAAGACCGGCGTTTCAGGCCGCTCTCGCTTTTCCGGGTGGCGCAAAGCCCTATGATCGATCACCGTGGCCATGGAGGCTAGATCGGGCCTCCGAAGGCCATGCGCAAGCGCTTTAGAACGGCCAGAGGGTTTTGAAGAAGTTGGTGCGTCGGTGGCGCTTGTTCTTTCGCTCCGCGGCCGCTTCGTCCACGAGCCAGAAGACCTGAAGCACCCGGCGTTCGCCCGCAAACGGCTTGTGGCCATGCCAGCTGTCGTTGGCCCGGGCGAAGGCGGCGAAGGATCCGTACCGGGCGGGGATGGGATCTGTGCCCGGACCATCGAGATCGGGTCCTTCAAGGAAACGCAGGGCTCCGCCCTCCGCGCTCCAGTCATCGTTCAGGTAGACCAGGGCGGTGGCGACCTTATCGGCTCCATCGGTATGCGGGTTGCCGTCCTTGAGGGCTGACCACTTGCGAACCACGATCATTTGCGGGCGGGAGACGAGGTCTCTATTCAGCTTGTCGCCGACGATCTTGGAGAAGGCGGGGGACCGCACGTCCTCAAGGAGCTGGCCGAACGCCGGCCCGTATTGCAGTTGCTCCACTGGAAAGAAGCCCGTCTTGCGCTCGTCGGGAAAATCCCGCGCCAGGGCCGCCTTGTCCCCATCCTGCAGCAAGCCCTCCGCGGTCAGATGGGGGAAGGGACTAGTGGCCGTGTCGCGGGCCGCAAGCTTCTCGAGGTTCAACATAAACAGTCTTTTACCCTGAAATGGCGCACGGCGCCAACTCCGGCCGGCTCCGCCAGGTTAGATGTGCAACGCCTGGCCAAAGGCGTCCAGGACGGCTTCGTGCATGGCCTCGCTCATGGTGGGATGGGGGAATACGCTCGCCATAATCTCCGCCTCGGTGGCTTCGAGCGTCATGGCGAGAACGAAACCTTGGATCATTTCGGTGACCTCCGATCCGATCATGTGCGCTCCAAGGAGTTGTCCCGTCCGGGCGTCGAAGATGGTCTTGACGAAGCCGTCGGTCTCGCCGGCGGCTATGGCCTTGCCGTTCACTCTAAAGGGGAACCGGCCCACACGGATCTCCCGACCTTCCTCCCGCGCCTTCGCTTCCGTTAGGCCCACAGACGCGATCTGAGGTTCGGCGTAGGTGCACCCAGGAATTGGCGACGTCGTAGGACCCTGGCTCGATTTTCCAGCGATGACTTCAACACAATGGACCCCTTCGTGGCTGGCCTTGTGCGCCAGCCAAGGGCCGCCGGTAACGTCGCCGATGGCGTACAATCCGCGCACGCCCGTAGCGCCAGCCAGGTCGGTTGTTACATGTCCGCGCTCAAGGCTGACCCCGAGGGCCTCCAAACCCAAGCCGTCAACGTTGCCTTCGATGCCGATGGCGACGATGGCCCGTTCGGCCCGCAAGGTCTGCTTGGATCCGGCCGTCTCAACGACCGCCTCCACACCCTCGCCCATGGCCTTAAGGCTCAAGACTTTGGCGGCGCATTTGAATATGAGGCCGCGCTTCTCGAAGGCTTTCTGCGCGGCGGTGGAGATGTCTGCATCCTCAACCGGCAAGATGCGCTCGAGGGCTTCCACAACGGTGACCTCGGCCCCGAGGGCTCGGTAAAAGCTCGCAAATTCAATCCCGATAGCGCCCGAACCGATTACCAGCAACGACTTGGGACAGGCCTCGGGCGTCATGGCCTCCCGATACGTCCAAATCCCCTTGCCGTCGGGAACGAGGCCAATGGCCGGTACGGTCTTGGCCCGAGCGCCAGTGGCGAGGATCACGTGGGTCGCTTGGACGGTGCGAACGCCGCCCGCGCTCAGGGCGACGACGACCTTCGGCGCAGCGTCGCCAGGCTCAAGGCGCGCCTCTCCTTCGATCACTGTGACGGCGTTCTTCTTCATCAGAAAGGCGACGCCCTGATTGAGCTGCTTGGCCACGGCGCGGGACCGCGCCACCACCTTGGAGAAATCGAATTTTCGCCCTTCGACGCTGAGACCGTAGGCGTCCAGGTGGCTAAGCTTCTCATAGAGCTCGCCGGACTTCAAAAGGGCCTTGGTGGGAATGCATCCCCAGTTGAGGCAAACGCCCCCCAACTTCTCCTTTTCGATGATCGCCGTCTTAAGACCGAGCTGAGAGGCGCGGATGGCGGCGACGTATCCGCCGGGGCCGGACCCGACCACCACAAGATCAAACTCAGCCGTCATAGAAGGGCGTCCTAAAGTAGGGGCTCGATGGAGGCGGCGATGTCTTCAGGTTTGGTCGTGGGGCTGAAACGCTCGACGACGTTTCCAGTGCGGTCTACGAGGAACTTGGTGAAGTTCCATTTCACCGCTTCACTGCCAAGAAGACCCTTTTTGGCCCGCTTCAGGTACTCGTACAGCGGGTGAGCCTTGGGGCCGTTGACATCGATCTTGGCGAACATGGGAAAGCTGACATCGTAGGTCAAAGCGCAAAACGAGCGTATCTCTTCAGCGGAGCCTGGCTCTTGGGCGCCGAACTGATTGCACGGGAAACCCAGGACGGCGAAGCCCTTCTCACGATACCGTCGGTACAGAGCTTCGAGGCCTTCATACTGGGGCGTGAAACCGCATTTCGAGGCCGTGTTGACGATCAAAAGCACCTGACCCTTGTAGTCCGCCAGGGGGACGGGGGCGCCGCCTAGGGTTTCAGCGGAGAAATCATAGACGCTCATAGTTTTGCCTTTCAGCCGGCCCTAAGCCAGCATGGTGATGGGATCCTCGATCAGACCCTTAAATGCAGTGAGCCAGCGGGCCCCGATGGCGCCGTCGACAACCCGATGATCGCACGTGAGAGTGACGGTCATGACCGTGGCCACGGCCAATTGGTCGGCCCGAACCACAGGGCGACGCTCGCCCGCGCCCACGGAGAGGATGCACCCTTGGGGCTCATTGAGGATGGAGGCGAATGACTTGATCCCCATCATCCCGAGGTTCGACAAGGAAAAAGTGCCGCCCTGGAATTCCTCAGGCTTTAATTTGCGCGCCCGAGCACGCTCCGCCAAGTCCTTCATGATCCGGGCGATATCCGCCAGGGACCGGTTCTCCGCCTCCGTAATGATCGGCGTGATTAAACCGCCGTCGATGGCGACCGCGACGGCGATATCGGCGTGATGGTGCAGGGCGATGCCTTCGGGCGTGTAGCTGGCGTTGGCCTCCGGCTCCGCCTTGAGGGCCAGGGCGCAGGCCTTGATCACCAGATCATTGACCGACACTTTAACGCCCTGTTTTTCAAGCGCCGTATTCAGTCGCGACCGGGCGTCCAACAGGCGGTCGATTTCAAGATCAATGGTAAGCGGGAAGTGGGGTATGTCCCGAAAGCTATCGGTCATGCGCCGGGCGATGGTGCGTCGCATGCCGTCGAGGGGCATGAGATCATACGATCCTGGCTTTACGCCGAGCTGCTCGAGGGTGCTGGCGGTGCGGGGCTCAGCCTCGCTCGCAGGCGTCGCGGCAGGCGCTGCGCTTTTAGCGGACCCATGGGCTCGCTCCGCCGCCTGGAACCGCTGCACGTCGGCCGCAACAATGCGTCCCCGCGGGCCGGATCCGGCGATGGACGCGAGGCTGAGGCCCGCCTGCGACGCGATCCTGCGGGCCAAGGGGGATGCGAAGAGCCGTTTCGGCCCCGCCGCCTCCACGGGCGTCGATGTCGCTTGGGCTGGCGGCCGAGCCGCCGAGACGGCGCCTTGGGGCGGTGCGCCCTTTTCTAAAGCAGGAACCGCGGGGGCGCTTGTCGCGGTCGCTTCGGCGTGGATCGGCGCGTGGTCCTGGGCTTTGACCGGGCTTGCTTGGTCTTGGTCGGCCCGCAGTCGGGCGATGGGCGTATTGACTTTGACGCCCTCAGTACCGGCTGGGATCAGGATGGCGTCCACAACCCCCTCGTCCACCGCCTCCACCTCCATGGTGGCCTTGTCCGTCTCAATTTCGGCGATCACGTCTCCCGCTTGAACGGCGTCGCCTATCTTGACGTTCCACTTCGCGAGGACGCCCTCCTCCATGGTGGGGCTTAGGGCCGGCATGAGGATGTCGATCATGGCTCGATCTCACGGCTGAGGTGGGCGAGGTCGGCCGCATGGGCTTCCCAATTGCGTCCGTCGAACGGCTCGACCGTAATGTCGAGGGCCTCAGGGTCGTCTAAACAGCGGGCGTTCACCGACCACCCGTCGGGATTAGAGCGGGGGCGGTAAAAGCTTTTAACGCCGCAGGTTGGGCAAAACATGTGTTCCGCGACCTCGGTGTTGAAACGGTAGCGACTCAGGACCTCCTTGCCCGCGGAGATCTGAAAGCGACTTTCTGGAACGATAAGGTGGATAAACCCGATCTTTCCGCACATGGAGCAATTGCACGCTTGCGCCGTCGCCGCGACGCCAAGCGCGACACGAAAACGCACCCGGCCGCAATGGCACCCGCCGTCGCGCCAGACGAGGTCGTTCGCCATCAGCACCTCACCGGTAACAGGCGGCTTTAACGGTACGGACGATCTGATCCACAGACGGCAGGGCCAGGGCCTCGAGATTTGCGGCGTAAGGCATAGGCACGTCAGCGCCGTGCACCCGCGCCGGAGGCGCATCGAGGTAGTCGAAAGCCCCCTCAACCACACGAGCGCATATTTCTGCGCCAACGCCGTAAGGGCCCCACCCTTCCTCCACCGTGACGATGCGATTAGTCTTGCGTACGCTGGTCAGGATGGTCTCGATATCCAAGGGACGCAGGGTGCGCAGATCGATCACTTCGATTTCGATCCCTTCGGCCGCTAATATCTCCCCCGCCTCGAGGGCGACCCCCACCATGCGGGAGTGGGCGGTAACGGTGGCGTGCACGCCAGTTTTGCGGATCCTGGCCTTGCCGATGGGCACGAGCCAGTCGTCTCCGTCCGGGACGTCGAATTCGTGCCCGTAGAGCATTTCATTTTCAAGGAAGATGACGGGGTTGGGATCACGAATCGCCGCCTTTAAAAGCCCCTTCGCATCCTTTGCGTCGTAAGGCGCGATGACCTTCAGACCCGGCACCGAGGCATACCAAGCCGAATAGTCCTGGCTGTGCTGCGCCCCGACGCGGGCCGCCGCGCCATTTGGACCGCGAAACACGATGGAGGCGGTTATCTGTCCGCCCGACATGTAGAGGGTCTTGGCCGCCGAATTCACGATGGCGTCTATAGCCTGCATGGCGAAATTGAACGTCATGAACTCCACGACCGGCTTTAGTCCAGCAAACGCGGCCCCGACGCCGAGACCGGCGAAGCCATATTCGGTGATGGGCGTATCCACGACGCGTCGAGGACCAAACTCCTGGAGCAAGTCCCGCGACACCTTGTAGGCGCCTTGATACTGAGCAACCTCCTCGCCCATGAGGAAAACCCGGTCGTCACGGCGCATCTCCTCAGCGATGGCGTCCCGTAGGGCGTCACGTACGGAGGTGCGAACCGTAGGCCCTGTCCCCTCGTCGTCGGTTGGCGCCTCCACGGGCTGGGCTTGAGGCTTAGGCTGAGGTTGCGGCGCAGAGGCCGTAGGCAGGGATGTCGACGGCGGAGACGCCGCCGGCTTGATCTCCGGCGCGGCGCTCTTGAGCGGCGGTGCGGAGACTGAACCCGCACCAGCCTCGTCCTTGAGCTTGGCGATTGGCGTATTCACCTTCACCCCTTCTGTGCCGGCCGGGATGAGAATCGCCTCAATGACGCCGTCGTCCACCGCCTCCACCTCCATGGTGGCCTTGTCAGTTTCAATTTCCGCGATGACGTCGCCGGACGACACCACGTCGCCCTCTTTCACATTCCACTTGGCGAGCGTGCCCTCCTCCATGGTGGGAGAGAGGGCGGGCATGAGGATGTCGATGCTCATTTCGCCTCAGGTCTCCGCATAGACGTCGGTGAAGAGTTCGGACGCATCCGGCTCCGGGGCGGTTCGGGCGAATTCTGCGGCGTCGGCGACAATCCGCTTCACATCCGCGTCCACGGCCTTCAGCGCCGTTTCGTCGGCGAAGCCAAGGTTTTCCAAGGTCTCTCGCAGATGATCGATGGGATCGCGGGTCTTTCTGACCTCATCCACCTCCTCGCGGGTGCGGTACTTGGCGGGATCCGACATGGAGTGGCCCCTGTAGCGGTACGTCTTCATTTCCAAAATGAAGGGGCCGAGGCCGGAACGGGCGTGCTCGGCGGCGCGCTCGCCGGCGTCCCTGACGGCGAGGACATCCATGCCGTCCACCTCCAGACCTGGGATGTTAAACGACGCGCCACGTTTATAGAGGTGTGTCTCTGAGGAGGCCCGCTCAATGCTGGTGCCCATGGCGTATTGATTATTTTCGATGACATAGACCACCGGCAGCTTCCAGAGCTCGGCCATATTGAAGGCTTCGTAGACCTGACCCTGGTTGGCGGCGCCGTCGCCGAAATAGGTGAAGCAGACGTTCTGATTCTCCCGGTACCGGTTAGCGAAGGCTAGACCCGTTCCGAGGGGAACTTGAGCGCCGACAATGCCGTGGCCGCCATAGAAGCCCCGAGCGACGTCGAACATATGCATAGAACCGCCCTTCCCGCGGGCCGAGCCCGCGGCGCGTCCGGTGAGCTCAGCCATGACGGCCTTCGGGTCCATGCCCGATGCGAGCATGTGTCCGTGGTCGCGGTAGCCTGTGATGATTTGGTCGCCGTCGCGTTTAACCGCCTGCATGCCGACGGCGATCGCCTCCTGGCCGATATAGAGGTGGCAGAAGCCGCCGATCAAACCCATCCCGTAGAGTTGGCCGGCGCGTTCTTCGAACCGGCGGATGAGCATCATGTTGCGGTAAAAGCCGTAGAGTGTCTCACGTCCGGCGTCGCCGGCCGTGGACGCGTCGACAGGCTTGGGAACGGCCTTCTCCTTCGGTTTCGCATCCCCCTTAGGCGCACGCGCCATATCAACCCTCCGGAAACCCGCCGCGCTCAGCACTGCCACCTTCATGCAGGTCTAAGCGTCGGTTGGCGGTGGGTATAGAGCGTGCCTGAGCGGTTAGGAAGGCGGGGACGTTATGCGATTCTCGCGGACCACATATTCTCGCGGGTCGGCGAAGCCCAGGACCGCCCTCGCCCGCTCGTCAAGCAGATCGCGGGACAGGTT
>Ga0116230_10000249_pt1 | contig 44419 bp, 34 predicted proteins | sample S1TSphfallax_3_FD_88678 | JGI IMG/M metagenome (GOLD analysis project Ga0116230, IMG submission 88678) | Host-associated microbial communities from peat moss isolated from Minnesota, USA - S1T2_Fd - Sphagnum fallax MG | ecosystem: Host-associated > Plants > Peat moss > Unclassified | place... | reverse complement strand
GTTTCGTCTAGCGTCTGTCCGACTGCGAAACAGCCCGGAATATCAGGCGCGGAGGCACCAAAGCTTGTCTTTCCGACTTCAAACACGACCAGAAATCGCTGTTTCATTTCATCCCTGCCTGTTTGCGCATCGCGTTTAGAATTCCCGGCGGAATATCGTCGTTCGCATGTCCCGCTACCGTTACTCTACCTGGTTTCGTGGAATGAACCCATTGCTGATTGCTACCCTCCTGGCTCTTGAGCCTCCATCCCTCGTCTCGCAAATCGCGCGTGAACTCCCGGTATTGCATCGTTCCTTTTCGCCGACCGGAATATCAATGCCGCTTCATTCAAGGGCCAACTGTCCACCAGGTTTCCCAATACATAGCCCGGAATTTCCATAGTTTCAGCAATCAGTCGGGACAATCGATGCGGAAGTAAGTTCTCGACTGAATTGGCACTCCATTCAATTCATACCTGCCGGAACTCCAACAATCGGGATCACTAAACGACTGCTTCCCAGACAAGTTGGCCGAAGAACTTGGCTGCGGTTGTCTGATCCTGGTTGGCGGCTAAGTAAATCGGCTCCCATACAGTGCCGCTCCAATCCGAGCCCGGAATCCAACCCGCCGTGTCTATTTCTCTTGCGTCAAACCTGCTCGCGAGTACCGCTTGAATTCTGCCGTGCGCCTCCGGGTCTATCCGGTCAAAATTTTGACAAAGAGCCCAATAAGCTGCCTCGAACGGAATGAAAGTCAGCCTCTTCATGCTTGGTATGTCGTAAAGCATCCTTTCACCTTAAACCAGCGCCACTTCCAAATGCTTCGCATACGGGCACGGCTTCCCGTCCAGGTGATCCTCGAACTCCTTGCGGAATTTCTTCACAAACCCGATCGTCGGCATCGCCGCCGCGTCGCCCAGCGGGCAGAAGGTGCGCCCCATCATGTTCTCCGCCAGATACTGAATGTTGTCGATGTCCTTCATCGTCCCGAAGCCAGCGTGAAAGCGCGTCAGCGACTTCTTCAGCCAATCCGTGCCTTCGCGGCAGGGTATGCACCAGCCGCAGCTTTCATGCGCATAAAAACTGATCGTCCGTAACGCAAACTCGACCATGCAGACGGTATCGTCCAGCACCACCACGCCGCCCGAGCCAAGCATCGAACCGGCCTTGCCCACCTGGTCGAAGTCCATGCCCAGGTTCACGATCTCCGCCGGCAGCAGCACCGGCGTCGAAGACCCGCCCGGCACCACCGCCTTCAACGTGCGCCCGCCACGAATGCCGCCCGCAACCTCGAAGATCATCTTGTGCAGGTTGTAGCCCATCGGCAACTCGTAAATGCCGGGCCGGTTCACATGGCCGCTAATGCCGAACAGGCGCGTACCACCATTGCGCTCCGAGCCGACCGCCGCGTACGCCGACCCACCCATCATCAAAATATGCGGCACGGAAGCGATCGTCTCCGCATTGTTGATAACGGTCGGACCGCCGTAGAGGCCCACCACGGCAGGGAAGGGTGGCTTGATGCGCGGCACTCCGCGCTTGCCCTCAAGCGACTCCATCAGCGCCGACTCTTCGCCCACCTCGTACGCGCCCGCGCCGGACTGCACGATCACCTGAAATTCCGTCTCCGTGCCAAAGATATTCTTGCCCAGAAATCCTGCGGCATAGGCGTCGTCCACGGCCTTTTGCATGATCTCGATCAAATACCGGTACTCGCCGCGCAGGTAAATGAAGCCAGTCTTCGCGCCGATCGCGAGGCCCGCAATGATCGTGCCTTCAATCACCGCATGAGGATCGTGCAGGAAGATCAGGTGATCCTTGCACGTTCCCGGCTCGCTCTCGTCTCCATTGACCAAAACATATTTCGGCTTGGCGGACTGTTTCGGAACGAAAGACCATTTCAGGCCAGTCGGAAAACCCGCGCCGCCGCGCCCGCGCAAACCGGAGGCTTTCATCTCGGCAACAATCCACTCCGGCCCCTGCGCGAGCGCCTTTTTCGTGGCCTCGTAGCCGCCCAGTTCCATGTAGCGCGGCAGCTCCGCCGCGCCCATGCCAAATCGCTTCGAAACGATCTTTACTTCGTCGGGATGGGAGACAAGTTTAGGCATTTTTCGTTTCCCCCTCGGCTTTTACACGGTACGAGGCCAATACCTGGTCCACTTTTTCGATCGTCAGATCGTCGTGGAAATCGTAGTTTACCTGAATGGCCGGCGCCCAGCAGCAGGCCCCGATGCACTCCACTTCCTCGAGTGAAAAAAGTCCGTCCGGTGTCACGCCTTTGTGGCCGATACCCAGCTCTTCCTCCAGATGCTCGAAGACATCGTAGCCGCCGCGCAGCATGCAACTGATGTTGGTGCAGACCTGGATGTTGTACTTGCCCGCCGGCTTGAAGCGCAGCATCGAATAATATGTCGCCACGTTGCGCACATCGAGCGGGGTAATGCCAATGCGCGCCGCCACTTCCTCGATCACCGCGTCCGAGAGATAGCCAATGTCGTCCTGCGCGTAGAGCAGCATCGGCACCAGCGCCGAGCGCCGGACCGGATACTTCAGCACCAGCGCGTCGAAGCGCGCCGCCGTCTTTGGAGAGAAGATCGACATGGTTTCCACACTCATTGCATTAGCTCCCGTGCCCAGGCTTCGGCTTGTATGTCCATCTCTTCCTCCCGGTCTTCGTTGTGAATGTCGCCCACATGTGTCGCCAGTCTTCCTTCGAGGGTAAATCGCATGAGCCCTCGTCTGCCGTCCTCGCGCGTCCAGACTACGTCCGCTTGGCCGCGCACTAGCCGGATCCAACGCTCCCCAGCCCGGACCAGAATGACATCTTCGCCCAACTCCACCGTGGCCTGCTGTTTGCGGTTCAGCCCGTGCGCCGCGGTGTAGCTCCGCAACAGGGAAGCGAACGAAACCCAAAGCTCACCGTACAGAGCGGAGCCGGCATCGATCACGACGCCTCCAAAATCAATTCCTCGACAATCGTTGCGGCAATCGCTTCGGTATCGAGTTTCGGTTCAAGCGCCGGCGCCAGGCTGACCCTTTGCGCCGCAATCGGAGACTCGTCCAGCAGAATCGCAAACGTCACCGTCTTCGCCGCCGAAGGGTGCAATGGTCTTGTCCCGAGGATCGATGCGGACACGGACGGCACACTGCGGTCCTGCGCTATCTGGCAGACCGCACCCCCACACCTCAGCTCGATCGTAGGTTCCTCAAAACCTTCCTCCCGCATCGCGATGTCCGGAGCCTGATTCTTCGACAGCTCGACATTGGCTTTGTTCACCTCGCCTTGCACGCTCACGCGCAAGGTCTCGAAGAAGGCGCTCAAATCCTCGCGCCGTTTGGTCTTCGCGTTCATCCGCGCCTTCAAATCGGATGCCGCCTTCGCGTAGTCCACCATTGCCAACCCCCACGCCCTCAAGGCATTTCCCCGAATACCGCGCATTCTCTTACGTCGTCGATCGTCGATTTTGCTGAGGGAAATCGACGCGGCTATTGTGGCTCCGGTACAAGCCATTTGGGGAAATGCCTCAGCGGTCGATCTCTCCGAGCACCACGTCGATCGAACCGATCACGGCCACCACATCGGCCAGCATCCGGCCCTTGCACATGGTCTCCAGAGCCTGCAACGACGCAAAACTGGGGTTGCGCATGTGAACGCGATACGGTTTCGCGGTGCCGTCCGACACTACGTAGTACCCCATTTGGCCGCGCGACGATTCAATTCCTTGGTAGACCTCGCCGGCCGGAACGGCAAAGCCCTCCGTGACGATCTTGAAGTGATGGATCAACGACTCCATCTGCGTCTTCATCTTCTCCCGGTCCGGCAGCACAATCTTCGGCGCATCGGCCTTCACCGCACCCTCCGGCATCCCATCGAGCGCCTGCTGAATGATCTTGACCGACTCGCGCATCTCTTCCAAACGCACCAGATAGCGCCCCCAAACGTCGCATCGAGTCGAGGTCGGCACCTTGAACTGGAACTTCTCATAGCTCGAATACGGCATGTCGCGCCGCAGATCGAAGTCCACGCCGGAAGCCCGCATCGGCGGCCCGGTCACCCCCAGCGCAATCGCGTCTTCCGCCGACAAATGGCCCACATTTTGAAGACGATTGACGAAGATCGGATTGCCCGTCAACAGGTTGGCGTATTCGTCGATCTTTTCCGGAAAAGTCTTGATGAAAGCAGCTACGCGGTCGAAGAAATCGAGCGGCGGCTCCATCGACAGCCCGCCGATGCGGAAGTAGCTGGTCATCATCCGCTGCCCAGCCACCAGCTCAAAGATTCTGAGAATATCCTCACGCTCGCGGAAGGTGTAGAGGAAGACGGTCAGCGCGCCAATGTCCATCGCGTGCGTGCCCAGCCAGACCAGGTGCGAATTGAGCCGCGTCAGCTCGGCGAGAAGGACCCGCATCCACTGCGCCTTGTCGGGGATGGGCAATTCCAGCAGTTTCTCGACGGCCAGGCAGTAACACAGGTTGTTGTGCATCGGACTCAGATAGTCAATCCGGTCGGTCAGCGGAACCACCTGCTGGTAAAACTTGGCCTCGCAGGTCTTTTCAATGCCGGTGTGCAGGTAGCCGATCTCCGGGTAGAGGCGCACCACGACCTCGCCGTCGATCTCGAGCACCAGCCGCAAGACCCCGTGCGTCGACGGGTGTTGCGGACCCATGTTCAGGACCATCGTCTGATCCGAGGAGCCCTCCGCAAGCGGCGCTTCCAGTATCGGCGTTTCTGTAAATTGGGCCATTGAAACCGCGTCTCCGCTGAGGGCTGCTCAGGCTGATCGACCTCTTAGAATACAACGCGAGGAGCGAGTTTGGACTGGGAAGTGCGGCGTGCGGCAATCCACTTTGGCCACACTTCACACTCCTCACTGTTTCACCGGTAGCCCTCCACCGGATAGTCCTTGCGCAACGGATGTCCCGACCAATCCTCGGGCATCATGATGCGGCGCAGATTGGGGTGGCCGTCGAAGCGAACGCCAAACAGATCGAAGACCTCGCGCTCGTAGTAGTTGGCCGAGGGCCATACCGGCGTGATCGTTTCCACGGAAGGGCTGCTGCCGCTCAACATCACCCGCAGCCGGATCCGCTCCCTCCGCGGGTGCGAAACAATGTGGTAGCTCACTTGAAATCTCGGCTCAGCCGGGAACCAGTCCACGGCGGTCACGTCTTCTAGGAAGTTGTAGCCGGCCTCGCGCACGGCGAACCCCGCTTGGACGATCGCCTCGGGGGCGACGGTGAGCGTCATCTCGTCCCGGTCCCACCGGGCATCGGTCAGAATGGCGGGGCCGGCGGCAATCAGCGCGGCAACGGCGGGGTGATCGGCTTTCTCGCGTAGCACGGATTCCAAATCTGGCAAAGTAGCGCTCATAGTTGATCCTCGATGCGGGTGATTCGATGTTCGTGGCCTTCGGCAAAGCTGAGCAAACTGCCAGTTCCCATGGCAATTTCGTGGGTAAATTTCCTCAGTTCAATTCCACCGCTTTACAGATCGACCTTATCGTTCGACCAATCCAAAATGCCCTTTTTCACAATGTAAAACAGTCCCACCGCCACAAATCCTAGGTACACCAGCATCTCCCAAAAGCCAAAGTACGCCGAGCCGGTGATGTGCGGCAGATCCTTGAAGATCACCGCCCAAGGCATCATGAAGACCACTTCCACGTCGAAGAGAATGAACAACATCGCCACCATATAGAACCGCACACTGAAGCGGCCGCGCGCGTCGCCCACGGCCTCGATGCCGCACTCGTAGGTGGCCAGCTTGGTCTTGGTGTTGCGATGCCGCCCGATGAAGTGCGAGCCGAAGGCCATGCCCAGACCCATGCCGAACGCGGCCAGAATCTGCAAGAGCAGCGGAAGATATTGCCAGAAGTAGGGAATCCGATCGTTCATGCGCATCCTTTGAGGGAATCGTTCCCAACGTTGCAGCCGTTAGCTAGAGCTTAGGTTTTCGCCCTCGCTCCGTCAAGCTCATGCGAACAACGAAAACGACGCGGCAACGCGCGAGGGAAATTCAAGCGCCGCCATTGCCGTCTGGTCCAATTCTTGTTCCAATTCGGACGAAGAATCCCGGAAAGTTGGCACGATCCGTTCTCGAGTTGGGTGCATCCCCTTTTCATCGCCGAGCGCAATCGCGTAACATTTCGTCGTTTGCAACTCGCATTACGTTCGTCATCTGAAAGAAATCAGCTTTGCGCCGATGCACGGGCTGAGGAGAGAAATATGGCGACCACAGTTCCCAACGGCTCATTCGCTACCCTTGCCGCCGCTCGCAATGGTCGGGTACGGCAGCACTCGCACGTCGCAGTCCATAGGCCCCGAAAGCTCACGCCTGAAGCCGGTCGCGCGATTGAAATCCTGGCCCATGCCATCGAGTATCTCGCCGATGAATTTGCCCTCGATTGCATGGTCGCCGGGGCCAAGGGCTATTGCGGAGAGCAGCCGCGGATGAAGGCGATCGAGTTGATGATGGAACGCAACCGCGAAATCTATTTGAGTTGCCCCAGAATTCCAACCTTGGCCGAGCGGCTCACCGGTACGATCCGTACTGTCTTTTCCGCCCGAGTATCCTCAAACCCACCGGAGCCGGACGCGCGGCAATCCTAACCGGAAGCGAGCACCGCAAACAGGACAATCCAGGCAAGTCCCATGGCATGCCAGCACCAGCCGATGCTGTCGACGGCGATCTGGCGATATTCGACCTTGCGCAGCAGTCTGAGACACAACAGGCTGGCCGCCAGCGCCACCATTCCCACCAGCAGATGAAATGCGTGCATGCCGGTGATGATATAGAAAAAGTTGCTCGCCGGCGTCGCCTCGCGATCGAAGGAAAATCCCTGCAACGTGAGCTGACGCCAGGCCGTCAGTTGACCGGCGACAAACAGCGCGCCCAGGGCCAGCGTCGCGGCCAGCCAGGGGAGTGTGCGCGACAACGCCGGCCGTCCCAGGCCCAGCCATTCCTCCACCACGTCGAATTCGTGGAAGATGTGCCGGCGCGCAATTTCCATCGTCAGGCTGCTCAAAATCAGGACGGCGGTGTTCAGAAATAGAATCGGGGGAAGAGCGACCGGATGCCAGTCGCCGATAAAGTCGGAGTTCCGTACGTCGAGGTGTCCCGCGCCCTGATGCGCGTAGAAGAGCACCGCAAGCGCGACAAAAAACATCATGTCGCCAGAGAGAACCACGAATATCATCAGCCGGAAGCGTTTGAGCGTCTCGCGCGGACCGCCGCGGCCCAGCCGGCTCCATTCGTCGTCGTCGCCGCTGCCGCCACCTCCCGTCGGGCGCCGGTCGACCGGAGGTTTTCCGCCGATGCCGGGCTCCTTCCGCTCGGTTTCAACCGGATGTCGCGTAAAGGTAGTCGGCATGGCTGCGGCCCTCGATAAAACAAAGATTACACCGAGTTGACGAAGGTTGCACTGGAATCCACACAGGTTGTTTTCTTCCTGTGCATCACCTCACCATTTCGGTGCACACCATTCCAGATTGGACCGTCCCAGCGGCTCTCGCTGTGCAAAACTCGCCTATGCGCGTCTTTCCGCGACCATGGCGACGAAGAACTGGTGAACGCGCCGGTCGGCCGAGAGCTCTGGATGAAACGTCGCGGCCATGGCGCTGGCGCGCGCTCCCCGCTCCAGCACCAGCACCGGAGATCCCTCCCGCTCGGCCAGAACTTCCACCCCAGCGCCCGCCAAAACGATACGCGGCGCGCGGATGAAGACCGTCTCCAGCGGACCGCCGGCAAGCCTGGTCTCAAGCGAAAGGATTGCCGAGTCGCGCTGCGCCCCATAGGCGTTGCGCTCGACAGCAATGTCCAGGACGCCAAGGCTGCTCTGCGCCGGGTTGCGCACTTCTTTGGCCAGCAGAATCGCTCCGGCGCAGGTGCCGAAGACCGGCTTTTCCAACGCAAACGCCTTCACCGCCTCCAAAAAGCCGTCCCGCTCCAGAAACTTCAGCATGGTCGTGGATTCCCCTCCAGGCAGCACCAGTCCATCGAGATCGTTCAACCCAGCGGCGGTCTTCACAAGCGATGGCGCCGCCCCGGACTCGAGCAGAGCGGCGGCGTGGGCCTCATAATCGCCCTGAATCGCCAGTACCCCGATGCGCGGCGACGTTGTTGACGGCAATCGAGTTCTCCTCGGCAAGCTGACTTCAAGGGGCTGTGCGCGTAGCCCCTTGGTCGATTCTAACCCGCGGAGGAAACCGCCGCTTGCCGTCCCCATCGAACTTTGCCGGGGGCAACGCCGGCCTCGGACGATCAAGCCGCCTGAGGCCGGCGCCGGGGGAGAGACTTTCTAATCGCCCGTACCGCTCAGCGTAACCGCCTGCTTTGAGCCCGCGGCATTGTTGGCGTTGTCGGTAAAGGTTATCGTCGCCGGCCGGCTCCCCGCCGCCGTCGGCTTGAAGAAGACCACGGCAACGCAACTGCTCCCCGCCGCAACCGAGGCGCAGGTGGGAAAAACGCTATAATCGCCCGGATCGGCCCCGCCCAGTGCCACACTTCCGACGGTCAACGGCGAATTGCCGGTATTGGTCAGAGTCACCGCCAACCCGGAAGACTCCATCCCCACCTTCACCGTGCCGAATGCCAACGTCGCGGTCGAAAGCGAAACCCGCGGCGCACCGGTCGCGGCGCCGGAGACGGCAATCGTCTGCGTCGCCCCGGCCACGTTCCCCGCGTTGTCGGTAACGACGGCGCGGGCCGAAAGCGATCCCACAGTTGTGGGCAGAAAGCGGTACGCGATCTCGCAGGTTGCGCCCGCCGCGACCGTCGGCTGGCAGGTGTCGAACTCCAGAAAATCCTTCGCATCCGCGCCGGCAGTCGCGATGGAAGCAATCTCGAGCGGTCCGTTTCCGTTATTCCAAAGCGTCAGGCTCATCGGACCGGAAGAGCTGCCGGAAGCTGTGCTGGGAAAGGTGAGCGCGCTTGCGCTCAGCTTCGCCTCCGGCGTACCCGCCCCGGTTCCCGTCAGTGTGACCGTCTGCGTCGCGCCGGCAACGTTCCCGCTGTTGTCGGCAATGGTCAACTTTGCCGTGCGCACCGCGGCAATCGGCGGTTTGAAGGCGATCCCAATCGCGCAGGCCGCGCCCGGCGCGAGCGTACCGGGACAGGCCGTCGAAGTGGCCGCGAAGTCGGCCGCGTCGGCGCCCGCAATCTCAAGCGCCGTTACTGCCAGCGCCCCGCTCCCGGTATTGGTCAGCGTTAAGGTCTGCGGCGCGCTTACCACCCCGACCGCCTCGTCGCCGAAGGCCACCGCCGTCGCGCTCAGCGTTGCCGCCGGAATTCCAACCCCGGTACCGCTCAAAGCCACGCTTTGCGGAGATGCCGCCGCGCCATCGGTAACCGCGACGTCCGCCGTCAAAGTGCCCGCCAACTTCGGCGTGAACGTCACAGAAATGACGCAAGTGGCACCCACGGCCAGGCTCGCGCCGCAAGTATTGGTTTGGGTAAAGTTGCCATCCGGCGCAATGGCGATGGCCGAAATCGGCAGCGCCGCCGTGCCGGAATTCGAAACGGCGATGGTCTTCACCGCGCCGCTCGCGCCCACGTCCGTGGCGGGGAACGCGAGGCTGGCGGGCGAAAATGCGATCTTCGCCACACCCGTCCCCGTTCCGCTCAGCCCCGCCGTTTGCATCCTCGTCGCGCCCGATCCCTCCACGCTCCCCGCGTTATCGGTAATGCTCAACGTGGCCGTCCGGCTGCCAACCGCGCTGGGGTCGAAGACGACCGAAATCGTGCAGCTTGCGCCAGCGGCAATCGACGCCCCGCAGGTGTTGCTCTCGTGAAAGTCGGTCGCGTCCTTCCCCGTGAAGGCGATGCTTGCCAATACCAGCGTGTCCGTTCCCGTATCCGAAATCGTGACGGTCTGCGCCGCGCTGGCCGTCCCCACGCCTTCGCTGGCAAAGGTCAGGCTGGTCGGGCTGAGCTTAGCCTGCGGAGTGCCGACGCTCAGCCCCGTCAGCGTCAGCGTCTGCGGCGAAGTCGACGCGTTGTCCTTAACGGTGATCGTCCCCGTCCGCGTACTGCCCGCATTGGGATCGAATGCGACCGAAATCAGGCAGTCGGCCCCCGGCGCGATCGTCTTGCCCACGCAAAGGCCACCCGCGACCGGGAATTCCACGCTTGAAGTAGTCACATCGCCGATCGTCAGGTTGCTCGCGCCCGTGTTGGTCACGCTGACGGTAAGCGGCGCGCTCTTGACCCCCAGCGCCTGCGAGCCGAAATTGAGGCTCGCGGGGTAGAACGCCACTGAAGGCGCGGAGGCCACTCCCGTTCCCGTCAGCGCGATCACGCGCGGGCTGCCGCCAGCCGCGTCGGTTTCGGTCACCGAAGCCGTGCGTACGCCCAGGGAAGTCGCCGCCGGAAAGAACTGCACGGTGATGGTGCAGTTGCCATGCCCGGAGAGCGATCCGCCGGCGCAGTTGTCGCTTTCGACAAAATCCGAGGCATTGGCGCCCGCCAGCGCCACCGTGCCGATCGGCACCGTAGCCCCGCTCTGGTTGCTCACCAGCACGGAAACCGACGCGCTCTTGCTTGCCACCGCCTGGTTCCCAAAAGCCACGCCGCTCTGCGAAAGCACGACCTGCTGCGTACTCGGAATCCCCGTCCCTGAGAGCGCGATCTTCTGCGGCGATCCGGCCGCCGAATCGGAAATCGACAGCGTCCCAGTCGCCATTCCCGTCTTGGTCGGCGAAAACGCCAACACGAAGCCGCAATTGGAGTCGATATTGACCGTAGTTCCGCTGCAACTGTCGCTGACAAAAGAGAAAGGAGCCGTAATGGTCGCCGTGGCCACCTTTACCGGCAGATTTCCCGTGTTGGTTAATGTGAACATGAGCTGTTCGCCGCCGTCGCTGGCGGTTCCGACCACCTGCGCATCGAACTGACCGCTCGCAGGCGAAACCGCCACCTTGGAACCGTCCGCGATCCCGTTGCCGCCCAGCGCCGCCGTCAGCGTCGCCGTCGTCTTGTCCGCGTAAGTCACCGGGAAGCCGATCGAGCCGGATCGTTTGCCGGTTGTAGCGGGATTGAAGGCCACCGTCACCGTGCAATACGAATTCGGGCTTACTGTCTGATCGCTACATCCATCGCTGCCGCCGTAAGCCCCGCCGGTGGTAAAGTCGCCCGCCGCCGTCGCGCCGGCAACCGTGTTCCCGCCTGTCAGCACACCGATCGTCAGCGGCAGATTGCCCGTATTCCACAGGCTGATCGCCTCCGCCGCGTCCGCTCCGCTCCCCGGCACAGCCCCGATCGCCTGGTCCTGGAAGGTCAGCGAAGCCGGCGACAACTCGGCCACATCCTTGACCGCAACTCCGGCCCCAGTCAGCGCAACTGTGAAGCTGGTTGTGGCTTTGTTGCCGTAAGTAACTGGAAATAATATGCTTCCGTTCGCCGCGCCGGCCGCCGTCGGGGCAAACGCGACGCCGATCGAGCATTTGCTCAGGGGATTGATCGTCTGCCCGCTGCATCCATCGCTGCCGCCCTGCGCACCGTTGGTCGAAAACGCCCCGCTCGTCGCCGTCCCCACGATGGCGTTGGTTCCCGTCAGCGTACCCACCGTCATCGGCACATCGCTCGTGTTGTAGAGTGAGACCGTCTGCGCACTGGAATTCGTCGTCAGCACCTGGCCGGGGAAGGCCAGCGTCGTTGGATCGAGATAGGAAGAGGTCGCAACCGCTGGCGCGTACCCTGCCAGCGGCACGATATACGTCCTGCTCGTCGCGTCCGTAAATACCAGCGTTCCCGTCTGATAGCCAGCCGCCGACGGGCTGAACTCCACCGGCACGCCGCATTGGCTGCCGGCCGCAACCGTCGCCCCTGAGCAGCCGTCCGAACCCACCGGAATCAGAAACGCCCCGCCACCCGAGCCGATCTTCGCCGTCGAGACCCGCAGCGCCGCGCCGCCGTAATTGTGCAGGTCCACCGTCTGCGTGCTAGCCGAGCTGCTGCCCACCGCCACCTGGTCGAAGGCCAAACCCACCGGCACAGGCTGCACTCCGGTCAGCGACGCAACGCCCGTTCCCGATAGCGCCACCGTCTGCGTCCCGGCCGAGTCCACCAGCGAGAGCGTCGCCGACTCCGAACCGCCCGCCGACGGCGTCAGGTACAGCGTCGCATAGCAGCTCGCTCCCGGTAAGAGCGTGTTGCCGGAGAAGCCGCAACTGCCCGCGCTAAAGCTAAAATCGGCCGCGTTTGTCCCGCTCACCGCCCCCGAGGTCAGCGTGATTCCCTCGGTCCCGGAATTGAGCAGGTAAAGGTTGTACCCGGAACTCTGCGAGTTCGCCACCACATTGCCCAGCGAGAGAGCCGTCGCCGGCGTCAGCTCCAGCGCATTGGTTGCCGCAATGCTCGACCCCGAAAGCGGCAGCGTCGCCGGTCCAGCCGTGCTCGAAACCACCACATTGCCCGCATCCAGATTGGTGACGGACGTGGGCGTAAAACTGATGTCCACCTCGCAGGTGCGCAGCGGCGCCAGTACATAGGGAAAGGACCCCGATGCGCAGGTGTCCGCAACCGCATAATCGCCGTTGCTGACGATGTTCGTAATCGAGACCGGAGAGTTGCCGGGGTTCATGACGGTCACACGCTGCGTCGCGCTGGTCGTATTCTCCGCCTGCAAGGGGAAGAGCACGGAACTCGGCTCCAGAAACAACCCTCCCGTTGCCGCAATCCCATTGCCCGAAAGCCCCAGAACCTGAGGACTACCCCCGGCCGAGTCGACAAACGTCAGCGTTCCGGTGCGCGGCCCTACCGCTGCCGGCGTAAAGGCGATTCGCACGTTGCAATTCGGGCTCGGCTCATACCCCGCCGCCGGGTTGGGCTGCAAAATGTCTCCGGGGCAGGTGGAGCTCACAACGCTGAAATCGCCCGTCGCCAGAATGCGATCCACCGCGATCGGCGCCGTTCCGGTGTTGTACGCATAGAAGTTGGTCGAGGCCGAGGGAACGCCCACCGGCTGGTCCGGAAAGACGAAATTGCCCGGCGTAAACTCCACCGATTGCGCCGCCGCCAATCCCGTTCCGGTAAGCGCTATGGTGTGCGGACTCCCGCCGGCCGAGTCGGCAATCGTGAGCGTCCCGGTCTCCGGCCCAGTCACGCTCGGCGTGTATTGCACCGAAATCGAGCACGCCGCCTGCGGATCGACCACGACCAGCGAAGTGCCGGCGCAGCTTCCACTGGCAATCGCGAAATCGCTGGTTCCCGTCTGCCCGGTCGTCGCTATGGTCACGCCGTACACATTGATCGGCGCGGTGCCCGTATCGGTCAGCGTGATGCTTTGGCGGGTACTCCCGGTCGCGATCAACTGCGGATCGAAGTTCAAAATCGCCGCCGAAAGAGCGATCGTCCCCGGCGCGCTCACAATCCCCGACCCATACAGATCGACCGTCCGATTCCCGTAGCCGTTCCCCTGCAAAAGGAAACTGGCTGCCCGCGGACCCGCGGCCAGAGGCGCAAACGTCGCGCCAACCGTGCAACTCGCCGAGGCAAGCAACTGCGCCGGGCAATTCGAAAGCACCTGGAAATCGCTCCCATCGCCCCATGTGGATCGCAGGGAACTCACAGAGATCGGCGCGAGATTCACCGGCGTCTTGCCGACGTTGGTCACCGTAATCGTCTGCCCCGCGCTCGTCGTCCCTAAAGCCGTATCCGGAAACGTGAGCGCCGCGCTCGAAACTTGCAAATATCCCTCTGCGTTCCCCGTCCCGCTGACCGCGACCGTCAACGGGCTGTTGCTGGCGTTTGAAACCACGGCCAGCGCGGCCGTCCGCAATCCCTTGGCCGCCGGCGTGAACGCCAGATTCAGCGTGCAGATCCCTCCTGCTGGAATGCTCATCGCGCAGCTATCCGCCTCCGAAAACTCAGTCGCCGGCGTGAACGCGAGCGAACTGATCGCGACCGGCGTACTGCCCAAATTGCGCAGCAGCAGCGGCATCGCCGTCCCAAACTGCGTGGAACTGACGCCGACCGCCTCGCCGGAAGAGCTGTCGAAATCCAGACTCTGCGGATAAGCGACGATTAAGGCGCCCGCCGCGGGACTGATCTTCGCCAGATAGGTGTACGGAATCTGTTTTGGGATCGGCAATGTTGCCGGCGCGTCCCCGCCATTCATGTTATCGGCAAGATAGAGGTTGCCGCTTCCGTCCACCGCGACCGCGGGCGTCGGAAACAGCGGCGTCGAGAAGGGCGAAGTTACCGCGCTCGCCGCTCCCCCCAGATAAGTTGAAAGCGCCGCGCTCGCCCCGCCGCCGGCTAGCTCGGCAAGGAACGCGTTGGGGCTGACGCCCGCCGGAACCGCCGCTTGCAGCGCATGGATCGCGGGAAAATCCGTCGCGGAGGTATACCCGCCCACATACGCCGCGCATCTCGACGCGCAACCGGGCGCCACCGCGATCGACTGCGGAAAGACGCTGTTGCTCGAAGGGCTGAAGGCTCCGCTGGGGCCGCTCAAGAATGTCGAATACACCAGCGCCGAAGCGGCCGGATTCAACTCCGCGACGAATCCTCCCGGATAACTCGTCTGATACGCGCCCGAAGTCGTCGGAAAATCGTCCGCCGCCACGGTTCCCGTCACATACGCGTCGAGATTGCCGTCGATCGCCACGCCCGTCGCCAGCCCCGGCCCCAGCAGCGCCGAGTAGAGCAGTCCCGTCCCGGTTGGATTGACCTTGGTCACATAAGCCGCCTCGGTACCGCTGCTTAGTCCAGCTCCCGAGTACGCGAAGGCGCCCGCCGTCTGCGGATACCCCTGATACGACTGCACCGCGACATAAGCATTGCCGGAGCCATCCACGGCAATGCCGGCGCCCACGCTCTGAATCCCCGCCGCCCCCAGCAACGTGGAATAGACCAGTGAAGCCGCCCCGGATTTCGCGGGGTCGATCTTCGCCACATACGCCGAGTAACTCGCGCCCTGACTCGCGCCCTGACTCGCGCCCTGACTCGCGGCCTGACTCGCAGCCAGATATGCGCCCGCCGTGGTAGGAAAGTTCGTCGAAGACTCATACCCGGCGATATAGATGTCGTCGTTCGCATCGAGCGCGATCCCCGTGCTGTAGTCCGAATTGTCGGTCCCCCCAAGGTAGCTCAGGTAAGTCGGCGCGGCGCCCGTCGCGGGAAACACGGCGACAAACGGTGCGAAATAATCGGTCTTTTCCGAGGGAGTTACCGTCCGATACGCATTCGCGGTCGTCGGCAATCCGGCTCCAGCCGATCCCACAACGCAAATATTCCCGCTACCATCGACCGCAATCCCAGTCGGATAGCTCGTAACGCTCCCTCCCGCCACCACGGTATGGAAGATGAGCGCACCGGTGGGATCGTATTTGGCAACATAGAAGCCGCGCCCCTGACTCTGGCCCGTAACATACAGATTCCCCGCCCCGTCGGCCGCAATGCCACTTACCGTGGAGTCAACGTGCGCCGGAACCAGCCCATAGCTCAGCACCGGGTCGATCACCAGCTCGCGGGACGCGTCGTACGCGCCCAGAGCAAATCCCGCCTGCCAGCTCTTCCCATCCTTTGCAGCCTCCAGCCGATAGGCCGACTCGACCGGCCGCCTTTCGCCCGAGGACGAAATCTGATACGCGACCGGCTTCAGCAGTCGCATCTCGCCCTCGCCATTGGCGAGTTTCAGAGCCAGATTGCCATCCGCGTCCACCCGCGCGCCGGCAACGCCGCCGATGTTCATCCGGATCATTTGCGGGTCGGCCTCGGCGCGCAGCCGGAAATCGTACTCGAGCCATTGCCGCTTCCCGTAAAAGCTCACATCGACGCCGGGATACACCCGCGCATAATCCACCCTGCCCCAGCGCGGCACACCTAACCTCCAGCGCTTCGGCTCGGACGAAGGAATGGAATTGGAAACGCCAGCCTGCCGCGCCCCGGGCGTGACTGCGGCCCGAGGATCGCTCCCCGCCAGAGTCAACGTGATGGGACTCGGAGCTGTCTTTCCGTCCGCGACCGCAAACGACACCACCGCGCCCTCCCGGCGCAGCCCCACTTCGTATCCACGGCCCTTCGCCGTAAACAGTTCTCCCGGCCCATTCTGCTCATCGGCCGGCTCAAACGCCAGCGGCGTCTCAAGCGAGGTAACCGCGTTGCTCACTGCGGCCTTCCCGCCCTCTTTCGTCTGCTGCCCCAACGCGAACCATGGAAAGCTGGTGAGAAGAATCGCCAAAACGATGGGCAAAGCCGCAAGTTGGGTGCGTTGGAAGGCGCGCCGGGGGGTGGGATGCAACATGGTCATTCTCCTGTGCTTCTCAAACGGCGCCGCCAAGAGCGGGCGTCGTAGTCGCCTTCCCTCGTTTCGGATCGCGGTTTGCATCTCGAGCAAGTTGCGAACGCCGCATCGTGCGCCCAGCCGGTTCCACGGTTCACGCGAGAATCCATTGGGCCTGCGAGCGCAAGCCCGGCCGTAGTCGCAATTCGGAAGCAACGGCCAATCAATATTTCTAAGATTTTCTAAATAAAACCAAGCTGCGCGGCATCTGCGGCTTGGCGCGAGGCCCTTTAGACGGAATGGAAAATGGGCGAGGATGCCGAAGCATCCCCGCCCTCGAATCTACCAACTCGGCCGTGCCTACCAGCCGCGCGTTTGCAGCAAATCCCGCTCTTCAATCGCCGCCGCCGCCAGCCCCTTCATCGCGCCCGTCACCTGCTCGCTCGCCTCGGCCACGATCCGCGGATTGTCGAAGTGCGCCGTCGCCAGCACAATCGCCCGCGCCCGCGAAACCGCCTCTTCCCGCTCTTCGGGATTCCGCGGCGTTCCCACATCGGCCGCCGTGCAAAGTCCCACTTCGGCGTCCAGCGGTCGCCAGTTTTCCACTTCCAGCGGCGTAGCCCGCTCCTTCATAAAGATGCCGCTGCCCACAAACACCGTCTCCGCGCCCAACTGCATCATCAGCGCGGCGTCCGCGGGAGTGGCAATGCCGCCCGCCGAGAAGTTCGGCACGGGGAGCTTCCCCGTCTTCGCCACCATCCGGATCAGCTCATACGGCGCGCCATGCACCTTGGCCGCCTGGAACAGCTCCTCCTCGCGCATCACCGTCAACTGGCGCAGCTCGCTGGTAATCTGCCGCATGTGCTGCACGGCATGCACCACGTCGCCTGTGCCCGCCTCGCCCTTGGTCCGGATCAGCGCCGCGCCCTCGGCAATCCGCCGCAGCGCCTCGCCCAGGTTCCGCGCACCGCACACAAAGGGAATCGTAAACGCATGTTTGTCAATATGATGCACTTCGTCCGCCGGAGTCAGCACTTCGCTCTCGTCGATGAAGTCCACGCCCAGTGCCTCCAGCACTTGCGCCTCGGCAAAGTGCCCAATCCGCGCCTTGGCCATCACCGGAATGGAAACTACGGCTTTGATTTCTTTAATCAGCTTGGGATTGGCCATCCGCGCCACGCCGCCCTCAGCCCGGATCATCGCCGGCACGCGTTCAAGCGCCATCACGGCAACCGCGCCCGCCTCTTCGGCAATCCGCGCCTGCTCCACGTTCATCACGTCCATGATCACGCCGCCCTTGAGCATCTCGGCCAGACCCACCTTCAACCGCAGACTGGTGCCGCCATGGTTCCCATTCCCATTCACTTCCGCCATTCGCATTTCCTCGCTTCCTTCCAAAAAATCTCGAACGCCCCGCTTCCGTCAGCGTCCTCTGCCGAAAAGTCACCCCGAACCAAGGCTGTCATCCGTTGCCGAACCAAGGCTGTCATCCTTTGCCGAACCAAGGCTGTCATCCGTTCCCCACACCAATGTTGCCATCCTGAACGGAGTGAAGGACCCGCTTTTCCGCCATCTACTCGCTATTACAACCTCTCCAAGCCAAACGCCTTGTGCAACGGCACGGAGGGCTCGTCTGGGCTTCAACCCAGACTGCCGATAAAGGCAATCAAATCAACAGGGCCTCAGCCCCTGAGGGCAGCTTCATGAGCGATTCTCAACAAACTTCGATTCTTTCCGCAGCCTGTTTAGCCCCGAGGGAATCCACCCAAGCCATCAACTCTCAAGTGTATCAGCGATCCAGCTTCCAATCCGCCCGCAGCCCAGCCCCGTCCACCGCGATTGCGTCCGCTGAAAACGCCCTCTTTCCCGTCCCCGCCTACGAGCTTCCGAACCAGCCAGCCACCGCCCTCCCGCGATTGCTCATCGGAAAAGAGACAAGGGCAAAGACAAACCTGGCATGGGCGCTTGCCTACCCATCCAAAACCGGGACGATTGGGGAGCCGGCATTGGCGATTGAGCCGACGAGGGTAAGAAGCTGATTCAGCCAACCGCATTATTGACGGGCTGACCAAGGCAACAATTGGGTGAGGCATACGGCGGGTATAGCTGTTCTCTCGTAGGAACGGCTGAGTTATTTTCCATCCCAGGGATTGACGACCGGCACACGCGCCCTGTCGAAGTAGCTCTGGTCGCGAGTAACGACCGTAAGACCGTGTTGCAGCGCCGTGGCGGCAAGCAAAAGATCGGGAACGGAATAGGTGGGCCCATCTTTCGCCCGTCTTCCAGCAAAAGTCGCCACTTGAGCAGGATGTCTTCGGTGACGGGCAATATCCGTCCTTCGAATGTGGGCCGCAGCTTCAGCGTGAGCCAATCGTTCAAGTGAGCGCGGCGCGCCGGGTCCTGTTCAAGCTCGATGCCGAAGCGAATCTCGGCAAAATTGACCTCGCTGACCTAGAGCGAGTCGAGGAGCGAGTCGAGCGGGTGCTTCGAGTAGAACGCGGCAACGCGCGGGTCGGGTCTTGGCTTTCGCCCTTCCGAAAGAACATTGGTGTCCAGCAGCCAAGCCATCAGAGAACGACTTCCCGCACATTCGTGAGGAGTACACGGGGCGGCGTTAAATCAATCTCCGGATAGGGCGAAGCCTGCAACGCGGCTAGTATCACAGCGCCAGTTTCAGTTGCGGGCGTTGGCGCGGCCGTCACTCGGTCAAGAGCATCCAGGGCTTTTTCAACGACTGCATCGGCGTCCTCGAATTGGCCGGTGCGAATGTGCGTGGTCACACGTTTTGCGAGTTCGGGATTGTGAATTTCCATCGTCATCGCCTTGGCCCTCCCGTCTCTAGATTTTCGCACCATGCTGGAAATGTGAGCCTCCGGAACCTCCAATCCGAACATCGATTGAAACGCAAGAGGCCGCATTCAGGAATCGTATGCCAATCGCGTCAGACGATCAAAATTATTGACACCGCATGAATTTGGTTTCAGGTCCGTGACCTCGAATCCCGCCGCCCCCGCACAGGTTGTAGGATGGAAGCGGTCCAGCAGAAATCCGGACCGGCCGTTACGAGAAAGCGTGAGGTGCAATGGACGAAGGGAATTGGGTACTGCTGATTGCCAGCGAGGTTGGCAGAACGGATTCGGTCTCCGACCGCGCCATGGAGCGGCTCGTAAGTGCCATCAGCAAAGAGGGTTACGAGGTGGTGCGCACCTCGACGCCGGAGGACGGTTTGTCGCTGGTCAAGTCCGACCCGTCGCATTCGGCCATTCTGCTCGACTGGGACCTGGAGGGCGCGAGCCAGTTCGACGAGCGCGCCGCGTTGACCATCATCCGCGAGGTGCGTCACCGCAACAAGCGCGTCCCCATCTTCCTCATCGCCGATCGCACCCTGGTGAGCGAACTGCCGCTCGAAGTAGTCAAGCAGGTCCACGAGTACATCCATCTCTTCGGAGATACGCCGGAGTTCATCGCCAGCCGCGTCGATTTTGCCGTCGAGCGCTACGAGGCGCAGCTCCTGCCGCCCTACTTCAAGGCGCTCAAGCAGTACAACGACCAGGGAGCCTATAGCTGGGACGCGCCCGGCCACATGGGCGGCGTCGCTTTCTTGAAGCATCCGGTCGGCATGGAGTTCCATAAGTTCTTTGGCGAGAACATCATGCGCTCCGACCTTGGCATTTCGACCTCGCCGCTCGGCTCGTGGCTGGACCACATCGGGCCGCCGGGCGAGAGCGAGCGCAATGCGGCGCGCATCTTTGGCGCCGACTGGACCTTTTACGTCCTCGGCGGGTCTTCGACCTCCAACCAAATCGTCGGCCATGGCGTGATCGGCCAGGACGACATCGTCATCGTCGACGCCAACTGCCATAAATCCATCTGCCACTCGCTCACCGTCACCGGCGCGCGCCCGGTTTACCTCACCCCGACGCGCAACGGCTACGGCATGATCGGCCTCGTTCCGCTCAAGCGCTTCACGGCGGAGGCCATCAAAGACCTCATCGCCAAGAGCCCCTTCGCCGCCGGAGCCGCCTCGCAGGAGCCGGTCCACGCCGTCGTCACCAACTCCACTTACGACGGCCTCTGCTACGACGTGAACCGCGTCGTCACCGAGCTGGCCCAGTCCGTGCCGCGCATCCACTTCGACGAGGCCTGGTACGCCTACGCCAAGTTCCACCCCATCTATCGCGGCCGCTTCGCCATGGACGTCTCCGACGAGATGCCCGATCGCCCCGCGCTCTTCGCCGTGCAATCCACCCACAAGATGTTGGCGGCGTTTTCCATGGCGTCGATGGTCCACGTCAAGCTCAGCCCTCGCGCCCCGCTCGACTTCGACCAGTTCAACGAAGCCTTCATGATGCACGGCACCACCTCGCCCTTTTATCCGCTGATCGCCTCGCTCGACGTGGCGGCGGCCATGATGGACGAGCCGGCCGGCCCCACCCTGATGGCCGAAACCATCTCCGACGCCATCAGCTTCCGCAAGGCCATGTCGTCGATCGCCCACCGCCTGCGCGCGCTCGAGGATGGCGACGGCTGGTTCTTCCGCCTCTTCCAGCCGGATAAAGTCGCCGACCCCATCGACGGCACGCGCTACCTGTTCGAGGACGCGCCCGACGAGCTGCTGGCCCTGAACTCCTCCTGCTGGACCCTCAAGCCCGGTGACGACTGGCATGGCTACAACGACGCCGACGTGGCCGACGACTACTGCATGCTGGACCCCACCAAGGTGACCATCCTCATGCCCGGCGTCAACGCGCAGGGCGTGGTCGCCGAGTGGGGCATTCCCGCCGCCATCCTCACCGAATTTCTCGACGCCCGCCGCGTCGAAATCGCCCGCACCGGCGACTACACCGTGCTTGTGCTGTTCTCGGTAGGAACAAGTAAGGGAAAATGGGGCAGCCTGCTCGAAAACCTCTTCGAATTCAAACGCCTCTACGACACGGAAGCCATTCTCGGCGAGGCGCTGCCCGACCTGGTCGAGAAATATCCGCTCCGCTACCGCAACGTCACCCTCAAGGAACTGAGCGACGAGATGCATTCCGCCATGGTCGAGCTGCGCCTCAGCGCCCTCGAAGGCGAAGCCTGCGAACTCGACACTCACGAGGTCCTGACGCCCGCCCAAACCTATCAGAAACTGCTGCGCAACGGCACCGAAAAGGTCAAATTTACCGAAATGGCCGGCCGTATCGCCGGCGTCATGCTGGTGCCGTACCCGCCCGGCATCCCGGTCTGCATGCCCGGCGAACGCCTCGGCGGACCCGACAGCCCCGTCATCAAGCTCATCCTCGCCCTCGAAGAATTCGGCAAGCGCTTCCCCGGATTCGAGCGCGAAGTCCACGGCATTGAAGTCGACCCCCAGGGCGACTACTGGATGCGCGCCGTGATCGAAACGAGCGAGAAGAAATCCAATGGCAAGAACCGCCCGCCAAGCTCCGCTCCCCCCGTCAAGCGCAAACGCCGCCCCGGCACGAAATCCGCCGCGAAGACCGACCTGACACCGCTAGACTCAAACTTGAACGAGCAGCGATGACGCTGCGTGGATAGCGCAGCGTCTTACAAAGATTGCGCAGTGCGTCACGCGCATTGCGCGGCCCGCTACCGGCATTGCGCGGTGTGAGCCAAAGAATGCACGGCGCATGAGACTATCGGCGCAGCTCAGGCACAACCTGAATGCCGAACTTGGGCCGCAGCGTGATCTTCGGCTGCACGTCGATCTTCTGGTCCTCCACCACGCGCAGCCGCCAGCGCTGCGCCAGCGTGGCCAGCACCAGAACCGCTTCCATCCACGCGAACGACTCCCCGATGCATTGCCGGCCGCCGCCCCCGAAAGGGAAGTAGGCGAACTTCGGCCGGCTCGCCTTCGCCTCCGGCGTAAACCGCTCCGGATCGAAGCGCAGCGGATCGGGAAAATACTTCGGATTGCGCTGAACGATATATTGGCTGAAGAAGAAAAACGTACCCTTCGGCAACCGGTACGGTCCAATTTCGATCGCCTGCGTCGCCTGCCGCCCCATCGCCCACGCTGGCGGGTAAAGGCGCATGGATTCGGCCACAACCATCTCCGTATACGGCAGCCGCGGCAAGGCTTCGAGCGTTGGCAACCGGCCGCCGAGTGCGGCATCCACTTCGGCATGGAGTTTCGCCTCGGCTTCCGGATTCTGGCCGAGCAGCAACCATGTCCAGGAGAGCGCGTTCGCCACCGTCTCATATCCGGCCAGGAAGATGGTCATCACCTCGTCGCGCAGTTCCTGACTCGACATTTTGTTCGACGCGCCGGAACCGCCATCGTCGTCCCGAGCGGCAATGAGCATCGAGAGCACATCGCCGCCCAACGCGCGCCCCTCGCGCGCGGCCTTCGCGATCAAGCCCTGTTTGCGGGCGATCATCGAATCGACCACCGCGTCCAGCCGCCGTTTCGAACGCCGGAAGCGCACCAGCGCCGGGATGGGGATGCGCCAGCGGAGCAAGTCCTCGGCGCGCGGCAGAGCAATCAACGTGTTGTAAATCTCCATCACCGCGTTCGATTCGTCGTTGATGGTTTCGATCTCCGGCGTGACTTCGGTGTCGAAGAGCGTGCGTGCGGTGATCTGGAGCGAAAGCCGCATCATCTCTGCGGCCACATCCATCCGCTCGCCCGGTTTCCATTCGTCGCGGACCGCCGCTGCGTGCTCGACGATCGTGCCCGCGTACGCCTGGATGCGCTGGCGGTGAAAGGCCGGCGCGGCGATGCGGCGCTGGCGCTTGTGGTGCTCGCCGTCGGCGGTAATCAGCCCCTCGCCGAGCAGGATGCGCATCCGCTTCTGGGTGCGCTCTTTGATGAAAAACTGCGCTTTATCGACGAGCACTTCGCGAATGTCCGCCGGGTCGTGCAGCAGCACTATGTGGTTGTGCAGAAGCCGGTAATGCGCCGCGCGGCCGTATTTCGTCAGGTATTCAAAGAGCAGGATTGGGTTGTCCGAGCGGAAAAACTTCGAAAAGAGATAAAAGGGCAGGTTGCGCTTGAGGCCGGGCGGAAAGCGATACGGGCCGCTGCGGACGATTGCGTCCTCGGAGGCGGAAACCAGTGTTACCGGCGGGTTTTGGATATTGCTGGCCATGCGAGTCTCGATTCTACTGCGGTTACGACTCGTCCGTGGACTTGGTCGATGCTCAAGTTGCCATCGATTTCGATGACACGCATGGGTTCGCGGGCGGCGATTTCCCGGAACTTGGCGTAAACCTTGGCAAAGAAGGCATCGTTCTCTCGCTCGAAACGATTTTCGTCCATTCCATTCGTTGCGGCTTGGCGAGCGTTCCGGTTGCGCGCGCGGGCCAGCGAAGACTCCAGATCCGGTAGCAGAAGGAGAGTCAGGTCCGGCTGCAAACCGCCGCAGAGCAGATGGTGAAGTTTGAGGACGATCTCCGAGCCGAGTTCGCGGCCGCCGCCCTGGTAGGCCTCGGTCGAATCGGTAAACCTATCGCAGACAACGATCTGGCCCTCGGTGAGCGCGGGCGCAATGACCTCCTGAATGGTCTGGGCGCGATCCGCGAACATGAGCCCCAACTCGGTCAATGGGGCGAGCCCGGCGGATTTTGAATCGAGCAGCAGGTTGCGGATGCGGTCGCCCGTGGTGGTCCCGCCCGGCTGGCGGGTGAGAGTGTGGGGCAGGCCGCGGGCCTCCAGCCAGGCGGCGAGCCTGCGGATCTGCGTGGTCTTGCCGGAGCCGTCGAGTCCCTCGAAGGTAATGAAGAGGCCGCCCGGTGAGTTCGCTGGCATGGTCTGAGTCTAGCATTGCGCATGAATTTTCCGCGTTGCGCTGGGGCGGCGAAAGCGCCGGTTTGCCGCTCACGTTGGGATCGCATCTCCCATTTTGCCGGCAAGTCCCGGGGCTAGCGTGGCATTGCGCAGCCATCTTCAGCACACGATGGAGTTTGGGGTGGAGTTTCAGGGGCCTGAAACCGCGTTCTTCTCGATGCTGGACGGTGACTTTGTGGGTAACTTCCGGAAATGCTGACCGGTAAGCAATTTTCCCGTTCAGACGGGGTATGGCAACGTCTGAATTCTCTGTCATCATCGAAGTGTTTCCAACAATGTTTGCCCTACCGAGGAGGATACAATGACAAAACTAATCGCCAAATTGCATATTGCGTTCCTCAATCTCAAGAGCGAAGACGGTCAGGATATCGTCGAATATATCTTGCTGACTTCAATGATCGCCCTGGCCGCCACAGCCGGACTGCATGTGTTTGCCATTAGCGTCAACGCGGCGCTTACCAACCTCGCCGGCAAAATCGCAGGGGGTTTGACCGCCGCATAGTTCTCGCGATAGCTCTCGCGATAGTTCTCGCGATAGCTCTCGCGATATTTCTCGCCGCCCGGCGCAATGCGATAACTTTCGCAGCTTCCAAGAAAAAGCCCCAGGAAACTCTCCTGGGGCTTTTTCCTGCTTGCGAGGGGTTTGAGTCCAAGGCAAAAATTCCCCGGCTCTAGCCGTTTCCCGCTCTCTTAGCATGTCAAGTCCCGCGATTCAAGTCCCGCGATCTGTTCTGAATTAGCTTCACGAGACTTGACTTTCAAAGGCTGGGCCTGGACGGAACGCCGGGCGCGTTATTGGTTTCCGAGTCCGACGGCGAGGAATACGATGTTGCCGTTGGCCGGCAAAGTCACGCTCGCCGCCGTCTTGCCCGCCGTCAGATTGAAGGTGTAGCCGTAGACATACCACGGGCCGGCTTGCGTCGCCCCCGTAGGAGTTATGCGGCTGGCCATCTGCAGCACCTTGGTTTCTCCTGCATAGCTTTGCGGATAGCCCCAGTCGCTGAAGTTTTGCGTGAAGGTGCTGGTTGTGCCGTCCGTGTAAGTAACCACGACGGTTTGGTTGGTGTACGGCCCGTAGGCGCTGCCGCCCAGCAGATACAGCTGGCTGTAGCTGCCCGCCGGCAGAGCGATCTTTTCGTTGCTCGCCGCGTCGAGCGCGTTGGCCGCCCCCAGCGGGAACGAGGAGCCCTGATAGGTGAGCGAGGTGCCGATCAGAGCCGAGTCGTAGGCATAGCCGCTGTTGAGGCCGCCGTTTTGCGGCGCCGTGCCCGGGCTGGCGATCGCGTACACGTTGAGCGGGCCGCCAAGATTGACCGCCGTCGCCGAGCCCAGTCCGATGCCGAGGAAGACGACATTGCGATTGGCCGGGAGGGTGACGCTGGCCGCCGTCTTGCCCGCGGTCAGGGTGAAGGTGTAGCCGTAGACGTTCCAGGGGCCGGCTTGCGTTGCGCCCGTGGGGGTAATGCGGCTGGCCGTCGAGAGAACCGTGGTTTCTCCCGTGTAACTCTGCGGATAACCCCAGTCGCTGAAGCTCTGGGTGAAGGTGCTGGTGGTTCCGTCCGTGTACGTGACCACGATCTTCTGGTTGGCTTGCGCGCCGTTGACGCCGGAGCCGACGAGATAGAGCTGGTTGTAGGTTCCCGCGGGCAAAGTTACCTTTGCGTTGCTTACCGCATCCAGCGCGTTGGCCGTAAGCGGGAAGGTTACATTCTGATAACTCAACGAAGCGCCGGTCAGAGACGATTCATAGGCGTAGCCGTTGGTGTCGTAGCCGCCGCCTTGCGGCTTGGTTCCGGCGCTCACGATGCCGTAGACGTTGGAAGAGCCGGTGAGGCTGACCGCGGTATTGCCGCCCAGTCCGATGCCGAAGAAGACGATGTTGCGATTGGACGGCAAGGTGACGCTGGCCGCCGTCTTGCCCGCGGCGAGAGCGAAGGTGTAGCCGTAGACGTACCAGGGGCCGGCTTGCGTTGCGCCCGTGGGAGTAATGCGGCTGGCCATCTGCAGCACGGTAGTTTCCCCTGCGTATTTCTGCGGAGCGCCCCAGTCGCTGAAGCTCTGCGTAAAGGTGCTGGTCGACCCGTCCGTGTAAGTCACCACGACGCTCTGGCTGGCGTAGGGGCCATAGGAGCTGGCGCCGACGAGATAGAGCTGGTTGTAGGTTCCGGCGGGCAGTGCGATCTTCTCGCTGCTCGCCGCATCCGGCGCGTTGGCCGCCCCGAGCGGGAAAGCCAGGTTCTGGTAGGTCAGCGACGTGCCGATGAGCGAGGACTCATAGGCGTAGCTGCTGGAAAAGCCGCCGTTTTCCGGCGCGGTGCCGGTAGTGGCGATCGCGTTCACGTTCAGGTAGCCGCCGGAGAGACTGACGGGGGTTACGGTGACTGGGGTCGCGGATGCCGTGACCTGGAAGGTCGCCTGCTTGGAGCCGGCCGCGTAGATGCCGGCCGCCGCTTGCGAGGCCTGCAAGATCACCGTGCCGGTGTTCGTCAGGGTCACCGTCGAGCCGGAGACCGATGCCGGTCCGCTCACCAGCGAATACGCGATCGGCGCGATCGAGTTCGAGCTTGCCGAAAGCGTGAAGGCGGCGCTGGGATAGGTTTGGTTGGGAACCGTGAAGCTGATCGTGGGCGCGATCGCCAGGCCGGTGCCGGAGAGCGTAAAGGACTGCGTCGCGTTCGTGGCGTTCAGTACGTTGTCGCTAAGCGAGGCCACGCTGGAGAGCGCGCCTACCGATTGCGGCGTGAACTCGTAGCTGAAGTTGCATTCCGCGCCGGCGGCGAGCGTTTCGCCATCGGCGTTGCAGTCCGGAACGATCCCTGGACCGGGGACGGTGATGAAGTCGGTGTAGTCGGTGAGCGAGCCATTGCCGACCAGCGTCGCGTTGCCGATGTTCTGGAACTGCACCGCCTTCGGGCTATCCGAACTGGTCGCCCCCACGGTGGTCGAGGCGAAGGTGAGCGAGAGCGGCGTGGAGCGCTCAAGTTCGAGGATTGAACCGGGGTTTACCACGCTGCCGATGTAGACGTCGCCCATGGCGTCCAGGGCCACGGCAGCCGGAGAGCTGACGGTATCGAGGGTCATCACGGTGGTGTAGCCGCCCGGCGCTAGAATCTCCTTCACCGCATTGTTGCCGAGGTCGGCGACAACGACATCGCCGGCCGCGTCCACGGCCACGTCAACGGGATCGGAGAAGCCGCCTCCGAGCGTTTTGACGGTGGTGTAGCCGCCGGCCGCTACGATCTCCTTGACGGCATTGTTTACGGTGTCGGCGACGAAGACATCGCCGGCCGCGTCCACGGCCACGCCTTCGGGACTATTGAATCCGCCGGCCAGCGTCTTGACGGTTGCGTAACCGGCAACGGCTGGAATCTCATACACGGAATTGGCGACGCTGTCGGAGACGTAGACGTTTCCGCCGCCGTCCACCGCCACCCCCCAGGGTTCGGAAAATTCGAATCCCGAGGCCAGAGTCACGACAATGGGATTGCTTGCTGGAATGCTGCCGCCAACCGCGAGAATCTCCTTCACCGTGGAGGTGCCGGCATCGACGAAGAAGACATTGCCAGCGCCGTCGGCCGCTACGCCGTTGGGAGAGATCGAACCGGTGGCCAGCGTCCGAATCGTGGGATTGGCGGCGATAACGCCGTTGCCCGCCACAATCTCCTTCAACTGGCCGTTGACGGTGTCGGCGACGAAGACATCGCCGGTGCCGTCCACCGCAACGCCTCTCGGTTTATTGAATCCGCTGCCCAGGCTGGCCACCGGCGACGGAGTAAAGGCGATAGCCGCGCTCACGCCCACGCCGTAGATCGGGGTGGTGGCGAGCACGTTGCCGCCGCCATCGAGGATCTGAACCGCGCCGTTGCGCGCGCCGGGGGCGACCGGGGCGAAGGTCACGTCCACCGTGCAGGTGGTGGCCGCGTTGTAGCTCTGCGCCGAGCAAAGGGTCGCGCTGGCATCGGCGGCCTCAGCCTGGAAGTCCTGGTTGGACGCGCCCGCGGTGAGGATCTTCACGCTGCCGACCGTCGTGCCGGCGGCGACGTTGTAGGTCAAGGTCAGTGTGCTGTTGCACGGGGCGGGAGTTGCCTGGCCGGCGCGGCAGACGTTGACGCTGCCGAAGTCGACGCTCTGCGCCTGCAGCTCGACAATCTCATTTTGGCCGGGATTGCCGAAGAAGATGTCGCCCTTGGCGTCCACCGCCAAACCCTCGGGTGCCGCGTTGAACGTCCCCACCGTCGCCACGGCCGGGTTGGAGGGAATGCTGCCCCCAACCGCCGAAATCTTATAGATGGTGTTGTTGCTGTCGAAGACCAGCAAATCCCCGGCCGGATCGAGAGCCACCGCCTGGGGCTGGTTGAAGCTGCTGCTCAGCGTAACGATGGTCGGGCTGGCCGGGATCGCGCCGTTGACGGCCAGCATCTCCTTGACCGCGTTGTTGTAGGCGTCGGCAACGTAGACATCGCCGCTCGGGTCCACCGCCACGCCGTAGGGCACGTTGAAGCCGCTGCCCAGCGTGAGGACCGTGGGATTGGCCGCTGGAACCACGCCGCCCACCGCCACAATCTCATACACGCTGCTATTGCCCGCCGAGGCGAAGTACACATTGCCCTTCGCATCCACCGCCACGCCAAAGGGATTGGAGTAGCCGCTCACCAGCGTGTTGACGGTTGCATTGGCCGGAATCGAACCATTGACCGCCACAATCTCTTTCACCTGTCCATTGACGGTGTCGGCGATGAAGACATCGCCGCTCGCGTCCACCGCGATTCCGTAAGGGTGGTTGAAGCCGCTGCCCAGCGTGTTGATCGTCGGGTTGGCGGGAATGATGCCGTTGACGGCGACAAGTTCCTTCACCTGGCTGTTGTAGGTGTCGGTGACGAAAACATCGCCGCTCGCGTCCACCGCGACGCCGTACGGCTGGTTAAAGCCGCTGCCAAGGACGATCTGAGACCCGGCGAAGCTCACGCCCTGCGCGCGGGCCGCCGGCGAGAATGCCGCGGCTAGAGCCACGCAGGCCGTCACAATCGCGGCTGACTGCATCCAGCCGCGGGTGTTGGGCCGGGGGCTTCCGGAGAAAACTGAAAAAGGACGGAAAAATCCATGGTAATGCCACATGCCTGCTCGCTCCTGCGGTGTATCGACGTCTGATCGAATCCGATCGGTTCTGTCTTACTGGGGAAGGATGAAAACACTTCCGCCTGCTCTGAGTAAAATCCAAATATCGCTCAAGCGGAATCCCACTGCCGGCGCAGTTTTCCACCCCGCCGGCGGACTTTGGTAATAGTGTCCTCGCGCCGCAAGATCCGTTGCCGTGGGACAATTTAGCGCTGCGCCAAACGGCCGCCGTCGCCATTCCGCGCAGCGGAAGGCCGCGTTCGGATGCTCGGAACCGGCCAATTTCGGACAAATTGCGGCGAAAAGGGCAGTTCGGTGGCCCAATACGCTGGGCAATCGCGCTCCGCGACGGACGTAATCGCACCACACCCTATCGGTAACAGGGATTTTCTCAGCAAGATATCGATCCAACAAAAAAAACCCGCCATCGCGGCGGGCTTTCTGCTAAGAATCTTGGTAGCGCCAACGGGAATCGAACCCGTGTTTTAAGATTGAGAATCTCACGTCCTAACCCCTGGACGATGGCGCCACTTTGTCGAGGCGTACCCGTTCGGGATCGGCCAACTCCCTTACTTTATCAAAAATTCGCCCGCCTGCCAAAACCGGCCCGCGGCCTGCGCCTAAATCCCCAGCCGCCGCACTTCGTCGTTGTAGTACTTGCGGTAGAGGATGTCCCACTCCTGAGTCCCTTCCGCGATCAGCCTTTTTTGCGAGCTGATTTTGGCGCGGGCCGCCTGGTCGATCTTGGTCTCCTCGGCAAAAAGCGTTTCGAGCGCCTTGCGCGCCTCCTGGCGGATCGTGTTGCGATCCTCCAGAAAATCGACCTCGTTGACCTCCGCCAGCGTATCGGCGACGACGTGGGCCAGCTTGTTCAGTTTGTCGCGGGAGATTCTCATATCACGACCTTGTAGCGGCGCACCAGTTCGCCCTTGACCTTCTTGAACATCTCCGCGTACTGCGCGCCGGACTTCAGCATCTCCTGCTGGATCGTCTCGAGGATCACGCGAACCTCGTCATTGATGCGGTCTTCGACGGAAAGTTCCTCAATCATACCTTCCGTCACGCGCGCCTCTACAAGCGCCGCCTGGTCGGTATGGATCATTTTGGCGTCAACCAGATGCTTCACGGTGCGACGGGCCAAATATCCGATGTATTCTTTGGAGAAAATCATGAACTAAGATCAACGATACCGTATTCGACCTAGCCCGGTCCACCACGCCCAACCGCCCCGGCAAGCGTCTCTCAACCAAGCGTCTCTCGACCCAGCGTCTCTCGAATTCGATGCGAGCACTCCCGCGTGTTGATGCAGCCCCCGGCCAGCCGCAGCCGCTCCACCGGTCTTCCCGCCGCCAAATGCTCGGCGACAATCTCCTCCACGTCTTCCGGCCGCACATGCCCGTACCAGACGGCTTCCGGATACACCACCATCACCGGCCCGTGCTCGCACTGGTCCAGACAACCGGCCTTGTTAATGCGGATCGCCCCTTCCAGGCCGGCGGCCTTCAGCAATTTCTTCAACGGCGGCAGCAACGGGCTGTTGCCGTCGGGAGTGCAAGAGGGACGCGGCGCGCCCGCGGGACGGACATTCTGGCAAACGAAAACGTGACGATCGTAGGGGGCCAAGACGGGAAATCCTCCAAGAATCATGGTAAACGGCGTCTTCCGGCACCGTGTGGAAACCGCCCATAACGCTCTTTTCCGCAGCCGCCTGCCGCCCAGCCCGGTTCCATCTGCGACAATAGGGTCTGGCCTATGGAAACCGATAACCTCGTAGCACTCAAAGACGACATGGTGGCCTTTATCGAAGGGCACGGCCTCCGCCGCTTGCCCGGGTACGTCACTGAAGATATTCCCGCCATTCTCTGGGAAGGCGAAGACAATCCCGACTCATGGAAAGACTTCGTCGAAATGGCCAAGCACGCCGGCGCGCTCTTTGTCACTATCAGCGAGGTCAAACTCGACCGTGAAGAGCTCGACGAGCTGGTCGAAGAGGCCGGCGAGTTGAACTTCCCCGACGACGAATCCTCCGAACTGGTCGAAGCGCAGTGGCTGCAGAAATACGCCGGCAAAGTCGGCTATGTTCAACTGGGATTCGTCCACCAGGGCATCATGTTCCTGCATGAAACCACCACCGAGTGGTACGAGCGCTATCAAGAGTTGCTCGAAGGCATCGAGAGCTTCGGCGACATCCTGCTCGACGACCCGGACGGCGAAAGCGAAGACCTTTAGCCCCAGATCGGCGTGAGCTGCGGACTTCAGCCGCCGGAGCGAGCTGGGGGTTTCAACCCCCAGAAACGATGGCAGGAACAACGGGGCCTTCAGGCCCGGGCCGTTTTTCTCAGCTTTGAGGAAAGCCTGCTTAAGGATTGCGCCGTGACCACCGGTCTCGATTCCGTACCCTCCGCCGAATCGGCCCCTCCTGCCGCATTCCTCCCGCCTCCGCAACGATGGCAACTCGCTCAGCAACACCCTGAGGAAGCTGCCAACCTTGCCGCCTCCGCCCACGTCCCCGCCGTAGTTGCCCAACTGCTCCTGGCCCGCGGAATCGAAACCGCCGGCGCGGCCGAGCGCTTTCTCCATCCGGAAATCAGCCACCTTCACGATCCCTTTCAGATGCTCGGCATGGCCGCCGCCGTCGATCGCCTGGAACTGGCGATCGCGCGCTCGGAAACCATCCTCCTCTACGGTGACTATGACGTGGACGGAACCACCGCCGTCGTTCTGCTCAAGACCGCCGTAGAAATGCTGGCCGGGAGCAACGGCTGCACCGTCCGCTTCCACGTCCCCCACCGCCTGCGCGAGGGGTACGGCATTCAATCGGCCGTGCTCGAATCCGCCGCGGTCGAAGGCGTCGCGCTGGTCGTCAGCGTCGATACCGGGATGCGCGCCTTTGCCGAGGCTCGCCGCGCCCGCGAGCTGGGCCTGGACCTGATCGTTACCGACCATCACCTGCCGGATGCCGAAGACGAGCTCCCCGTCGCGCTCGCCATCCTCAATCCCAACCAGCCCGGCTGCCATTACCCGGAAAAATTCCTCTGCGGGGCGGCTATCGCCTTCAAACTGGCCCAGGCGGTCCTTCAACGCCACGACGAGCGCCACGGACTGACCCGCACTCGCGAGAAAATTCTCCCATCGTTCTTGAAGATGGTCGCCATCGCCACCGTCGCCGACGCCGTCCCGCTCCAAGGCGAAAACCGCGTCCTCGCCGCCATCGGCATCCGCGAACTGCATCGTCCCGCCGGAGCCGGCTTGCGCGCGCTCTTCCAGGCCGCGTTGATCGATCCCGCAACCAAGCCCCTCACCAGCTTCGATCTCGGATTCCGCCTCGGCCCGCGCATCAACGCCGCCGGCCGGATGGACATCGCCGCCGAAGTGGTCGAACTCTTCACCACCAAGGACGCCGCCCGCGCCCGCGAGCTGGCCATCAAGCTCGAACGCCTCAACCACGAGCGCCGGGAAGCCGAAGCCGTTATTCTGCGCACGGTCGAATCGCGCCTGGCCACAGACGCCACGCTCGCCAGCCAGAAGATGATCGTCATGGCCGGCGACGGCTGGCACCGAGGCATCATCGGCATCCTCGCCTCGCGCATCGTCGACCGTACCGCAAAGCCAGCCATCGTGGTCAGCGTGGAAGATGGCGTCGGCTACGGCTCCGGACGCTCCATCGACGGCTTTCCGCTGCTCGAAGCCATCGAAACTTGCGCCGATCTCTTCACCCGCTTCGGCGGCCACGCCTTCGCCGTCGGCTTTGCCATGCCCGCCGAATACCTCCCCGAAATGGAGCGCCGCCTCTACGCCTTCGCCGCGGAAAGGCTTGCCGGCCGCGAAGCCGAGCAGATCCTGCGCATCCACGCCGAGTTGCCGCTCGAGCGAGTCACCCCCGCGCTGGCAACCTGGCTACGCAAGCTCGAACCATACGGCCACGGCAATCCAGAACCGGTATTCCTGGCCCGCAACCTTCGCCTCACAGCCCCCGTCCGCCTGATGAAGGAAAAGCACATCCGTATCGAGGTCGCCCCGGCCAACGAGAAGCGAAATACGGCGCCGTTCAAGGCCGTCGGCTGGAACCTGGCGAAACGTGCCCAAGAGTTAGCTCTTCAAGCAGGCTCCGCAGTCGATCTCGCCTACAAAATTCGCGAGAACGACCACCCCCAATACGGCGGCCCGCAAATCGAAATCGCCGGCATCGACGTTGCATCGGCACCATAACCGATGCGGGTGCCCCACCTTCATCGCCCGGTGTTGGCGATTAAGGTGGGAAACCGAAAATGCCCGCCAGCTTTTGCCTTTGCTTTTCTTTCTGTCATTCCCGCACGGAACCTGCTCTTGCTCCGATTCCAGCTTTTCCTCCGCCAACAAATTATCCCCGATGCCAAAGATGCTCGGTCGCCACGCGATAGCCCCGCTCAAAGCCGCGGCGAAAAGCCTCCCGGTCCTTCTCCGGCAAACTCGGATGCCGATAGGTTTCGTGCCGGTTCACATCCGGCTCCTTGTGATCTTTGAAGTCGGATCGAGCCGCTTCCACGCCGTCGTGAAATCCATGACGGGTGACTTCATCGAACTCCGCTGGCGGCACTTCCCAGTTTTCCTGCACATAGCCGGCCGGCTCAGCGATGGCGTGTGGAGCAGCCGCCAGATTGAGCGGCATCGTGAAAGCCGCGAATACGCCCGTCATGCAAATTCCCAATATCTTTCTCATCCTTCCTCCTGATCCTTGCGAGCCGGTGCGTGGCCCAAGGTGTATTCCCAATCTATGGATGAGCAGGCAAGCCCAGAGGTTGTCCGCGAGCGATTCGCCTCAGTGCGTCATCCGCGCAACCGGCGCTTCGTGGATCGTCACCGTAGCCGTGGCAGACGCGGCACCCGCGCCATTCCCATTGACCGCAATCGCCCGGTACTCGGCACTGCCTTTCTCTGCCGCCGCCTCGGTATACTCCGGCCTTACCAGTCCGGAAACGACAACCTGAAACGCCCCACGCTGCCGTTTTTCGAGCGTGTAACTCACCGCCCCGGGAACGGGCGTCCACGAAATGTCCACAAATCGCCCCCGCACCGCCGCCTCCACCTTGGCCGGAGCCGCCGGCCTTGCGCCCGCCGGTAGCAAGCCGTAGACGCACATCTTCCCCGTGCCGGTATTTTCGGCCCCGAAACTGGCCAGATACACCTTGCCATTGGCAATCGTCGGCGGAGCCATCTTCGAGTATTCGCCGCAATCGTCCCGCGCCGGGTTCTCGAGGGAATTCCAAAGCTCATGCCGGATGTCGTCCGCGTCGTACGCGTGCAATACGCCGGGGCGCGACTCATGCCAAGAGTCCCCCGTCGCGTGAATCGCCGCCCACAATATCCCATCCTTGCCGCCATTGGCCGAGAGCGAAACCATCGCCCCCGGATGCCCCTCATTGATCTCCGGCCGCGTCACGAACGGCGCCGGGTTCAATAACCCGGGACCACCCGGCTCAAATCGATAGACCCGCGCCCTGTCCCGCTGCCCCCACAGATACAGCAACCCGCCGTTCTTCGCGGTCTTCCAGTACACGATGCTATGCAGGTGAGAGCCCGTCGCCTGGAAGTGCTGCAAGGCATGCTCGTCGCCAAGATGCCCCAGCTTGTCCCGGTCCAGCAGATACAGCTTCCCCTCCTTGCCGCCGCCGAGTACCAATTGCGTACCCGGTATCAGCGTCGCGCCCGAGGAGTTCAAGTCGTTGTCGTCCTTGTCCAACTGCTCGTGGTTGGTCGGCGTAAACCAATCCAGCAGACGCAGTTGCGGGTCCAGCTTCAAGAAACTCTCGCTCCATTGCGTTGTTCCGTTCCAGCTCCCGTTGCCGGTAACCACGTAGATATTGCCCTGCTCATCCACCGCCGGCCCCTGACCCGACTGCCAGATGCTGGCGCCCTCCCCGCCCGGCGACGTGTTCAGCATACCCGTTCGCCGCAGCGAAACCGCGTCGTACGCGAGCAGGAACCCGTGGTACGGCTCTTTGTCGCAGTGCGAAGCGTAGCCGATGTACACCGTCCCATTTGCCAGAAGCAGCGCCGGCCGCTGATTTTGCATCAGCGCATCGAATCCCGGAGCCTCGATCGCCACCGGGCTACCCGGCAGATCCGCCCCGGTGGCCAGATCCAGCTTATGCAGCCGCTGCTCGAATTTTCGGCCCGCTCCGTTTCCAGTCTTGGTAAGCGCCACCACATACAGCGCCGTCTTCGCCGCGTCGATCGCCGGCGTCCCGATGATCCCCATCTTGCCGTTGATGTCCGTGCATCCGAAATCGGCATCGTGCAGGTCCGGCGCCACGCCGAAGTTCACATGCCACAATGGCTCGGTCGCGCTCGCGTCGTTGGCGTCGAAGGCGTACACGCTGTTGTTGACCGTGGTCGCATACACCACATCGTGCCAGCCGCCGCCGACCTTCACGCCCGTGGCCACCAGCGGTTGCGTGTAGAGCTGGTCGTCCACTCCATGCTTGAAGAGCATCCCGAAATGCCGCGCATCCACATTGCCCGGCGTGAGGATCGTCTCGCGCAGATTGGCCCCGGTCCGCATCGCGTCGTTGTGCTGCGTCAGCACATCAACCTGGCCAACCGCCGGCAGCGCCAAACAAAGCCCAAAAACTGCCGCAACCATCCAATTCCGACTCCACATTTCGCCTGACCCGGCCAACGCTTTCCTCCGCGACGAACTTGAAACCCCGCCGAACGACCTCCATCCGCCAGCGCTTCCATGCCGAGTATACAGGGGCGTAAACCGCCGCCTCGCCGTGCCCTACCGATGCCGCCAAGCAAGAAAAACGGCAGCCTGCGAAACTGTCGCAGGCTGCCGTCTTGTTCAGGACGCCAAGTTCAGGGAGATGTTACCGTCCCTTGCCCTTGGGCTTTTCTTCCTTCTGCGGTTTCGGTGCCGGGCGAGGCGCCGGCGCGGGGTGCGACTGCGGGCGCGGTGCGGGAGCCGGGTGCGACTCCGGACGCGGCGCAGGTGCTGGCCGCGATTCCGGCCGCGCCTGGGGTGCTGGCCGCGACTCCGGCATTGGGTGAGACTCCGGCTTGGCCATCGGCATCGCCTTGTTCTCCGGTTTCGCCACTGGCATCGCCTTGTTCTCCGCCTTCGGGGCTTCCGTGTGAGCCGGAGCAGCCATCGGCCGCGCCGCCGCCACCGTCGCCGGCTTGCCATGATTCATGCTGAAGCGCTGCTGCGGATCCTTCGCGGCAGACTGGATATGCTGCGTCTGCACCGCCGTCGGTGGCACATGCTTTTCCGCCGTATACTGCTTCTCTTCCGGAGTCGGCTCGTGCTTGATGCCGCCCGGCCCACCCGAGTAAGCGACATGGTTGTTGTTCACAATGGTCGTGTTATGTACGATCGTCTCATTCACATAGGTGTTGTGAATGATCGTCGTGTTCACATGCATCACCGCCGTGTTGTAGGCAAACACGCCGCCGCGCCACTCGCCGCCGGCAAAGCCCACGCCCATATAGCCGAAGCCGTAGTTCACGCCGCCGTAGTAACCCACATGCGTGCCCCAATAGCCCTGGTTGAAGACGTAAACGCCGTTATTCCATCCCCAGTAAGGCGGAGTCCAGAGGTAGCCAGGCTGCGGCGCCGGCACCCACGCGCCAGGAACCCAATAGTAGCCAAACTCACCGTACGCCCAATAGCCAGGCGTCCACAAATACCCGTCCTGCGGGCAAATCGGCTGTTCGTACACCGGCATCACCGGCGGTGCGATATTGATGCTGACAAATACTCCGGCAAAGGAAGATGCCGGGACGATCGAGAGCAGAGCTGCGAGCAGGAAAAGCCGCGTCGAGCGAATCAGTTTCATCGAAGTCCTCCGAATCCTTAGGTCTTGGGGCGGTCCAACTGCCGGGGGAGCGAATCCGGAGCTGAAAGCCGGTTGGTTGTTGCGTCCGTTGACGACGGACTGCTGGAACCTCAGTCCGAATACAGCTTAAGGAACCCACAGCCGCAACGGAAGTTGTCCAAGGAAATCAATAAAACATGGGAACCATCCTGTTATACCGTACCCGACCGGCTCCTGTCAGGATACTTTTGGTCAATTCCCCTCGCGCGAACCACCCGGCTCGCCCGCATTGTTACGCCTTGAACCGAAAGTGGAAAATATCCCCATCCTGCACCAGGTAATCGCTGCCCTCGAGCCGCATCTTGCCCATCTCCTTCACCTTCGCCTCCGAGCCGGCCGCCACAAAATCCTCGTAAGCGATCGTCTCCGCCCGGATAAACCCCTTTTCGAAGTCCGAATGAATCGCCCCCGCCGCCTGCGGAGCCTTCGCTCCTTTTTCCACGGTCCACGCATGCGTCTCCTGCGGCCCCACCGTAAAGAAAGTCAAAAGGCCCAGCAAACCGTACCCCGCGCGAATCACCCGCGCCAATCCCGTCTCCTCAAGACCAAGCGACGCAAGAAACTCCCTCTTCTCCGCCTCGTCGCCCAACTGCGAAACCTCGGCCTCGATCGCCGCCGAAATCACCACCGAAACCGCGCCCAGCCCCTTGGCAAACTCGGCCACCTTAGCCGAAAACGCATTCCCCGTCCCAGCCGACGCCTCCTCCACATTGCACACATACAGCACCGGCTTCGAAGTAATCAGCCCCATCCCATGCAATATCCGCACCTGGTCCTGATCCAGCTCCGGCAAAATCGTCCGCGCCGAACGCCCCGCCTGCAACGCCGCCAGCGCCAGCTCCATCACCGGCAACTGCGCCTTGATCTCCGCGTCGCCGCTTTTGGCCTTCTTCTGCGCCGCCGTCACCCGCCGCTCCAGCGAATCGAGATCGGCCAGCATCAGCTCCGTCTCCACCGTCTCCGCATCCCGCACCGGATCGACCGAACCCTCCACATGCGTCACATTCCCATCCTCAAAGCAGCGCAGAACGTGCGCAATCGCATCCACCTCGCGAATATGCGCCAGAAACTTGTTCCCCAACCCCTCCCCGCGCGAAGCCCCCCGCACCAGGCCGGCAATATCCACAAACTCAAGCTGCGTAGGAATAATCTTCTTCGACTCCGCCAGCCGCGCCAGCACCTCCAGCCGCCCATCCGGAACCGCCACCCGCCCCACATTCGGCTCGATCGTGCAAAAAGGGTAATTGGCAGCCTCTGCCGCCGCCGTCTCCGTCAATGCATTGAACAAAGTAGACTTGCCCACATTCGGCAACCCCACAATCCCACAATTGAATCCCATTCGAAAAAATCCCTCACCGGCAGACAAAACAAACAACCCGCCCAATCCATCATAAGGGTGCAGGCTCTCCCGCAACGAAGGCAACCCGGCTCCCGAAACCGATCCAGGAGGAAGCCATAATGCGGTATGCGTCAAAAATTAACAAAGGAGAATGCCCCCGGATTACGACGCAATGTCAGGCCGAGATTTGCGGCAAAGTTAGGATAAGCCAATCGCGGCGATTTTTTCCTTTGACATTGGGCACATTGTTTTCCATTCTCAGGCTGTCGTTGCCAAACCCTGCAGGCCGAACGACGCTCCTGCGAAACAAACGTACGAGAAACCGCAGTTATCAATGGCGAGACTCCGTAGTTTCCAGGTTTGGCGTTTTCACACAGACAAGTGTGAAGGCCGCGATCGGCCGGATTGCAATCACGCAGCTCCTCGTCCCGACGCGGCAATTTGCCGTAAACGCAAGTCCAAAACAGTGAGAGAGGCGGACGGACGATGAAGATGCGCGTGTGTTTGGTAATCGCAATTGTAGCCCTCGCTGATGCGGGCGCCGTAGCTCAAACCACAGTAACTACCGCTGGCGGCACCCCCAATGCAGTCCCCGTGTTTACGGGTAGCTCCACGGTAGGGAACTCAGCGATTGCACAATCGAACGGCATGGGTCGATAGGTACCGCCAGCGGCACCCAGCTATTGAGCGTCGGCTATGGCAGCCCCATAAACGGAACGAGCGGAGGAGTAACGCAATCTGCAATGTTTACTCTGGTAACCCAACCCCTGCAATACGCAGGCACCTGCAACGTTCAGTAGCAACCGCTGTCGATCTGCGGGGATGTAATTCGGGGGATAAACATGACGAAGCTCCAGAATGTGGCCGCCTTCGCGCTCGCGACGCTGCTTCTGACCGGCTGCGGGGGCGGCGTGACTATTACGCCACCCCCGCAAGCAGCTGCAATTACAGTGCAGCCGCTAAGCCAAACAGTCCCGATCGGCGAAACCGCGACATTTACAGTCACAGCCACCGGCACGGCCCCAATCAGCTACCAGTGGAGCGACAATGGAGTCGAGATAGAGGGAGCAAATAGCGCAACCTACACCACAACCCCGGTCTCGCTGGCTGCGAATGGTTCGACCTCGATAGGCTCTTTCGACGTGACAGTAAGCAATTCAGTGAACCCTGTAACTAGCAAGACAGCCACGCTCACTGCGGGCCCGCGCTAGCCAAAGGCAGGCGACTTGCGCTACCTGCTTTTCCGGCAGATAGACACGCCAGGTCTTTTCGGGGACGGAACGGGCGGTTCCGGCGGGATTTACGCTGGCCCCAGCGGGTTTACTCTCAATTGGGCCAATAACGCGGTAGGAACCCCGCTCGGGCTAGGCTCCTCCTACGTATGCGGCGGCAACGAATGTGAATGGCCATACGCGTATCAGTTTGTAAGTGCGGAGGCATCCGGCTTAGATATGTATTACCGGCCCGGCTCCTATTCCACCTACGTGTCGGATTTGGGGTCGTATTCGGCCTCCAACGTCGTCTTCACGTCTTTAGATCTGGAATCAGCTGCGGACGCCTATGCCGTGTCATGGATGCAAACGAGCCAAACAGGCGGATTCGACTCCAGACTGGAGCCAGCAATTGCTCCGGGGGCGAATCAGCAAGGGCAGATTCATGCGCAGGCAGACGTCGACGGAAAGGATAGCCGGGTGATTACAGCAGTTTCCTTCGATGCGTTCGGAAGCGCCATTCTGATCTCTTACGGCTGGACGGGGGACACCACTACGAGGTACGACACACAGACCGCCGTCGTCCCAGCCAGCGAAGCTAAGAGCAAGACAGCGGCCTTAGCCGGGCAAGGATACATTATCGGCGCATTCGGAGGAAACGACACTTACGGATATATCCTTGTCGGCATGCGCGTCCATGGCGACACCTTGCCCCGTGCAATCGGATTCTCAGACACACCGCCCTACTTCACCCCCGTCGTGTATCTCACCGAGGACGGCGTCGGCTTCTTAACCGAACAATAGGGCCGATCAAGCAGCTAAATGTAGTTTGGGCAACCGGCAATGAACCCATCCAAACCCGCCTGCTAGCCGGCCCCGTGACTCGAAACATATCCCTCCCGCGCATACACATGCGCAGACCGCAACCGCCCCGCCCAATCCCGCTGTCTCCGGCGAAACTTCCGCTTCGGACTCCGGGTATGCGTCCTGCATGGCGATGGGCATGGCGTTTGGGCTGGACCCCTCCAAGTACCGAACGGAAGCCGAGCCGGCTCTAGCAACGCTAGTCGCGCCGCCCCACTTCCGGTAATGGCGCGAGGCGGTGGAAAGCTCCCTTTGCGGCAAAATAAAGCGAAATGCGGCGCATTTCTGCGAGGATAGAAGTATGAAAGCCATGTTGCGATTGCCTGTCTGCCCGCCAGCCTGTCTCGCCGTCTGTCTGGCCGCACTCCTGGCCCAGCCCGCTACGGCACACGGCAAGACGAAGCCGCTTCAGTCTTCGACCCAAATCCTGTTGGTGACCACGCCGGATTGGAACGCCGTCGATGGTGCGATGCAGCGGTATGCGCGGAGCCGCCCTGGGCAGCGTTGGAAAGCCGTGGGCGAGCCGGTTGCCATCGTCGTCGGCAAGTCGGGCCTGGCGTGGGGTTTGGGCGTTTCGCCCACGGATGCCGCCGGGGTCCGCCGCGCGGACGATCCGGTGAAACGCGAGGGCGACGGCAAGTCGCCGGCGGGAGTCTTTCGCATCGGCACGGCTTTTGGCTACGCCGCCGCGCCTTTGCCGGGATGGAAGATGCCGTATCTGCCGTTGACCGAATCCATCGAGTGCGTCGACGACCCGGCGTCCAAGTTCTACAACCGCATCGTCGACCGGACGACGGTCGCGCCCGACTGGAACAGCTCCGAGCACATGCGCGATACAGGCGAATATTACCGCTGGGGCCTGGCCGTCGAGCACAACGCCGATCCGGCCACGCCGGGCGGCGGTTCCTGCATCTTCCTGCATATATGGGGTGGTACGGGGAAGGGAACTACCGGCTGCACGGCGATGGAAGGCTCCGAAGTAGAGGCATTGCTGGCCTGGCTGGACCCGAACCGGCATCCACTGCTGGTGCAATTGCCCGCTGCGGAATATGAAAAGCTGCGCGGAAAATGGAAGTTGCCAAAGCCATCCAAGCCGGTCTCGAACCATACAGGTGACGTGTAAGATGCGTCGTGTCGCGCTGATCTACAACCCCGCCTCCGGGCACGTCTTCCAGCACGGGCAATCGGTCATCGACGAGGTGCTCGCGGCGCTGCGCGGCGCCGCCGTGGAAGCCGTGGCCATCGCCACAACAACTCCAGGCAACGCGGAGGAGCAAGTTCAGGAGGCTATCCGCGAAGGCTGCGACACGATCCTCGCCTGCGGCGGCGACGGCACGGTACACGACGTGATGCAAACTCTCGTCGGCGGCCAAATTGCCGTGGGGGTTATTCCGCTGGGCACCGCCAATGCGCTGGCCGCCGATCTGGGCCTGCCCATCGCTCCGGTCAAAGCCGCGGAGATGCTGCTCTCGGCCACGCCAGTGCGCATTCCCGTAGGCCGCATCCACTATCGCAACAGCGATGGCGCGGAGACTTCCCGCTACTTCACCGTCGCCGCCGGAGTTGGCGCCGACGCCCACCTGATGTACCGGATGGACGCCAAACTGAAGCGCCAGTTCGGCTACGCGCTCTATGCCGTGGAGGGCCTGCGCGTGTTGGCCACTCATAGCTTTCCCACCTTCGACGCGGAGTTCCAGGAGCCCGGACGCAAGAAGCGCCGCGTCGAGACGGTTTCGCAGCTCCTGGCGGTGCGCATTCGCAACTTCGGCGGCATGATTCACGATCTCGCGCCTGGCGCGACCCTGCAAAACCACAACCTGCGCCTGCTGGCCTTCAAAACGCGCAGCCGCTTCGACTTTGTGCGTTTCCTTATGGCGGTCGTCTTTCGCCGGCAGACCTTCAACGGCAAAATCGAGCTGCTGGATTCGGTCTCGGTCGCCTGCCGCGAACATAAAGGCGCTTCGGCGAAGATCCTTGTCGAAGCAGACGGGGAGGCGCTGGGCGGCCTGCCGGCCCGGATCGAGATTGTGCCGGACGCGCTCACGCTCCTGGTGCCGTATGTAGGCAATTGAGGGACGGCTGCGTTTCGCGCTTCCTCCGAACGGCGAGCTGGGTTAGAGTGATGGTCATGCCGCCAGCAACCCCGAAACAGTCCCACATGTGGACAAAGCTTCTGATCCTCGCGGCGACCGTCCTGTTTGCGCTGCTGCCGCTCTACTTAACCACGGCCAGGGACGCCGTATACGATGGAGCCTTGCTCGGCATTACGTTCGCTTTCTCTGCCGACGCCCTCTTTCGCTGCCTCAACCCCGAGAGCATTCGGGGGAATCTGAACCTGCTGCTTTCCATCGGCTCGCTCCTAGTCCTCGCTCTTGCTCCGTTGCAATACGGGCCAATCGCAAACGATCTGCGAAGGGAAAAAACGGCCATTTCCGAGAGTGTGGATAGGAATTCGATGGCTCCACTTGTGGCCGCTGAGGCGGAACGGAAGGAAAGCCCGCAACCTTCCCAATTACTCCCTTGGGCTGTTGATTTCCAGCATTTTGGCTGAAATAAGCGTTATCATCTGGATTGAGATGTAGAGATGCATCTGTCATGGCAAGCGACAACCGCCATATGCATCTCGTCGACTATGCTGGTCGTCGGCATCTGCTCGCGGATCATCTCTGACCGGCGCGATGCGCGCGCATCCGAAGAACCCTCCTCTACCGACCGTGTCCCTAGCAAAGTGGTTAAAGCAGGTTCATACAAGTAATTCGCGGCGCCGAGATTTCGTTCCCCGGTCAGAATCTCAGTCTTATTGGATCCGTCATCCCATCGGCCTAACGCGAACGCAGGGTTTGAGGTTCCTAAACGACCTCAACCAGTTCTTCGCTCTTCGCCCCCTGCCCGTAGTGCGAAACCACATAGCTGTCCAGAATCTGCTGGAACTCTTCGACGATGCGGTCGCCACGCAGGGTGGAGTAGAGCTTGCCGTCCACGTACACCGGCGCGACTGGGTCCTCGAATGTGCCAGGCAGGCTGATGCCGAGGTTGGCGTGTTTCGATTCGCCGGGGCCGTTGACGATGCAGCCCATCACCGCCAGCTTCAGCTCTTCGACCCCCGGATATTGCTGCCGCCAGACGGGCATCGAGGTGCGCAGGTAGCTCTGAATCTGCTCGGCCAACTCCTGGAAGTAGGTGCTGGTGGTGCGTCCGCAGCCGGGGCAACTGGTCACCTGCGGCATGAAGCTGCGAATCGAAAGCGACTGCAGAATTTGCTGCGCCACATGGACTTCCTCCGTGCGCGCGCCGCCCGGAGCCGGAGTCAGGCTCACGCGAATGGTGTCGCCGATCCCAGCCAGCAGCAGCGGGGCAAGCCCGGCCGCCGAGGCGACGATGCCTTTTGCTCCCATGCCAGCTTCCGTCAGGCCCAGGTGCAGCGCGTAGTCGCAGCGCGCGGCGAGGTTCGTGTACACGTCGATCAGGTCGCGCACACCGCTCACCTTGGCCGAGAGGATAATCTGGTCGCGGCGCAGGCCGTACCGTTCCGCCGCCGCCGCGTTGTCCAGCGCGGAGACCACCATCGCCTCCATCATCACGTCGCGCGCCGGCTCGGGGTTAAGCTTCTTGCTGTTCTCGTCCATCATCCGCGTCAACAGAGCCTGGTCCAGCGAACCCCAGTTGACGCCGATGCGCACCGGCTTTTGATAATGCACGGCGACCTCGACCATGGTGCGGAAGTTGTCGTCTGTTTTCCGGCCAATCGAAACATTGCCCGGATTGATGCGGTACTTGGCCAGCGCCTCGGCGCAGGCGGGAAAGTCCCTCAACAACTCGTGGCCGTTGTAGTGGAAGTCGCCCACGATCGGCACATGGATGCCGCGCTTGGCCAGATCCTCGACAATGTACGGCACCGCGCGAGCGGCGTCCTTATTGTTCACGGTGACGCGGACCAGATCCGAGCCGGCCAGCGCCAGCGCCTCCACCTGATCGACAGTCGACGCCACATCCGCCGTGTCCGTGTTGGTCATCGACTGCACGACGACCGGAGCTTCCCAACC
>Ga0116230_10000248_pt1 | contig 44441 bp, 40 predicted proteins | sample S1TSphfallax_3_FD_88678 | JGI IMG/M metagenome (GOLD analysis project Ga0116230, IMG submission 88678) | Host-associated microbial communities from peat moss isolated from Minnesota, USA - S1T2_Fd - Sphagnum fallax MG | ecosystem: Host-associated > Plants > Peat moss > Unclassified | place... | reverse complement strand
GGCACCCGGCCGATTGTGACGACACGCGTGCGGGGTTGTTAAAAAAAGCCGCTCTTTATACCATGAAGATATCTGGAAACAAATACCGGCGGTGCTCATGAACGTCACGATCAAAACGCCTGCCGAGCAGGACAAAATGCGGGCCGCCGGGCGCCTCGCGGCCAGCGTGCTCGACATGATCGAGCCCTACGTCCAGCCCGGCGTCACGACCGACGAACTGGACAAGCGCTGCCACGACTTCATCGTCGACGAGCTGAAGTCCATCCCGGCGAACCTGGGGTACCGCGGCTTCCCGAAAACGGTCTGCACCTCGGTCAATCACGTCGTCTGCCACGGGATTCCCGGCGATAAGCGCCTCAAGAACGGCGACATCGTGAACATCGACGTGACGGTGATACGCGACGGTTTTCACGGCGACACGAGCCGGATGTATTTTGCCGGCACGCCGACCGTGCTCGCCCGCCGCTTGAGCGAGACCTGCCTGGAAGCCATGTGGCAGGGGATTCGGGTCGTCAAGCCCGGTGCCCACTTGGGCGACATCGGACATGCGATTCAAACCTTCACCGAGAGCCACAACTTTTCGGTCGTACGGGAGTACTGTGGACACGGCATCGGACGGATCTATCACGAGGATCCGCAAGTTTTGCATTACGGCCGACCCGACCTCGGGATGGAATTGGTGGAAGGGATGACGTTCACGATCGAGCCGATGATCAATGCCGGACGGCGCGACGTGCGGCTCCTTGCCGATGGCTGGACCGTCGTCACCAAGGATCAATCGCTCTCGGCGCAATGGGAACACACGATCCTGGTGACGAAGCAGGGGTATGAGGTGTTGACCTTGAGCGCCGCCGACCTCGCCGCACGTACGCAAGAACGGGCGAAGCAGACGCAAGAGGCGACGAACCGCAGCGCCGCCGTCGCGGCGGCCTCTTGAACGCGCGCGGCGTCGACCTGGGAGCCGAGGCCGGCTGGGCCTATCTCGAGGTTGCGCCGCAAGCTCTGGAAACCAGCCGCTACTCGCCGGCGGTCTTCCGCCAGGTCTTGGACCGCGGCACGGAATTACTGCGCGAGCGCTTCGCCGCGGACGAGGACATCGAGGAATTGGTGCGCGATCGCGCCCGGCTCGTCGATATCACGCTGCGCGCGGCCTGGAAGAGCCACGCCGGCCGCTATGCCGGCGACCTCGCCCTGATCGCGGTCGGCGGCTACGGCCGCGGCGAACTGCATCCCTGCTCCGATATCGACATCATGGTGCTCCTGCCGAAGAGCGATTCGGCCGACTGGCAGCCCGACATCGAACGCTTTCTTGCGTTGCTCTGGGACATCGGGCTCGAGGTGGGGCACAGCGTGCGCTCGATCGACGATTGCCAGCGGGAGAGCCTCGCCGACATCGGGGTGGCCACGACCCTGTTCGAGGCCCGGCTGCTCGCCGGCCCGGAGTCCTTGTTCGCCGGCATGCGGCGCGCGCTCGCGCCCGACCGGCTCTGGTCCTCGCAGGATTTCTTCGAGGCGAAGGTCAAGGAACAAAGCGAGCGCCATCACCGCTATTTCGACACGGCTTACAACCTCGAGCCGAACGTCAAGTCCAGTCCCGGGGGACTGCGCGACATCCAGACCATCGGCTGGGTGGCCAAGCGCCACTTCGGCACCGAGACCCTCGATGAACTCGTCGCGCATGGATTCCTGACGCGCGAGGAGTTGCGCAAGCTCAAGGCCGGCCAGAAGTTCCTCTGGAAGGTGCGTTTCGGCCTGCACGTGCTCACGGGTCGGCGCGAGGATCGGCTGCTGTTCGATTACCAGATCAAGCTCGCGAAGCTGTTCGGCTACGAGGATGCGAGCTTCACGCTCGCGGTCGAGCAGCTCATGCAAAAGTACTACCGCACCGTCATGGACGTGAGCCTCCTCAACGAAATGCTGCTGCAGCTGTTTCGCGAGGCGATCCTCACCCAAAGCGCCGCGCCGCTGCCGATCAACGCCCGCTTCCAGATTCGCAACGACTACCTCGAGGTGACGAACCCCGAGGTGTTTTCGCGTCATCCCTCGGCGCTGCTGGAACTGTTCGTCCTCCTGCAGCAGAACCCCCACCTGCACGGCGTGCGCGCCGAGACGATCCGGCTGATCGGCACCCACGTGCCCCTGATCGACGAGGAGTTCCGGCAGAATCCGCGTCACCACCGCCTCTTCATGGAGATCCTGTGCGCGCCGGTCGGCGTGACCCACGAACTGCGGCGCATGAATCTCTACGGCGTGCTCGGGCGCTACATACCCGCCTTCGGCCGGGTCGTGGGCCGCATGCAATACGATCTGTTCCACGCCTACACCGTCGATGCGCACACGCTGTTCGTGGTCAGCAACCTGCGCCGCTTCGCGATGCCGAAGTTCAACGACGAATTCCCGGCCATGAGCCAGATCATGCAGTCGCTGCCGCGCCAGGAGCTCGCCTATCTCGCCGCCTTGTTCCACGACATCGCCAAAGGGCGCGGCGGGGACCACTCGGAACTCGGCGCCGTCGATGCCGAGGCGTTTTGCCTGGAACAGGGGCTCGGCCGCTACGAGGCGCGCCTCGTCGCCTGGCTGGTGCGCAACCACCTGATCCTCTCGATCACCGCGCAGAAGAAGGACATCAGCGATCCGGAAGTCATCCGCGACTTCGCCCAACGCGTCGGCGATCAGACGCATTTGGATTATCTGTACGTGCTGACGGTCGCCGACGTCCGGGGGACGAACCCGAAGCTGTGGAACGCCTGGAAGGCGCGGCTGTTCGAGGAATTCTACGAGCGCACGAAGCGCGCCCTGCGCCGCGGACTCGAGACACCGGTCGATCAGGAGGAATTGATCCGCGACACGCAGACGAGCGCCCGCGAGCGGATGCCGGACTTGTCGCGCGCGCAGATCGACCGGGTCTGGGCGCAATGGACCGAGGCCTATTTCCTGCGCTACTCGCCGGAGGAGATCGCCTGGCATACCGCGCTGCTCGCGGCCCGCGCTCCCGACGACGACAGTGCGCTCGTCGCGATCCGGCAATTGAGCGAGCGCGGCGGCACGGCCGTGCTCACCTATACCCCGCGTCGCCTGCACAGCTTCGCGCGCACCACGGCCGTGCTCGATCAAATGGGCTTGAACGTCGTCGATGCGCGCCTGATCTTGAGCGCGAACGGCTTCAGCCTCGAGACCTACGTGGTGCTCGAGGACAGCGGCAACGTCATCAACGAGCCGGGCCGGATCGCGGAGATCGAGCGCGGCCTGGGGCGCAACCTCCAGCAGCCCGAGGACTCTCCCCTGACGGTCACGCGCCGCGCACCGCGGCAGGTGCGGATGTTCTCGACGCCGACCCAGGTCAACTTCAGTCTCGACGAACGCAACCATCGCACGATCCTCGAACTCGTGGCGGCCGACCGCCCCGGCCTGCTCTCGGAAGTGGGCAAGGTGTTCAAGACCGAGCGCGTCGCGATCAACGGCGCGAAAATCATGACCGTCGGCGAGCGCGCCGAGGACGTTTTCTACATCACCGAAACGGACGGATCCCAATTGCAGGAAGAATCCTTCGAACGCGTCAAGAAATCCCTGATTCTCGCCCTCGACCGTCGCGACGCGAATCCGCGGTCGTACTCGTGAGTCACGCCTCCCTGCAGGCGGTCATCGACTCCGCCTACGAGGCGCGCGCGCAGCTGACCCCGAAATCCACGCCGACCGACGTGCGTGCCGCGATCGAATCGGCGGTGGACCTGCTGGATCGCGGCAGCCTGCGCGTCGCGGAGCGCACCGACGACGGTTGGCGGGTGCACGAATGGCTCAAGAAGGCCGTGCTGCTCTACTTTCGGATCCACGAGAACGCGACCGTGCAGGCCGGCGGCCTCGGCTTCTTCGACAAGGTGCCGCTCAAGTTCAGCGGCTGGAACGACGCCCAGTTCTCCGCCGCCGGCATGCGCGTCGTGCCGCCCGCGACGGTGCGCCGCGGCGCCTTCATCGGCTCGAACGTCGTGCTGATGCCGAGCTACGTCAACATCGGCGCCTACGTCGACACGGGCACCATGGTCGATACCTGGGCGACGGTCGGGTCCTGCGCCCAGATCGGCAAGAACGTGCATTTGTCGGGCGGCGTCGGCATCGGCGGCGTGCTCGAACCGCTGCAGGCGAATCCCACGATCATCGAGGATGGCTGCTTCATCGGCGCCCGCTCGGAGATCGTCGAGGGCGTGATCGTCGAGGCCGGCGCGGTGATCTCGATGGGCGTGTTCATCGGCCAGAGCACGCGGATCTACGACCGCGAACGCGACGAGATCCTGTACGGCCGCGTGCCGGCGGGCGCGGTCGTCGTGCCGGGCAGCCTGCCCGCGCGCAATGGCAAGTATTCGCTCGCCTGCGCCGTGATCGTCAAGCGCGTCGATGCGCAGACGCGCGCGAAGACCTCGATCAACGAATTGCTGCGCAATACGGACTGATCAGCCGATCCGGCCCGTGATGTAATCCTCGGTCAATTTGTGGCGCGGATTCGTGAACAGCTGGTCGGTCGGCGCCACCTCGATGAGGTCGCCCATGTGGAAGTAGGCGGTGGACTGCGAGACGCGGGCCGCCTGCTGCATGTTGTGGGTGACGATCACGATCGCGTAGTTGGCGCGCAGCTCGTCGATCAAATCCTCGATCCTGGCGCTCGCGATCGGATCGAGCGCCGAGGTCGGTTCGTCCATCAGGATGACCTCCGGATCGACGGCGATCGTGCGCGCGATACAGAGGCGTTGCTGCTGACCGCCGGACAGGCTCGTGCCGGACTGCGACAACCGGTCCTTGACCTCGTCCCATAATCCGGCGCGCTGGAGGCTGCTGTGCACGAGTTCGTCGAGATCGGAGCGTCCGCGCGCGAGGCCGTGGATCCGCGGTCCATAGGCCACGTTCTCGTAGATCGACTGCGGAAACGGCGTCGGCTTCTGGAAGACGATCCCGACGCGGGCGCGCAGCTGGGCGACATCTTGATCGCGGTCGTAGATGTTCCTGCCGTCGAGCGTGATCGTGCCCTCGACGCGCGCATTGGCGATCGTGTCGTTCATGCGGTTCAGGCAGCGGAGGAACGTCGATTTGCCGCAGCCCGAGGCGCCGATCATCGCGAGCACCTGGTTGCGCGCGATATCGAGGCTCACGTCGTGCACCGCGCGCTTCTCCCCGTAGAACACGTTGACGTTGCGGGCGCTCATGAGCGCGTTTCCGGCGGTGATCACGGCGGCGGTCTCAACCAAAGCGACCGGTGATGTAGTCGTCGGTCTTCTGGTTGGCCGGCGAGGTGAAAATCCGGCTCGACGGTCCCATCTCGACGAGCTCGCCCAGGTAGAGGAAACCGGTGACGTTCGAGACGCGCGCGGCTTGTTGCAGATTGTGGGTGACGATGGCGATGCAGTATTTTTCCCGCAGCGTCTGCAAGGTCTCCTCGACCCGCAACGTCGAGATCGGATCGAGCGCCGCGGTCGGCTCGTCGAGCAACAAGACCTCGGGCTGCACGGCGATCGCGCGCGCGATGCACAGGCGCTGCTGCTGACCGCCCGAGAGGCTGCGGCCATCGGCGCCCAGCTTGTCCTTGACCTCGTCCCAGAGCGCGGCGTCCTCGAGCGCCGAATAAACCCGATCCTTCAATGCACCGCCGCGCAGGTCGCCGGCGAGCCGCAGACCGAAGGCGACGTTGTCGTAGACCGACATCGGGAACGGCGTGGGCTTCTGGAACACCATGCCGACGCGATAGCGCAGCTCCGCCACGTCGACCGCGGGATCGAGAATATCCTGGCCGCCGATCAACACCTCACCCTCGGCGCGCTGCTTCGGATAGAGGGCATACATGCGATTGAGGACCCGCAGCAGCGTCGATTTTCCGCAGCCCGAGGGGCCGATGAAGGCGGTGATCGAACGATCGGCGAGCTGCATGTTGATGTCGTGCAGCGACTGCACGGCGCCATAGAAGAAGTTCAGGTGCCGGATCTCGATCTTGATCTCGTGGACCTCGGCTTCCGCCGCCGGCGGCGCCGGCGGACGGACTTTCAGATGCTTCGGGATTTTCGATGTCGGCATCATCGCTTGGCCGCCTGGTTCGATTGCATGAGCGCGAGGATCACGCGGGCGGAGATGCTGAGCACGAGGATCGTGACGGTGATCAGCAGCGCCCCGGCCCAGGCGAGATCCTGCCATTCCTTGTACGGACTCAAGGCGAACTGGAAGATCACGACCGGAAGGTTCGCCATCGGGGCGTTCAAGTCCGTGCTCCAAAATTGGTTGTTGAGTGCCGTGAACAACAGAGGCGCCGTCTCGCCGCTGACGCGGGCGATCGCGAGCAACAAGCCGGTGACGATGCCGCTGCGCGCCGCCGGATAGACCACGCTCAGGACGGTGCGCCAGGGATAGGCGCCGAGCGCCGCCGAGGCGTCCTTCATCCCGCCGGGCACGAGGTTCAACATGTCCTCCGTGGTGCGCAGACTCACGGGGATTGCGATCACCGCCAGCGCGACCGCCCCGGCGATCGCCGAGAAGTGGTGCATGCGGACGACGACGACCTCGTAGATGAACAGGCCGACGATGATCGACGGCGCGCTCAACAGGATGTCGTTGATGAAGCGGATCACGACGCTGAGGCGCGAGCTGCGCCCGTATTCGGCGAGGTAGGTCCCCGCGAGCATGCCGATCGGCGAGCCCATCAGGATCCCGAGCGCGGTCATGACCGCGCTGCCGTAGATGGCGTTCAGCAGGCCGCCTTGCGAGCCCGGCGGCGGCGTCGTCTGCGTGAACACGGCGACGTTCAAGCCGGCGATGCCGCGCGACAACAAGGTCCAGAGGATCGCGGCGAGGCACAGCAGGCCGACCCCCGTCGCGACGACCGACAAGGCCAGGAACAGGCCGTTGCGGACCTTGCGAATGAGGCGCCGCCCGCTCACGCGCGCACCGACCGCCGCTCGAGGCGGGAGAGCATCCATTGGGCGAGCGCGATCACGATGAAGGTGATGATGAACAGCAGGAGGCCGAGCGCGATCAGCGACGAGGTATACAAGTCACCGACCGCCTCGGTGAACTCGTTGGCGATCGCCGAGGAGATCGTCGTGCCCGGCGCGAGCAGCGAGGAACTGATCCGATGGGCGTTGCCGATCACGAAGGTCACCGCCATGGTCTCGCCGAGCGCGCGCCCCAGGCCGAGCATGATGCCGCCGACCATGCCGACGCGGGAATGCGGGACGACGACGTTCCAGATCACTTCCCAGGTCGTGGCGCCCAGCCCATAGCCGGACTCCTTGAGCATCGGCGGCACGGTCTCGAAGACGTCGCGCATGGTCGCGGCGATGAAGGGCAGCACCATGATCGCGAGCACGAGACCCGCGGTGAAGATGCCGATGCCGTAGGGTGGCCCCTGAAACAAGCCGCCGACCCAGGGGAGCTCGCCGAGCGTGGCGATCATCCAGGGTTGCACGTGCCGTTGCAGCACCGGCGCGAGCACGAACAGACCCCAGATTCCGAAGATGATGCTGGGCACGGCCGCCAGCAGCTCGACGGCCACGCCGATGGGGCGTTTCAGCATCGGGGGACACAATTCGGTGAGGAACAGGGCGATGCCGAAGGCCGTGGGGACGGCGAGCGCCATCGCAATCACCGACGTCACGACCGTGCCGTAAATCGGCGCCAGCGCGCCGAAATGTTCCGTGACCGGATTCCAGACGGAGCGCGTCACGAAAGCGAAACCGAAATGCCGCAACGCCGGCCACGCGCCCAGGATCAAGGACAGGGCGACCCCGCCCAAGATCACCAAGACCAGGATGGCGGCCGCGAGCGTCGCGGACCGGAACACCTTTTCATAGATCAGCTGCTTGGCGGCGTGCCTCGGATCGATGATCGCCACGATGTAGTCACGCTCCCACTCAAAAACACAATCGGCCGCCGCCCTCAGTTTACACCGCGGCGACGAACGACTTCGACAAACGCGCCGGAGGAGGCCGCGACTTGCCGACTTGGGACCGCTACTTGCCGGTCCAGACCGGTTTCCCGTTGGCGACGATGCCGGTGGCCCAGGTCTTCTCCACCTGGGCGACGAGAGCGGCCGGCAGGGGTACGTAATCGAGATCCGCGGCGAGCTTGCCGCCGTCCTTGTAGGCCCAGGCAAAGAACTTCAGGGCCGTTTCGAGTGCGGCGGGATCGGAGGGCTCGCGATAGACCAGGATGAAGCTCGCCCCCGTGATCGGCCAGCTGCCGGCACCGGGCTGATCCGTCAGCAGCACGTAATACGAATCCGAACCGGCCCAGTCGGCATTCGCCGCGGCCGCCTGGAAAGATTCCGCGTTCGGTGCCACGGTCTTGCCCGCCTTGTTCGTCAACGAGGCGTAGGACATCTTGTTTTGCTTGGCGTAGGCGTATTCCACGTAGCCGATCGCGCCATCGGTCTGCGTGGTCATGTTGGCGACGCCCTCGTTGCCTTTCGCGCCGATGCCGACCGGCCAATCCACCGAGGTATTGGCGCCGATTTTTTCCTTGAAGTTCGCGCTCTCCTTGGAAAGATAATCGGTGAACAGGAAATTCGTGCCCGATCCATCGGACCGATAAACGGGTGCGATCGCGGTGCTCGGCAGCGGCAGCTTCGGATTGAGCTTCTGGATGCGCGGGTCGTTCCACTTGGCGATTTCGCCGAGATAGATGCTGGCGAGCGTCGCACCGTCGAGTTGCAACTGGCCGGGGGCGATGCCCTTGATGTTCACGACCGGCACGACGCCGCCGATGATCATCGGGAACTGCAGCAGGCCGGCGGCCTTGAGATCATCGGGTTTCAAGGGCATGTCGGAGGCGCCGAAGGTGACGGTCTTCGCCTTGATCTGTTTGATGCCGCCGCCCGAACCGATGGATTGATAATTCAGGCCGATGCCGGTCAGAGTCTTATAGGCATCTGCCCACTTGGCGTAGATCGGATAGGGGAACGTGGCACCGGCGCCGGAGATCTCCGCGGCGGACGCCTGCTGCATCGTGAATACGGCAATAGCGGCGCACAAAATTCTTTTTAAATTAGTCACTTGCATCTCTACTTGCCCCAGGATGCCGCCATTGTCAGCGGGAATTGTTACAGATTTATGACGAAGTCTGCGGAGGGGCTGGTCGACCGGCCAGCCAACCGGGCCTCATCTCAGGTCGATGATGGATGGCAGATCGACGATGGATGGCTGGCCGATCATGAGCGGCAGCTTGATCATGAGCGGCAGCCTGATCATGAAGGGTAATAGTCGCTCGCGAGCGTCTCGTCGGCAAGGTCGCGACCGGCGATGCCATTGAAGATCGGCGTCAGCAGGGCGGCGACCACGAGATTGAGCGCCACCGTGTAGACCGCCGTGTAGCCGGGGAAGCTGTAGGAGCCGATAATCAGCGGATAGGTGTTTTGGAGGTTCGTCGCGATCGCCATCCAGGTGCCAAGAAGCGTGCCGACGGCCCAGCCGGCGAGCAAGGCCCAGGCATTGAACCAGCGCGTATAGGCGCCGAGCATCACTGCCGGCAACGTTTGGATGATCCAGATGCCCCCGAGCAGTTGCAGTTGAATCGCGTACTTGGTCGGCACGAACAAAATGAACAAAAGCGCGCCGAATTTCACGAGCAAGGAAACCCACTTGGCGTTTTGCGCCTCCTCGCGGTCCGTGGGATTGCGATTGATGAACTCGCGATGGATGTTGCGGGTGTATAAATTCGCGGCGGCAATCGACATGATCGCGGCGGGCACGAGCGCCCCGATGCCGATCGCGGCAAAGGCGATGCCGACGAACCAGGACGGAAAGCTCTGCAGCAGCAAGGCGGGAACGGCGAAATTATTGCCGAATTTCTTGAACCCCTCGGCATACGCCGGCAGCTCGTGGACGCCGGCGGCGATCACGAAGAAGCCGAGCAGCGCGAGCAGCCCCAGCATGAACGTATAGCCCGGCAGCAAGGCGGCGTTGCGGCGAATCGCGCTGCCGCTGCTCGCGCTCAGGATCGCCGTCAAGGAGTGCGGATAGAGGAACAGCGCCAGGGCCGAGCCGAGCGCGAGCGTCGCGTAGCTCCCGTAGGCGCCGGTCGTATGCTCGCCGGGCACCGCGAGCAGTAATTTCTGCGCCGGTACGGCCGCGAAGATCTTGCCGAATCCGCCGAGTTCGGTCGGAATGACGATGATGGCGGCGATCGCCGTGATGTAGATCAGCACATCCTTGACGATCGCGATCGAGGCCGGCGCGCGCAGTCCGCTGGAATACGTGAACGCGGCCAGCACGAGGAAAGCGATCAGCAGCGGCAGCTCCCCGAGCAACCCGGTCCCCGATACGCCGAGGGCGCCGATGACCACCTGGATGCCCACCAATTGCAACGCGATGTACGGCATGGTCGCGACGATCCCCGTGACCGTGATGGCGAGCGCGAGCCAGCGATTGCCGAAGCGGCCCCGCACGAAATCGCCGGCCGTGATGTAGCCGCGCCGGTGACAGACGTACCAGATCCGGCGGAAGACGAGAAACAGCAGCGGGTAGATGATGACCGTGTAAGGGACGGCGAAGAAGGCGATCGCGCCGGCACCGAAGGCCAGGGCGGGGATCGCGATGAACGTGTAGGCGGTGTATAAATCGCCGCCGACGAGAAACCAGGTCACGACGGTGCCGAAGCGGCGACCGCCCAGACCCCATTCGTGCAGCTGATCGAGATCGCCCTTGCGCCAACGCGCGGCCGCGAACCCGAGCCAACTGACGAAACCGAACAAGGCCAGGAATACGCCGAGCGCAATCCAGTTCACATCCGCCAAATCCCTCTCCCCCGGTGTCTCGAGATCGCCCGCGGCCCGCCAGTCGCCCGTGGCCCGCTAATCGTCCGTGGCCCAATAGACCGCCGCCGTGAGCACGGCACAGACGAGCACCCAGGCAAGTTGGAACCAATAGAAGAACGGGATGCCGAACAGCGCCGGTTCGACCTTGTTGTAGAACGGCGGCCACAGCGCGATCAGGAACTGGACCGCGAACAGCAGGTACCACCAGCTCCAGCCACCGCGCTTGAATTTGGTCTCGCTCATCGTGCGCTCCCCATGCCGCCAAGTATCCACCGCGCCGCGCGAACTTTCCAGCATCCGGTCTCGCGAGCCGGAGCCGTTGCGGTCGCCGTAGCGAGAACTCGCGCTGCTTCCCAGGGTCGAAACCGTCTGATCGACCTGATCGAGAGGATTCTCCATGAAAAGGCAGCCACGCATGGCGTCGTACTTTCGCTCTTCGGCGCGTCTCGCGGTGCTTGGGGTTTTCCTGACATCGGCGCTGGGTGGATGTGCCCTGTGGGCCGCGGGCGGACGATCCGAAGCGCCCGCCGACGCCAAGGTCAGCGCCGGAGTGCATGTCCTCCTCGCGCAGAGCCCCGCGCTGGGAGCGCCCAACCTGATCAGCGTCCATACACTCGGCGGCGTGGTTTATTTGCGAGGTATCGTCTCGACGCCCTTTGAGGTCGAACAGGCCGGCGCCCTCGCTGCAGAGGTACCGGGTGCCACGCACGTGGTGAACCTACTATCCACGGACAATGCCCGCTAGCCGGACGAGTGTTGCAGATTAGTTACAAGGTCTGAAGCTCGCTCACTCCAGAACGAGCGGTTCGCACGGCGGACGGGAACGGTCATCTTGCCTAGCCAGGCTGCCAGATTGAAAGTTGGAGCGAAAATAGCGCCGCGTGTCACACAGGTGTAACATTCGAAGTGAATCATCGCTACTACGTAGTGGACAGGTCGCAACAGAAGCCTTAACCGTGTCCTGGTCGACTTGGGCTAGAGATAGAACATAATATTTCGATGATTGTTTTCGACTAGACGCTGAACAGCGCGGCAGAGCAGACGCAGTCACAGGGTGACTGGACAGGAGGGTTGGAGTTACCCGGTCGCTCTCTCATCTTGTAGTGTAATTGCAACAACCTAATCAGTTAGATGGAGTTTATCTTGATGAAAATCAATACGAGCATCGCTACGGCGAAGAATCTGAGAGGAGGCCTTCTGGCTGCCGCGCTGCTCGCCGCAGTCGCGCAAGCCCAGACCACGACGCCGACCTCGCCGGCGGCCCCGGCGGACGAGAGCCTGACGTGGCACGGCATCACCCTGTACGGCATCGTCGACGTGGACCTTCAGTATGAAACCCACGGCGCGCCCTTCAGCAATTATTTCATTTCGGGCGGTTCGGACATCGTCCAGAAGAACAGCAACAATTCCGTGTTTGGTTTGACGTCGAACGGCATGAGTCAGTCGCGTATCGGCCTGCAAGGCAAAGAGGCGACCGGCTTTGGCGACTGGGCGGGCGTGTTCAAGATCGAGACCTATTTCAATCCCGCGTCCGGCCAGATCACCGACGCGTTGAAATCCGTCACGCAGAACAACGGCCGTTCGCTTGCCGACCAAAGCACGAACATCGATTCGAGCATTGCCGGCCAGCCTTTCGAGCAGGCGTTCGTCGGCGTCAGTTCCCACACCTGGGGAACGTTCACCTTCGGTCGTCAGAACTCGACGCTCGCCGACCTCATTGCCAAGTATGACCCGCAGCAAACTTCGTATGCCTTCTCGCTGCTGGGTTTGTCGGGTACTCCCGCAGGCGGCGGTGATACGCAGGATCGGCGCCTCGATGGCTCTCTGAAATATGTGGGCAACTTGTTCGACATCGTGCACCTCGGTGCCATCTACAAGACACAGGGCTCGACGGCCGCGCACTACGCGACCGCCGGCAGCGGCGAAGCGTTCTCCGCGTTCGAGGTATCCCTCGGCGCTGACTACGCGGGCGCGTCCGCCGACGTGTTCTACACCAAGGTCCGCGATGCGGTCTCGGCATCGGCATTGAGCGCCGCACAAGTCGCGGAACTGCCGGCGTTGGGGCTCGCATCGAACATTTCGGTGTCGGGCACCATCTCGGACAACGCCTCGTACGGCGTCATGGGCATGTACACCCTGACCCCGGTTCCGGTGACCTTCTACGGCGGCTACCAGCACATTACCTACATGAATCCCTCGATCGCGTTGGCGCCGGGATTCGACGACATCGGTGGATACGTGCTGTCGGCGGTCAACAACACGGCCTACGCGGATGCGGACAAGATCCTGCAGGTTTATTGGGTAGGCGCCCGCTATGCGGTGTCGCCCCAGTTGACCGCTGCGGTCGCGTACTACGGAGAGAAGCAGAACGCCTATGCCACCGGCGCCGACGCGGGTTGCTCCGACCTTGCCAGCAGCAAGTGCAGTGGCAACTTCAATGCGATTTCCGTGTCGCTCGACTACCACTTCAACAAGCGCTTCGACTCGTATGCGGGCGCAATGTGGTCGAACGTTTCGCACGGACTGGCCAACGGCTACCTCACCACGACCATGATCGATCCCACGATCGGCGTGAGGTTCTCCTTCTAATCGGCGAGTCTCCTTCTAATCGGCGAGCGATGGGCCCACGACGGCGTGGGCCCATCAATTCAGTTTCGCGCGCACCGATACTTTGCCATCCGCCAGGGAATGCCGGATGACCCCCGGCAGGATGGCCTGCAGACGACGGGTTGCCAGGGCCGAGAACTCGCGCTCCAACTCTCGATAACTCTTGATCAATGCCTCACCGAATTCGGTGACCAGCATCCCGCCCCCGGCCTTGCCTCCGGCGCTCGCCACGGTCACGGACTCCCGGAACGATTGCCTCAAGCTGTCTACCAAGAGCCATGCGCGCCGGTAACTCATCCCGAGATCGCGTGCCGCTTGCGCCAGAGAACCGGAATCCCGAATGGCTTCGAGCAGCCGTATCTTCCCAGGCCCCAGACTGGAATTATCCGCGAAATCGATCCTGAATCGAACGCCGGGCGCAGCCATCGGTTTCCTCCTGGCAACAGGTTTCCTCCTGGCGACATCATAGCGAAGGCAAGCCCCGCGGGGCTTTGCAATCGACATCGTCGTGCTATATTCCTCCGAATATAACGGTCGAGGGATGAACATGCAGGTGAAACGGTCGGTCCTGGCGTTGTCGGTCATGTGCGCGGTCGCGGGAGTCGCCCACGCGGCTGAGTCCGGTTCCAGTCAGACACCGCCCGCCGCCGACGCTTGCGCGAGCGTCCAGGAATTTCGCGCCTCCGATTGCTCGCTGACCTGGCACGGCATCACGCTGTACGGAGCCTATGACGTGGGTCTGGGCTGGGTCAGCCACGGGTTGCCGGAGAACGCCACTAATTACGAGGGCGAATCACTGATCAACCGGAATGCGGGTTCGTCTCGATTCCTCATCGCGCCGAACAATCTGTCGCAGACGGGTCTGGGCATCAAAGGCAAGGTCGAGTTCATGGACGACTGGTTTGCCGTGTTCAACGCGTCCACCGGGATCAATCCGCAGTCGGGGCAACTCGCCAACATGGCAGCCACCAACACGGCCAACAGCGGTCTGCCCCGGGGCAGCTATTCATTCACCGGCGACGGCGCGCGCGCGGGTCAGACGCTCAACGATGAATTCTATGGCGGCCTCTCGTCCACGCCCCTGGGCACGCTCACGTTCGGTCGTCAGCGCGCGCTCGGCACCGATGCGATGCTCGCCTACGATCCGGCCAACGGCGCCTACTCTTTTTCCTACATCGGTTACAACGGCACGATGGCCGGCGGCGGCGACACCGAGGACACTCGCTGGGACAACGCCGTGAAATATCGTGGCGCCTACGGTCCGATGCATTTCGGCATCATGTACAAATTCGTCGATGGATCGGGCGGCTGCTATTCCGCCGCCGCGACCTGGACCGCTGCCACCTGCACGCCGGAGCAAGCGCATAACTCCGCCTTCGGATTCGATCTCGGCGGCACCTTCGACGGGTTTTCCGCCGACGTCGTCTTCCAACACTACAACCAGGCGATCAGCGTACTGAACCCGTTGCTCGGACCATCGAGCCCGACGCAGCCTTATCAGTCGACCCTCGACAGCATCAATACGAACCCCATCAGCGGCGCCAATCTGATCGGCACGGGCAACACCGAATACGGCATCGTCACTGACAATACCGCAGTGATGGTCGCCGCCAAATACGCATGGAATTCATTCAAGGCCTTCGTCGGCTACGAACACATCCAGCAATTCAATCCCTCGAATCCCTTGGGGATAGGCGCGACCGCGCAGGGCGGTTATCTCTTGAGCGGCGTCGAAGACGACAATCTCGACTCGCCCAAGCTGGTGCAAATCGCGTGGACGGGCGTTAAATACGCCTACGATGCCAAGACCGACATCACGCTGTCTGCCTATCATCAGTGGCAAAGCGACTTCCGCGTTCCGTCGGCCTGCCCGCCCACGAATTTCCGGGCGTCCTGCTCGGGCTTCCTCAACGAGTTTTCACTCTACGCCGATCACCACTTCACCAAGCGTTTCGACGCGTACGCCGGTGTTGCGTATTCCAACGTGAGCGGCGGTCTGGCCATCGCCATTCCGCACGGCCCCGGCGTGCCGTATAACTACGACAACAATGTCGCCCCGACCGTGGGTGTTCGCTTTACGTTCTGAGCCGCCGGTACCGCACCTTCTGATCCGCCCGTACCGCACCGCGGCGCGCCGAACACGGCGATCCGCGGCAGGCGTCTCGTGTAACATCGTCCGCTCACAAGCTTTTCGTCGCGACCTCGGCTGCAGCCCGCCCTCGGGCTCGTGCCGATCGCGTTCATCTGTAGCGGCTGACGATGCTCGAACCCCCGCCTGACCGACCGAACTACGATCACAGCAGCATCCCGCCGACGCTGGTCAGCCCGGGAGCGCTCAAATTTTGGGTGACGATCGTCCTGACCGGGGTCGGCGCGGGCATCGCCGCGGGTTTGCTCACACGCCTGCTCGAGTGGGTCGAAGGCCTGTTCTGGAATGGAACGAACATCCTTGCGGCCGCGACCGCGGCGTCCGCCCCGCGACACCTGTGGGTGCTGCTGGGCGCCGGTGCCTTGACCGGCCTGGGGCAATTGCTGCTGCACCGCTTGACGAGCGCGAACGGTATCGACATCACCGAGGCCATCACGCGCCATGCCGGTCGGCTGCCCACCTTGCGCACCCTCGGCAGCGCCGTGCTCTCCATCTTGGTCGTCGGCATGGGCGCGTCTCTGGGTCGCGAGGGAGCGCCCAAACAATTCGGCGCGGTCATCGCGGATCGCCTGGCCGATCGGGCTCGGCTGTCGGACGAACAACGCCGGCTGATCGTCGCCTGCGGCGCCGGTGCGGGCATGGCGGCGGCGTACGGCGTGCCGCTCGGTGGCGGCTTGTTTGCGCTGGAGGTGCTCCGTGGCGTGCTCGCTTTGCGTCTGATCCTGCCCGCTTTGTTGAGCTCGGCTGTCGCTACGGGGATTTCCTGGCTGATGCTGCCCAACGCGCCGACGTATATTCTGCCTGCCTATCCCCTCTCCTTCTCGGTCGTCTGTTGGACCCTGATCGCGGGGCCCCTGATCGGCTGCGCGTCGGTGGCTTACATCCGGCTCATTGCCTGGGCCGATCGCAACAAGCCCCGGGGTTGGCGCCGACTGGTCGTGCCCTTGTTGGCGCTTGGACTCGTCGGCGCGGTATCGATCGCCTTTCCGCAAGTGCTTGGGAACGGCAAAGACGTCGCTCAGCTCGCCTTCAGCGGGACGCTGATGCCGCCCCTGTTGCTCGTGCTGTTGTTCCTTCGACCCTTTGCCACGATTCTGTGTCTCGGCAGCGGGGTGCCGGGTGGCTTGTTCACGCCGAGCATCGCCTTCGGCGCGATGTTGGGCGGCGTACTCGGCCTCGCGTGGTCGGTTGTCTGGCCGGGCGTACCGGGGGGACTATTTGCAGTGCTCGGCGCCGCGGCCGTCCTGGCGGCGACGACGCACGGCCCGATATCGGCGATCGTGTTGATGATGGAATTGACGGCGCGCGATCGGTCGTTCTTGCTGCCCATGATTTTGATCGTCGCCACCGCCACGGTGATCGCGCGCAGTCTCGACGTCCGATCGATCTATGACGCACGGTTCAGTTCCGGCGAGATGCAGCAGCAGGTACAGGACCGAAAGCCGTCCGCAAACTGATGCGACGGCCCCCGCCCCCGGCCTACGCGAGCAGCAATTCCAGCGTCCGGTGATAGAGCGCGTGCAGGCGCTGGATGTCCTCGACCCGCACGCTCTCGTTGACCTTGTGGATGCTCGCATTGACGACGCCCAGTTCGATGACTTGGGCGCCCATCGGCGCGATGAAGCGGCCGTCCGACGTGCCCCCGCCGGTCGACAGCACCGGCGTGCGCTCCAGCTGTTCGCGCACGGCGCGTGAGGCCGCCTCGGACAGGGCACCAGGCTCCGTGAGAAAGGGGTAACCGGAGATGAACCACTCGAGTGAATATTTGACGCCGTGACGGCGCAAGATCGACTCGACGGTCGTTTGCAGGGATTCGATCGTCTGTTCGGTGGAGAAGCGCAGGTTGAAGCGTGCCTTGAGCTCGCCGGGTATGACGTTCGGCGCGCCGGTACCGGCGGACAGATTGGAGACCTGGAAGCTGGTCGGCTGAAAATGGGCATTGCCCCGATCCCAGGTCCGCGTCGTCAACTCGGTGAGCGCCGGGGCGAGCGCGTGAATGGGATTGTCCGCGGTTTGGGGATAGGCGATGTGGCCCTGTATTCCATGCACGGTCAGGCGCCCGCTCAAGCTGCCCCGCCGGCCGATCTTGATCGTGTCGCCGAGCACCGATTCACTCGAGGGTTCGCCGATGAGGCACCAGTCGATCGTCTCGCCGCGTTCTTTGAGGAACTCGACGACGCGGCGCGTCCCGTCGACCGAAGGACCCTCCTCGTCGCTCGTGATCAGGAAGGCGATCGAGCCGCGGTGCCGCGGGTGTGCGCGCACGAAACTCTCCGTGGCGGTGACCATGGCCGCGAGCCCGCTCTTCATGTCGGCCGCGCCGCGCCCGTAGAGCACTCCGTCCTGAATCACCGGGGCGAAAGGATCGGTGTGCCAATCCTCGAGCGGGCCGGTCGGCACGACGTCGGTATGACCGGCGAAGCAAAATACCGGTCCACCGGAACCGCGCTTGGCCCAGAAGTTCTCGACCGGGCCGTACGGCAGCCGTTCGATCTCGAAACCCAGGGCGCTCAGGCGCTCGATCATGACCGCCTGACAGCCGCCGTCCGCCGGACTCACCGATGGACGCGCCAGAAGATCGAGGGTCAAGGCCAGCGTATCGGCCATCAGAAGCGCAGCATCGGCCGAGGCCGGCGCAGGTTCGCCCAGACCCCGAAGCCGCCGATCACGGCGGCCGCGATCAGCACCCAGCCGGGCATCGCCAGTCCCAAGAAGCGCCAGTTGATCTGGGAGCACTCGCCGGAACCGGTCAAGACTTTCGTGATGACCTCCTGGAGCGGGAAGAACTTCATCAGCATGTCGAGGGAGGCGCCACAGGAGGCGATCGTCCCGGGCGGCAGGCTCTGGATGTAGAGATGCCGGATCGCCACGCCCATGGTCGCGAGCGCCGCGAGCGCAATCACGGTGGCGTAGATGCGCCGTCCCCAGGCGCGCGGACCCTGGATCGCGGCCAGCATGAACAAGATCCCGATCGCGAGCACGCCCACGCGCTGGAAGATGCACAGCGGACAGGGCTCGAGATGCAGCACGTACTGCGAGAAGTATGCGTAGCCCAAGAGTCCCACGCAGGCGAAGAACCCGAGCAGGTTCGCAAGTCGCGTCGACATCAGCGCCGCGTGAGTGCGTGCGCTTGGTCGATTTCCTTGGCCACGTCGGCGAGCGACGTGTGCCGGACGTCCTTCCCGTGCACCATGTAAATCACGTATTCGCAGATGTTCTTCGCGTGGTCGCCGATCCGCTCGAGCGCGCGCACGATCCACATGATCTCGAGCGCGCGCCGGATGGTGCGCGGATCCTCCATCATGAAGGTCATGCACTGGCGCTGGATCGATTCGTATTCCTCGTCGACCATGCGATCTTCCTGGGCCGTCTTGACGGCCGCCTGCGAGTCCATGCGGGCGAAGGCATCGAGGGCGTCGTGCACCATCTGCGCGACCTGACGGCCAAGATGCTTGACCTCGCGATATTTGTCCGCCGGCCGCTCCATGGTCGCCAAACGGGAGGCGATGTAGCCGATCTTCTCCCCTTCGTCGCCGATGCGCTCGAGGTCGGTGATCGTCTTGATGATCGCGACGATCACGCGCAGGTCACCGGCCGCCGGGGCGCGCAGGGCGAGAATGCGGCTGCATTCCTCGTCGATCGAGACCTCCATGCCGTTCACCTTGTAGTCGTCGGTCGCGACGGACTCGCCGAGGCGGCTGTCGCCCTCGACGAGCGCGGTGATCGCCTTGTGCAGTTGCTGCTCGACGAAGCCGCCCATCTGCAGCACTTGATTACGCACTTTCTCCAGGTCCTCGTTGAACCGTTTGGAGATGTGGTGGGTGAGGTCGGCCGTTTCCATGAGTACTGTCCTTCCGCTTGCGATCCGATACAGAACGCGATTCTGGCGTCCGTTTACATCCGTTTGACGCGCACGTCAACAGCGGACCCCGCATTTCGGATCAGACACCGAAAAATGCCCGTGAGTTCACGCACTGGCCGCGGTACGCACCGCCGGCTTCCAGAGTCTCGCCAACGGGAAACTACAGGTGAACGTGCTGCCCTTGCCCTCCACGCTCTGCACCTCGAGCACCCCGTCGTGCCGCTGCAGGGCGTGTTTGACGATCGCGAGGCCGAGTCCGGAGCCGCCCTGGCTCCGGGAACGACCGGCATCGACGCGGTAGAAGCGCTCGGTGAGACGCGGCAGATGCTCGGCGGGGATGCCGATGCCGGTATCGCTGACCGAGAAGTAGCCGCCCTCCTCGTCGACCCACCAGCGGATGCGCACGGTGCCCTCGCGCTGGGTGTATTTGATCGCATTGACGAGCAGATTCGTGAACGCGGACTCGATCTCGTGGGCGGCGCCGAACAGTCCATGCGCGGACTCGAGTTCCAGCAACACGTGCTGCGGGCGATCGCTGCGCGCGAGCGCGTCGCGATAGAGCCGTTCGAGCATCCGCGGGACCTCGATTGGATCCCGCGGCGCTTCCCCATCCGCGGCCTCGAGCCGGGACAATTCGAGAAGATCGGCGATGATCGCGTTCATGCGTTGGGCCTGGGCACGCATGTCCCGGATCGGCCCCATCCAGGCCGCATCGATCGAGGGGTCATCGGCGAGCGTGTCCAAATAGCCGGAGATCACCGTCAGGGGACTGCGCAACTCGTGCGAGGCGTTGGCGACGAAGTCCTTGCGCATCGCCTCGAGACGCATCTGGCGGGTCACGTCGCGTACCAGCAGCAAGGACTGCCCCGCCCCATAGGGCACCAATTGCAGCGCGAGATAGAGGTCCGTCTGCACCGGCGGGCGGATCACGATCGGCAGCGTGAAATCCTCGCCGTGCAGGTAATGGATGAACTCGGGCGTGCGGATCAGGTTGTCGACGCGCAAGCCGATGTCCATGGGCCGCTTCAGACCGAGCAGACGCGCTGCTTGTCGATTGAACCAGACGATGTCGAGCTGGGTGCTCAGGATGATGACCCCGTCGGGCAGCGCGGCGGTCGAGCGGCGCAATTCCCGGAACAGCTGCACGAGCCGCTGCTTGTGATACTGCTTGCGCCGGTGCAAACGCACGACCTGGGCGACAACGTCGTCCCAGATGCCGCCGAGGTCGGGCGGATCGATCTGCGAGCGCAGACGCAGCCAACGGTCCAACCGATAGAGATTCAGCAGCTGCCAGCCGACGTAGATGCAGGCGGCGCCGAGTAGGCCGGCCCAGACGGGACCGACGATGAGACCCGCCACCAGGCCGGCGAGCAGAATACCCGCGAGCCGCACGAGAGCGAAAGTCCACATCGCCGCCATAGGCTTAGGTTAATAGCACGCTTTACGCTTCTCGCGTTGAGAACCTGTACCCGGCACCACGCACGGTCTGGACCAATTTCTCCAACTCGAAGGGTTCGAGCGCCTTGCGCAGCCGCCGGATGTGCACATCCACGGTGCGCTCCTCGACGTACGTGTTACCGCCCCAGACGCGGTCGAGCAATTGCCCCCGGGTGAATACTCGCTCCGGATGGGTCATGAAGAAGTGCAGCAGTCGGTATTCCGTGGGCCCGAGGGAGATTTCCCGCTCACCGGCGCTGACCCGGTGACTCGAATCGTCGAGCTTCAGTCCGTCGATCTCGACGATGTCGGTGCCCCCGGCCGGCGCGGCGCGGCGCAGCACGGCCTGGATCCGTGCGAGGAGCTCCCGCGGCGAGAACGGCTTCGTGATGTAGTCGTCGGCGCCGCCTTCCAAGCCGCCGACCTTGTCCTGCTCCTCGGCACGCGCGGTCAGCATGATGACCGGGATCTCCTCGGTATCCTTGGCCTTCTTCAAAGAGCGCGTCAGCTCGAGGCCGCTCATGTCCGGCAACATCCAATCGACCAGCATCAGATCGGGCCGGGTATCGACGATCCGGGCGCGCGCCTCGCGGCAATCCTCGGCTTCCCGGACGTCGTAGCCCGCGCGCCGCAAACCAAAGGCGATCATGTCACGAATGGCTTTTTCGTCTTCGACGATCAGGATGCGTTTGGCCGTCATGGAGTCTCGTAGTCCCTTGATTTTTATAGCGCGCTATTAGATCGATCCATTGTGACAGTTCCATGACTCCGGACCGCAAATCTCAGAGGCGGATCTTGGCCGCGCGTTCCGCCTCCGTCAGCGCGACCTTGTCGCGCAAATACAGGGGCGCGAGCTCGGCCGCATCGAGCGCGCGTCCCGCGGTATGGCGCAGCACGCCGAGGCTCGCGAGTTCGCGCGCGTCGGGCAAAGCCCGATCGTCCCCGGGGCGCAGCCGCAGGCCCGGCACCTGCGCCAGCTCAGGGTAGGCAGAAAAACCGCGGCCGATGCCGTGCACCGGGCCGGGCCACCGCAGCTCCAGGGGCGCGGATACGCGAGCGGCTGCCAGAGGCTCGACGCCGAGCACCGGGTCGGCGCGAAACGCGCCCCAATACACCTCCGCCATGCGGGCATCGAGGCAGGCGAGGACGGGCGCGGCGTCGGCGCCGGAGGCCCGCGGGTTCAGCAGGCGCCAGGCCAGGGCTTCGAGCGTCGAGATCGGTACGACCGGCAGATCCGCGCCATAGGCGAGCCCCTGGGCGGTCGCGACCGTGATGCGTACGCCCGTGAAGGCGCCCGGTCCCACGCTCGCGACGATCGCGGTCAAGGCATTCAAACCGTAACCCGCTTCGGCCAGGAGCTCGCTCACCATCGCGAGCAGCCGGTCCGCATGGCCGCGACCGATTTCCTCGCTGCGATAGATCAAGGACGGCGAGCCCGCGCCCGCCGCCGCGTCGTCGAGCAGCGCGACCGAGCAGGCTTCCGTGGCGCCGTCCAAGGCGAGCAGCCGCATGCCTTCAGCTCGTCCCGGAGATCGCCGGCGTCAAGGCCGCCGTCGAGCCGACGGCGGCTTTCGCGCCCAGACGCTCGCGCAGGAACTCGGCCGCGATCGCCCCGTCGGTCACCTGCGGGCAGGGCGGCAAGGCGGCGCGAAAAACCCGCCCGTAATTCTTCGTGCGAATGCGCGGATCACCGATCAAGATCACGCCGAAGTCATCGGTGTCGCGGATCAAGCGTCCGGCTCCCTGTTTAAGCGCGAGCACGGCCTGCGGCAGCTGGTACTCGACGAACGGGTTACCGCCGCGGCGCCGGATGCCTTCCAGGCGCGCGGCGAGCAAGGGATCGTCGGGGGCCGCGAAAGGGAGTTTATCGATGGCGACGATCGAGAGCGCATCGCCCTTGACGTCGACCCCCTCCCAAAAGCTCGCCGTCGCGAGCAGGACTGCATTGCCGAGCGCACGGAAGCGCGTCAGCAGCGCCTCGCGCGGTGCCTCCCCCTGCACGAGCACGGGGAAGGGTGGGTCCGGGAAGCGTCGCTGTAAGGCCTGCACGCCTTCGGCGAGACCCCGGTAGCTGGTGTAGAGCAGAAACGCGCGACCGCCGCTCGCTTCGAGCAGCGGCGCACACGCGGCGATGAAGGCGTTCGCGAAGGCCGGATTCTGGGGTTCGGGCATCGCGGGCGGCAGGTAGAGCAAGGCTTGCTTGGCGTAATCGAAGGGACTGTCGATGCGCAGGGTGCGCGCCTCCGGCAGACCGATGCGCGCCGCGAAGTGCGCGAAATCATCCCCGATCGCGAGCGTCGCGGAGGTGAACACCCAGGCACAGGGGCGCGAATCCATGTAGGCGCGAAAGCGGTCGGCAATCTCGAATGGCGTGAACTGCAGCACGAGGCCGGTCGCGCCCGCCTCGAGCCAGCGCACGCCGTCCTCGTCCGAGGCGGCGCGCAAGGTCTTCAGCCCCGCGACCAGCGCGAGTGCGCGGCGCGCGCAGTTCGCCGTGCCCGCACCCGCGCCGAGGCCGTCGAGCAGGCCGGCGATTCCCGCGAGACCCGCCTCGATGTCACCGAGCGCATCGAAGAAGGCATCGGGCAGGGCCGTCCAATCGCGCCGCTGCGCACCTCCCCCCACCTGCGCGCGCAGCGCGTCCATCGCGGCCTCGAGGTCCTCGAGCGCGCCGGACAAGGCCGGCGATTTGATTCCGGCGGCGCGCAACTCGGTCGAGGCGTCCCGCACCAGCACCTGCACCTGGCGGGCCGACCACACCTGACCGAAGAACTGCGCGGCGATGTCCGGCACCTGGTGCGCCTCGTCCAGGATCACGGCTTCGGCCCCCGGCAGCAGGTCGCCGAACCCCTCGTCCTTGAGCGCGAGATCGGCGAGCAACAAATGATGATTGACGACGACGATGTCGGCGGCCTGCGCCGCGCGTCGCGCCTCGATGACGTGGCATTTCTGAAACTGGGGGCACTCGGTTCCCAGGCAGTTGTCGCGCGTCGAGGTGATGCTGGGCCAGAGCGGCGATTGTTCGGGCAGATCGGTGAGTTCGGCCAAGTCCCCCGTCCGGGTCATCGCGGCCCATCGTTCGATGCGCGCAAAGAGGCGGGCCTGTCCGCGTTCGCGTGGCAACAAGCTGCCCTGCAAGGTCGCGAGTTCGAGGCGATGGCGACAGAGGTAATTCGCCCGACCTTTGAGCAGGGCGAATTTGACCGGCATGCCGAGGGCCCGGGCGAGCAGCGGCACGTCGCGGCGAAACAATTGATCCTGCAGCGTGCGGGTCCCGGTCGAGATGATCACGCTGCGCCCGGAGAGCAGGGCCGGAACGAGATAGGCGAAGGTCTTGCCGGTTCCGGTCCCCGCCTCCACCAACAAGGGCTCGAGCCGGGCTAGCGCCAGCCCGACGGCCTGCGCCATTGCCGCCTGTTCGGGGCGATAGGCATAGCCCGGCAGGGTCTGCGCGAGCGGCCCCTCGGGACCGAAGATGTCGGTGAATTCATTCATGGTCGGTCGCGCATTATCGGAGCACGGCGCGGTAACGCGCGAGCACCAAAGAGCCGCTCTTCAAGCGGTTTCGCAGGGTCCAGCGGATCGCGGTGTAGTCCGCGGCCCGCGCGGGTCGCTGCTTTCCGTCCGGGCCATGCACGGTGAGCTTCTCGGCCAGATCGAAGCTGCGACCACCGTCGACGGAAAAGCTCACCTCGGCGCCGGGGGCGACCGCCGAGTCGGCGACATAGCCCATATGTTCCGGAATCTCGATCGTGAACGCGTAGCCATCGACCGCGTCGGCACCTTCGTTGCGGACCTCGATCGTGTAGATCACGAGGTCGCCCGGCACGACGTGATCGGCGGGCCGCAGTTGCTCGCTCACGCGCTCGCCGCTGCGTACGGTCACGAGGCGCTCGGCGCTCGTCTTGATCGTCACCGCGGGTGCGGCAGGATGTGCCTCGTCCGCGATCGCAGCGCTTGCTGCATACGCGAACATCAGGCACGCGCCTACGCGCAATGCAGCGTATGCGACGCGTCCTCGAGCGCTCCCGGACGCGGGCCGGCGATCAATATAAAATGCCATAGGATTCAACAGTTTAAAGCTGGCGAAAAACGGCGATCAGCGCTTTCCCCGAGACCTGCCCGACGGCCTTGCGTTTCGGCCGCCCGACTGGCGGCCTGATGACCCATCTGTCATCCTAACCTCTGTGCAGCTAGCGTTTTCCAAGAGATTTTCATGGCAACAGCCCCCCAGCACCTGAGCATGCCTGCGTCCCTGAGTCGCGAAGTCTCTGCCTGGGTCGATGAGGTCGCCAGACTCACCCTACCAGACAGCATCCATTGGTGCGACGGTAGCGAGGCGGAGTTCCAGAACTTGGAGCGCGAGCTGATCGCCGCCAAAGAACTGCTGCCGCTCGACGAGCGAAGCTTTCCGGGCTGCACGCTGTATCGTTCCGACCCGTCCGACGTCGCCCGAGTCGAGCACCTCACCTACGTCTGCACGAAACAGCGCGAGGACGCCGGTCCCAACAATCATTGGCTGAGCCCCGCCCAGGCGCATCGGCAGATGGATGATCTGTTCCGCGGTTGCATGCAGGGCCGAACCCTTTACGTCGTGCCCTACTGCATGGGCCCGATCGACTCCCCCTATTCCCGTTGCGGCGTCGAGATCACGGACAGCGCCTACGTCGTGCTCAACATGCAGCTGATGACCCGCATGGGCCGGCCCGCGCTCGAGCGGATCGCCCGGGATGGCAAGTTCGTCAAGGGTCTGCACTCGACCGGCGACTTGAATCCAGAACGGCGCTTCATCATGCATTTTCCCGAGGAATTGTCGATCAAGAGTTTCGGCTCCGGGTACGGCGGCAACGCCTTGCTCGGCAAGAAATGCCACGCGCTGCGAATCGCGAGCTGGCAGGCGCGCACGGAGGGCTGGCTGGCCGAGCACATGTTGATCGTCGGCATCGAGAATCCGCAGGGCGAAGTGCATTACATCGCCTGCGCGTTTCCGTCGGCTTGCGGCAAGACGAACCTCGCGATGCTGATCCCGCCCGCGAGCTACCCGGGGTGGAAGGTCTGGACGGTCGGCGACGACATCGCCTGGCTGCACCCCGGCAAGGACGGACGTCTCTACGCGATCAATCCGGAGTCAGGCTACTTCGGCGTCGTGCCGGGAACGAACGCGAAGACCAATCGCAACGCCTTCGAGACCATCCGCAAGGACACGATATTCACGAATGTCGGCCTCACGGCCGATAATCAGCCCTGGTGGGAGGGACTGCCCGACGGTAAACCGGTCCTCGACTGGCTGGGCGAGCCCTATGACCCCAACAAGGGCCCTGCGGCCCATCCCAATTCCCGTTTCACCGTGGCCGCCAGGCAAAACCCCGCCTATTCCAAGCTTGCCGATGCACCGAACGGCGTGCCGATCTCGGCGCTGGTGTTCGGCGGCCGGCGCCAGACCCTGGCACCGCTCGTCTATCAGGCGCGCACCTGGCTGCACGGGGTGCTGGTCGGCGCGGGGGTCGCCTCGGAGACCACGGCCGCCGCCACCGGCGCGGTCGGTGTCGTACGGCGCGATCCGATGGCGATGAAACCCTTCGCCGGCTACAACTTCGCCGATTATTGGTCGCACTGGATCAACGTCGGCGCGAAGCTCAAGAGCCCGCCGCAGATTTTCCACGTCAACTGGTTCCGTCAGGATCCGGGCGGCAAGTTTCTCTGGCCGGGATTCGGCGAGAATCTGCGAGTGCTGCGCTGGATCATCGATCGCTGCAAGGGCAGCGTGGGGGCCCGAGAGACGGCAATCGGCTACCTGCCCGCGGCAAACGACCTGGACACCGAGGGACTTGGCCTGGCGCCCGCCGCGCTCCAGGAGTTGCTGACCGTGGACCCCGGCTTGTGGAAGACCGAGTTCGAGGGCATCGGCGCCTATCTCGAAGAGTTCGGGGAACGGCTGCCGCAAGCGCTCAAAGGTGAACTCGCGCAGGCATTGCGCCGGGTGCAGGCGGCCGCGGACTATTCCTCGCAGCTGTAGCGGATCACCTGCGAGGAATTGCTGTCCGGCGCCTTGCCGAGACCGATCAGACCCTCGCCGCGAATCTGCATCGAGTCACGGCGCACGAACGCCTCTTCACCGTCCTTGCCGAGCACGAAGGTTCCGTTCGTGCTCTGATCGACGAGCATGAATTTGCTGCGGCTGACTTCGACGCGCGCATGCAGGCGCGAGATCAAATTCCCCTTGACGACCAGATCGTTCTCTTCGGCCCGGCCGATGTTGACGTTGGTGCGTGATTCGTCGACGAACACTTCCTGTCCCTGGTAGCGCAGGCGCAGGCGCAGGGTCTTCGTCTTCTCGCGCGAGGCGATCGTAGGCACCATGCTCGTCGTCTCTTCGGGCTGCCACAGCACCTCGAACAAGGCCACTTCGCTGCTGCGCCCCTTCAAGGTCGCGATGTCGATCTGGCGGACCGAAGCGCGCCACTCGGCGGACAGCTGGTCGACCATGCTGGCCGTCGTCATGATCTGGCCGGCCTTCGCCTGGCTCGTCATGCGGTTCGCCGTGTGGACCGCCGAGCCGAAAATGTCGCGGTTCTCGAGGACGACGGGTCCGAAATTACAGCCGATCCGGATCGCGACCGTGTGATCGTCGATCTTCAGGGACGGATGGGCGGAGATCTGCTTCTGCATTTGCGCCGCTGCATTCAGGGCATCGTCGGCGTTGGCGAAGGTCGCCATGATCTCGTCGCCCATCGTTTTGATCACCGAACCGTTGTTCTGATCGGTGGCGCCGCGCATCACCTCGATGCAGACACCCACCATGTCGCGGGCGCGCAGATCACCCAGTTGCTCGTAGAGCTTCGTACTGCCCACGACATCGGCAAATAGGATGGCAACTTCGATTTCTTTTCCCATGGCGATGGCCGATTATACTTATCCTGGCGCCTACCGCCTCAGGGATTGAACCCGAATCACTTATGCCGCCTGCGGCGTGCGCAAGATCGGCAGGGCGCCGTAGAGCATCTCGGGCTCGGCGTCCGGCCGCGTGGCCACTCCGGAAAGAAAGCGCCGCCAAGCACGGGCGCCATCCTGGCCCACGACCAGACCGTGCATGTGGCGGGTGATCGAATGCAGACGCACGCCTTTGACCCGCTCGCGTCGTGCATAGGCCACCATCGCCTGGAGCACCTCCCCGACCTCGGGCGGGACCCACGTCGGATCGATCAGCAGCTGCTCCAATTCCGCGAGCAATCGGGGCCGGTGATAGGCAGCCCGGCCCAGCATGACGCCGTCGAGCGTCCCGACCTGGGCGCGCACCGTCGCCAAGTCGCCCAAGCCCCCGTTCAGCACCAACTCGAGCTCGGGCCGCTCGCGCTTGAGCCGGTGTACGTATTCTGGACGCAAGGGAGGGATCTCGCGATTCTCCTTGGGCGAGAGGCCGCCGAGGATGGCCGCGCGCGCGTGAACGATCAGGGCCGCCGGGCCCGCCGCCGCGACCGTGTCGACGAAGGCCGCGAAGAACTCGTAATCGTCCCGCTCGTCGATGCCGATGCGACACTTGACCGTCACCGGAATCGAGACGGCCTCTCGCATGCGCGCGACGCATTCCGCGACGAGCGCCGGGCGCAGCATCAGACAGGCGCCGAACGAGCCGTTCTTGACACGGTCGCTGGGGCAACCGACGTTCAGATTGATTTCCGCATAACCGGCCGCGGCGCCCATTCGCGCGGCGGCCGCGAGTTCGCGCGGATCGCAGCCGCCCAGCTGCAGGGCCACCGGATGTTCCGCCGGATCGGACTCGAGCAGACGCGCGGCGTCCCCGTGCACGAGCGCCGCAGCGACGATCATCTCCGTGTAAAGCAAGGCATGCGGCGTGAACAGTCGATGGAAGTAGCGGCAGTGCCGGTCGGTCCAATCCATCATGGGCGCGACACAGAGCCGCCGGTCTAAGGCATTCATTCGGCTGATCATTCCGGTATTCGAGGGGCTTTGCAAGCACGAGAAGACAGGATCGCGATCGACGCCAACATCCTGGCGTCGCGGCGCGTCATCCGCGTGCTCACAGCCGCGGCGCGGCTGCTGGTATCATGCCTCGATGCAAGACGAAGCGCATATCGTGATCAATGGCGTGAAGCTCAGTGACGAGGAGTCGATGACCGTGCGCGTGGCCATCGACACACTCGCGAACGTTCTGGCCGAGGGACTCGAAGATCCTGAAACCAAGGGGATCGCCGATCGCTACGTCACGGCTCTCGGGCATCTTCAGGCCTTGCTCGAAGAGCGCGCGCCGCGCAAGCAATAGCGGCGCTCGGGCCGCACGGGCCTCGGGCCGCTCCGGGATCAGGCCGCGGCCGCGAGGCGCGCAAAGACCTCGAATGCCTGCTCCAAATCGGCGGTCAGATCGGCCACCGCTTCCAAACCGATATGCAGGCGCAGCGCGGGTCCCGCGTAGGACCAGTCGGATGCCTTGCTGCGCTGATAGCGCGCGTTGAACGGCATCTTCAGGCTCTCGAATCCGCCCCAGGAAAACCCCAGACCGAACAGCTGCAGACTGTCGACGAAACCGCGGAAGGCGGCCGGCGCACAAGGCTTGAACACGATGCTGAACAAGCCCGAGGCGCCGTGGAAATCGCGGCGCCACAGCGCATGGCCGGGGGCGCCGGGTAGCGCCGGGTGCAGCACGGCCTCGACCTCGGGGCGCCCCGCCAACCAATCGGCGACGGCGATCCCGCTGCGCCAATGCCGCTCCATGCGCAGCGGCAACGTGCGCAGGCCCCGCTGCGCCAGGAACAAATCGTCACCGCTGACGCAAAGACCGTAGGCGAACACCTGCGAGCGCAGGCGATCCCACTGTTCGCGATTGGCCGTGATCAATCCCAGCATCGCGTCCGAGTGACCGACGATGTATTTCGTGCCGGCGTGCACCGAGACATCGACCCCGTGCGCAAAGGGCTTGAAGTACAGCGGCGAGGCCCAGGTGTTGTCCATGACGACGACGGCGCCGTGGGCATGCGCGACCGCCGCGATCGCGGGTATGTCCTGCACCTCCATGGTTTGCGATCCGGGCGACTCGGTATAAACGACGCGCGTGTTCGGCCGCATCAGCGCCTCGATGCCGGCACCGATCGTGGGCGGGTAATACGTGGCATCGACGCCGAAGCGCGCCAAGACATGATTCACGAGATGACGGGTCGGCCCGTAGACGCTGTCGCTGACGAGGATGTGGTCACCCGCACTCACGAAGGCCTGGATCGCGCAGGCGCAGGCCGTCAGACCCGAGGATACGAACGTCGACTTGTACCCGCCTTCGAGCCTGGCCAGGGCATCGGCGATCGCGAAACTCGTCGGATTGCCCTTGCGGCCGTACCACACGATGTCCTCGCCGGCATCGATTTGCCGCTGTCGCGACTCCATGTCGGCGAGATCGCGAAAAACGATCGTCGAGGCGCGGTACGTCGGCGGGTTGACGAAACCGCCCAAAGCGTTCGGATCGACGATGCCATGACCGAGAAACGTCTCGGGCTGAAGGTCGGCACTGGCGGGCGGTGATTTTTTGCTCATCGGCATGAAACTCCATGCGGTTCTCGCCTAGGATACCGCATGACTCAGACCGCAAACGCCGCCCAGGAAGAGTATTGGAACGATCGCGCCGGCCGTACCTGGGCAGAGTTTCACGTCCAACTCGATCGGCAAATCGAGCCGCTGGGCGCGGCCGCGCTCGCGGCTCTTGCGCCCGCGCCGGGAGAAACCATCCTCGACATCGGCTGCGGTGCAGGCCAAACGTCCGTCGCGCTCGCCCTTCGGGTCGGGGCGCGCGGGGCGGTCGTCGGCGCCGACATCTCGGCGCCGCTGCTCGCGGTCGCCCGGCAAAGACCGCTGCCGACGGAAGCCGCCGCGGTCCAGTTCCACCTGCTCGATGCGCAGACGGCCGACCTCGGACGCGAACGGTTCGACGCCGCGTTCTCGCGTTTCGGCGTCATGTTCTTCAGCGATCCGGCGGTGGCATTCGCCAACATCCGCAGCGCCCTGAAGCCCTCGGGACGCCTCTGCTTCGTCTGTTGGCGGGCGCTTTCGGATAATCCCTGGATGCAGGAACCGCTGGCCGCGGTCCTGGCCATGCTGCCACCCGCGATGTCCCCGCCGGCGCCCGCGGATCCGCTCGCTCCCGGCCCGTTCGCCTTCGCAGACCCGGCGAGAATCCGCACCCTGCTCCTCGCCGCCGGTTTCGCGGAGCCCCGTATCGCGCCTTACGACGCCCGGGTCGGCGGCGGCGACCTCGAAGGCACGGTGAACCTCGCGCAGCGGGTCGGACCCCTGGGCGCCTTGCTGCGTGACTACCCGGACCACCGCGACCTCATCACGGACACCGTGCGGCGGGTCGTGAGCCCGTACCTCACGCCACAGGGCGTGTTCATGCGCGCCGGTGTCTGGATCGTGAGCGCCGCGGTCAACTGATCGCGCGGCCGTGCGTTGCTCGAGGAACCATCGGCCAAGGATTCCTCGTGCCCCTGAGCATCGAACCACTGACTCGCGCTGCGATCGCCACGAACCGCTTCGGCTTCGGCGCGCGCCCGGGAGACCTGGCCGCGATCGTCGGCGATCCACGCGGCTGGCTGCTCGAGCAGCTGCGCAAGCCCTACCAGGCGCCGCGCGAACTCGAGGGGCTCGCGAGCTCGCGCGAAATTCTGGCGACCTACCTGCAACTGCGCCAGGAGCGCGCGGAGGAGAAGAAACGCGCCGAACTCGGGTTGGCGGCCGCAACGCTCGTGGAGCCTCTGCGCGCGGCGCTGGTGCCGCATTATGTCGCGCAGGCCGATGCGCGCACCCGTATCGCGCTGACGAGTCCCGACGCATTTCGCGAACGCCTCGTGCATTTTTGGGCGAATCATTTCGCCGTCTCGATCGACAAACCGATCTGCTTGGGAACCGCGGGGGCGTTCGAGAACGAGGCCATTCGGCCGCATGTCTGTGGGCGGTTCGCGGATCTGCTGCTCGCGGTCGAACGCCATCCGGCGATGATCACCTACCTCGACAACCAGCGCTCGGTCGGGTCGAACTCGGTGCTGGCCCAGCGCGCGTCACGCCGGCGGCAAGGGACTGAGGCGCTGCGGCTGGGACTCAACGAGAACCTCGCGCGCGAGATCCTCGAACTGCACACGCTGGGCGTCGATGGCGGCTACACGCAGGCCGACGTGACGAGCTTTGCGGCGGTCTTGACCGGCTGGTCGATCGGCGGCGGGGAAGGACGCGATCGTGCGGCCGAGAATGGCGGGGGTGCGCCTGGCGCCTTCGTGTTTCGGGAGGCCTTGCACGAGCCCGGCGGCAGGACCGTGCTCGGGCGGCGCTACGAGGAGGCGGGCATCGGCCAAGGCGAAGCGGTGCTGCGCGATCTGGCGGCCCATCCGGCGACCGCTCGTCACATCGCCACCAAGCTCGCGCGTCACTTCGTGGCCGATGATCCGCCCGCGGATCTCGTCGACCGGCTCACGCGCATCTATCAGGCCTACGAGGGTGATCTCGGCCAGGTGAGCTCCGCACTCGTGGCGTGGGACGGCGCGTGGCTGCGGGATGCCCGGAAGTACAAACAGCCGCACGAGTTCATTTATTCGACCCTGCGAGCGCTCTCGGTGCTGCCGCACGAGCCCAAAGTGCTGTTGGCTTCGTTCGAGGCGCTCGGTCAACGGCATTGGAGCCCGGGCTCGCCGGCGGGTTGGCCCGACCGGCAGGCCGATTGGGACGGCGCCGATGCGCTCATGAAGCGGATCGAGTGGAGCGTCGCCTTGGCCGGCCGGGTCGGCGACGCCAGTCCGGCAATCGCGGCAGCGGAGACGAGCCTCGGGCCGCTCGCGAGCGAGCACACCCGGTCGGCGCTCGCGAACGCGGACTCCGGTTCGCAGGCCCTGGCCTTGTTGCTGATGAGTCCGGAGTTTCAACGGAGGTGAAGATGCGCACGCGCCGCGAATTCTTGAGTGTCAGCGCAAAAATCGGCGTAGCTGCCGCCCTGTTCCACGGCCTGCCCGGCGTGAGCTTCGCCGCGGCCCCGGGGAGCCGACCCTTCGTCGTGGTGATTCTGCGTGGAGCCCTGGACGGACTGTCGGCCGTACCACCCTACGGTGATCCGGACTATGCGGCTGCCCGCGGACCGATCGCGATCGGACGCCCTGGCGAAGCACGTGGGGCGCTCGATCTCGATGGGTTCTTCGGCCTGCACCCGTCCCTGCCGCTGCTCGGCGAACGCTGGCGGGCCGGCGAGTTGCTCGTGGTTCACGCCGCGGCATCGGCCTACCGCGAGCGATCTCACTTCGATGGACAGAACGTGCTCGAAAACGGCGGCGACCGCCCCTCCGCGACCGCAAGCGGCTGGCTGAACCGCGCCTTGGGCGCCCTCGCCGGCCGCGGCATCGACGGACTCGCCCTCGGGCAGAACGTGCCTCTGATCCTGCGCGGCCCGGTACCGGTCGCCTCCTGGGCGCCTTCGCGGCTGCCCGAAGTCGAACCGGACTTGCTGGCGCGGCTGCGCGATCTCTACTCCCAGGATGACGTCCTGTCCGCGCGTCTCGACGAGGCGACCCGAATCGGCGCGCTCGCCGATGAACAAGGCGGCGGCATGGCCCCGGCAGGCACTGCCGTGGCGAGTGGCAAAACCGCGGCCAACGCGGGCGGCGTCGAGCGACTCAAGCTCGTGGCGGAAACCGCGGGCCATATGATCGCCGCGCCCGATGGGCCGCGCATCGCGGTGTTCGACGCCACGGGCTGGGACACCCATGCGTCCGAGGGCGGGGCCGAAGGCGCGCTCGCCGGCCGGCTCGCGGGGCTCGATCAGGTGCTCGATGCCCTGCGCCGCGGACTCGGCACGCAGTGGGAAAGAACCGCCGTGCTCGTCTGCACGGAGTTCGGTCGCACGGTGCAGGTCAACGGCACGCGCGGCACGGACCACGGCACCGGCGCCGCCGCCTGGCTGCTCGGCGGCGCGGTGCGCGGCGGTCGCGTGCTCGCCGACTGGCCCGGTCTGGCGCTTGCCCAGCGCCACGAGGGTCGCGACCTGCGGGCGACGACGGACTTACGCGGCGTCGCCAAGGGACTGCTGCGAGATCACCTCGGGATCAGCGAGCCTGCGCTCGCCGAGGTCTTTCCGGGCGCCGAGCGCGTCGCGCCGATCAAGGACCTCGTGCGGGCGTAAGCCTCGAGCGGGCCTGGTCCTCCGGCCCGCGCAATCGAGTAGCATGGCGCTTTTCGGCCCGCGCGAGGAGTTCCATGACCCTGCATATCGGCATCGTCGCCTGTTCGGCCGAAGGCGCTGCGCTTTGCTATCGAACGATCTGCCGCGAGGGTGCCGATGTCCTCGGCCCGCACGCCCACCCGGAAATTTCGCTGCATACGCATGCCCTCGCCGACTACGTGCCGCACTTGGAGCGCGGCGATTGGCCGGCCGTGGCGCAGTTGATGTTGAGTTCGGCGCACAAGCTCGCGCGCAGCGGCGCGCAGTTCCTGATCTGTCCGGACAATACGATCCACGAAGCGCTGCCGTTCGTGCTGCCCGATTCGCCACTGCCGTGGCTGCACATCGCCGAGGTCGTCGCTGCGGAGGCGGTCACGCGCGGGTTTCGCTGCCTGGGACTGACCGGCACGCGTTGGCTGGTCGACAGCGAGGTCTATCCCACGGCGATCGCGGCACGCGGCCTCGACTTTCGGCGACCGCAACCCGCGGAGCGGCTCGCGATCAATCGGATCATCATGGACGAATTGGTCTATGGCCTTTGTACGGCGGAATCGGAACGCTACTTCGGCGGCGTGATCGAAGGACTCGAAGCGGCGGGCTGCGATGCCGTGGTGTTGGGCTGTACGGAAATACCGCTGCTGATCAACGATGAGAACTCGCCGCTGCCGACCTTGGACTCGACCCGTCTGCTGGCGCGGGCGGCGCTGCGCCACGCTCTTGCGGTCTGAACCGAAAGCCGCCTCCTGATGGCGGGGTTCGCCTCGATCCTGGTCTTGATCTCGGGGCTGACGCACGCGATCGTCAACGCGATCCTCAAGTCGGGCAAGGACAAGATGTCGGGGCGCGCCTTGATCGACGGGTTCAGTGCGCTGCTGGTACTGCCCTTCGTTGTTTTCGTGCCCTTGCCGGGCGCCGCCTGGCCCTGGCTCGCGGCCTCCTGGGCCGTGCACCTGCTGTACCTCTATACGCTCATCAAGTCGTTCGAGCAGTCGGACATGTCGGTCGCCTACCCGATTGCGCGCGGGCTAGCGCCGGTGCTGACGGCGGTCGCGGTCGTGACCGTCTTCCACGAGGATGTCACGATCGCCGTGGCCTCGGGGATCCTGCTGATCGCCGCCGGCGTCATATTCATCGGGGTGAGCCACACGCTGCGCAAGAGTGCGCTGTTCTGGGCCGCGATGACCGGATCCTGCATCGCCGGCTATACGGTCATCGATGCGCACGGCGTGCGCCTCGCTCCGACGGCGGCGAGCTATATCGTCTGGACCTTCGTCCTTCTGGGCGGCGGGCTCGGCTCGATTTTCGCGGTCGCGCAGGGCAAGTCCTTCCTGGTGTCGGCGGCAACGCAGTGGAAGCCCGGTCTCGCCGCCGGTTGTTTCTCGATCGCGAGTTACGGCCTCGCGCTCTGGGCGTTCCGTCTCGGCGCGACGCCGCGACTCGCGGCGCTGCGCGAGACATCGATCCTGTTCGGGACGCTGATCGCCGTGGTCTATTTGAAGGAGCGGCTCACGCGGGGTCGCTGGACCGGCGTTTGCGCGATCGCCGTCGGCGCCATGACGCTCGTGGCGTGCCGCTGAGGCTGTCCCCTCGAGCGACGCGTTCTATACCCTCGCCCAGGGTTTGCCAGGCCCTCGGCGCCTCCGCCTGCGCCACCCATACGTCCCTCCCACGAGCACGAGCACACCGGCGCCCAAAGCCGTCCAAAACGCGGTAATGAGCGCCGGGGTGGGCTGGACCTCGGCACGCCACGCGGCGACGATCGCGGCATCGACGTGCGCGATCCCGGGGTCGCCGTACGAGTTCAGCACGTAGTTCGCGAGCGCCGCGATCTCGGCATCGCTCAAGACGGCGCCGAATGCCGGCATCGCGACGGTGTGCCCCTGCACGGTGCGATGCACGCCGACGAGCAGGGTCATGACGAGGTTGTTCGCCTCGGAGGCGCCGACCACCGTGTTGTGGACCAGCGAGGGATAGGCGCCATCGGGCGTGCCGCCGCCATTGCCTCCATGGCAGGCCGCGCAATTGCCGTAGTAGAGCGTGCGTCCCGTCGGGTGCTCGAGATCCTCGTTGCCGCGGACGTCGATCACGGGATTATGGAGCCGGCCCCAGGAGAACCGAGATTGCCCCTGCGTGCGCAGGCGGATGCCGGGCACGAGACGCATGTAGCTCACGATATCGGCAATGTCCTGTGCCGGCAGCAAGCTCAGGGAATGTTCGACGACGTCGGCCATGGGACCGACCGCGTTCGCCTTGTGCGCGGCGACGCCGGTCGAAAGGTACGCCGTCAATTCGGCGTTGCTCCAGTCCGCGATGCCGCCGACCGGATCGGTCGTGATGTTGTAGGCCCGCCAGCTGCCGACCATCGCGCCCGCGAACTGCGCGCCCGATTGGGTACCCAAGGTGAGGTTGCGCGGGGTATGGCAGGCTCCGCAATTCGCCAAGGCCTCGACGAGATAGGCACCGCGGTTCCAGTCGGCGCTGCGGCTGGGGTCGGGCTGGAACTCGCCGACGCGAAAATTGAGCAGCTTCCACAAGCCCAGCAACCAGCGCTGATCGAACGGAAACCGGAGCTGCGGCGGCGGGATCACGCGATGGATCGCGGGCAGCGAGAACAGGTACGCCTTGATCGCGAGGACGTCCTCGCGCCGCAGCTTCGTATACGCATCATAGGGAAACAGCGGATACAGATGCTCGCCCTGCACGCCCAATCCCCAGTGCAGGGCCCGGTAGAACTGCTCGTCGCTCCAGGTGCCAATGCCGGTCTGCGGATCCGGCGTGATGTTCGGGGTCAGCAGCGTGCCGAAGGGGGTTTTGAGTGCGACGCCCCCCGCAAAGGCGGATTCGGCATCGACGCTGTGGCAGGCGGCGCAATGGGCGGCGGTCGCGAGATAGCGACCGCGGGCGATTGTCGCGGCATCGGCGGCACGGGCGCCATTCACCGCATCCGCGCCGACGGCTGCACCCGCTACAGCGGCCGCACCCGCGACAGCGGCAGCCGCCACGACCATGGCGGCCACGACCGCAGCCGCGAGCAGACGCCGTACACCGCGGGACAGCGGCGAAGGTCTACGCTGGCGCAGGTGGCCGCTCAAATCGAACGGCCGAGCAGGTCGGCGAGGCGCAGCGCGAGCGCCGCACCGGTCAGCGTGGGATCGACGACGCCGCCAGCCGGCATCACGCCGGTCGTGGCGAGAAACAAATTCTCGTGATCATGCGTACGGCAGTCGCCGTCGACGACCGAGTCGCGCGGATCGGCACCCATGATCGTCGAGCCCAAGATGTGATCGCCATTGCGCCAGGCGGCGTCGCCGTCCACGACCTCGGCCTGCAAGATCGCGGCGATGCGCCGATGGTCTTGCTGCGCGACGCCTGCCGCGGCGCGGACATAGTCGTTGACGTCGTAATGAATCTGCGGCTTCGGCAGACCGAGCGCATCCTTGGAGCTGCTCAGGCTCACCCGATTGGACGCTTCCGGCAGCATTTCGAAAGCCGTCGCCAGCTGCACCGTGCGCGCGGCATCGTGTCGAATGCGCCGATCGAGTTCCGGACCGATGACGCCCTGGGCGAGCAAGCGCGCGGCCACGGGGCGGTTCGGCACGGCGTTGCCGAGCGCGTGCTTGATCGCGGCATGCCGGCGGCGGAACTCGCCGTCGCGCCAGTGCAGCATGGCCCCCTGCTGGACGGGTCCCTGCCCCGGCCACAAGGACTCCCGGGCCAGCAGCGTGACACCGATGCCCGTGTGATCCATGAGATTCCGTCCGACCTGGTCCGAGGAATTGGCGAGCTCGGACATCAGCAATAACTTCGGCGTCTCGATGCCGTGTGCGGCGAGCACGAAAGCGCGCGCTGTGAGACGCGTCGTCTTGCCGTCCGGAGACTGGTAATGCACGGCGACGATCTTGGCTCCGGCACGCTCCAGGCGGAACGCCACGGCATTCTCGCGCAGCTCGGCGCCGGCCTGTTCCGCGAGCGTGGCGTGCACGTCGCCGGAGTACTGCGCGCCGATCGGACAAATCGGCGTGCAGTTGTTCGTTCCCGCGCAGGCGGGCCGACCGTCGTACGGCCGCGAGGCCCGCGCGCTGGGCTCGTCGCAAAAGGCGAATCCCGCGGACTCGACCTGGGCCGCGATCGTCCGCGTGTAATAAGTCCACGGCAGCATCGGCAGCGGATAGTCCTGCGAGCGGGGCGGAAACGCAGCGCCTCCGCGGCCGCTCTGGTCGTCCGCAGCGTTGCCAGAAACGCCGAGCGCGCGCTCGGCTAGAGCGTACCAAGGTTCCAAGGCCGCGTAGTCGATCGGCCAATCGCGGCCGACGCCATAAAGGGTTTTCAAGCGCATGTCATTGGGCAGCAACCGCCAACAGGCGCTGCGCCAATTCCAGGTCGTTCCCCCGACGAGCTTCAACATGCCGGGCCGGTAGTCGAGCGGTCCGACGTTTTTCAGATAATCATCCGAATGGGGTCCGCCCGAGGACTTCGGCGCCCAGGGCTGATCGGGGTATGCGCGATTGAAGTCGCTCTTGTCGGCGACGTTGCGAAAGCGCTCGAGCAATTGCCAACGGGGCATGCGCGGTCCCGCTTCCAGGATGATCACGGACTTTCCCGCCTTCGCGAGGGCCTGTGCGGTAAGACTCCCCAACACACCGGAGCCGACCACGATCACATCGGCGTCGAATTGCGTCGTCACGGTCCTACCCCGGCGCGGCCTGGTCGATCGCGCCCCAAGCTCCGGGACCCGCGATGGCGTAGCTCGGGATCGGGGTGACGTCCTGGGTGGAGGCAAACATCAGCGCCGCCTCGTAGCCGATCAGGTGAGCCGCATCGCCGCTACCCACGACGCCCAGATAAAAAGCGCTCAGCAGGGCGAGCGCCGTGGCGCGGTGGGTCGCCTCACCGTAGAGCGGCGAGGCGCTAAAGGCCGTGACGTCGGGTAAGGCCGCGTTCGTGATCGCCCGCCACAGCATTTCCGCCTGCGCCGGGAATGCCCCATCGGTCGCCGTCAGCGCGGTAAACGCACGGGCGACGATCCTCTCGTCGAGATTCGGCCAACCGCAGAGGAACCGGGACAGCGCAACGCGCGGCGCGGGAGGCTTCGGGTCGGCGGCGGCGACCGCCTGCAGGATCAGCCCGCCGGGCGCGAGGAGCGTCAGAGTCCCGGTGACGCAGGCGCCGACACGCAGGAAGTCTCTTCGGGTGCTAATGCGCCGGTCCGCTGCAGTAGTCGTATTCGATCTGGATCGTCGCGTGGCTGACGTTGAATTTGCGCTCGAGCACGCGCGTGATGTCCTGGATGCACTGATCCGAATTCGATCCTTGCTTGATCTTCGCATGCAGGGTCACGATCGACCGTTCGTCGGTCAGGGACCAGGAATGCACGTGATGGACCTCGTCGAGCTGCGGAATCACGGCACGCAAGGTCAGCTCGACCTGCGCCGGATCCAGGCCGTCGGGCGCGCCCTCCAGCAGAATATGCGCCGACTCGAGGGCGATGCGCCAGCCGCTGCGCACCATGAGGACCGCGACGACGACGGACAGCAATGGATCGATCGGCATCCAATGCGTCGCGAGGATCACGAGGCCGGCGATCAAGGCCGCGCCGCTGCCCATCATGTCCCCGATCACGTGGGCGAGTGCGCCACGGATGTTCAGATTGGATTCACCGCGCGACAGTACGACGAAGGCCCCGATGTTGGCGATCAAGCCGAGCACGGCGATCTCGGCGACGATGCCGCCGGCCACCGGCTCGTGCGAGAAGAGGCGCATGAGGGCCGCCACGAGGATCCACGCCGCCAACACGACCAGCGCCAGCCCATTGACGAACGCCGCCAAGACTTGCCAGCGATGGTGGCCGTAACTCAATTTCTGAGTCGCGGGGCGCAGCGCCACGCGCATGGCCGCATAGCTCAGTCCCAGAGACGCGGTATCGGTCAGCATATGGGCCGCGTCGGCGAGCAGCGCCAGGGAGTGGGCGACCAGACCGCCGACGAACTCGATGACCATGCAGCCGCCGGTGAACAGCAGCGCCCAGAACAATTTCGATTGCGTGGCCGGGGGCCCATGGGAGTGACCGTGGTGGTGACCCTTGTGATCGTGGCCGTCGTGGCCGTGACCATCGTGCCGGTCCGCCTGATCGTCGTGGTCATGTCCGTGGTCATGTCCGTGGTCATGTCCGTGGTCATGCCCGTGGTCATGCCCGTGGTCGTGGCCGTGGTCGTGATCGCACCCGTGAGCATGCGGGCGGCCCTGGCCAGGCTCGACGAGGGTGAATACCGGTTCTTTCCCCATCGCGCGCCCGTGCTCGTGGTCGTGGTCGTGACTAGACTCGGGGTCTTTTGCCATGACGGTAGTATACCCTACCGGGGTATCCGGGCCAGTGCCGGGATGGTGCGGCCGGGCCCTCAGGGCGCGAGCAAATAGGGGAACGCGCCGATCGGGCTGGGTTCGGCGATGTAGTAGCCCTGCGCATAGCCGATCCCGAGGCGCGCCAGCTGCAGCAGCACGGCCTCGGACTCGACGCGCTCGGCGATCGTGCGGATGCCCATCGCCCGGCCCACCTGGCTGATCGCCTCGACCATGCTGCGATCGACCGGGTCGCGGGCGACGTTCTCGATGAACTGGCCGTCGATTTTCAGGTAATCGACGGGCAGGGTCTTCAGGTACATGAACGAGGACAAACCGCTGCCGAAATCGTCGAGCGCGAAGTGGCAGCCGCGAGACTTGAGCTCGCGCATGAAATAGACGACGTTGCCGAGATTGGCGATCGCCGCCGTCTCCGTGATCTCGAAGCAGATCGCGCCGGGCGTGAGGCTGTGACTCGTCAACTGCGCGATCAGGAACTCGAGGAAATGTTCGTCGTTCAAGGAATTGCCCGAGAGGTTGATCGCGACCGTATAGGGCTTCATCCCCGACCCGTTGCGGTGCACGACCCGCTCGAGCGCATGGCGCACGACCCAGCGATCGATCGCCGGCATGATGTTGTAGCGCTCGGCGGCGGGTATGAACTCGGCGGGCGCAATGACCGTGCCCGCGTCGTCGCGCAGACGCAGCATCAACTCGAAATGCTCGCGCTCGTGCGTGGTCGCTCCGATCGGAACGATCGGCTGGTAGAACAGCTCGAAACGGCTCTCGTCGCAGGCGCGCGTCAGACGCGAGATCCAGTGCATCTCGCGATGGCGTTCCGGAACTTCGTCGGGCTTGTAGACCTCGGTTCGATTGCGGCCCGATTCCTTGGCCGAATAGCAGGCGACGTCCGCCGCGCTCATGACATTGGCCGCGGTCGCCGTCTCGAGCGTGATCTCGACGATGCCGATGCTGACGCCGACGCCGAGTATCCCGTCCTGCCAGACGAAGCGAAAATCGCGGATCGCCTGACGGATGTTCTCGGCGATCCGGGTCGCCTGATCGATGCCGCAGCCGTGCAGCAGGATCCCGAATTCGTCGCCCCCCAAGCGGGCGAGCGTATCGGCATCGCGGACGCGCGACTGCAGCACGCCGGTGATTTGCCGCAGGAGCTGGTCGCCGGCCGGATGGCCGCAGGTGTCGTTGACGAGCTTGAACTGGTCGAGGTCGAGGTAGAGCAAGGAATAGCGGGCATCGCTGTCGCTGCGCACGCTCTCGACCGCGGCGGTGAGGCGATTCTCGAACTCGCGGCGGTTGATGAGCCCCGTCAGCGCATCATGGATCGCCTGATAATGCAGCGCGCGGTGCAGCCGCCGCTCCTTGCTGACGTCGTGGAACACCATGACCGCACCGATCAAGTTGCCGGCACGATCCCGGATCGGCGCCGCCGAGTCCTGGATCGCGATTTCCTTCGCGCCACGGGTCAGCAGCGCCGTGTGCTGCGCCAATCCCAAGGTCTGGCCTTCGCGCAAACAGCGCACGATCGGGCTCTCGGTCGCCTCGCGCGTCGCCTCGTCGACGACGCCCAAGACCTCGTCGATCCGCCGCCCCTCGGCCTCGCGCGTGGACCAGCCGGTGAGACTTTCGGCGACCGGATTCATGTAATCGATGCGCGCTTCCGAATCGGTCGTGATGACCGCATCGCCGATCGACTGCAGGGTGACCTGCGCGCGCTCCTTGGCCTGGAAGACCGCGGTCTCGGCCTTCTTGCGCTCGGTGATGTCGGTGATCGTGCCTTCGTAGCCGCTGACCCGGCCTTGCTTGTCGCGGACGACGCGGCTGTTGTCGACGACGACGAGCATGGTGCCGTCTTTGCGGCGCATGACCCACTCGGTGTTGCGCACCTCGCCGCCCCGGTCCATTTGGCGGATGAAGGTGTCGCGATCGGTCGGGTTCCAATACAGGGCCGACGCGGGCACGGAATAGACCTCCTCGGCCGAGGCATAACCCAGCAGCTGCACGAAGGCGGGATTGACCGCGAGCATGCGGCCGTCGCGCGTCGACTGATAGACGCCCTCCATGACGCTCTCGAACAGGCCGCGGAAGCGCGCCTCGCTGCTGCGCAGGGCATCTTCGGCCGCGCGGCGTTCGATCGCGATGCCGGCAATTTGCGCCATGCGCGTCATGAGATCGTGATCGCCGACCTCGGGCATGCCAGGCTCGCTCCGGTAGACCGCGAAGGTGCCGACGACCTGGCCGTCGGAGGCGAGGATCGGCGCGGACCAGGCGGCCCGCAGGCCCGCGGCAAGCGCTGCCTCGCGTCGGTATTCCCAGGAAACGTCCTGGGCGATGTCGGCGACGAGGACCGGGCGGGCGAGATACACCGCGGCGGAGCAGGACCCGTAGCGCATGCTGACGGGCGCGCCGTCCATCGCGACGATGAAATCGCGCGGCAGACTGGGGGCCACCCCGAAGTTCAGGGTACCGCGATCGCCGTCGAGGAGATTGATCGCGCACTTGGCCGAGGGCATGACCCGTTCGATGACTTCGGCGATCGCCTCGAGCACGGCATCGAGCGATGCGTTGGCGGCGATTTTCTCGAACACCCGGCGTTCACCGGCGGCGATCGCCTCGCCGCGCTTGCGCGCCGCGATATCGGTGATGCTCGCGCGAATCAGTCGCCGGTTGAAGCTCGGCAGGCGGACGAAGCGCACCTCGCAGGGAAGTTGCCGCCCGGTCGAGTCACAGTGCACCCATTCGAACACCGGGGCTTCGCCGCCGAGGGCGCCGTCGATGTAGCCGCGCGTGAAGCCGAACGAGGGGCTGCCGTCCGGCTGTTCCGGGGGGCTGATGGCGGCCGGTCCGCTCGCGAGCAGCGTCGCCCGATCCATCTGAAAGAACCGACAGGCATTGTCGTTGACGTCGACGAATCTGCCCGCATCGACGTCGAAGACCACGATGACTTCGGGCGCGTTCTCGACCAGGATCCGGTAGCGCGCTTCGCTCTCGCGCGTGAGCTGCTCGGCGATATGGCGTTCCGTGATGTCGCGGATGCAGACCACGTAGCCCTCGCGGCGATGCAGGGTCGCCTTGCTGACCGCAATCTCGAGCGCGATCCGATTGCCGTCCTTGGCCGTACCCCAGGCCTGATGGGCGGCAAGATCGACGTGGGTGTCGTCGATTTTGGTCGCGAGGCGGTCGAGGTAGTCCGCGACGCTGCGCGGGTCGATCTCGGGCAGCAGAAAATCGAGGGTGCGGCCGAGGATCTCGGCCTGCGAGAAACCGAAGATGCGCTCGCCCGTGGGGTTGAAGGTCTCGATATGACCGGAGTCGGAGACGGTCAGGATCGCATCCTTGACGTTGTCGAGGATCGCCTGCAAATGAGAGGCAGTCTCCTCCCGGATCTCGCGCGTGAGGGCCTGCGCCTCGTCCGACATGAGCTGCATCGAACGCACGATGCCGCGCCGCTCGGCATCGACGCGATCGTATTGCTCGCTGACGAGGGCGAGCAAGGAATCGAGGTCGAGTTGCCCGTCGCGCTGCCGGGCATCGGCGATCTGGCGCTCGAGCAGACGATTGATGCTAACCGCTGCCTCTGCGGGCGCGCCGCGCGTTGCGTTGGCATTCTCGCGTGACAATCGTTGGAAACTCCCGCAGCGGGGCCGAGACACCGCGTACCGACCAGAGCGTCATTGTTAGGGGCTTCCCGCAACCCGGGCGTGATGGGCGTCTCGATTTACCCAATAATCGGTTAAATCGCAGTGCCGTCGAGACGAATCCGCGGACCGCCCGGGAGCGTACCCGAACGGCCCAACGTCGCGACCCGTGCGCGACCCTTACTCGACCCTTGCTCGACCCTTGCTCGACCCTTAATCGACCCTTACGCGGTCGTTTCCCGGTCCGAGCGCTTGCGCTCGTTTTCCCGCAGATTGCGCTTGCGCAGCCGGATCGAGGTGGGGGTGATCTCGATCAATTCGTCGTCGTCGATGAATTCCATCGCCTGCTCGAGCGAGAAGCGGATCGGCGGCGTCAGCACGACGTTCTCGTCCTTGCCGGCGGCCCGCATGTT
>Ga0116230_10000247_pt1 | contig 44487 bp, 39 predicted proteins | sample S1TSphfallax_3_FD_88678 | JGI IMG/M metagenome (GOLD analysis project Ga0116230, IMG submission 88678) | Host-associated microbial communities from peat moss isolated from Minnesota, USA - S1T2_Fd - Sphagnum fallax MG | ecosystem: Host-associated > Plants > Peat moss > Unclassified | place... | reverse complement strand
TTGGAATGGATCGCGCGTCTGAAACCGCGCCGTGCGATCCTCACCAATCTGCATACCGATCTTGATTTCGATAGGCTGCGCGGCGAACTGCCAGAAAATGTCGAACCGGCATTCGACGGACTGCGAGTCGTCCGGGAATAAAACTTAAATCCTTTAAAATTTGAAATGGCTCAATTGGTGGCTGGGGATGATTAACGCGTATTTTGACGACAGTGGCACTCATGAGACCTCTACGATTGTCCTCGTTGCGGGTCTTATGGGTACTGAGGGCCGTTTGCGCGGCCTGGATCGCGCGTGGAAAAAGCATGTCGATAATCCGCTTGATGGCGCGAAGCCGCCACTCAGGAGATTTCACGCGTCAGATTGTTTCCAAAGCCAAGGCGAATTTGCCGGCTGGAAGCGTGTCGAAACTGATTATTTCCGTCATCAATTGAGGAAGGTCATTATTGACTCTGGCGTTTCAGCCTACGCGGCGGCATGCCTTCGTAAGGATTGGGATGAATTGGTCATCGGGGATATGCGCTCTATTTTAGGAACGGCAGAAGGCTTTTGCATAAGAAATTGTTTCGTCAAATCGTTAGCCTGGATTCGAAACGCAACTTTTGACCCAGAGGTAACGTTTGTTTTTGATAACCGGCCCTCGGTAGTAAAGCGCGATGCCCACGCAGTGTTTGACGCTTATCAAAAACAAACTAACGACCTCTCGTTAGTCGGTATCTCATTTCTCAGTTCTTACGACATCCGACCCCTGCAGGCTGCAGACATGCTCGCTTGGGAGTTCTATCAATATGCAAATGATTTGAGTCGCTCTGGTGATGAAGTACCGCAAAGCGACGAGTTAAAGCACCTCACTTCGAATATGTCATTTGCCGGCCAATATGGTTCCCGAGCCTCCATCGAAGGAATAGTGGATCTGTGGAACAAGCAAGACCCTGACAACCTTAGGCAGGTTGCTAACCATTTTTCTTCTTTCGACCCAGCAAACCCTGATTATTCAAACCTTGTGGGGATACGGCCGCGGGCGGAGGGGCCACGCTCTTGAAGCTTTTCAAAAGCGTCACGCTGTGTGTTTAGGCGACTCTTTTCCGAGGGTGCGCTAACTCCAACTCCTTGGCATCAAATCTATATTTGGTTTGGGTACGTCATATGAAACATAATTAAATTACGTTCCATAATATCGATTATGCGAATAGGCCAATAGCTGTTCCGCGCGTCTGCAGCTGCCAGCTTATTGGCACACCAAGTCCCAAAACGGCTTTGTGATAATCCAACTAAAGTCACCTGCGAGGCAGCCTTTTTCCCGGCGAAATTTGTAGCCAAAGGGCGGGTTTTTCTGATACGAATTGTTCGAACACGGGACGATCGGCATTTCTATTGAATACCAGGCGCATCATTTTGGCTGGGACCTGCGGGTCGCTGGCCTTGTTTGCGTGCTTGGTCCAAGCGGTATTTGGTCCAATGACGTTGGCTCCAAGTGGCGTTAGTGTTTTGATTTGAGACGGTTGCATTTGCAAGCGATTGGTAAGCGAACGCCTTAGGCGAAGACGAGCGGGCATAACATGAGCAAAGGTAAAGATTTCCGGGGACCCAGGAAGCGCGGATTCGACGATGATGGTCCGTCCCCCTTCGACGCACCGCGGACAAGCCGTCCAGCACGTCCAGCCTTTGGCGGCGGCGCTCCGAGCGGTGGCGGCGGCGGATTTGGCGGCGGCGGCGCTGAACCACCTGCGTCCGGAACAACAGTCGATGCCGTGGTCAAATGGTTCAAGGGCGACAAGGGTTTTGGTTTCGTCGAATTGAGCAATGGCGCCGGCGACGCCTTTCTCCATATTGGCGCCCTGCAGGCCGCCGGATATGAAACTGTTCCGCCTGGCGCCAAATTGAAGGTCTATGTCGGCAACGGCATGAAGGGCACCCAGGTGACCCGCGTGCTTGAAGTCGATACGGCCGGGGCTTCCGAACGCGCACCGCAACGCTCGTTTTCCGATGCGCCGCGCGGGCCTCGCCGGGCTCCCGATCCGGCAACAGCCGTTTCTGTCAGCGGCACCGTCAAATGGTTTGATGACAATAAGGGCTTCGGCTTCGTGCAAGCGCACGATGGCGGCAAAGATGTCTTCGTCCATATTTCGGTTCTGGGCGCTTCTGGCGTTCAGCATCTAGCCGAAGGTCAGCCCGTGTCGATGCGGGTGGTGGATACGCCGAAGGGCCGCGAGGCTCTTTCGCTATCGCTGGAATAGATGCTCGAATAAGCTCATCTTATAAGCCGATTTGAAACCTATTCTGGCGAAGCAATCTCGCTTCGCCAGAATAAACTGCTTTAATTTGCTATGCGGCCCTCCTCCGATATCGCCCGTCTGATCGAGATCATGGCTGCTCTGAGGACTCCGGGCTCAGGCTGCCCGTGGGATCTTCAGCAAAACTTCGAGACGATTGTCCCCTTCACTCTCGAAGAAGCTTATGAGGTTGCCGACGCCGTTCAGCGCGGAGACTTGCAAGACCTCCGCGATGAGCTTGGCGACCTTCTATTGCAAGTCGTCTTTCACGCTCGCATGGCCGAGGAGCAAAAAGCGTTCGATTTCGGCGGCGTGGTTGAGGCCATTACCGCGAAGATGATCCGCCGTCATCCGCATGTGTTTGGCGAAGCGCGCGATTTATCGCCAGAAGCCATCAAGAGCCTTTGGGCGGAGATCAAAGCAGCTGAAAAGGCGGAGAAAGCCACGGCACGCGGGCTAGAAGAGGCACGCGGGCCAGAAAAACTAGAGCCTGTAAGCGTTCTAGCCGATGTCGCGATCACCCTTCCCGCCCTCACGCGCGCCGTCAAATTGCAGGAAAAGGCTTCGCGCGTTGGCTTCGACTGGAACGACGCCAAGCTTGTCCTTGCCAAGATCCGCGAAGAAACAGATGAAGTCGAGGAGGCCCTTGCCGGTGACGATCCTGAAGCCGTCGCTGAAGAGATTGGCGATCTTTTCTTCGTGGTAGCCAATCTCGCACGCCATCGCGGACGCGATCCCGAGACAATAGTTCGCGCCGCGAACGCTAAATTCGAACGGCGTTTTCACTTCATCGAAGCGGAGCTAGCACGGCGCGGTCAGCCTTTTGCAGAAACAAGCCTCGAAGAGATGGAGGCGCTTTGGATCGAGGCCAAAGCAACTGAGATAAAAACCTCAAAGTAGGAACCTGACTCACGCACTTGCTTTGCGGCGGGCCGTTTCATGCGCATGCACAGAAAACCGGCGGCGTAAAACATCCGCGCGTTCCGGCGCGATGCGAATGGTGAGATGGCATGTTCCATCCTGCGCCATGCTCCGGTGCATAACTTCCGTATTCTCATAAAGCCAATTCAGACCGGAGCCGTCTTCCGGCTCAAGCGCGATATTGAAAGAGATGCTTTGGCTTGCGAGGCGTGCTTCAAGATTTGCGAGCAGGTCGCCGATGCCCTGCCCTGTCAGGGCTGAGATGATCGCAGGCCGCGTCGCAGCGGGCAGCCGCCGAGCACTATTTTCGGCCTGAAGCCGCGCCTCTTCGTCAAGAAGATCGAGCTTGTTCCAGACTTCGACGATCCGCCCTTGGCCCCGGTCGATGCCAAGTTCCGCCAGAACCTTTTCGACGTCGGCGCTCTGAGCATCCGTATCTTCATGCGCGATGTCGCGCACGTGAAGAATAATATCGGCTTCGATCACCTCTTCAAGCGTTGCGCGGAAGGCGGAGACAAGCATCGTCGGCAAATCCGAGATGAAACCAACGGTATCGGAGAGGATCACTTCGGCGCCATGCGGAAGTTTGAGGCGGCGCAGAGTTGGATCGAGCGTCGCAAACAGCATGTTTTCGGCGATCACATCGGCTTTCGTCAGGCGGTTGAACAGAGCCGATTTTCCGACGTTCGTATAGCCAACAAGCGCGATGATCGGGAATGGAACATCGCGCCTGCCCTTTCGATGCAACGCACGCGTGCGTTTGACGTCAGCGAGATCGCGCTCGATGCGCGCCATGCGTTCGCTCAAAAGACGCCGGTCCGTTTCGATCTGTGTTTCGCCAGGGCCGCCAAGAAAGCCGAAACCGCCGCGCTGCCGCTCGAGATGGGTCCATGATCTCACGAGCCGCGATTTCTCATATGTCAGATGCGCCAGCTCGATTTGAAGCGTACCTTCTTTTGTTCGCGCCCGGCGGCCGAAAATTTCAAGGATCAGGCCCGTCCGGTCGATGACCTTAGCCGACAATTCCTTTTCGAGATTGCGCTGCTGGATGGGCGAGAGCGCGCAATCCATAATGACGAGATCGATCACTTCGGCTTCTATCAAAGCGGCGAGTTCCGCGACCTTGCCGCGTCCGAGAAAAGTCGCAGGCTTGATCTCGCTGAGTGTAATGACTTGCGATGCGACGACGCAAAGATCGATGGCTTCGGCAAGGCCGCTCGCCTCCGCGATCCGCGCTTCAATGGAGCGCGAGGGAGACGGCAAGGCGATGGACTTGGGAGCCGGTACTGCTACCCCAAGGGAAGCATGTTTCACCCGATCGCGGTGCTGTTGCGCCCTTTGACTGAGATAGGGGCCGATCACGAGTGCGCGCGCGGGTGGTGCCTCAACCCGTTCCAGATCGGTGTCATTAACGTCCCGGGGGCCGCTCAAACAAGCCTCGTCGAGAACAGCGTGATCAAGGTGATGTTCAAGTCGGGTTGGAACCTCCGGGCTCATCGGTCGGCTCGAACATTTGGATCGGCGTACCGGGCATAATAGTTGATATGGCGTGCTTATAGACAAGTTGCGAGTGGCCATCGCGGCGTAATAGAACGCAGAAATTATCAAACCACGTGACAACACCTTGCAATTTAACACCGTTCACAAGAAAAATTGTAAGAGGAACCTTATTTTTCCGGACAAAATTCAGAAACGTGTCCTGCAGGTTCTGGGTGCGTTCCGCCGCCATTTTTCAGTCCTGTCTCATTTTTGACGCCTTAATTTGGCGCAAGCTGGATCGGCGGTCCATCGCCGCCGAAAAGTTCAAGATCATATTATAGACCGATCAAAAGCCATTCTCGCAAGTGTAACTTGGCAGCCGCTGCTCTAAATGGCTTTAGCTGTCACTCTTTTTCAACGGCGCGGCTCTATTTGCTTTTCGCCGCCGCATCATGAAACAAGTTACGTAATCTTTGCGCCACCGGTCCAGGCGTGCCATCGCCGATGGGATGGCCATCAATCTCGACAACAGGCATGATCAATGTTGTCGCGGCGCTCACGAATGCTTCCCTTGCAGAAAGCGCTTCGTCCAGGCTGAAAGAACGCTCTTCGACCTGTAGTTGCAGCTCTGCGATAAGTTTTAGCAAAGTGGTCCGGGTGACGCCGCGCAGAATGCCTTCTTCTGCCGGACGGGTGATGATGCGGCCCTCCGCATTGACGATCCAGGCGTTCGAAGACGCTCCCTCGGTCACAAAGCCCGCCTGATCGATCAGCCAAGCCTCATAACAGCCCTTTTCCCGGGCTTCCTGCTTAGCCAGCACATTCGGCAAGAGGGAGACGGATTTAATATCCACTCTCTTCCAGCGGATATCCGCTGTCGTTGCGACAGCGATTCCTTTGCTCGCGAGCAGATTGCCTTTCTCAGGATCAACCGACTTGGCCGTCACGACAAGGCCCGGCCGCACGGAGTTTTGCGGAAACCCGTGGTCGCGCGGGGCGACACCGCGCGTAACTTGAAGGTAGAGGAAACCATTGGTGAGCCGGTTGCGCCGCATAACCTCATGCAGCACGACCGGCAGCGCCCTCCCCATGAGCGGAGCATCGATCCGTAATTCGCGCAAGGACCTGTCGAGCCGCGCCATATGATGAGCCTCGTCAATCAACGCGCCCTCGTAGACCTCGCAGACCTCGTAGACGCCGTCCGAGAATTGATAGCCGCGATCCTCGATCGAAACCATGGCGCCGCTCTGCGGCATATACCGGCCATTGACATAGGCGATGCGTGTCACGCGTGATTTCCGTTAAATTAGACAAAAAAGCCCGGTCCGTCCGGCCAAGATCCCCAAGGCCGCGCCTGCCAAGATACCAAAGAATGGATTGGCGCGTGTCAGGACGATGAAAATTGTCATGCCCGCCGTGATACCAATGGTCAAGGCAGTGCGATCCGCGGCATGAGCCACAACAAAGCCGCTCGCCAGAATGAGGCCAACAGCAACGGGTGCTAGGGCCTGTCGCGCCGCCACAGCGACCCGCTGCTTCGAAAAGCGGCGCATTGTCCGGCCAGCGGCGAAAGCAAGCACACATGATGGCGCGAGCATGGCTAGCATCGCAACTGTGAGACCTGCGCCGCCCGCGACTTGCCAGCCGATCATACCGACGATCATGACATTCGGCCCTGGCGCGATTTGAGATACGGCAAGCAAATTGGCGAACGTCGAATCATCCATCCAATGCAATGTTTCAACGACCTGACGGTGGATTTCAGGCACGGTCGCGGTTGCGCCGCCGACGGCGATGATCGAGATGAGAGCAAAAGTTTTGGCGAGTTCGGCAAGCAATCCCGGACTCACCGCGCCCGATTCCTGACCGTCAAAATCAAAACGCTGGCCGGAACGACCGCGAGCAAGGTCCAAAGCAGAGGCAGCTGCAAAACGGCGGCCGCGACGAAAACGAGCGCGCCAATCAGATAAGCAAAAATATCGGGCTTCATGTTACGGGCCATCTTGATGCCATTGCCGATAACAAGCCCGGCGGTGGCCGCCGCCGCGCCAGCTATGGCATTTTTCAAATCTGCCAAATCGGCAAAGCGGCCATAGAAACTGGCCACTCCAAAAAGGATCAGCAGCGGCATGCCCAAAAGGCCGAGAACCGCCGCAATAGTGCCGCTCGGACCCTGATAACGATCGCCAAGCATCACGGCGATGCTGACCGTATTGGCACCAGGCAGGCTGCTGGCAAATCCGAACAGTTCTGCGAGTTCGCGGTCATCGAGCCAAGCCCGCTCTTCGACAAGCACACGGCGCAGCCATGGTGTTACGCCACCGAAGCCGAGGAGACCGATTTTGGCAAAAACTAAAAAGAGATCGCGATGCGTAATTTTTTTCGCCGCGGTCTCGCTAAGACCTATGGACTCATTCATCAATCGATCCGCAGCGATTTCAATTTCCGGTGCAAGGCCGAACGTTCCATACCGATGAATTCCGCCGTGCGGGAGATATTGCCGCCGAACCGGTTGATCTGCGCGACGAGATATTCACGCTCAAAAACCTCGCGCGCTTCCCGCAAGGGAAGCCCCATGAGCTTTTCACCGCCGACGCCGTTGGGTGTCGTTGGCACCAGGGCGCCAATCTCCGCCGGCAAGAGTTCAGCGGTGATCTCGCTATCTGGGTCGCCAGCGGTGAGGATGAGCAGGCGCTCCACATTGTTGCGCAATTGCCGGATATTGCCCGGCCAGTCATGCGATTGGAGGACGGCCATGGCGTCTTCCGCGATGTGGCGCCGCGGCAGACCACTCGCCGCCGACACATGATCCATGAAAAACTCGATGAGCTCTGGAATATCTTCGCGCCGCTCCGCCAGCGAGGGCACGCGGATAGGAACGACGGAGAGCCGGTGGAAAAGATCTTCCCGGAACGATCCCTCTTCGATCAGCCCGGTCAGATCGCGTGAGCTCGAAGAGATGATGCGGACATCGACATGGACGCGTGCGGTGCCGCCGACACGCTGGAAGTTTTGATCGACCAGCACGCGAAGGATCTTGCTTTGGGTTTCCTTCGGCATGTCGGCGATTTCGTCGAGATAAAGCGTGCCGCTATGCGCCTCTTCAAGCGCGCCGACCTTGCGGCGGTTCCCGTCTTTGCCTTCCGTCCCGAACAATTCGGTCTCCATCGCATCGGCTGTGATCGTCGCCGAATTGATGACGATGAAAGGTCCAGAGGCACGGGCGGACGCATCGTGGATCGTGCGCGCAGTGAGCTCCTTGCCAACGCCGGGAGACCCGGTAATCAACAGCCGTGAATTGGTCGGCGCGACGCGTTCGATCACTTGGCGCAGCTGGTTGACACTGCTTGACTTGCCGACGATCCGGTTGACGACGCCTGCTTTGGCACGCAGCTCTGTCACCTCACGTTTCAATCGCGAGGTTTCGAGCGTCCGTTCCGCGATCAGAATGAGGCGATCTGCCTTGAAGGGCTTCTCGATGAAATCGAAGGCGCCGAGCTTGATCGCCGAGACGGCCGTTTCGATATTACCGTGCCCAGAAATCATGACGACGGGGAGAGCCGGATGTTGATCCTTGATGATTTGCAGGAGCTGCAGACCGTCTAAGCGCGATCCTTGAAGCCAGATGTCGAGAAAGACGAGATGCGGACGCCGTGCTTCGATCGCGGCCAAGGCCTCGTCGGAGTTTTTGGCCGTGCGCGTATCATATCCCTCATCGGAAAGGATGCCGGAGACAATGTCTCGAATATCAGCTTCGTCATCGACGATTAAAATATCGCTCGCCATGAATCTTTATGCTCTTTGAGTAGCTATTTTGGGTACAGTGGTATCTGAACTTGCGTCTGCGATGTGCGGCAGGGCACCAGAAGGAAAATAGAGCCTCACGCGGGCACCATGGCCTGATGGTGCGTCGAGCAATTCGATCCCTCCCCCGTGGTCTTCCAGAATCTTGGCGACAATTGGCAGCCCAAGCCCCGTACCTTCGGCACGCGTCGTCATATAGGGTTCAAGAAGGCGATGACGATTCTCTTTGGGAAAACCCTTGCCATTGTCGATGATATTGATCTCCGCGAGGTCGCCGGAAGACTGCTCGAGCGAAACCAAAATATGACCCTGGATGTCGGTTTCTTCTGCCAGCGTCATGATTCCCTCCGTCGCATTCTTGATGATATTCGTTAAAGCCTGGGAGAGAAGCCGGCGGTCGAAATGAACGAGAACGGGGGTTTCCGGTAAATGTTCTTCGAAGGTAATGTTGGGATGAGCAACACGCATCAGGAATAAAACCCGGCGCACGCATTCAGTCAGGTCGTCGCTTTCAAGCCGCGCCTTCGGCATGCGGGCGAATGACGAAAACTCATCGACCATGCGTTTGATATCATCCACCTGCCGGATGATCGTATCCGTGCATTGATCGAAGATATCGCGATCTTGCGTGATCAACTTTCCATATTTGCGTTTCAGCCGCTCCGCCGAAAGCTGAATCGGCGTCAGCGGATTTTTGATTTCATGAGCGATGCGCCGCGCGACATCGGCCCAAGCGGCTGTCCGCTGTGCTGAGACAAGATCTGTAATATCATCGAGCGTGACGACATAGCTTTTGTCGATGCGCGATGCCGGGTCGCTGGTCACGCGCACATTGAACAGGCGGTCGCGGCCGGCGCGGCTCAGGGCGATCTGTCCCTGTACCATCCTGGAATTGCTGCCGCGTGCTTCCGTGAGTACGGGCTCGATTTCAGGCAACACGGACTCGACTGGCTGGCCGACAAGGCTTTCAGCTGCTTCACCGCTTTCGGGAATAAGACGTTCCGCCGAAGGATTGAGCGCTGTCACCGTTCCCTTCGGACCGACACCGATGACGGCCACTGGAACGCCGGAAAGAACCGCTTCGGTAAAGACGCGTCGCTCATCAATGAGATTGCTGGCAGCGATCAGATGATTTTGCTGCAAGCGGAGTTCGGATGTCATCTTGTTGAAGGTTTCCCCAAGGTGAGCGAGGTCGCCTTCGGCCTTGTAGACTGGAACCTGAACATAGAGATTGCCTGTTGCGACTTGGTCCGTCGCCGCGATGAGCCTCCGGATCGGTGCGACGAGCGTATTGGCAAAAGAAAGGCCCAGCCAAGTCGCCGCGAGCAGCATGATCAGCGAAATCGACACATACATGGTCGCGAAAGCGATTTGGATACTGCGTCTATGATTGTCGAAGGCATCATAAAGCGCGACCAGACGCGAGGCTTGTTTAGGAAATTCGATCGTGAAAGGATCAACCGGCCGCGCAACATAGAGAAAGGTGTCATCGAAAGATGAGAGCTGACGCAAAGCAACGAAGGTCCGGCCTTCGTCGAGAATCGGGCAAACTGGCTCATTCTTGCGGGCATCTTCGAAGTCGCTGGGCTCCAGCTGGACGATCGTATTGCCGGACGGCGCGCCAGTATCGATCTTTTCGACCATCGAACCGTCCGGCTTCAACATAGCTGCCGCAGTAAAACCGAGATATTTGGTGCGCGATCCAAAAAACTCGTGGAAAAGCTGCCGGTCAGACGAAAACATGACTTTGACGCGGTCAAGATCGGTAGCCGTGAGCCGCGCTTCTTGAAGCAGCGACTTGCATTCCGCCTCACGAAAAAGGCTCGCCGCATCGATCGTGTTGAGGATAAAGCCTCGCACACCTTCGATAAAGGCTGGGTTGAGGCTTCGCTCTAAAGTGGCCGAGCCGACCAGAGCCATCAGGATCGAAGGAATGGCCGCGATGATGGAGAAGAGGCCGACGATCCTGATATGGAGCTTGGCGCCAGCGACACGCGCGCGCCAAGCAGCGACCAGCGCCCAAGCCTCCGCGACGACCAAGCCGATGAGGACAAGGATGATGAAGATATTCGCCAGAAAAAGAGTGAGAACAACCTGATCCGTTGGCTGAATCGGTGTGTAATCGGCGAACACAGAAAAGCTCGCCATGGCGACGACGAGCGCAAGGATAACGATGAAAGGTCCAAAACGCGTTGTGAAACGGCGCCCGCGTTTGCGTTCCCCGTTCGATCGCTGCGCTATACGCGAGTCATTCATCCACCCTGCCCTTCGCGGGACGTCAATGAGGGCTCAAGGTCTGGCTGCGGCTGGCGGCTCAGATTGTTGTATGTCTGCCACGCTGTTGCAAGATTGTGACATTTGCGGGGCGCAGACTTAACAATTCGCGGGAAAATTAAAAGTCATCCAAAATCAAATTTGAAAATTATCGCGGTGACCGCATCAACCTGATATCGAGATCGCGGACCTTTTTTCGCAATGTGTTGCGGTTGAGACCCAATAGCTCCGCGGCCTTAATCTGATTTCCGCGGGTCGCGGCTAAAGCTGCCGAAATCAGCGGATATTCCAGTTCCCGCAATGCACGATGATAAAGACCGGGCGGCGGTAAAGCCTCTCCATGGGCTTTGAAAAGATCAGAGAAATGCCGCTCCATGGCGCGCGCGATCGTAGTCGCCGGTTCGGCATCCTTGCCGTTCGTGTTCGTCTGGGCGACCGGCTCAGCGAAATGCGACACGAGCGGGAACGCATCCACGTTTAGCTCAGCCTCGACCAATTGTTCATTGATCGATTCTTGCGGGTAAAGCGCTGCGAGACGGCGGATGAGGTTTTCGAGCTCGCGAATATTGCCCGGCCAGCGATAGCGTTTCATATGCTCGAGGGCATTGACTTCGAGATGCTTGAGCGGCAGCCCTTCAGCCGCGGTGATCGCGAAGAAGTGTTGTGCAAGATCAGCGATATCTTCGGTGCGTTCCCGCAAGGGCGGCAGCCGCAACGGCACGACATTCAACCGGAAGAACAGATCCTCGCGGAACAGCCCCTGCTGAATGAGGATGCGCAGATCCTTATTGGTCGCTGCGATGATGCGGACATTGGTCTTGATCGGCGTACGGCCGCCGACAGTGGTATATTCACTTTGCTGCAAGACGCGTAAGAGGCGGGTCTGCGCCTCCATCGGCATATCGCCGATTTCATCAAGAAACAATGTTCCGCCTTCGGCCTGCTCGAAGCGGCCAGCGGAGCGCTGGTTGGCACCGGTAAAAGCGCCTTTCTCATGGCCGAACAATTCACTCTCGATCAGGTCGCGCGGAATGGCAGCCATGTTGATCGCGACGAAAGGACCCTTCTTGCGTTTGCCGTAATCGTGCAGCGCGCGCGCAACAAGTTCCTTGCCGGTGCCGGATTCTCCAGTAATCATGACTGTGAGATCGGTCTGCATCAGCCGCGCAAGTGCCCGGTAGATCTCCTGCATCGCAGGCGAACGGCCGACCAGCGGCATGCCGTCGAGCTCTTCGGGGCTCGCCATGCGGACGCGATTTTTCGGTTCGCTCATTGCCCGCCCGACGATCGAGACAAGCTCGCGCAGATCGAAGGGCTTCGGCAAATAATCATAAGCGCCGCGTTCCGACGCTTTAATCGCAGTCATGAACGTATTCTGCGCGCTCATGACAATGATCGGTAATTCAGGACGCAGCTTCTTCATCTTGGGAAGGAGCTCGAATGTGTTTTCGTCAGGCATCACAACATCGGTGATGACGAGATCGCCATCGCCTGATTGCACCCACCGCCAAAGCGTCGCCGCTGTCCCTGTGGTACGAACTTCATAGCCGGCGCGTGATAAAGCTTGACTGACCACGGTGCGGATTGCCGAATCATCATCGGCAACTAAAATATTTCCGTTGGCCATAGCCAAAACCTCCGGGGGCGGACGTCTAAGAGAAAATCGAAAATTTAATCGTGTTTTGTGCTTCGGCCATCACGCGGTGCATACATAGGCATAAGAACCCTGAAGGTGGTTCGTCGCGGATGTGATTCGCATTCAACGATACCGCCATGATCACCGATAATCTTCGCTACGAGTGCAAGTCCAAGGCCAGTTCCCGTCGCTTTTGTCGTGATAAAGGGATCAAAAAGATGGTGCAGAACCTCTGGGGAGATCCCTGGCCCATTATCACGAACACAGAACTCCAAAGGCAGGCTGACTGGCCCGGCCGACTCCGATGTCTTTAAGCTGACGCCCGGCCGGAAAGCTGTGGAGAGTTCGATTTCGCCTTCATCCGCAGTGTCACCTATAGCTTCGGCAGCGTTCTTGACGAGGTTGAGGAAGACTTGCACGAGCTGGTCCCGGTTGCCCAAAACCTGCGGTAAAGACGGATCGTAGTTTTCGATGAAACGGATGTGACGGGCAAAGCCTGCTTGAGAAACTTTTTTCACGTAATCGAGGACAGCGTGAATATTGACACCCTCCCGCGTAAGCGGCCGGTCGTCCGAAAAAGCTTCCATGCGATCGACGAGCTTCACGATCCGGTCGGTCTCTTCGCAGATGAGCTGCGTGAGCGCACGATCGCTGTCGCTGGCCTCCGTCTCGAGCAATTGCGCCGCACCGCGAATCCCTGACAAAGGATTTTTGATTTCGTGCGCCAGCATGGAGGCGAGCGCTGAAACTGAGCGGGCAGCGCCTTTTCGAGTCAGCTGACGGTCCATTTTCTCAGTCATCGTGCGCTCTTGCAGCATGATGACGACACCCTCATCATCCCCGATGAGCGGCGAAACAAAAATATCGACGATTTTCTCACCTGCGGCCCAAGGCGAACCAAGATCGACGCGGTACTCGCTGATGGCTGCGCCGCGTGTCATGACCTGATCGATCAAAGAAAAGAGCGGCGAGCCTGGCGGCAAAAAATGCGCGAGGCTTTGATGCCGCATCGTGGCGCGGCTGGTGCCGAAAAACGACTCAGCAGCCGCGTTTACACCCGCGATGGTTCCGTCGAGTGCGAGCGAAAGGATGGCATGCGGCAAGGCGTCTAGCAATTTGACGGTCTCATCTGCTTCCGTCTCATAGCTTTGCATCGTATCCGTTTGCATGGACTGACTGAGCAAATCCAACTGAGAGATCCTCATGCCGCGACACTATGGGGTACATAATCGAAAAGCCGGCAAAGGATGTCTTTGACGGCCGATGGATTTTCACTTGTCACAAGCTGCCTTCGAAGTGTTTCCGCGCCGGGAAAGCGGGAATGCTCAGCATAGGCGGCGAGATGTTTGCGGGCATGCCTCAATCCTTGTGACGTGCCGAAAAGGCCAAGCAAGCATTCGTAATGCTCGATCGCCGCGCTCTTTCGGGATTCAGCCGATGGCTCGATTTTTTCACCGGTCGCGAGATAATGCGCGATCTGGCCGACGAACCAAGGCCTGCCCAGCGCCGCGCGTCCAATCATGACGGCATCCGCACCTGAAGCAGCCAGCATGGCCGCCGCATCTTCGGGGCTAGAGCAGTCGCCATTGGCGACCACCGGAATCGCAACGGCATCCTTCACCTGTTTGATCGCGGTCCAATCCGCCCTGCCCTGGAAAAACTGGCATCGGGTGCGGCCGTGGACCGTCACCATGGCAATGCCTTCTGCCTCAGCCCTTCGCGCCAATTCAGGAGCATTTCGCGAGGTTTCATCCCAGCCGAGACGCATTTTCAACGAAACCGGAAGCTTGGTCGCCGCCACAGTTGCCTTAATGAGGCTCACAGCCTGATCGAGATCGCGCATGAGAGCTGAACCGGCCTGTCCGCCCGTGACGCGTTTCACCGGGCAGCCCATATTAATATCGATCATCGCAGCGCCTGCCTGTTCGGCAAGCCGGACCGTCTCGCCCATTTGATAGGGATTGCACCCGGCGATCTGAACGACATGAAGGTCGATCCCCTCACCATCTGCCCGGAGCCTTGTTTCAACGCCCCCACGGCCGAAATCCTCGGCATAGACCATCTCAGAGACCGCCAGAGCCGCCCCAAAGCGGCGGGCAATCCGGCGCATGCCCAGATCGGTCACGCCGGCCATTGGCGCAAGCAAGGCGCGCCCTTCTATTTGCAAAGCGGCAACTTGAAAGCTCAGGCTTTGTGCATCTTTGCGAAAGTTTTCAGCAGAAGCTGTCATGCCCATATGATAGTCAATTGCGGCTTCATCGCAACTGTCATCATGACACAGGGTCAAGCTTCGCGATTAAAAATTTGACGGCTTGCTTAAAAGGCAGGAGGAAACAGCTGCGTTCCTCATACCCGATTTGCCGTTATTGTGTCGCCTATGATGAAAGATTATGACATTGCCATACTCGTTGTCGCCGCCGGACGCGGGTCGCGAGCCGGCGCAGGCCTGCCCAAGCAATATAGGCCTTTGGCTGGGCGTCCACTGCTGGCGCATACACTATCTGCTTTGCTGAAAATCGCAGCGGATGCACGGGTTTTGACCGTCATCCATCCTGATGATCACGGCCTCTATGATGATTGCCTTACGTCTCTCGATAAGGTGCACGCTGAACGGCTCCTGGTCCCGGTTCACGGGGGCGAAACCCGTCAGGAAAGCGTGCGTGCCGGACTCGAAGCGCTCGCAAGCAGCCAATTCCCGCCACATATCGTATTGATCCAGGATGGCGCGCGGCCTTTTCCCAACGAGCCGTTAATTGTCCGCGCCTGCGCCGCGGCACTCGACCATGGCGCGGCCGTCCCCGCGCTGCTGGTGATCGATACGATCAAGGAAGTGGATGAAGGCGGCAAAATCGTCGCGACGCCTGCCCGCTCGGCATTGCGCGCCGTGCAGACGCCCCAGGCGTTTCGCTTCGATCTGATCCTGGAGGCGCATCGCAAAGCCGCCGAGGCCGGCGAAAATGGCTTGACGGATGACGCGGCAATTGCCGAATGGGCCGGGCATGCCGTCCATGTCTTCGAAGGAGAGATCGACAATATGAAAGTGACCAGCGCCGAAGACCTTGCCGTTGCGGAAAGACGCTTCTTGAAGGATCTCCTCGATGTCCGGACCGGCCAAGGCTATGACGTCCATGCGTTTGGGCCGGGCGATCACATTTGGCTGGGCGGCTTGAAAGTTCCGCACGACCACGCCCTGGTCGGCCATTCCGACGCGGATGTTCTCGCGCATGCCATCACCGACGCTTTGCTGGGCGCGATCGGCGACGGCGACATAGGCAGTCACTTTCCGCCGTCCGACCCAAAGTGGAAAGGCGCCGCATCCGAAATCTTTCTAGCCGCCGCCGCTGAGGCTGTCAGAGCGCGCGGCGGAATGATCGCGCACATCGATGCGACGGTCGTCTGCGAGCGTCCGAAGATCGGCCCGCATCGTGAGGCCATCCGCGAGAGCATTGCCAAGATTGTGCAGATCCCGGTCGATCGCGTCGCGATCAAGGCCACAACATCTGAACATCTCGGCTTCACGGGCCGCGAGGAAGGCATGGCCTCCATGGCGCTTGCTACAGTACGCCTCCCGCTCTGAATTGAGACGATGATGTTTGATACCGGCCTGAAGGAAAAAGCCGAAGCGCTCATCGCGCTTTATACCGAACGCCGGTTGACGATCGCTACGGCGGAGTCCTGTACCGGAGGCCTTGCCGCAGGGTTGCTATCGAGCGTGCCCGGCTCGTCAGCCGTGCTCGACCGAGGCTTCGTCACATATTCAAACGCGGCGAAAACCGATTGCCTTGGCATCCATCCGATCTTGATCGACACATGGGGCGCTGTCAGTGCGCAGACGGCGCGCGCGATGGCCGCTGGTGTGCTGGCCAATACGCCCGTGGATGTCGCAATTTCCATTACAGGCATCGCTGGTCCGGGCGGCGGCTCTGAATTAAAGCCGGTTGGCCTCGTTTATTTGTGCTGTGCGCATAGAAACGGGGAATCGATTGCCGTCGAAAAGCGCTACGGTGACTTGGGCCGCGAAGGCATCCGCCTTGCCGCTGTCGCGACTGCGCTGGAGCTCCTAATCGACGTGGTGAAGTGAACTTCCCTTCGAAAGCATGACTTCGATGCGTGCATTCACGGCTCTGCAAAGCTCTTTTTGATCATGACCCGAGAGCGTTCTCATCCCCTCCTTAATATATAAAAGGTTGCGATACTCGGACCGGGAGCTCTCGGGATGCCGCATCGTGATAGCAAGAGTCTGATAGGGCTCCACGCCATTTTCGCTGAACGGGACAGAATCGATTCCCAGAGAGAGAATCCCCCGCTGAGTTTTCCCTTTATGCTCGATGGTCACGCTGAACTGCTTGTCGCCCGGCTGTCCGCTGATCTTCACGTCTAACGCGCTCGACGCATCCGAGGTTCGGACGAGGTCTGCCAGCTGCAATAGAATATCGCCAAGATAAGTGTACAAAGCCTCAGCGTTTGCCCTTTGGACCGCGATTTTCTCTGCTTCTTTATAGGCGGCTGCGACATGTTTAGGGAGGATCTCGTGGACTTTCCGTCTCGCCTTCAAAGCCGATTTAGAGGCGGCCTTTTTGAATGCGTTTAAATCCAACATATTGACCTCCTTCCCCTCATCGGTTCTTCTTCGCAATGTCCCGGCTTATGGATCATAAGAGCCGCTATATGATTCGTACCCAGTTGTGTTCGGATTTGCGGGGTTTGAATACTGTCTGAAAGAATAAGCTGCCTATCCTCTGCCTTGCTTCAACCCCATTGTCAGATGAAAACAAGTGCTTTAGTGGTTTATTAACCAAAAAAGGCCCCAATGCTGCTTCAGCAAAACCTTTTGGAATTGTTAGGCCCATGGCTTATTAAAGGACCAAAAGGACGAGAGCTCTAGCTTTGCTATTTAAGGAAACAATACACTGCGGAATCTGAGTTTGGACGGCCTGGCGGTCTAAACAATTTAAGAGGGCAATGAATGACTTTTGGGACCGGGGATCCGAATGACTTTGCGCTGTTCAGCAGCGGCGGTCGTATATCCCGGCAAGTGTCATTGCAGGCTTTTGTGTCACCTGCTTGCCTTGTGTTCAGCGTTATAGCGGGAGCCTGGCTGCTTTACGCCCGTCTCGATCCGCTTCCTGCTGCCTCCCATTCTAAAACCAATGAAACGCCAGCCGTCGCACGCAGCCAAACACCGGCTCAAGATGCAATGGACACACGCGTTTTCGGCGCACTTCTCGATTATAGCCCTTACGGATCGCTGCTCGATCCAGGATTTTCCTTGAATTCCGCGCCGGTCTCACTGGCTCTAAGTCCGCCGCTTGAAGCAGGCTTCAATTCCATTCCATCGGCTCTTCATGGCACGATCACGGAAGCGGAAAATGTGATGCCCGCCCCGGCACCGACTGCGCCGCAACTGTTTCAGAATGTCCCCGTGCCCATGCCCCGCCCCGCTGAATTGCAAGCAGCGAACGAGGTGCAGCCTAAAGTGCCCGCCCGCCAGATGGCGCAGCAGAATAGATCGATTGTTGCGACAACTGAACCTTCCGATAATCGCTCCTTCTTCGACAAAATCTTTGGCAAGCTGCAGCCGCCTGGCCCTCTGCTCGCCTACGCAAATCCAGAAGATGGCGCGGTTCGCAGCTCACCGAGTGTCGCCCCGCAACCAATTCCCGCTATTGTTCATGATCGTTTGACGGCAGTTTACGATATAAGCGCGCGCACCGTGTACATGCCCAACGGCACGAAATTGGAAGCTCATTCCGGGTTGGGTGACCGGCTGGACGATCCGCGTTACGTCAGTGAACGGATGCGCGGGCCCACGCCACCTCATGTTTATGAGCTGACACTCCGCGAGCAGCTTTTTCACGGCGTTCAAGCGCTGCGTCTTAATCCTGTCGGAGAAGGCGATCTCTATGGGCGCACGGGTCTTCTCGCACATCGATATATGCTCGGCCCCAATGGCGATTCAAACGGATGCGTGTCCTTCAAGGACTACAATGCCTTTTTACAGGCCTATTTGAATGGCGAGGTTAAACGTCTCGTCGTTGTCGCGCGCCTGAATTAAGCGCTTCACGATTACTCCAGCAACCCGCGCTAACGCCCGCCTTTCCGGACCCCTATGCCATTGGTGAGCACTGCGACCGCATGGCGTGCGATCTCTTCAGCGCCAATTCGCCGCCGGACAGGATCATCGCGCCAGATTTTCGCAAAAGCGAGCGGCAGAAGCGTCAGGCCGAGCAATGTAGGAATGACCAGCGACGGCTCCAAATCCGCATTCAGCTGCCCTGCTTCCTGCCATTTGGAAATACAACGCCGCATCGCCTTTTGATGCGAATCGCCGAAACGCTCGTGCATGCGCTGTTTAAGGATGCCCGCCTCGCTGATCACGTCACGCACCCAAAGTGAGGCGAACCAAGGATGGCTGCTGGCGACATCGACGAAGCGTTGCGCCAGCTCCGTGATCGCTGCGACAGGATCGGTGGCATTTGCCTCAAAGACACCGCTGATCGCGGCGCGCAGCGGCAAGAAACGTTCGTCAATAACGATATCGATGAGTTGCTCGCGGGTCCTAAAATAATAGTGGACCATCGCCGGCGTCATCCCTGCCTCTCGCGCGATATCACCAAGCGTCGTATTGAGAATCCCTTGGCGTGCGAAAAGCGTGAGTGCCGTATCAAGCAGCCGGTCGCGTTGCTCCACCCCGCTCGCCCCGCCAGCGGGACGGCCCGGACGGCGAGCTGCGCCGTTTTGTGCTGCCTCACTGACTGATGCACGCGCAACGCGCTTAGCCATTTCTCTTGTCGCCATCTTTGCTTCGGTCGGTTTGACAGACTGATATCGAACCATATATTAATCTAGCAGTTAATTAATTCAAGGTTCAAATAACCGCTATGGATGCCGGCACTTCTCTGGGTTTTGAAAGTAAATCCGGGCAGGATCACCAGCCACTGCGCATTATCTTTCCGGCTCTGCTGCTGGTGATGCTGCTCGCAGCGCTCGATCAGACGATCGTTTCCACCGCATTGCCGACGATTGTCGGCGACCTGGGCGGCTTGGAAAATCTGTCATGGGTCGTCACCGCTTATTTGCTGAGCTCAACCATCGTGATGCCTCTTTATGGCAAGTTCGGTGACCTTTACGGACGCAAGATCGTTCTGCAGGCGGCGATAGTTCTATTTCTCATCGGCTCCGCGCTATGCGGCATCGCTCAGGATATGACCCAGCTCATAGTGCTGCGTGCCTTGCAGGGCATGGGCGGCGGCGGTCTCCTTGTCAGCACTTTAGCTGCGATCGGTGACGTGGTGCCTCCTGCCAGCCGTGGCCGGTATCAGGGTGTCATTGGCGGCGTATTCGGCTTCGCGACGATCATCGGTCCGTTGATCGGCGGCTTTCTGGTCGAGCATCTGTCATGGCATTGGATCTTTTATATTAATCTGCCGCTTGGCATTGGCGCGCTGCTCGTGATCGGCGCCATTTTCAAACCGCGGGCAGCGCGCGTAAAGCATCAGATTGATTATGCGGGCGCCGCATGCCTCGCATTGGCATTGACCTGCATCATTCTTTTCACCAGCCAAGGCGGCGTTGTTTTACCTTGGAGCTCGCCCGCGTTATGGCTCATCCTTTCGGCTGGGCTCCTGGCAACCGCTGCCTTTATTTATGTTGAAAATCATGCCAGAGAGCCGATCATACCGCTCGAACTTTTTAGGCAACGCACGTTTCTTTTAAGCAGTATCATCGGATTTATCCTCGGGCTCTCGTTCTATAGCTCGATGACCTTCCTGCCGCTCTATCTTCAAGTCGTCAAAGGCTCAATTCCCTCTAAGGCAGGCATGCAATTGCTGCCTCTGATGGGTGGTTATTTGGTGATGTCGGTTGCGTCCGGCCGTATCATCACCCGGATCGGGAAATACCGTATCTTTCCGATTATGGGCACATTGATTGTCTGCGTCGCGATGGTTTTGCTTGCGACGCTGCCGATGTCAGCACCCATTGGCATGTTATATCTCTATACGAGCTTGCTCGGCGGCGGCCTCGGGATGGTTCTGCAGGTGCTTGTTCTCGCCGTGCAGAACGCAGTGGCGTTCCGGAATATGGGGGTCGCGACTTCGGGTGTAACATTGTTTCGGTCGATCGGCGGTTCAGTCGGCGTCGCAGCATTCGGGGCTATCTTCTCGGCCGGTCTTCACACCCGGCTCGCTGCTCTCGTGCCGCGCGGAACTCAGCCTTTGCCCGCGGTCACAGCCATAACGATACAGCGTTTACCTATCGCCCTCCGCGACGATTACCTGCAGGCCTTCGCAGGATCGCTGCATCGGGTCTATTTCGTAACGGCGTGCATTGCGGTGCTCGCCTTCGCACTGACTTGGCTGATCGAAGACATCCCGTTGCGGGAAAAGTAAGCGTAAAAACCTAGCCCCTGCCGTAGACCGCATCAGCGCGCTGTTCGAAAGCCGAAGCGAATTTGCGGAAGGCCGTGTCGAACACGCCGCCCGCCAGCGCAGCGAGCATCTGGCTCTTGAACTCGTAGGCAATCGCGAAATCGACCAGGCAAAGAGGCGCTTGGGCTTCTTCACTGGCTTGGTCGGTAAAGGACCAATGGTTTTCGAGAGACTTAAACGGCCCGTCGATATATTCAGCCAGAATGGTGAGCTTCGCACGGTTGCAAGTGACCTTGCTCGTAAAGCGCTCACGGATTGCCTTGTAGCCGACCTCCATGTCGGCGATGAGGATGACGCGGCCTTCGGCATCCTCGCTGCGGCGGCGTATGCGCAGTGCTTTGCAGAGCGGAACGAACCCCGGATAGGCTTCGATATCGGCAACGAGGTCGAACATTTCTGCCGCGCTGTGGCGGACGCGGCGGCTGGTGCGAAAGGCTGGCATGGTTATTCTTACTGCATGATTGAAGATCGCCGCTACGCCGGTTTACCTTGTGCTTCACGCTGGGCTTTGAGTTTGGCGAAATCCTCGCCCGCGTGATGCGAAGACCGCGTCATGGGCGAAGCTGAAACGAGCAAAAACCCTTTGGCAAGTGCGAGACTCTCCAGGGTCTTGAATTCATCCGGCGGAACGAAACGCATGACCACGTGATGTTTGCGGGTCGGCTGCAAATATTGGCCGAGCGTCAAAAAATCGACACCCGCGCTGCGCAGATCGTCCATCACTTGCAAGACCTCATCATGCTCTTCGCCGAGGCCGAGCATCATGCCCGATTTCGTAAAAATGGAGGGATCGATTTCCTTGGCCTTTTGCAAGAGGCGCAGGGAATGAAAATAGCGGGCGCCCGGCCGCACGCTCAAATAGCGGGATGGCACGGTTTCGAGATTATGATTGAAGACGTCTGGCTTCGCCGAAACAACGTGTTCAAGTGCATTGTCCTTACGTAAAAAGTCCGGCGTCAGAACCTCGATCGTGGTTCGCGGACTGGCTCCGCGAATGGCTGCGATAACGCTGGCGAAATGCCCTGCCCCGCCGTCTTCCAGATCGTCGCGATCAACCGAGGTGATCACCACATGCGCTAAACCGAGCTTGGCCACGGCATTGGCCACATGAGCGGGCTCAGCTGCGTCCAGTCCGCCCGGCAGACCTGTCTTGACGTTGCAAAAGGCGCAAGCACGGGTGCATGTATCGCCCATAATCATAAAGGTCGCGTGGCGTTTTTCCCAGCATTCACCAATGTTGGGACAAGCCGCTTCCTCGCAAACCGTGACGAGACCATGTTCTTTGACGATCGCACGGGTCGCAGCCCATTGCGGTGAGCCTGGCGCTTTGACTCTGATCCAATCAGGTTTGCGCGGGGACGGCTGATCCGGCCGATGCGCTTTTTCCGGATGCCGCGGGTCTGATTTTGGCAGGTCGGACATTAATGGTGCGGCATCTGATGGGTGATCGTGATGAAAGGGCATAAATAAGATCCAGCTGCTCGCCCGATGCTGCAAGCTTGTTCCAAGAAAGGTGGCATACCAGCCACCTCTTAGCAAAATGGCTGCTATGGGCCGAAGCGCACGAGGATTTGATGGCGGTATTCAACGCGGCGACTGCCTTCAATATATATACTTTTTGAGAAGGAAAGCGCTGGACTTCAGACAGTTTGTTTCAAATTCGTCATATTACCGTTTCGCCATCATGCCAAATCCGTCCTGGACAGGCGTCTTTGGACGGTTCAAGCTTTGATCTTCAGTCTCATACTGCGAGACGGCAATATGGCGCTTCGTCTTGAACGAACCCTGGCTTTCAGGCCACGTATTTTAATCGTGGAAGACGAGCCTATGATCGCGCTCGCACTTGAAGGCACGCTTCAGGAGCTGGGCTTCGATATCGCCGGGTCGATGTCGCGGGTCTCGGATGCGCTTGCGTTTTTGTCGCGCGAGCATGTCGATGTCGCTTTGCTTGACGTGAACATTGGTGTTCACAAGATCGACCCTGTCGCCGATGCCTTAGCGGCGCTGAATTGTCCCTTCGTTTTTACGACGGGTTATGATCGTTCCGGCCTTCCGAAAGCGCATGCCCATCGCAGCGTCCTGAAAAAGCCTTTTCGCACCGATGATCTCGTCTACGCCGTGCGTGCCGAACTTGAGCAATCGATCTGGCGCGCTTGACCGTTGACCAAGTCTAGTGCGAGCTATTGAACTGATTGTTCTGCGGATTATTGTTTTGGGGGGTTACCGTCTGAACAAGCGGGTTATTCGTTGGCGATGCAACCGTCTGCGGTATTGGGATGATGACGCCATTGACCTGCTGTTGCTGCGCCCGGTTCGAGACGAATGTGTCGCCGAGGTTGATGATGCCGATCACTTGGGGCCCTGGCGTATTCGCCGGATCATTCGGCAAGCGTGCGCTGCCAGTATCAAAGCGCGCCGCTGTCTGATCGTTTGGCCAGCGATGAGCGCCGCCATGCTGACCGGGCGCACTTGTCAAAAGCGCCATGGCCTCAGCCAGGACATTAGGCGGCACAGGAAATGGCGCTCCAATAGGAGTATTGAGACCGTCTATCTTGACTGCATAGCCTGGACGCAGGATCGTCTGGCTGCTGACCTTATTGGTAACGTCGATACGGCCATATTGGTCAATAACCATGACACGGTGGCCGGGAAGAAAAATGACGGTCATCGTGCCGCCGCGAATGCCGATCGTCGCAATAGGTGTTTTTACTGAGGCGCCATTCGTATGGCTCACCTGGCCGCCAACGAAACGAAGTACGCCTTTCGTCATCGAGGCCGCCATTTCGCCGGTGCCAGCCGCCGGATTGTAAACAAACTTATCGACGACAACAGAGGAATTACGCCCGACATTCAAAGTCGATTTATCGAGAAAGGTTACTTGCGCGGTGCCCTCTCCGGAGGTTTCGATTTTTTCTCGATTGACGATAGAGGCACCAAGCGTCAGCGCCCGCGACGCGGCAGCGTTGGGAGGCGTGCTGGCGGCTTGCGGATTAGCGGCGCCGACATTGCCGACGGTTTCTGCCAAAGCTGCGCTTTGGGCTAACATCAGCCCAAGTGCGAAGAAGTTTAAGATGAGCAGCCGCATGGTTCCGCCTGAGCCTTATCTAGAACCGCGCATTGGGTCCGATCATAAATGAAATATCGTCTGTCCGGTAATTGATGATGTTTGAATCCGTCCGTGTGTATTGGAACATCGCAGCAACGCCGAACCATCCGGTGACTGGCATATCGAGCAGAAGGCCCGTCCGCCAATCTGTATCCCTGCGCTTCAAACTGGCATTGATGAAAGGGTCCGGCGCATCGAAATTCGACCAGAGGATGCGGGCGTAAGGCATCAGCGTCCATCGCCGGGGGAAGAGCTCGCTGGGCGGATCGAATTCGATCCGCAGCGCCGCCTGAAAGCCGCCCTGCAAGAAGCTCTGCCAAGCATTATCGGCATGCGCGCCATCGGCGATGCCAAAGCCTTCGAATGTAAGCTTGTCGTTGATCTTATAGGAGGTGGTCAAGGTGCCGGTTACGAGATCGCCGCTGCCAAGCGCTGTGGTGATGAGAAAGCCCGGATTTTTAACAGATAATTGCCGCCACTCGACGCCGGGCTCGATGGTCCAGACCTCGCTGAGCGGCGCCCGCAGCGAAACGCCAGCACCCCCAGAATTCAAATATTGGCTGCCGCCGATCCAGGAAAGATTGCCCGCGATATAGGGTTTGATCGTGACGCCGGGCAATAGGTCCGGCGCCAGCGCAAGACGCGGACCCAAACTCGCTTCGACATAGCCGAGGTCGAATTGTGTCAGTGAGAATTGCGCCGTTCCATATCCGCTGAAACGGGTTTCCAGCGTATCGCCGCGCTGATTTTGGAAATCATAGTCATTGCCAATTTGGGTGAGCGCGAAAGCATTCCAATCTGACTTCTTCTTTTGGCCAGTGCTTACGGGCAAATTCAAGCCAAAGACCTGCAAGGTTCCCGTGTCCGGCAAGGCGCTGACATTGGATTGATAACGCAGGCCGGTTTGCAGAAGTCCCGTCCATTGCGACGGCGAAAGGTGTTTTTCCGCATCCGGCAGATAGGCTTCTATACGCGCGCGCGCCGCCGCATCGAGATCATCAGCCTCTAGGGCTTGCTTAAAATAACGCACGGCTGTCTCGTAGGAGCCCAGGCGGAAATAAAGCATGCCAAGTTCGAATTTCACCCGCGTCAGACGCGGGTTGTAGTTGAGCAATCTTTCGAGAGCGCCGATCGCAGCTTCGTGGTCGCCGAGTGCGATTGATGTGCGAACATATTCGAAAGTCAGCTTATCATTCGCCGGTTCACGAAAAGTAGCGGCGAAAAGCCGGTCCTGCTCGGCCTTGGACACATCGGCCTTCGCAGCCTCCAGACCTAGACATAGACCAAATCCAAGGCAATAAAGGAGGGCTGGCAGACATGCCCTCCGCCAATGGAAAGCGGTAGCTGTCTTGGTCAGCAAAATACTCGTCAAAATGAATTGTGTGGTACGATCGAAAAACACAAGCTGTCCGCCCCGCAACGAGACATCGGACAGATTAGCTAAGCAATACGATTAGGCAAGACATTGTCTTATTATTGCCTGGACGGGCTGTTTATTGGTGAAATATTGTGACCTGCTTGCATCGTTTATGAGGCTCGTTTTGGAAATCTTTACTGTGCCATTCAATCCCGCGAAGCCTTGAAGAGGCCATGATAGAACCGGCTACGCTTACTTCTGCATCGGCGGGCGTGTCTGGACGGCGGCTCTCACGCCTGATTTGGGTTTTCGTTCTTGCAGTGATTGCAATCGCACTTGGCACAACGGCTGTGCCTTGGACCCTGTCGACCAATGCGCTGCGAAACGAGGTTGCAGCGCAAATCCGTCAAGCCACGGGGCTCGAAACCCTTTCGCAAGGGCGAGCCGTATTCGCGATTTTGCCGCAGCCCCACATCAAGATCGATCAGATCAGCTTTGGCGATCCAGGCAGCTCGCTGCATGTCGATGCGGAGTATTTTAAAGGGTATTTGCGCATCCTTCCGCTTTTCGTCGGAAGATTGGAAATTGCCAGCGCGACCTTGCTCAAACCAAGTCTGATCATCGATCTTGATGCCAATCCTTTGGTGCAAAATAGCGCGATTGGCAGAGCAGCCGGAGCAAAACCAGAAAGCATGGAGGCCGCCGCCGCCGATACAGCGCGGCTCGGCACCGTCTCGCTCGTCAACGGTACGGCAAGGCTCAAGATGAAATCCGCGCCTTCCGATATTGTAATCGATGATATTGATATGACGTTGGATTGGCGCAATCTGAATGCTCCGGCGAGCTTGACCGGAAAGGCAAGGGTGAGAGGCGAATTTGGCGATGTTTCGGCTTGGATCGCCGAACCCGCCGAGCTTTTGCGCGGCGGCCGTTCCGAAATGTCGCTCGACATAAAGACGGATGTTCTGACTCTGACAACGAACGGAACGCTATCAGGCGCGGCAAAACCGGAATTCAGCGGACACCTTCAAGCGGCCAGCCCCGCTCTACCGAAACTATTGGAGCTTATCGGCTATCCAATCGCAAGGACGAGCGCATTCAGCCAGTTCCGGCTGGTGAGCGAAACGAAGGCGAATGCCGGCGGGATTTCTTTTTCTAAATTGAGTCTGCGCCTGGCGGGGAGTGATTACGAAGGCTCGCTCGCTATTGAGACAGGCGAACCAAGGCCGCTTTTTTCGGGCACTCTGGCGACGGATCTTCTCGCGCTCGACCCGTTTTTCGCACATTTTAAGCCGATGATCGGTGATGACCGCCAATGGAACCGGGAACCTCTCGATTTCCGTGCCTTAACCGAGGCAAATCTCGATATTCGCGTCTCCGCCGCGCGGGCGCGATTGGGCCGGTTTGAAATACAAGACGCCGCCCTATCGTTGCTGACACAAGCCAGCCGGATAGACCTTAGTTTGACCGAAGCCAAAGCCTATCACGGCCTTATCAAAGCGCGTGGAACTTTGAACCTGGGCAAGGACAGCATTGATCTTCGTGCTGCGAGCTCCATCGCCGGTCTCGACGCCGGGACACTTTCCTGGGATACGGCAGGCCTCCCAGAGTTGACAGGTTCTGCAAGTGGAACCGCCAATATAGAAACAGCTGGCCAAAATCTCTCGGATTTTATCCAGCATCTCACCGGCCGGATTCAATTGAATGCGAAACAAGGCGATGTCAGGGGCATCGATCTCGATCGTATGATGCGCTCTCAGGGCGAAGGCGCCTCCATCCAAGCCGCTGATGCACTTTCCGTTCGCGTGCCATACGATCAGGCGCAGCTTGGCATCAAGATCGTGAATGGAATGGCTGAAGTCGAGCAAGGCCTTGCCGATGGGCCCGGCGGACATGTGCTGCTGAGTGGCATAGCCTCGCTTCCCGGCCGGACATTTGACCTTCGGGCGGCAGTTTTGCCCATAGCTTCAACCGAAGCCATAGTTAAAGCAGCGCAAGACCGCAATATCGTCATTAAAGGGCCCTGGGATCACCCTCTCATTGCGCCCGTTCCGTGATATAATGATTTTCGATCTTTTCATTCGTTCCGGCACGTGCCGATTTTTTGATGTTTCCCGAGGCAAAGACATGTCGCGAATGAACATTTTTGCGCGAACCGCCCTTTTGACGCTTGTCTTAGGAGCTTCGGCAAGTTCTTTGGCTCCTGAAGCGATCAGTTCCGCCCATGCGCAGGATTCCCGGCTTGGCGGTTTTCTAGCAGCGACGGCCCTTGCGACAGCTGCGGAGAACATCACTATTGAAACAGATGCTGCGACTTACGCGATCAAACATATCGAGCTTCACGGCACGAGCTTAACGAGCGCCGATCTGGCAGCCCTGCTCGATCCGAAGGCGGCCGCGCGAATGACTGATCGTTTTGCGAAACTTACAGCCTCCGAAATTGTGATTCCCGAACTCACTGTCACAAGTAAATCCACTCCCGTTCAAAAAACGACCTATCTCAACATCAAACTGTCCGATGTCCGGCAAGGCAAGGCAAGCGCCGCCGATATCGAATCCGCTCGCTTTTCGATCTCAGATGATAACGCAGAGACGATCGATGGAAGTTATGGACCTATCCACGCGCAATCCGTCGATCTGACCCTGGCTTCTCGCGTCCTGAGCGAAGTCCGGCAGGACAGTTCAGAGCCGCTGAAGATCCTTTACGAAAGCTTTTCCCTCGATAACTTCAAAATGAGCGTGAGCGGCAAAGAGCCGTTTTCTATGGCGATCGCAAAAGTGAGCGGACGTAACCTCAAGGCCCGCGCGCTTGCGACACACCCCGCCGATATTCAAATGGGCTCGGCTGAGCCTGCGCAACTGAATGCTTTTATCAAGGATTTTCTCACTTCCTTTGAATCGGAAGATTTAGTGGCAAGCGATATCGGCATACAGTCCCAAACGGACGGCAAACCGGTTTCAATCACGCTCGCTAAAATGTCGGTTGAGAGCTTTGGCAATACCAATATAGGCGACATCGGCTTTGACTCCCTTGGCATAAAAGCACAGGGCTCAACAATCAATATTGGCGATATTCATTTCAAAGGAATCGACTTCGAGAGACTTCGCCAATACCAGGCCAAGAAGACACCGGAAGATGCCGAAACGAATCCAAACCAACAGACAGCAAACTATATCCCGCGTGTTTCCGCGTTCATCGTGAACAATGCCGATATCAGTCTTGCGGATGAAACGGCTGCTGATTCAACGAAAAAGACAGGCGCCTTCTCCCTCGCTCATTTTGAGATGGATGGCGGTATACCGATCGAATCGGCGCCGGCGCAAATGAAGGCCACGCTTGACCATTTCACGATCGATTTAGAACAGCTTAAAGATACGGATGTGAAATCTCTAACAGACATGGGTTACTCCAAACTCGATTTTTCGAGCCGGATCGAAATGGAATGGAACGCCAGCGCCGAGGAACTCACTGTCAATGATATCTCGCTCAGCGGTACGGAAATGGGCGCGGTGAAAGTTTCCGGCTTGATCGACAATGTGACCAAAGATTTTTTCTCCGGTGATTCCACCGCGATGCAGGCGGCGGCTTTCGGTGCTTTAGTGAAGAAAGTTGAGATCCAGATCGACAATGCTGGCCTTTTTGAAAAGGCCACAGCCGCCGCCGCGAAGGCTCAACACAAATCAGTCGATGAGATCAAAAAGTCTTATATCACCGCTGCCGCGATCGGGCTTCCATCCATGCTCGACAACAAACCGGCCGCGAAGATCATCGGCGCGGCACTGGCCAAATTTATTGCGAATCCGAAATCATTTCATCTCGTCGCCGTATCGGCGGAGGGACTTGGGGCAGCCGATTTCGTTTTGATGAAAGATCCAGGCTCGCTGCTCGACGCAGTAGAAATTAAAGCCAATGCGAATGAATAAGGTGCGCGTGAATAAAGATGATCTTCCTCCCAGCCTTTTTCATCCGGTTTGATTGGGTTCTAACGCGGAAATAGGCGAAGTATCAGCATTAGCCAATCTGCTAATTGCCGGGTGTTTCTAAAGCGGACGGCTGAGCAAGCTCGATTTGACTGGACTGCCGCCTACGGCGATTTATTTGAGCCTAATGAATAATGATTAGCGCCCGCCGCGTGCGACACGCTCGATTTCTGCCCGGACAAGACGTTCCACCATGACAGGCAAATTATCGTCAAGCCACGTCTTCAACATTGGCCGCAGCATTTCACGCGTCATTTCCGCCAGTACTTCCGGATTTGGCATCAAACGGCTGGCGAGGAGAGCGTTGAAGGATGTGGCTACAGCAGCATCTGTTACCGCTGACACAAGCGGTTTTTCCTCATTCTGCGCAGCAGGTGTTGGCTCCATGCCTTGGTTCACCGGCGGTTTCGGGGTTCTCCCCATGTCCTCATCAAAGCGCGGGTGAAGGCGCATGTCGATAAAATCGGCGGTTTTTGGATGGGCTGGCTCGAGATTGGCCGAATTGAGCTCCGCTGGTTTCAACTCTACGAAGCTAGGCTCCACGGACTTTGGTACTGCCGGTTTTGCTTCAGATACCGCGTCTTTCAGAAATGTGCCGCTCCGCCGGTATTCGAGCGGATCAGGCGCGGCCGCGGCTAAATCGGATATACTGCCGAATGACTTGCGATCATTCGTACTCACCCTCCGTGTATTGTCAGCGCTACCGAGCGCGCTCAAGTTCGGGCGTCCTTCCGGAATACTCGTATCCGCGTAAGGCCATACTGGAACCGCGGGAGGCGATTGCGGTACACTAGGCCCTGAAGCAGAGCTCTCTTCCTCTCTTTCGTGATCACGATAGGCCGCTAAAGATTGATCGTCAGAGATGATCCGCCGTATAGACGCCAGAATTTCCTCCATCGAAGGCTCATGAGCGGGGCGCTCATCGACAGGGTTATGGGGCGCAAGAGGGTTGAGAGCGGACATAGCTCCGACGCTTTCGAAATACTCCACTGCCAGACGATCCGGCGCAGAGATGATTGAGTTTAACGGCGCTGGGATAAAGAACGCCACTGCTTCGTAAGAGCGACTCAATCTTAGCATAAAAAGATTGATGAGATTAGGCTGTTCTCGTTTTTGCATGGGGACAACGAGAGTTCCGCCCTCATAGGCGTCGCCAAAACTTCACGCTAAGCGCTCAGATGGTGCCGTCACGGATCGAAAGAAGCTCAACGTCCATCGGGAGTCCGGAGACCGATCCACTTATCCTTGACCTGATCGAAATGGACGGTTGGGTCATAGGCAGTGACGACCAAATTCAGGTTGGCTGCTGTGAGCCGCCCGATCGAAGCCATAATCCTATAGGATGCAACCACGCGATCATGCTGAGCCGTAACAAGCTGCACACGTGCATTTAAAAGGGTCTGCTGCGCGGTCAAAACGTCAAAGGTTGTGCGTTGCCCCACACGTGCCTCTTCCCGAATACCGTTCAAAGCAATCTCAGCAGCCTTGACAGCCGCTTGATCGGATAAAATGGAAGCCTTGGCCGTCTCGAGTTGGCCCCAGCTCGAGACCACTTGCGCCCGGATGGCGTCACGCTGCTGGTCTGCCTGAAGCCGCGCCTGAGACAGCAGTTCCTTGGCTTGCCTGACGTGGGCATAAGCGTCCGAGCCGGCATAAAGCGGCACCGTAAGTGTCGCGAGGGCGCTGGCATTATAATAATTATTGCCGGGAATACCGCTGCCCGCCCGCTCCTCCTGGAAGGACCCGTTGACACCAAGGGTCGGCAAAAGTGCGCCTTCATAGATCTTGACCTGGAGTTCAGCCGCATCAACAGCATGGAAGGCGGCCTGAATCGCAGGATTTTCAGCGAAAGAAACCTCGATCGCTGAGGTAAGTGCATGCGGCAGCAATTGCTCAATCGGACGCGCCGCTTCAAGCCGTGTGGGCTCGACACCAATGATTTGGCGGTAGGTTGCGACGCTGTTTTGAAGATTGGCTTGAGCGGTAAAATAGTCCGATCGCGCGGAGGCTAAACTCGCCTCCGCCTGCGCGACGTCGGTTCGCGTCACCTCGCCGACTTCGAAACGGTCGCGGGTCTGACGCAATTGCTCTTCAAGAACGATGATGTTGTTTTTCCGGAGATCAAGAACCGCGGTGTCGCGTAAAACGTCCATATAGGCGGACGCGCCATCGAAGAGCGTGCTTTCCTCAATATTGCGCAAGCTTTCGCGGCCGCTCAGTATGTTCGACTCCGCCTGGCGGACACCGTTCACTGTGCGGTTTCCATTAAAAAGATTTTCTGTGACGGTAACACCGGCCGTGACAGGTACAGTTCTGGCGTGCAACGTCGTCCCGGATACTGAGCCATTGATGTAATTGAACCCGGAGGAAGCCGTGAGCGAGGCTTGCGGCAAAAATCCAGCAGCCGCCACAGGAAGATTTTCATCGGTCGCCCGAAGCGAAGCGCGCTGCTGATTCAGATTTGGATTGCCTCCATAGGCTCTCGCCAGCGCACCTGACATCGTTTCTGCAGATGCTTTGCCAGCCGAAATTATCAGAAAACAAGATAAAATCGCGGCAAATATTTTTAACGGCTGTCTATGATGGCGCGCGCGGAAACAGCTGCGGTGCATGATGCGTGAAGGCAAACCTCTCCTTTGATGGTGGTTTCCAGCACAAGATTTTCGCTTAAATAGTTTTTTCAACGACGTTACCAGTTAAGCTAACAACACACAGATCAGTCTAGCTCTTTTGAAGCCATGCCGAGCACTCGAAGCGGTGGGGACACAATAAAAAATCAACTTGTGGCGCAAAAATGCGACACTTGCTGAAAGCGGCGAACCATCCTCACAGGTCAGCCGGAGGCATGTTATCGCAGCTATTTTTTTGCCGGGCACGTCTATGTCAAGTTTGATGCTTAGCTGCCATCGGATTCTCATATTTGAACCGAGGCGTCTAACTGCCAAGCTTTTGCATTTTTATCTAGCAATTGCTTGAATAGATCAATTCAATTCGCTGTGTTGGCACGGCAATCAGGCGCGCACCGTCCCCCAAGACGCAACATGCAGATTTAAAAGACGAATTGCGGGGCCTTCTGAAATTCTTTCAAAACAGTTGCCGAAGCATCAAAAAAGAAACGTGAGCTGATTTCCCCAGCTATTTTTTCAAAGCGAACGGCTTTACTCGCCCGTCCGCTCGGATCCCCGGCAAATCGTTGAATAGCCAGAAGCCGGCCGCCTTCGTTTAATTGCTGGAATAAAGCCTCAAGGTCCGCTTCGACAGCGCCATTGATGAGGATGACGTCGTAGGGCGCATTCTTCGCCACGCCCTTTGCCAGCGCACCTGTGACCACCCGGACATTATGAATGTCACAAGCAATAAGATGAGTCTCGATGAGGGCCGCGAAAGCAGGGGCGGATTCAAGAACCGTGACCTCTGCCGCGAGCCCAGCCAAAAGCGCAGTCGAATATCCCGTCGCAGCTGCGACATCGAGTATTTTGTCGCCGGACTTGATGGTTGCACCTTGAAGCAATCTTGCAAGGACCAAGGGCGGCAATAATTGCCGCAAGGGGGCCCCCGCGTACTCCGGGCCAATTTCGAGGGCCTTATCCGAATAGGCCAGACCTCGCCATTTCGCAGGAAGAAAAATCTCACGGGGGATGTCGAGGAAACGCGCAATAACGCCAGGATCAGTGACGTCGAAGGTCCGGATCTGACAATCAACCATGGTCCGGCGATGCGGCACGGAATCCGGAAGAAGATCGAACGGCTCAGAATTCGTCATGAGATTGATTAGGACCGCAAGCCTCTGAATATAGCTGGCTTATAGATCGGTCCCGGCGGACTGTCCATCCGTCAACCCGGCGTCATTGCCATCGGCAAACTTTGCCCGATCAAGTTTCGCCTGCTATTGAAATTTTGATTGTTTACGTCTTCATGAACTGAAGTTTCATATCCAACAGAGCCTGTTCCGGCCCTTCACCGGTTCCGGCCTACCCTCAGGAATTCCTTCATGGATGACTCGCCGACTGAACACTTCGAGCACGCGGAACATGCCGAACATGTCGCCCATCTTGGCGATAAGTTCCTTATCAAAGTTTCGGTGACAATTGCCATACTAGCCGTCGCCGCGGCCACCGTGGGCAGCCTTGAAACGCTCGAAACAGCGGCCGCTATCGGAGATAAGAACGATGCGGTGTTTATTCAGAATAAGGTGACCGACAATTGGAGTTTTTTTCAAGCCAAAAGCATCAAGAAAAATGCTTATGACATCGCCGCCGCTTCGGGAGGTCCTTTAGCAGATGATTATAAGGCGCAAGCCAAACGGTATGAGACGGAAGGCAAAGAGCTGCTCACCAAAGGTGAAGAGCTAGAACGTCAAACCGACGTAAAACTCGAAACCAGCGAACGCCACGAGCATCGCCACCACATTTTGACCGTAGGCGTCACGCTGCTTCATATTTCCATCGCGATTGCGACGATCGCCATAATTATGCGAGGGCAAAAATGGCCCTGGTATTCCGCTTTGGTTATGGGCGCAGCTGGCACTTTGATCGCGGTACTAGCCTATTTTTAAAGCCAATAGAAAACCGGCTTAATATTACTCCTTGGACAAAGTCCGCAGATACTTTCCGTAACCTGATTTGCCATAGCGGTCCGCGCTTTCAATGAGGCGCGCGCGGCCTATAAAGCCTTTCGTGTAAGCGATTTCTTCCGGACAAGAGATTTTCAGGCCCTGCCGCCGCTCCAAAATCTCGACAAACTGCCCTGCCTCCATAAGGCTGTCGTGGGTTCCGGTGTCGAGCCAGGCGAAGCCGCGTCCCATGATTTCGACGGTGAGTTCGCCGCGTTCGAGATAAATCTGATTGATGTCGGTGATCTCAAGCTCGCCGCGCGCCGAAGGCTTTAAGCCAGCCGCGATTTCAAGCACTGAGTTATTATAAAAATAAAGCCCTGTGACAGCAAGGTTGGAGCGCGGTTCTTTGGGCTTCTCGATAATGGAGACGGGCCTGCCCGCTGGATCGAGTTCAACCACACCATAACGTTCCGGATCTGAGACGACATAGCCGAAGACTGTCGCCTTCTGCTGTTTCGCAACAGCCTGCGATAGAAGATCCGGCAATCCGTGCCCGTAGAAAATATTATCTCCAAGGATCAAGGCGACGCTATCAGTGCCAACAAATTCGCGGCCGATGATGAAGGCCTCCGCGAGACCGTTGGGCGCGTCCTGGATCGCATATTGAAGGTTGAGCCCAAGCGCACTGCCATCGCCAAGAAGCGCCTGAAATTGCCCTTGGTCCTGCGGCGTGGTGATGATCAGAATATCGCGAATATCGGCGATCATCAGCGTGGATAAGGGATAATAAATCATCGGCTTATCATAGACAGGCAGCAATTGCTTTGAGACCGCCAGTGTCAGCGGATAGAGCCGCGTCCCAGAGCCGCCAGCGAGGATAATCCCCTTCATTGCATACCCTTTTCAGAACCGCAGAGGATCGCCACCGTTTCGCGCGTGCGTGCTGTCCAGTCACCGGCATGATAGCCGAAGGCCGAACGAAACAGATTTGTATCCAATTCGGAATTGGCTGGCCGCTTGGCAGGCGTCGGATAATCGGCCGTCGTGATCGCCGTGACAGCCGGCTGTTTCCCGGTAAACGCGGCCTGCGCTTCGACAATGGCTGCTGCGAATTCATGCCAATTGGTCGCGCCTGACCCTGTGAAATGATAGAGGCCCCAAGGTGCATCTTTGCTCCCTAGCGCGCGATCGACGGCGAGCACAGCTTCTGCGATGTCGAGCGTCGATGTCGGGCAGCCATGCTGATCCGCGACGACACGAAGCTCATCTCGCTCTTTGGCGAGCCGCAGCATGGTTTTGAGAAAATTCGCGCCATAGGCTCCGAAAACCCAGGAGGTGCGCAAGATGATGTGCTGCGGATTGGCTGCTTGCACAGCTGCTTCGCCCTCGGCTTTGGTCCGGCCATAGACGCCCAGCGGCTTCAACGGGTCCGTCTCGACATAGGCGCCGGTCTTGCTGCCATCGAAGACATAATCGGTCGATATATGGATCATCGGAACGCCCGCCGCCGCTGCCGCGCGGGCGATGTTCTCCGCCCCTTGGACATTGCACGCTTGCGCGACCCCCGCCTCGCTCTCGGCTCTGTCGACAGCCGTATAGGCCGCTGCATTGAGCACAAGCCGGGGCTTTGCATCGTTGATGGCACGGGTAACAGATGCCAAGTCTGTAATATCGGCCTCAGCCCGCGTCAGGCCTTTGACTTCAATGCCGCGTGCGTCTGCCAAGGCCAGCATTTCCCGGCCGAGCTGGCCGCCAGCGCCGAAAACGAGGATTGCTCCGCTCATGCGACATGCCCGAGCCGTTCGCCGCGATAGACGCCAGAGCGGATACGTTCCCACCAGGCCTTATTATCGAGATACCAGCGCACGGTTTTGGCGAGGCCGGTGTCGAATGTCTCGCGCGGCTGCCATCCGAGCTCGCGCTTGATTTTTGAAGCATCGATCGCATAGCGCTGATCATGTCCTGGCCGGTCGCTCACGAAGGTGATGAGACTTTCCCGTGAACCATTGGCCTGCGGCAAGAGCTCATCGACAAGGCGGCAGATTTTTTTGACGACATCGAGATTCGTCAACTCATTTGATCCGCCGACATTATAGCTCTCACCGGTCTTTCCGTTGAGCGCAATTTCAACGAGCGCTCGGGCGTGATCTTCGACGAAGAGCCAATCGCGAATATTGGCGCCATTGCCATAGACAGGCAGAGGTTTCATCTCCACGGCATTGAGGATCGTGAGCGGGATCAGCTTCTCGGGAAAATGAAACGGGCCGTAATTATTGGAGCAATTCGAAGCGACGGTTGGCAAATTGAAGGTGTGATGCCAGGCGCGCACGAAATGATCGGATGCCGCTTTGGAGGCCGAGTAAGGAGAGTTCGGCTGATAGGCCGTCTCTTCGCAAAAGTAACCCTCCGCTCCCAGCGAGCCAAAGACTTCATCGGTCGAAACATGATGGAAGCGAAACTGCTCGCGCTCTTCGGCTTCTAGCGTTTCGAAATAGGCACGTGCGCTTTGCAGCAGAACGAAAGTGCCCAGCACATTGGTCTGTACGAAAGCGTCTGGGCCATCGATCGAACGATCGACGTGGCTTTCGGCGGCGAGGTGCATGAGAATGTCAGGACGAAATTTTGCAATGATCCGCTGCACGGCCGGAGCATCGCAAATATCTGCTTTTTCGAAGGAGTATCGCGGGTTGCCTGAAACGGAGTTGAGATTGTCTAAATTCCCGGCATAGGTGAGCTTGTCGAGAACGCAGACCTCATGCGGCGTCTCTTCGATCAAATGCCGCACGACGGCGGAACCGATGAACCCCGCGCCGCCTGTGACAAGAAATCGTTTGCTCATGAAATCCTCAAATTAAAACTGCGTTCAAATCACAGCGGACCCTAAATCGTAAATGGCGACACGAAGCCCGCGAATAATGGCAGCTTCGCATCTTTTTCAGATAGCATGGCATCGCCTGCCCCAACCGGCCAATCGATGCCAATATCCGGATCGTCCCAGCGCAGACCCGCGTCGCAGGCCGGCGCGTAAAATCCATCCACTTTATAGGCGACTTCCGTATCGGGCTCGAGCGTACAAAACCCATGCGCGAAACCGCGCGGAATGAAGACCTGCTCCGCGCCCTCGCCTGTCAAAGTGGCAGAACACCACCGGCCATAGGTTTGACTGCCGTGCCGCAAATCAACTGCCACATCGAAGATTGAACCCTTCAGGACGCGGACGAGCTTGGCCTGCTGCTCCGGCGGTGTTTGAAAATGCAGCCCGCGTATCGTACCGCGCTGAACCGATAAAGACTGATTATCCTGGACAAACGTAACGTCTATACCAGCTTCGGCAAAGGCGCGGGCATTATAACTTTCCAGAAAATACCCTCGCGCATCGCCAAATTTCTTCGGCTTGACGAGGATCACGGCTTCAATGCTTAGCCGTTCGACAGACAACATCTTGATGACTTTCAAAAACTGACAAATTTAACGTAGATGAGCGAGGTTGATGTCATATCTTTAATCTCATCGAATGTTGAGCCTAACTTTTAACAAATGGTTCATAACGCAAAGTAGTTGATTTGTAACCTATATTCCCAAATCAAAAAGCCAATAAATGGCACTAACCTTAACGTATATCGCTACATTTAACCCTACTTAGTTGAAGGCCCGAAAGCCTGCAATGTGGCCTTCATAGAAAATCTGGCGGGTTCTATGGACGCCCCCTCTCCCTTTCTTTCATCCGCGTCCGTCCAGCTGATTTTTTATCAGGCACGGGAACGGATTTAAAATTGGCACTGGGCGATTGTTTTTTCCAAACAGGTTCCTGTGCGGCCGCTGCGAGGACTATCTTTTGAGGACGTCCGGTCAGGATAGAAAACAATCTCGGGACACAGCTCCGCGTCATGTCATAGCGTTCTACTATCGATTGCCGGGCCTTCAAACGGATAGGCTTGAATCTCGGGCTGCCGGCTAAAACCTCAATGACCCGCTTGGAAAGCAAATCGACGTCGAAGAAAGGAACCAGCAGCCCATTACTGACATCGATAACTTCACGCACAGGCGCGGTGTCCGATCCAATGACTATGCATCCGGCGGCCATGGCTTCGACCAATGACCATGAGGTCACGAATGGATAGGTCAGATAGACATGTGCCGATGAAATCTGCAGGACTTTGAGATATTCGTCATAGGGAAGCGAACCGGTAAAATGGATGCGGCTCGTATCCATCTTATCCTTGACCTCATCGAAGAAAATAGATTTCCAGGTCTGACCAGCCGGCGGATTTGCGCCATAAGATGAGCCGTCACCGCCGACGATGACAACCTCAGCATTCGGCCGCTCTTTCAAGATACGCGGAAGCGAGCGCAGAAAGATATGGCAGCCGCGCAAAGGCTCAAGATTGCGCGTGACGTAAGTGAGGACTTCATCGTTACCCGTGAGACTTCGCCCAGACGCCAATTTAAATACAGCGGCAGGGTTTGGCTTGACCATATCAACATCGACGCCCTCGTGAATGACCTCGATTTTATCAAGGTATTCTTTCGGATAGGTCGAACGCTGCCATTCCGTCGGTGCGATGCCTTGATCGCAATCTGACAACGCGAGCAAAGTCGACGCATTCTTGATCTGCACGAGGACATCGCCGTCAGTACCCATCATTGGAAACTCGGGATCAAACCGCACGTCGCGGCCATGAAGCCCATAATAAAACTCGCAATAAACAATAATTCGCGCATTCGGAAAAATGCCGCGCAGCGGCAAGTTCTCGCCCCATCCCGGATGCACCATGATGACATCTGGCTCGAATCCAGCCGATAGAAGAGAAGTGAGCGAATAAAGTACCTGTTCGGCGCGCCTGCATTCGACATCGAACCTTCGTGCAAAGGGATGCGTCGCAGCGACACTGAACTCACCCATATTATATTTGATCAGACGTACGCCCGGGAGAGACTGCGCTGTCGGGGAGCCGATGGCCGCCACATTGATGCCGGGTTCCGCAGCCAAAGCGGAAGCAATATGCCGGAATTGCGCCGGAAAATTATTGTGAACAAACAAAATATTCATTCAGAGCTCTGAGGTCGATATTCTATTTTGATATGCGGTTTTTTAACATCAAATCAGCCCAGTGATCCTTGCTTCAAATATTGCAAGGATATTTTTGAATTGCCTGTAGTACGCTAAAACTCGCTGGTCGATGCCTCAGGCTGCCATGCCGCATGACGCAACACCGTCCTAAGGGCGGGTAGGTTTGTATCCCGCAGCTTTATCACACGGGCCGCCGCTCGCCGCCGCGTTTTATCAAAGAGCTCCGGATCGGCAATCCATTGCTCAACCTGCTGGACGGCCACATCAAGCCCATTTGCGTTTAGATCGAGAAGCCGCCCTGCCCCGCCGCCAATCATTCCGGCGATACAGCCGCGATCTGAGGCGATGACGGCCACCCCGGCTGCGAGAGCTTCGAGAATGACAAGCGGTTCCGCCTCATGCGTATAGCGGCTTGGCAGAACAAGAACATCGATTGTTTCAAGAAAGTCTTGCTTTGCCCGTCCCGCCAAAGCCCCGCGATAATGGATCAACCCCTCGCCAATCGCAGCCTCAGTCAACATGCGCGAAGAGGTGTCGCGATAAGGCCCCGCGACTTCGAAAGTCACTGGGGTGCTTTTATGGCGCAAAATCCTTGCAAGTTCCAGGAAGCGATCAATTCCTTTGGTTAATTCAATATTGCTGAAAAAGCCGATTGTTTTCAGCGGACCGGTGCGCGCGGGATGGCAGGCTGGCGGCACCGCCAGCGCCGCATTGGAAAGAACATAACCTCGAAGGACGCTTCTGTACCGCTGCATCGCCAGACGGCGCATCTCGCCGCAGAGGAAGATATGCCGTGCGCGCCTGCCCGCGGCGGCGAACACACATCGTGTTAAAAAACGCCTGGTGCGGATATAAGCAAAACTATGATGATGCAAAATAACCGGCCGCTGGAATAAACGCGCCAAGGCCACATTAAGCAGGTCGCCGAATTGACCGCCGCCGCCCGCAAATGAGATATAGACCGTGGCTCGTACACCGCCCCGTCTTAATTCCGCAGCAAGCTGGCCAGAGACACGAAGGCGCCGCAGAACGCGGGCCAGAAGATGGTCCTTGGCCAGATGCGCAGCGGTGCTGTCGATTTCTTGGACATGGTAACCGGTTGAGACAAACGCGTCACGCAAGCCAGCGGTGACGACTGCGCTGCCAATGACCGGTGGCGGAAAAGGGCCAACCATAATACACGTTGCAGAACCGTGTGCGGCGGGGGGATATGAAGTCGTCATTGCGCTGAGTGAACCATTCGCCGCGATCGAAAAGCTGCATTTTATTTAGGTCTGCTTTGCATTCAAAGGCGCTTTAATTGCGAGCCCCAATCATCTCCGTCAAGATCTTCAGGCAGCCGCCAAAAATGCTGAATCTAAAATGCCGTCAAGACAGCGACGGCATGAGCGAATTGTGCAACATCCGCTTGTTCCGCATAAACCAAGGCCGCCCGCGCCATTCTCCGCCATAAATATTCGTCTTCAGCCAGTTCGCTCATGAAGAAGGCCATGCCTTTAGGATTGTCTGGTTCGACAACAAATCCATTCACACCGCTACGGACAAATTGATCATGGGCACCGCATGCCGGTGAAATCAAAACCGGGACGCCCATGGAAAGGGCCTCAATGATCGCAAAACCGAATTGCTCTTCTTGACTGATCAGCAGCACAGCCAAACTCGAAGCAAGCGCGCGGCTGATCGCCTCGGTCTGCTGGAATCCTTCGAAGGTGACGAGATGTTCAACCTTGCCGAGTTGCGCTTCCGCGCGCAATGAGGCCTCCAATGGGCCGGCCCCGAATAAACGCAACGGCCGTGGATTTGCGGCCGCCTGCGCATAAATCGCATAGGCTTTCAGTACCGTGGCGAGATTTTTTTTCGGGATGAAACGCGCGATAATCGTAAAATGGCGCGTTTGAAATGGCCCGCCATCTGGCGCCAGCGGCGCTTGCGCTAAATGGCGGATACGGACGAGTGAAATTGTATCGTAGCCGAGCTGAATTGAGCTAGACTGCATGCCCAGAAATCGCAAATAATCTTTCGATCGCGCTGAACCGGCAATGGCACCATGATAAGGCCATAGCCAAAAGGATTTGAACATCTCTCTCCAAAGGAAGCGCGGATAATCGTCGTATTTGGAATCAAAAAGGAGAAACACCTTTTTGCCGGCCAGACGCAGGATGATGGCCGAAATTACAATCGCTGGACGTTCGTAGTGGCAGAGGAATACATGCGTTGCCTTGACCCTCAAACACGCGCGGATTGCTTTCAAGGCACAGACCAAAAAGCCTGGCATGCGGCGCTTCGCCGCTTCAAATAAAGTGATCTTTTGAAAACCCGCGTCGGGGCGTGATTGCCAATCATAGGCTTCGCTTCGCGGGGTGAACTGAAGTCCGGTAACCTCTGCATCGAATTTAGCCTGTGCAACCGCCGCGCAGCGGTCATCATGGGCCGGACCGAAATTTTCCCAAATGAAAACGAGCGACTTCTTGGGCGCTTCAGGCAATGTCATCACCAGGCAAGCCGGGTCTTATCATGGTACAACGAACTTTCACTCAATGCATAGGCGAGCAGAACGCAATTTTAGGTAACCAAAGTCCGTGAATAACTAACGCAATAACAATACAGACAATATAGTAAAAATTATTCTATCCAGAGTGATTGAGAGTAATGTAAACGGCACGCGATTGGCTACGGGAAGCCAACTGCGGTCATGCGCCCGCGTTCCGGCCCGATTGAACACATGTCTGGTGCTGACTATGCCGCAATTGGGAGCTTCTCTACCCATGCAAACTCAGAGGCCTGCGTTGCCGCCCCACGCACCACGCCGCCGCAATTCGCGCCTCACTCCCGTTTTGGATTTTATAGGAGCCTCGGCGCTCATCGCCGTCACCGCCTTGCAGATGATTGTTCTGTTTCAGACCATCAATTTCAGTCCTGCGATATCTGCCTTGATTGTCATATCGGCAGCTCTCAATTTAAGCGGCCTGTTCATATCCGTCGCCTATCAGCGCGTCGTTTTTACGATCACGTTTTTCTTCACGCTCGTATTCTTCAGCCTCGCACCAATGCAACAGCTGATTCATCATTTTGATCCAGTCATGAGCGATCCCTGGGTCCTTGCACGGGCCTTTGGGTTCTGCCTGGTTTTTTCAGCAATTTGCCTGATAGCACTTTTGATGATGCGTCCCGCCCATGTTTCGAAGAGTCAAGCCGCAGAGCCTTTCTCTCAAAATTTCTCAAGCGGAGCTTGCACTCTTCTTTTCGGGCTGCTTTGTGCGACACTCTGCACCGGTGTCATCGGGTTTGGCCGCGGACTCTTTACCGACCGTACGACTTATTCCAGTCTGTTGCGGGCTGAGAATAGCCAGCCGGTCATGTTGCTTTATACGGGCGCATTACGTCCCTTTGCCGTCTATGGTTCGATTGTCGGGTTATGGCTGTCTTGGTCGCATCGGCGAATTGGCTGGCTGGTAGCTTTCTGCCTTACGCTGGCCGGTGGCTTTCTGCTAGCCAATCCTTTAATTACGCCGCGGTTCGAAGTCGCTGCGTTGGGTTGTGCTACGGTTTTCTATTTTAGCGGCTGCCGCCGCTGCCGGTTTCTCGTAAGCGCACTTCTGGCAGGTATCGCGCTCTCGCCTCTTTTCAATCTTTTTCGAAGCCTGGATGTATCAATTGAATATGGTGATACCGGTTCGTTTCTCGTCAGCATGGACTATGATGCATTTTCACTATTGTGCCATACGATCTGGCATGTCGACTATTACGGCTTGGATTATGGGAAAAATATTATCAGCGCAATTTTCTTTTTCGTGCCTCGGGCACTTTGGCCAGCGAAAAACGAAATTACACCCTATTATCTTTTGGACTCGCTGCAAGCTTTTCGCGGACTTTGGAGGACAAACTTATCTGAACCGCTCATCGCTGAAGGTTATTTCGCTTTCGGTTTCACAGGCGTTGTAACAATCACTTTGGTTTATGTTTGGTTCGCAAGATTTCTTGAAACCAGGACTGACGACAACCGTCTAAACTCTATCTACCTGTTTTGTTGTGCTGCGCCTCCACTCCTCTTTATTCTTCTGCGCGGGTCGCTGATTGTCGGAGTGTCGGTCGTGGTTGGCCATCTGCTAGCGATCATCATCGCCGTTAAGATTGCAACGATGCGATTCATGACTCAGCCAAAAAGCCGTCAGATCGGTCTCCGCGAACTTGGCGCGCAGAGCGCCATTCAAAAGGAAGACGATCTTCGGAACATCAGTGCCAAGAATCTGTCTCCCGGCGTTCATTCGAAAAAACCATTTTTCACAAGTATAGGCCATTCAGGACCCTAATTTGCGCTTTAGCCGCATCAATATCGATACAATAGCTTGTGCAAACGGACCTGGATCTTTTTTAGTCTCGAAGCGGTAAGGACTGTCGCTTATGTGAATCCGTACTACTGCGAATTTTCGTGGTGCATACGCTTGAAACAAATATGAAGCCAATATAACAGTAACCTGCGTAAGTTGAGCGTAAGAGTACGAGGAAGAGAATGTTTGGCCGCCTATTTATCGCGCCTATGGCTCGCATGGCCTGGAGCGTGATTACCGGAAATGCGCGAACATTTTGCTGGATCCCAGCATTGAACGAAGCTCTTACCAATTTTGAAAAAGGTCTCGCCGTTGGGTTCATCAGCGATGGCGACCGCGCCGTGGTGCCTAACATTCCTGCGGCGCCAAATCCGGATATCAAAGCTTCATTGAAGACTGATTATTCTAACTTTGAAATATCCGGGACGGCCTGCCCGGCGAAGCGGCCGGAAATAATAGCGGCTCTTTGACCAGCACTTAGCGCGAGGCGTCCTGAGTGACCTTCCGAGAATTCAAATGGCTGCCTTTATCGAATAATCAGACAGAAAAGATGCTTCTAGGCAAATGTTGCAAATCCAAAAAAGTTCGCTGATCCCTATCAGTCAAGCTGCAAACGTAGACGGTTTATCTTTGTCCGAGGCATTGGCATCTCTGACAAATATTATTCGGCATCAGCTTCCTGTTCTTCTAACCATCGTTGCCTGTACCACATTCACTGGCCTAATCTATTGTATCACTACTCCACCAAGTTTTACTGCCAATGCGACGACAATGATCGATATGCGCAAAATGCAGCTCTTTCAGCCGCAATCAATGTTGAGCGATGTTACGTTGGATGCTGGCGCAGTGCAGACTCAAGTCGAAGTTTTGAAGTCGCAAAATATCAGCCTCGCTGTCATCAAAGCGCAAAATCTGACGAATGACCCCGAATTTACCAGTCGCGGATCAGGGCTTTTCGGTGCTTTGGCAGATTTCATCGAAAGCGGTTTTACATTCAATAATACGCCTTCCGAAGCTGAACTGACCCGCAAAGCACTCTCGGCTTTCGAAGCCCGCCGGGCTGTCGAACGTGTCGGTATCACGTATGTGATGGAGGTCAGTTTCCGCTCGGCCGATCCGGATAAAGCGGCGCGCATCGCGAATGCTATAGTTGAGGCCTATATCGCCGATCAATTGGACGCGAAATATCAAGTCGCGCAGCATGCCGGCGTGTGGCTGCAAGCCCGCATCGCAGAATTGCGGAGGCAGGCCTCGGCAGCCGACAAAGCGCTCG